>ERZ500978.5-NODE-5-length-318344-cov-6.594915_pt1 | contig 318344 bp, 282 predicted proteins | sample MGYA00248870_ERZ500978 | MGnify/ENA primary metagenome ERZ500978 (study PRJEB25958, sample SAMN03398513) | human skin metagenome | study: EMG produced TPA metagenomics assembly of the Human Skin Microbiome Metagenome (human skin metagenome) data set. | reverse complement strand
GAAAATTTGTTATGCGTGTTTTTATAGTACGAAGAACTCTTGTGATTGGTGCATCCTAACCTCAGCCTAATCCCGTTATTAGCGCACAAAATTCTACATGATGCGGGATTTTGGTGTACGAATAATATTGCTGCTTCATAATTTTACCTTAGAATAGCTCATAGCGCCCTATTATAGCTGCATCTCCTCTCAACACACCGAATATCTGACTACCTATCGCTCTCGGAACGTAGTATGAAGTGGCCGCCAATGTTTGGCCGTGTGCCGTACGAGCGGCAGTCGAAATCATCTGATGAACAAGTAGAAAGAAAGATCCTAAATGATGCACTTGGCTTTACGCAACGACCGCACATCCAAAGCATACTTACCCCGTTACAGCGTCCGGTTGGAATTCCTCGTCTTCAGTCTCGCGTTGGTGCACCATTCGCGAGACTTTATGCCCCAGAGCTGGCACAATATGATGTACCTATGGAGGAGTTTGTTGAGTTCATTGACAACATGAATATAGTGTGTGCGGATTTTGTGCCACTGCAGATTTTGGATGCAGTGGGTTCTTTGGTTGGACTTGTTCCAAATCACTGGGCGCAGATGGCTGGAGCTGTTACATCACTAGGGTCAAAAGTCGCCGTGCATGCGGTAAGCAAAATCCGTGGAGAGACGTTTCTTCGACGCGTGAACTCCGAATACTTTAACCCACGAGGCTTGTCGGTGCAGATGTGCACCACCGATGCTTTGGTGCGTCTTGGGCATGTTCCTCCCGAGGCGGCGAAGATGCCTCCTTTGGATCATGTCACAGCCACGATGTCTATTGAAGAGCGCCGGCTTTCTCATCTAATGCCGTGGCTGTCGCCAGTGACTGACCAAGTGCCAGCGCCGTCCCCACAAACGAATAAGCTGAAAGAGTTGTGCAACAAACAAGCCGCTTACACCTCAAGAAGGACACAACGCAAAGTTATGGATGATCGATTTGATGCATTCGAGAAACAGGGCCCTTCGCCGGCAGAAGCAGATCAGATGTTCGCGACCCTTAGAGCGAAAGGGGAATTCACGCCTAGACAGATTGGCAAGATGGAAAAGAAATATATGAAGGGCGAACGGGAGCGTAGCAAGGACCAGAGAGAATACGAAAAAGAGAAGTCAAAGATTGAACGAGACGCGGAGAAAGATGTAATGAAAGCACATCGAAAGGTTAAAATAGAAGACTTGGTCAAAGCAGAAAGGAAGCGAGAAAGTGAGCTTGTCAAGTTGGACCGTGAGTATTCATCAGAGCAGCTCAAGCCCCAGAGGAGCTTTGAAAAAGAAGATAAGGAGAGAAAGAAGGGCCACAAAGCAGTATGGCTACTGATCCAAACGATATCCCAGGTTCCTACGTTACGTAGCTGAGTAGCTTACATCGTGAAGATAGATTGATGTTTTTCGCAAGGTTCGATGAAGAAAGGAGCGCAAATCATTACGCAGATGATCAAGCGAGTATCCACCCTTTTCACTTTTCTATGCAATTTATAGTGCTTCTGAAATCATTTCTTGACGAGTAGCCAACTTAATACTGTCGCTACAGGAAATTGAACGTTGGCGTGGATACAACATATTTAATAAGCGGCACTTGAGCCAGTGTTATGCGTCACCCACATCGTATCACGTATTTCCTCGAATGTTCGCTTTATCTTTTCGACTTTCGGATCGTAAGTACTGAATCGAGCTCGACTATAAAATGCAATCATCTTACTTTCGTGTCGAGAATGTAACATGCCATGAGCGCCACGATCGATCCAATCTCGCTGATTCACTAATGTCCGTGCGTCTCCACGCGACCAGCCGCACCTTGAATCCACACGCGTCCGGCCTTCACGCAATGCCACTGTAATAAGCTATGCAGGTTTAAACTTTTCATGAGGACGTAAGTCTTGGATTGCTTGCTTCTCTTTCTGTAGATACGTCTACTATCTCTCTCAGCCCAACCCCGCCGTATTTGTGACTCCGACTATTTGTGCCAAAATGCCTCAGGCACGGATCTCCACATCGTCATCCAATCAAATGAACACCATTCTACTCTGGTTTTGTTTAAGAGTTATTCAACTGGGCTAATAAAAGTTGCATGAAGCCTACCTAAGGAGTCAACAGTGCGTTCGACAACAGTCTTGAATATCTCGAATGATTCTATTTCTTCGTTGATATGGCGTCCTGACATCATATACCCATTACAGTTCTTTTTCGTTTCGACTTGGAAAGGGTGTATGACAACAGGTTTAGACTGGACTTTTTTCTACGAGACACCCTTTTGCCTCGCACTCTCTTTCACTAGAGTCAAGTTCTTCGACAATCAAGAACATGGTTTTCTTAACACCCATTCTTTGTTGCACCGTCTCTTAGGTGCTCCTAGACTTACGATCTTGCTCGAGTAGGACGCATCTTCAAGTAGAAACAGCTGTGACACAAATCTCTGATCTTCGATAGATATTATCATCGCCAAGTACTGAAGTAGGCCTTAAAAATACTACAAAACCCGGAAAATATACATGTTCCGTACATACAGCAAAATCCAAGAAGAATGGCATCAGTACGGTGTACTTGGATCTTCAACAATGTTGGGATTCGAAGTAATATATGAATGAATAAATAATATTACATTAAATTCGATGGGGCTCCTCAGCTCATGTGCCTGTTTGAAAGTCTGTACGGCATCTAGTTCAAGAGCCATGATGATGAGAAGTATCAGGCGGATTTGAATGCAATAGCGCTTCGCGAGTGCAAGTCAACAAGAAGGAAGGGCATAGAAATACCGACTGTGTACACTTGGTACATTCAAGGCGCATAAGACAACGGCCCATTCGGAATGGTTTTGAGCGGTGCTCTGAAGAAAGTTCTGGAATTTTGGTAAAGGCTTCAGACGTTTTAAGACTTCGACACATATCACTTGGACCTCGCTCACAATCAGGTGTCTCTTATGAGAATTATATGACGTGAGCGCGAAGATTCGAAGAAATCCTTTTCTATTTGTTCGATTCCTACATGCAATCTTTGATTTGCAAAATTTTAGGAGGATATTTATATATCTGATGAATGTCTAAGAAACTCGGTGCGATGTTTTACAAATTGTATGCATTAAGTAAAACATAATCTCGACGCGGCATAAATGATGCCATAGATGGCAGATGGAAGTAACAGTGGATGTATAAAGTTTTTTTTTTCTTTTCACCCGTATACATATGGCGATTGTACCTTGCAGGTATCCTTGTTGTTCATACCCAGCCTGATATAATCTACACGATACGATCCAACTTTAGTCATGAGATAAGACGACACACAATTTCTCATCTGCTAGTGGCCCACCATTACTACTCTTCGGATTTGTTCAATTGAACCGAAATGCATCAAGTAAAATAAATCAAAAATCCTCTGCGACTACTGCATCACTGTTTTTCTGACATATCCCATAGCTGGATAGCAAGATCTTTATAAGTTTCATTCCATGTTGTCCATGTCATTCCAAGTAGACGCTCAGCTTTGGATGCATCGAGTCTGGCTACCGGGCCAGGCTGGTTGCGGGTACCTGGCTCACCGACAGGAATCGTGGCTCGATGACTGGGGAAGATTTCGCGTAGGTAGTCCACGATTACTTGCATGTCAATGTAGTACCCACGAAGGATAAATCGCTCTCCCTTAGAGCGCGGGTTCGACATAGCATATACATGAGCTTTTGCCACATCCCGCACGTCTACTGTCTGGGGAAGCAGTGTGGGTGGAACTTGTCCATTCGTTTGACCCGAGATTAGACGCCACACGTTCGCACATGAAGTATTTAATTGATCAAGGGCTTTGACTGGATGGACAATGGGCCCGACTATTCCTGGAGGACAGAACGTAGTCAAGGCAAAAGACGGCCTCTTCTGCAAATAGTCCCATGCTGCTTTCTCAGCTAGCGCTTTGCTTGCAGAATAGATGTACACTTTGTTTGGACTTGCCGCGGCACCATCATACGTGGCAGGGTTCCAATCATCCTCCGTATATGTATAGTCACGAATCGCGCCTCCCTTCTCATAGCAATTAATAGCGGCATACGAGGACGTTATTATCACATGTTCAACGCCCTGTTTATCCGCCGCTTCTAAGACTGCAAGAGTGCCTTGAATGGCTGGATCCAGCATCTCTGAACGCGCGTCATCAAATGCCATAGTGTAAGGAGAGGCCACATGCTGTACAACTTTTACGCCATGAAACGCCTTTTCAAGTGCTTCTTTGTCACGTATGTCAGGGACAAATGATACTGTATGGTTTGAGGACGGGAAGTGTTCAAGCAATTGCTTTCCTTTCTCCTGGCTCCTCACCACAGATCTAACTGCGTAGCCATTTTCTAATGCTTGCTTTACAATGTGTGCCCCGACAAAACCTGTCGCTCCGGTCACAGCTACCAGTTCATCTTTTGGACACATGAGACTTACTTGAACCGTTCGAGTTCACTTCATCGCCGGTATAGAGCTTGTATGGGACTAGAGTTTCGTCGCCCTCACGTAATCAAATCTCGGGCTGATGACAAAACTTCGCACATGACCGCGGTTGTCCAATCACCACCTTCCCTTTACCATAGTCAAACGTCTGGTGTCATACATGACCTTCGTCGTTTAGGGCTGGATTGTTCAATCAGAGCTAAGATGATCGAGTCATGCACTCTTGCCTTCGTCATTAGCTCACCTGTAGATCACATTTTTATCATCTAAAACAAGTGGATTCACATGGTCACTTGGAGCCCTAATCATTCAATGCAGTCCGGTGGATTGACCTTTGGCTTATATGTCCAAGGACATTGTGCGCCTCATGAACGTGATATGAGCGCGTAGCTATATGTCATCATTTCGTTCAGCTTACAAACATCGCTTGCGATGATTCGTGATCTTAGGTAAAGTTAGCATGCAATGGTCAGGATCTCTTAATTCATCTGCACAATACAGCAGGAAATTATCAGTTGTGTTATGCTTATTGGGCGACATTGTTTCAGGGATAATCTTTGCCACTCCAATACAAAGAATCTTAATGTATACAAGAAGCTAAAAATGCCCTCATGAGTAGATCTTGAAGTCATTTGAATGTTCCATAAGTCGATTCTCATTGTTTCTGAACAGCTTCGCTCTTATCACATGCCGCATGCGTTGTCTGAAATGCATGAAATTTTTGGGGCGTATTCATTTCTCCTTGTACTGCTAAAGTAACCGGTTAAATTCTCTTACCAGATTCACTCTCTGCTTCTATCGGGCAATTAGATGAAACTGTGCGTCTGTACAAACATCCTCACGCACAGGAACCATTTCTCTTATCAATCGGGTAAAATACGCGCAATAGTTGACGGATAACGTGCTTACTAAATGGCTTTCGAGATATCGCAGCTTCTCCGTGAAATGAGCATGAAGGCAACTCTCGTTTGGTCTAGTAATCCACATATGTTTTACTTTTACTCCTTTCAGGAACCGCTTTCCATTTGAACACCAAGACATTTGGATTGGTAGGCTTCGTGCTAGAATCTATCCTAATGCCGTTCATTCATATTATTTGTTGTCATGACAGGCATTTTATCAATTGTATGAGATGTCCGGTCAAGCGGCGTCGACTGAGGTTATATAATTGCATGGGATTTTAACCAGTCATCACTGTATAAAGTAGATCTGTTGTTTCATTTTCTATCGCCATTCCCGGTTTTTTAGCCTTAGTCTTGGTCAACTCACATTGGTCGGTTAATTAAAAGATTTTTGGCGTATGATCTTCTACGTTCCAGATTTCAAATGGACTATGCCATAAGTTACATAAGTGTAACTTGTATTTAACTCGAAGCATCCCGACACCTCAACCCACTAGCCCGTTATGAGGTTCACTAGTGCAGTTTCGAGCGGTGCTATCTTTTCTGTGTCTTCCCTTCTTGCTTCAGCGCATGTAGGTCCGGGCCTCGTGTACCATGACAATGGCGCCAAGAGGCTCGAATCGCGTGATTATCACATGGGTCGTTTCATGGCACGCGCTAGGCCTTCGAACGCTGCGCAAATGGCCAAAGTATCCGATCCGACAAAGGAATGCTCCTACTATGGATTACCGGAATCGACAGAGCTTAGTTCAGCTTATCCCAGGGATGGGACCATTGCTACAATTGTGAGTGGTGACGAGCAGGCCAAGCAAGTTTGGCAAGAGATTCAAAGTTCTGGTGTAATTCCTCACGGTGCAAGTCCCAAAGCGGGAACGCAGGACCATATGGGCTTGTCACCGAATGCCTTAAGCCAATATGACACCAACTCTGATCCAGACTGCTGGTGGTCTGCCACTCGCTGCACAAGCCCCAAGAAGAACAAATTGTCACATGATATCGTGACATGCCCAGAGCCAAGTACATGGGGTCTCACTTTCGATGATGGCCCGAATTGCTCGCACAATGCGTTCTATGATTTCTTGAAAGAAAAGAAAATTCGGGCTAGTCTTTTCTACATCGGATTAAATGTAAAAAATTGGCCACTCCAAGCACAGCGTGGCCTTGCTGACGGTCATGACATTTGCGTTCACACCTGGTCGCATCATTACATGACGACTTTGAGTGACGAGCAAGTGTTTGCTGAGCTTTATTACACCATGCGAATCATCAAAGATGTAGTTGGTGTAACACCTCAATGCTGGCGACCTCCTTTCGGCGACGTTGACAACCGTGTACGTGCTATTGCCGATGGACTCGGCTTGCGTACTATTATTTGGTCCGACGACACCAATGATTGGAACATCAAACCTTCGGGCGAACTTCCGAAAAGTAAGATCGATCGTAATTACGAAGATATCATAAACAAGGGCAGGAATGGCTCTGGTGTTGTGGTTCTAAGCCATGAAATTCGCGCAGATACCATGAACGAATTCATGGAAATGTATCCAAAAATTCAACAAGCATACAAGCATGTCGTTCCTTTAACGGCTTGCATGAATGTATCTCATCCATACGCCGAGAACAATATCAGCTATCGATCTTTTGCTGAATACACCAGCGGGAACATCAGGGCGAAAGGCCTTCCATCCTTAAAAGACATGAGCGTCAATCCTAAGTCCAAGCTCCAGATCACCCCCGTAAGCAAACAAAAGTGGGGATTCTCACCATCGTCCAAATGAAGCAAGAAGTCTTTGAAGCATCAACTCGAATCAATTAAACATTCAAATCATCTTATATTTCGTGTACAGTAACAGCAAGGTTGTTGTTAATGCTTTAGATTTGCTTCGTGGCGTCGTACACATCAATGTGTTTCTCTTCAAAGTTCATGAACAGGTATGCTTTGCTCAAAATTAGAACTCTCACAATAGATCCGGACTACAGTAATAAATAGCATTGACACGGGGACCAAAACAAATGCTTTGGCTTAAGCATCCCTTTTTTCAAAAAAAAATGACGTGGGGCAATAGAAAAACACAATGTGAAATGTCAAGACTTTTGGTAAACATGTTCCGCATATTCATTTACCTGAGTAAACCTCCGGGAAGCAAATCTAGGATTATACGTCATTTACGTTAGCACAAAACAATTATAGTCGTAGGCTGTGTTTCTCGTTCTTTTTTCTCGCTAGTCCATGGTCCCAAAGTGCGGATTAATTATCCTAAAGTAGAATAATTCAAACCCTTCAGCCGCTCAATACTCTCGATTGTTTTCTATTTTGGCAACTGTGCGTACAAGCAATGGGTAGACTTGTTCTGCTTAGTAAAATACTCACTCGATTTGGTCGCTGTCTTGGGGGGCCCCATTCATTGGCTTTAGTACACGATAGTGACAAATATTCCCTTCGATCGGTGACATCACAGCCATGTCGGCCGCTTGTCTTCCGGACGTCTGCTTAAATACAGCGCAGATCAGTTAAGGTTGAACATTCAGGCTGTGTGCCTACACAGATTGGTTCAGACGCCATGCAATTTAGAAGACACTTGCTGATCCTGATCAGTACGATCTTCTTGCAAATTGTTGCTTGTGTTTCAAACTCAACGACTTCACCTACCAGCTCAAATCGAGTGAATGGAGCTTCGAGCTCGCTACCTTCAGTAAAGAGTTCAGCGTCGAGTTCAGCTTATCAACCATTGAGTTCATCGAATTCGACAACGAACTCCGCTGTTCCAATAACGAGCTCGGCAGAAAACTCGTCTGATTCGAAGTCATCTGCTTACAATGTATCCGCCCTTCGCGAGTTACTAGGGTCAAACGAAACTGAGAAGTTCGAAATCCCTACTCGCCTCCCGAATATCTCTGTTGAGATTCCACCTTCTTGGGGAGGATACCAACCCGTGAGTCAAAGGCCGAATGAAACGCGTCAAATCTACTTCTGGATGTTCCCTGCTACCGAAAAGGTTGGCCATGATGATCTCGTTATTTTCTTCAATGGTGGTCCAGGATGTTCCTCTTTAAGCGGTGTGTTAGGTGAACAGGGTCCTGTCAAACTTAACAATGTTACAGGCAAGGCTGAGCTTAACAAATACTCTTGGACCAACTTGACCAACATGTTGTGGGTTGACCAGCCAGTCGGAACAGGGTTTTCTCATGGTGAGGCCAAAAACCAATCCATGATCGAAATTGCGAAGGAATTCAACGGATTCCTCATTTCTCTGTATCGCACGTTCCCCAAGCTACATGGCAAAAGGCTCTGGCTCGCAGGTGAAAGCTATGCTGGTAAATTCATTCCTTTCATTGCCGATCAAATTTATAAGGAATCCGATCAAAACAAAAAGGCTGGTATCAACTTGCAAGGTATTAATTTGTCTGATGCTTTCTTCATGAACGACTTGGTTGGCAAAGAGTTGCCTGCCATGCAATTTGCTAGACAACATTATAAAGAGATGAACATTACAGAGAAGGACATGAAAACTCTTGAAAAGAAGGCCAAGAAAATTGGCATCGACAAGTACATTGATACACACCTCAACTACCCACCGAAGGGTCCGCTTCCTATTCCAAAAAGGTTCAATAAATCAGACTCGGTCTATTCAGCATTCAAGCAAATGGCTAAGAAAGCAAACCCGTGTTTCTCGCCCTTCTACGTGATTTCATCAGCGCCATGCCCCCTGAATCCGATGGGGCAAAACATTACGACTGAAAAGACATACAAGAACAACTATTTCAATTTGAACCCTTCCGTGAAGCCGTTGATCCACGCTGACAATGTGACCTACGTGCAATGCTCCCAAGCAAAAGGGTTCAAAATCATGCAAAAGTCAAAGACAGACTTCCCATTGCACACGGTCTTGCCAAGCGTTATTGAAAAGAGTAACCGCACCATAATTTTGCACGGTATGCTAGACTACATCATGCTTCCGAACGGAAGTGCGCTTGCCATCCAAAACATGACATGGGGCGGCAAGCAGGGTTTCCAAAAGCCACCGACCCAGAAGGTTATGGTGGATAACGAAGAAACTGGCACTTATCAAAGCGAGCGTAAGCTCACATTCATTACGGTCAATGGCGCTAGCCACATGGTCGCTGCATACAAACCAAAACCATCCTACAAAATCATTCAATACATGCTTGGTCAAATTTCCGAAGACCAGCTGCTTAAATCGTAAATACATTCGCTTTCGCATACATGACAGCTCGTTAGCACTCAGTCTTGTTTATATTTTCGACACATTTATTTGTTTTACATCTTGTTGAAATATTGCCTCGCGCAGAGATAGTCTAGAAAGGGCACTGGTATTGCCGTTTTTCATCTTGGCACTTAATTTTGCAAGTGGAAGCTGCACGACATTCCTGCCTTGAATATTTTGTTGATTGTGATTGGTGTTCCCATGATTTCGTGGGGGTGACGCGTTGGATCATTCGGGCGTGTTGGGGACGTGGAGGTCAACATTACACAGGCCATCAAACCGAGTCTTGCTTTTTGCACATTTAGGAAAGCTGGAGATCGGTGTCATGTCATCTACAACACAGCAAATCCGTAACAAGCGTGCATCGTTCCGAGACAAGCAAATTGATTATAATACACGAGTGAGCCTTACGGCGGAGGATGTAATTCGTTCTCGTGCTCAGAGACTGTCTAGTATTGCCGACCCAATTTCAGCGACGGATCAAGCATTAGAACCGACTGAAACAAGAAGATCGAGCACTCGCAAGTCTTCTCGGATACATGATGCTGAACGGAAGCTGACTGGTGAGAGTCAAGTTAATAGAAGTCATGACTCGCAACATAGGAGAACTTCACAAACTCGAGAGCCACGAAGGAATTCTCGGCGCATGAGAACCTCTTCTACTGCCTTTGACCGGAACTACCAATTTGATGAAGCACCTGAACACAGAAGAACATCTCGTCGCATCTCACACCGGCTCTCTGTCGAGGAAAGAGAACCAGAAACGGACCAGTTCGTGGATGCACCTGAATTTCCTGATGAGCAAATTGCAATTCCGAGAGCCAAGCAAACATTTCATGAGCAAGGGGGATGTGATCCGGTACATAAATCTGAAGGCTTAACACGACAAGCTGAATTATTTGTGCCAAGTAAAGATTCAAAGCAATATGATTCGCAACTCTTCACCACCAATGCCCAGGAACGATCAGCACGTATGTCGAAATTAACATTCTCGGATGTATTTCAATCCACAGAGGAAATGTTTGAGGATATTTCAGTTGTACGAGGCGCTCTCCATTTGTTTTTGAGTAGTAGGATGATTGAGGCGTATGAAATAATTGAGCCTCGCTCTGAGAGACGCCTATATTACGCTGTTGGATTCGCACTCTTATCCTCAATCAAGGCAATTATGACATTTGAACACCAGGACCTTGGTACGGCTATCTCACATTGTAAAGATGCTTTACATGTGGCAAGTTTATTGCGAAAAAAGACTTCTGCATTCACATCATTTGGTCGCTTCGTCCGTGGTTCGGGTGCATCTGTGTCCTGGCTTTCATCCATGACACCGTTAGAAAAACATGCCGAGCTTTCTTCATCTGAATGCACGTTAGTAAAAGCTGTATTGGGCATTGCATACTCTGGTGACTTTTTGGGCTCCTTATCGGAAGCATTTCATCTTCGCGCAGCGTATGGTGAATACCGAAGTTTGCTCAAGTTCATCGATTGGGAAGACTCGAACGGTGGGGAAAAGTCTGATGAAGACTTCCGCAGTGGCATCTATCTCGGTTCTGGATGCATTAGTCTGATCTTAGGGTTGCTTCCCACCAGGGTTCTTAAAGTCATGGAGATTTTCGGTTATGAGGGCAGTGTGCCTGTGGGACTCAATTTGTTATCCAAATCATCTGGATGGAGCTCAGATCCGTCGGAACCTCTCCCTCGACGTAATATAAAGACTGAGGGGATCCGCAGTCCTATTTGCGACATGTCTATGCTCACTTATCATTTGGTCATTTCCACTTTTATCCCTGTACCACAAGTTGACATCAACTTCTCGGAAAAAGTCTTAAATTACCACTTACAACGTTATCCTCACGGTGTTTTCTTCCTCTATTTCCACGGTCGCTTGTACTCTATTCAGGCACGCACTGTTAAAGCGATAGAGTGCTTCAAAGAAGCGCGTGATGTTCAAGAAGAATATGTTCAACTCAAACACATATGCTATTGGGACATGGCTCTCTGTTACATGTCGCTGTGTGAATGGCAACAAACTTACGAGTGTTTCACTGTCCTTGCGAATGAAAACAATTGGTCTAAGGCGTTATATCATTATGCTCGGGCGGCAGCACTGTACGAGACCGGAAGTCCTGCTGCGCAGGAAGAGGCTAAGGAGATCATGGAACGAGTTCCTTCGATGTCGCAGCGGATTGCAGGTAAGAGTATTCCCCTAGAGAAATTTGCATCTCGAAAATCTCGCAAAATGACACAGTATGGATACTTGTTCCATCCCGCGATGGAATTCGCTTACTTGACTCACTGTTACACGACATCCCCTCCTCGAGCACTCTTCCGTCGCTTTTTACCCATTATTGAACAGGAACTCGAACGTCTAACCTCGCAAGTGTCTCCTGTCTTTGACGATTTGTGTCTTGCACACTTTCTTCATGGTGTTATCCTGCGGAATCTGGCATACCCAGAGAAGCATGTCTACCTTGCATCTTCGCGCCAATATTTATCGAGAGAAAGAGCTGCTTCAATGGCTGAGAATAGTCTGATGTTTGTCGCAAAAAAAGGGGTACTGTGTGAGTATGATCACTACATGCTTTACTTTTGTCATTATGAGCTTGGTCGCTTATACATTAGTATGGGTCGATATGCAGAGGCTCGTGAACAGCTTGATATGGTTCTTAGCGGCAAGAATTTGGGTGACCATGGTCGCAAGGGCAAGTACAGTATGCAGAACATGTGTGTTCTACGCTCTAATGGCGCGTTGGAAATGCTTCAATCCAAGTCTCAAACGTGAGGTAATTTGTACATAGAAGTGCTGGAAATATGTAATGGCACATATTAGCAGAACTACCCATCTTTCTTAATTCCCATGCTACCTTGTCAGTTCTTCAAACGCCAACATCGTCGCTGGCATGACTCCAACGTCGTCACGTCTTTTCTGAATGGCGAGAGACGCCCAGCTCCGTAAATGTACACCGAGTTCTCGGCCTACGTCGGAGTTTGCATTCTTCCAACTCCAATTAGTGACTTATTCAATTTTATCTTCGTGTGGGTTCCAAAGCTCTAGTGCTAATGCATGTCATGTTCTTGCTGAGATTGTCCACCGTTATTTATCTTTGTTGGCGCAGAAGAGCGTGCACATGGCGCACAATGCTTGTCGCGAGAAATCCAATATAATTGATATTTATATGGCTTTGGAAGAAATTATGGGGTATGGGTCACTAGACGAGCTTCTCGAATGGGCAGATGATGAAGGCATCTGGAAGCGTTCTGCCGCCGAAGTTTGGCCATCAACTCTAAGGAGGGAACAAGTAAGGCTAGATGATCATGTATTTTTTGATCCAACACAAAAGTTCCCCAATTTGTGCTATGAGCGCGTCGATGACGACGTATTGTGTGCCGAGCTGACGGTCCGAAGGGCTGTGGACGAGTGCCTCGAGAATGATCTAGTTTCCGGCCCCGGTATGTATTTAGCCGGGTCAAAGCGCTCGCTTACTACCGATGATGATCCGGAAATATCGCTAAGATTGGATTACAATTCGTATATTCCACCCTTTTTACCTCATTTGCCAACTAAGGATGTGTGGGATGGTCGTGCCAAGTCTGTAATACCCGTATCAAATCGGCCTACCAAGCCGAAGGTTGGTGGATCTGCACGTCCAATGCCGCGCGCTGCTTCTGTTGAAGGTGTGCCCGCTGCTGATGAAGTTGGTAGTGATGGTACAAGGAAAGTATGGCAACGTCGAGCTATGACATACGCGGGCGTTCTAGCAGAAGGAGCCGGTACACGTTCCGAGCTGCCATCTATCGAAATATGCGCAAAGCGACGGGGATCACAAGCCAAAGTTGCGTCGAAGACACCTTCCACGTCTTCTCTCGATGCATTTATGCATGCTATGGATGCCATGGCCGACGATCCCACGACGCGAACACCGATGCTACTGACATCGCTTGCACGTTCGCATCACGCCAACCCAACTTCAACCACATCTATGGCCGCTGCATTCAAACGACGAAGAATCGCGCATTGCATGGCAGATCCTTTACGATACGTTCCCAATGACTCGATGCACGGATGTGTGCATGTTCATCCGACTTCGCCATCTTGCGCGCCAGGCCCTAACTTGCTCATAACGATACCACCACCACCAAAAGACGGTGTCGATGAAGACACGCATGCAGCCACTGCTGCTCCTGTATTTACTCCTGTCCATCCTCATGGACGCGCAGTGGCTTTAGCACCTCCTGCAGGTTCCCAGTTCCCTACCTTGTCCTATCGGCATGCATCCCACCTCTACTACGCTGCACGTATGTTGATGTATCCCGATATGCAGCGTGTTTTCTCCCGATTATCTGATCCACCATCCATCCTAGACGATCATGCCACGGAACAAGTGTATCATGGGACTACTGCGAGTCGTGCTGTTCTCGCTGGCACAGTTATGTCGGTGAGACATCGTGATACTCTAAGCGTCATGGTCAGTCGATACCGTGGTGCCAACTCAATATTACATGGATCTTTGGAGCGCCTACGGTTTCACCTCGCCGCAGAATTGGAGGCTCAACGACGTGCTGCTCAGGAAGAGGGGCGTGCCGACGAGGTGGAAGAACCGATTCGTGGAGAACGAATCAAGATGCCTATCAAAGGCACTCTTGTGCATTCATGGGACTGGCGTAAGGCCGATCCATGGTGAAGTGAACGTGCGCGCATTCCCCTCAAGACTCTCAGACAAACGCATATTTGTAGCCATTAGCGCCGCTTACGATGTACATGCTTTTTCAGTAATACGTGAGCCTCTTCCTTTCGTCCCAAGCGCGTGAGTCGCTGGGCTCTTCGCACACGAATAGCTTCTAGGCAAAACTCAATAGATGCTTCTGTTCGTTGCTTTCGCGCCTCCACATCATGTCGGAAACAGAATGCCAAAGGAAAGCGGAAGCCCAACCAAAGATAAAGTGTCAAGGTCCGGTGCAAGGATTCTAGAAGCATGAGTGTGTGGATATTTAGTACTGTTTCATCCTGTTGAGCAAACATAACAACAGACTGTTCTGAGCCGGCCGCTTTGTGTCTCGTTTGTGCATCGCGCATAATTTGAGCTATCGCTTCTTCAGCCTCCATAGTGCCAAGCTCTTTCGCACATGCTTCGAAACGGACCAGCTCACCACGCGCATATCGCTCAATCGCATTGCCAACCCATGCAACTGCGCGTTCATCCCGCATATTAACTGGGGTATTCGACCATTTTTCCTTTTCAGCGTGCGTCAGACGGTCTCGCCCACGATGCTCGATAATGGTAGACATGGCTTTTTGTGACACAAAATCCGCCATGGAAAATACACCCGCATCTAAATCCGCAAAAGCATGGAACTCCTCTAACAGTGTGGACACAGAGTTGTCATGAATAGAAACACGCCTGCGAGATGAGGATGGACCTCTTGTCCGCGCGCGTGGCAGCAATAGTGCCAGTGATTCGAGCTTTCGGGTACTGGGTTGTATCTGCGCATGCGTGATAGGTCGTACTGGAGCAGCAAGTGCTGCTCGTAGATACTCCATCTCGTTCTCATTGCGTGTAAGAACAAGGCCCGATGGCTGTTCATTCTTATCACGCGATGTTCCATAGCGACCAGCACGCCCGGCAATCTGTTTAATTTGCGAAAGCGACAATGGCACTTGTTCTTTTCCATTCCATTTGCTTAGAGTATCAAAAATTACGCGTCTAATACGTAAATTCAACCCCATACCGATAGCATCGCTAGCCACCATCACATCGAGTTTACCTGAGTTGAATAGCTTCGCCTGTTCACTCTTGATTTCAGGTGGCAGTGCTCCGTATGCTACAGCACATTGGAGTCCTGTTCTTGCTTCAATTTGTTCTTTAAGCCAAAATATAGTACTGCGACTAAACGCGACCACACAATCACCAGGTTCAACTTTGGTCAAGTCACCCCGCAAACTGCTAGGTGCAACGTGCAGCGGCGACAGCCTGTTATAGTTGTGTATGTGCAGCTCGTCGCCACACATTTCCACGAGGCGCTGAATCAAAGGAACTGCACTTGCTTCCCCACAAAGATGAAGCTCCTTTGCCGGTAGACCTAACACGGCTTGGGTCCATGCAAACCCGCGCTGGATGTCGGCAATCATTTGAATCTCATCAATCACCGCCACTTCATAGGCCCGTGTAACATCCGCCATTTCAACTGTGCACGAAACTAGTCCTGCATATTCATCAACCACACGAACCTCCTCGCCGGTGCGTAAGTTACAGGCACGCGGTGGGATTGAGGGTGAGATCGTCCCTTGATTCATGCGTTCCCAGACCTCGTGAGCGAGCAACCGAAGCGGTCCAGCATACAGACCAGTTCGAGCTTTTGATAATGTCACAAGCGCACCATGAGTTTTTCCTGAGTTGGTTGGTCCCACATGCAGATGGATTTGTCTTGTCAATGATCGTGCACTAGAATAAGTCAGCGATGGCGCACGCAAGTCTGTAATGGAGCGTAAAACGTCAAGTTGCATGCAAGCTTCACGCAAAGTACTTTTTTCAGAAGCAGTCAATGCTGTAGTCATTCTGCAACGCTCAAATTGGGTTGACAACCATGCAAGAAAAGATTGGGCACAGGCTCTATGCAGCGCATCATTCCCTTGTTGGAGGTAGGCGGATGTTAGCTCTTGGCGCGTTGCGAAAGTGGCCCATATGTCATTCTGAACTTCTTGCGCCCATAAATTCAAAACGCATGCCCAAATATCAGTTTTTGATGAAAGGGGTATCGTGGCTATTTGTTCATGAACCATTTGGATAGCATGAATAGGAATGCCGAAGCTAGACAGGCGCTTCTTGGTTTGCAGTGATTCTGCATAAGAGCGTACAGCATCTTGGAGCAGCGAGTGTAATTTCTTTTCCGTAATACAAGGCACCCGCGTTGTCTGATCAACCGATGCTATCGCGTCTATTTTGGCGCGTTTTAGAGGCCGCCTTGTATTACGTCCTTGATACAACGGCGACAAGGACGATGCCCAACTGGCATGTATCAAGGAACACGAACTTATAGTTGACCTTACATATCGCGCAAGCGTACGGGGTATGATTGCCATCTGGCGAACTGGGGCCAACGAAGGTAATTGATTGCTACGCAGTTGTCATTGCCGGCCTCACAACAACCAGTTTGAATTGATTCAAGTGTGGAAAAATTGGCGCAATTTGTAAAGTGGAGACCATTAGCTTACAACGCGCCTCATCCATTTAATGTCTTGAGGAAGACCATCATCACACGAATGAAAGTTGTAGGCTTGCTTTCGGGTGGTAAGGATAGTTGCTTTAACCTGTGCCATTGTGTTCTACAAAAGCATGATATCGTTGCTTTGGCAACTTTGATTCCACCAGGTGGGAAGGGTATGCACATTTTGCTTTACTCACAACAGATGAACTGGATTCATACATGTATCAGACGGTGGGGCATGATGCGGTGCAAACTATCGCAGAGGCGATGAACCTCCCATTATATCGCAGGCAAATTCGTGGAAGGGCTATCAACCAAGGCGCCGTTTATGGTGCCCGCGATCCTACAAAGAAGCCTTCAGATTTTGAACAAACAGATGAAGACGAGACGGAAGATCTTTATCATCTCTTGCTTCATGTGAAAGAGAAGCATCCTGACATCGAGGGAGTAAGTGTAGGCGCCATTCTTTCGAACTACCAGCGAGTCCGTGTCGAGCATGTGTACGTGTATCTTCAATTCTACCACTGATACCAGTTCATTTCGACCAGATTTAAATTTACAACCGCTTGCCTATCTTTGGAATCGAGACCAGTCGTCTCTTTTGCATGAAATGAACAACTCTGGATTAGATGCTATTCTCATTAAAGTCGCTGGTATAGAGCTGACTGAGCGTGATTTGGGCCGTTCCTTGAGACAACTAACACCCAAACTAGAAAAACTCAGTCAGTTATACGGGGCCCATGTTTGCGGAGAAGGTGGGGAGTATGAAACGCTGTGTTTAGATTCTCCTCTGTTTCAGCGCCGTATTTCCGTCGATGAAACCGAAACAATTCTTCACAGTGACGCGGCTTTTGCGAGCGTGAGCTATTTGCGCATTCTCCGCACTTCGTTGATTGACAAAACTGAATACGGACCAGCGGTCTTATTGAAATCTATTCAAGCACCACCTTTGCTTGACGATGTGGGAAATGCGTCCTTTGAAGCTCTGCGCAAAAACCTGTCAAATTCGACCCCAAGTATATCAATGTATAAGGATGCGGACTTCACTACCTGGCAGGAGCCAACAATGTCCATGTCAAGGCATGGCGATTGGCTCACTATTGCTGATGTTTCTGCACCATCCATGAGTTTCCATCGCGTGAGTTTCGAGGACGAAGTACGCAGTGCTTTCGCCCATGTATTCGATACTCTAAAGAAACAGGACTATGATCGGACGCACATTGCTCACGTGAACGTGTATCTTGCGTCGGCCTCCTATTTTGAAGCATTTCAACGGATGTATTGTGCTGAGTTCGGTGCCGCCCCACCATCAAGGTCTTGTCTTGCATTGCCGGTGAGATCGTTGGGATTGCGGATCAAGCTTGATGTTGTTGCTTGTCGTCCTGCATCTTTTCCTCGCGAGCGTCGGGCTTTACACGTAAGAAGTCAGGGGTATTGGGTTCCTGCAAGTCTTGGTCCATTTTCACAGGCCGTCGGCGACCATCATCGCATATATATGTCAGGTCAAATCGGCATGCGGCCCGCAACACTCGACTTGCCTGACGACGTGGCCTTGCAGCTTGCACTATCTGTCCAACATCAGCAGCGTATTGTCGATGCTGTCTCAGAATGGGGTGCGTGCGTTCATGTTGAGGGCGGCATTTGTTGGCTATCACCACCAGACGGTTTGGATATGACTCAGAGTACGCTTTCTTTGCATCAGAAAACTGAGCCGATGCTATTTGTGTATCTACCGTCAAAGAGTATAACAAAACATGCATGCTGTGAATGGCAGTTGACCGCTCGTATTTTTGACGAAAAGCGCAAAGTTGGGCTTCGTGCAAAAAAGATAAGATCAGACGGTATCACATGTTGCTACAAAATGTGCGAATATGATGATTCAACTTCTCTGACGTCTGGCATTGCTCTGTTTACTCTTGTGGGTGATGATGAGTCTTTCACCACCCATGTCGATGATGCATGGTTAGAACTAAGACAAGCGATGAAAAGCGCTTTACATGTTAAACTCATATATGATACACACGAATCACTGGGAGTTATGTATAATATCGTCCACAAGGTCTTGTCACCACCACTACCAGCAACAACAACCGTTCCCGTCCTAGGTTGGCAGCTTCCAGGGGAGAATATTTCGAATGGGCCGAACACGTGTGCTCTCGTGTGGACGTAACAGTGTTGTAGCTCTACAACATTTTACTACTTAGTTTGCTCAATGGCATGATGAGCCACAATGCAACAAAAGTTGAAAAGCCTAGCATAGTGGATAGCGCACCTGCCACGTAAGGCCATGAACTGCTAAGCATTCGCGGATACTCGTTGTGGTTGAAAGGGCGCACAGGTATCACGTCATCTTCCCTTATGTATGTGTAGCCATGTCGCTTCCAGTTAACTCGTAGAGTGAATACACCGTGTCTGTCGGGGAGGCCTAGTATAGCACGGTAAACAGTGCTATTTGAGCCTTCTTCTGGCAGTAGGGGCACAGTCACGTAGGGATCAAGCATGATAGCACTCAGTTGCAAATCCAGGGGCTGCGACGCGGCCTTCCAAGCTCCATTTTCAAATTGCTGTACCTCAAGCACATAATTCACGGTGTCTTTGATGCGGTACATCTTATTTACTCCAGGTTCTTCTTCATAGTCTGGTCGTACATCCTCTGGTCCTGCACGAAGTCGTTCGTGTGCCCTGCGAACCACGCGAAGCACACCATGCTCCTGGAAAGTCCACAAAATCAAGTCGTCAACTACTGCTCGTTGAATTGGGCGGTCTTCCATTGCATAAATTTCATTTTGCATGATCTCTACGCTCCCCACAAACATGACGCGCGCAGAATTATCACGCAGTTGTATGGCCGACGCAAGCGAAGCTTTGGTATCGGAAGAATGAGCATCAGCACCTGTAAGTAAATTTTCCACCGCATTGAGTGGCTCAAGCTTGTTGATACCCTTTGCTGCCCAACCGCCTTCGACTTCCGAAGTCGTGATCATGGGCACATCTGTCTGATAGGATGTAGCTGGAGGCAAGAGTAAAGGAAATGCCAACGGTGACGGGCCGATCCAGTGCGCAATTCCGCGATACAAAAAGGATTCTTGGGATGAAAGCGTATCTTTAGAAAACACAAGCTCGTTTGGCACAATCCCGCCAGCGTCCAGAGGGGCTCTGGACCTTGAACCACCAACCTGTACGGCCGTGTGGTCACCGGGGTCCATCTGCGCATCATATCTAAAATGGTCGACCAGCATGGTATCACGATCGCCGAACTCAAGTCCAAATTCGCGGGCAAACCCACGCCAAGATTCAGTGAGCTTCGGCGATAATCCTACCATGAGGTTTCCCCCATCGCGAAGGAAATCGATCAACGTTGACGGCTCCAGTCCTTTGGGAAATTGTTTCATGTTTGGCGCGAGAATCACTGCATGGTCGAACATTCGTTCTCCGAACTTGTACAGCGTGGTCTCCGACACCTCCTCTGGAGTCAAGCTCGTTGTCGCGTATCCCCGCTCCTTAAGTGACCCTAAGAACGAAGAGTATGCATCAGGATCCTCTCCCACGACGGCAAGAACCCGGCTTCCTGTGGCTGATAGAGCCAATGCCACAGAAATACTGCTCAGCAGGGCAAGGCAGTATCCAATCAGTTGCATAATAAAGAGGCGCACGGGCAGGCGATCCCTCTCGACAATGAGCCAGCAGACACTTGGCTAGTGAGCGCTGGAATCAGCGAGGCGGTCAACGCCCCGGTGCGTCCAGTCACGTGCTACAGTGTCGTGCATTTGGCATAAAGCGTTAGACGCGTATGCGGTGAGCGAGCGGACTTGTGTTTCAGGGTGCATTGGCCTCAAGGTTGCGCCAGACAAAGCTTGACGACCTGCATAACATGGTCGGAGCTAATGAGCTCGCGTCGGCGATAAATCTCCCCTCGCAAGAAGCGCCGAATGACTTGGGAGATGATGTCAATAATTGCGGATCCACTAAAACTGAGATTTCGTACTCCCTTGATCAAGATGCCGACTGTATCGAGAATGAACTGGAAGAGTTTTACTCGTATATCGAGGCACCATTATTCATTGAAAACAAATTCATGTGGCAAGAATGGGCGAAATCTAAATGGAAATCAATGAATATACCTGATGTCGTATCTGTAGCTTGTATGTACCAGTCATTCAACTGACAAACAGCTTGGACAACGCTTGACGTGCATTCGCGACGTCGCATTCTTTTACACCTTTTGAACTCTCTTGACTTGCAAGATACTGTGGCACGCACAACTGCTTCACATGCGCTTCTGTATCTCCTTCAGGGATCTTTTGGTGAGACCAGCTCAGAAAGGGAGCAATTAGCCTGGATTCAAGAAAATGCGCGCATGGTCTTTGAGCTGGGTGGTATTGAAGACTTGTTCGTTGCTTGTCGGCGCGCCTGCTGGCGCCATGACTGGGTGAGCACCTTACCTGACTTTGTCCCTCAGAATCATTCATCTTCCAGCAGTGAGAACATAATGACACCACAAGAAAAGGTTGATTACCTGGAGAGTATCAATGTGGAAGTTTCCGTGCATTTTTCTCAGCTGTATACTGTAATCGAGTCTTTGCGTGGTGATTTTCGCCTCAGTGAGGCATTGATGATTATGGACCCACCCTTGCCGAATTTCTTTCTTAATCTGGTGGCTAATTTGCGAGAAAAAAGTATCAAAGGATTCCCAGTAAAAAAACTCGTCCTGTTAACATGGAAGTCTCTTCTTGCGTCAATGGGTGGCAGTGATGCACTCTCTAAATGCAAAGAACGCGTACGGATTCGCGAAGGCCTCGTACCCAAGCCAAGTCTTGCGGAAAAGATGCCTGTCATTCCTCAAGACATACGTCAATTTCAGTCTGAACTTATGGCCAAGTACCCGACCTTGGTAGATCACCAGCGGTCCGAATTGATAGGAGGAACTGTCCTCGCTAACGCCACTCTACCTCTTTCGACGAACCATAACACTCATGGGCCCACTGATGACGCGCTGCTTGTGATGGACGAGGAACGCATTGCAATGGCAAAGTCAGCTGCAGCACCACCACCTCTAAAGCCTGGTCGGCAAAAATTTCAAACAAATCAAAGTCGCCCGTTTATTCTGCCTTTAGCACCTGTCAAAAATGGGCCTGATGTGCCTGTCGGAATCCAAGAAGCTTCTTCGCTTTACCGCGATCGTCTATTTATCGGGACAGGTACATGGCAAACATGGTGTGTTCGTCAAGAGTTTTTAAATGAAGCGCGAGGTGCACAAGACTCAAGCATATCTGAAGTACAAGAAATGCTTCAGAACTTGTGTCTTCGTCAGCCAGGCCCTGTGCCAATAAGTGCGGAAGATGATCAAAGGCTAGAATGGATCGATGAGATCTACCGCCGTTCTTTGCCTTCTTTACAAAGTGCAGTTATCGTTCTTTTGAAGCTTGTGCTTGCTACTGCCACAACGGGTAGCACCAGTAGCGCATACGTGCGAGCTGTTGCGGAGGGTACACCTTCAGAACAAGCTCCCTCCCCCACGCTTGAAGACGTTGATATTTGTCGCCATCGTGAAATTTTGAATAAGGCTGTAAGTTCATTTTTGCTATTGTGTCTGCATTGGTTTAAAGCGAGTCACATTCTCAAATTTGAATACCTTGCTCAAGTGCTCTTAGACACGAATGTAATTTTATTGATCCTCAAGCTATTCGGACTGCAAGTTGTGGACCAAGCAGTGCATTCACGATGCGAGGCTCATCCATTCGGTCTATTCGAGTATTGTCGTCTTGTTGGCCATGACCATTCTACATCTACACCCCAGCAGATTCTAGAGCAACTCTCTCTTCTGATCGGAAATGTTTGGAATGAATACCCCAACGATCCTTTGCGTATACGACACTCCGATTCGCAAACATCTTCACCGCCCTTTTCTTGGCGCAATATGGCCACGGCATCCAACTTTACACGCATTCTTTATCAAGTTTGCAAGTCAAAAATACATCGAATTCTATTGCTTGTTCAATACAAAAGCTCCGCTATTCTAAAACGAACACTGAGTGTACCCCATTCTGGGCTTGAACTATACGTTCTCAAGCTATTGAAGTGTCAAATTCCTTATTGCGGACGAAAGTGGCGTCAGTCAAACATGCGCATCATCACACAAATTTATTTGCGTTGTCGTCCACGACTGCGTGAGGATTGGCCTGGTGGTAGCGACTTGGAGGCCGAAGTGGAAGCCTCACTTCCTGAAGAGCAAACTCTCCGAACATTAATACAATTTTTCAACAAGTCGCGCTACCGTTACCACAGTCACGTCGCCGGCACAGAAGCCTTACCCGCCAATGCAAAGGATGCGTATGCTCAGGAATGGAACGAGGCAAGCCGTGATATTTTTGAGCGAGAGGCATTTCCGCCACATCCTCATTCGGTTGGAGCAGGCACTCCTGGGCGATACATTTCTGGCGTGTCTGTAGAAGGTTACTTTGACGCGTACGAAGATGTCATGGAAGAAATGTATCCAAATGATACTACCCTTTCGGTTCTGCCCGGCATAGAACTTGAAAGTCCATCAACTAACAATACTGTTTCATCCAACGGACAAAATGTGTGGGAACATATGAGTCCACATGAAATGGACGTTCTTTCTCGCTCTCCAAACGCGGCCCGAAAATCTTTGTCACCTCGCAACATGTCCAGTCGTTCCCCATCAACTAATTTTAGTGTTCGGCGTCTCTCAGCTTCCAGCTCGCCCGGTGTTAGACAAAGCCTTCGTCGTGTTCATTCCAACCCAGGCATTATTCATCCAACCTTGCATTGGAACGCCGAGGATTTGGTGGAGGATGCGATCTCTACGGAAGAGGAAACGAATGAGACGCCGGCACCGAGTGTTGAGGAAATGATGATTCCCGATGTGCCCCTATCTTCCCCACACCCTGGTGGTATCGATGAAGTTGAGCACATCTTCGGAGCATAGTCAAAAGTCTTATTTCCTTTAGTACACTAAATAAACTGCATTGTAATGTACATTAATTTCACTATGTTGAACATACCACGGTCGAGGCTTTTAGCATGGCTGTAATTGTGATGGAACGAAGCCCTCCACTCCTTAGCACCCCACTATGTATGATGCAGCGACGGTGCTGCTCCGAGAGTACTGGCGGGCCACCGGCTGGAATGATCAGTCCTCTTATCTAAATCTCTCAAAAGCAAGCGATGGTGTGTTTGCCTCGGCTGTTACTGACGAATACAAGTTCTTCTTGACTTTACCACACCTCGCGGTGTAATATTTTCGTCGGCCACACTGACTCCTGCATCCTCTTTTACGGCGAGCACACGTATACTAACAGTCCCACTGTCCGGCTCTATTGCTTATTCCCATGCTTCTACGAACTCTATTTTTGATTTGGGATGTATTCAGGACCCTTTGCGGTGTATGACGCGTGCGGCTCCTTTTCTCGAGCCAAATATGCATTTCTCGCAACACAAGCATCAGCCGAAAGCAACACGCGAGATGCTTTTGTATGGAAGTATGCACGCGCCTAGTTCTTGTGTGGAAGCTCTTTGTGTATTCCGCTTGTCAGAACATTGGCAGGTTATGGCTACAGCTTTGTCAAATGCGCCACGTTTCCCTGTTGTGCCTCTAGGGCGTTGGCTTGGCATCATACCTCCGAATCGTTCGGGCAGTGAGTCAGCATCAACAAAAGGACCTATTGGTCCGCCAGGAGTCACAAATCTTCTTCTCACGCTCCAGCATCAGTCTTCACGCACAATGACAGAGTACACTTACTCATTAGATGATGCATTATGGGGTACCAGAATCTTGCGACATATCTGTTCAGTCGCTGACGGTGCCACACTTAGCGCCGGTGGTGAGCTATTTTTCAGTATTGCCGAAAAGAGTGGTGGAAGTACGTACATTGCATTACTTACATTTCATTAGTGTCGGCTGGGATGCGTTGTACTTTACCCCAAGGTGCAGCAAATATGTTTGGTGGTCCCAAGAGCGCCCCTGCCGTAGCGTCACTGACGCTAAATCCCATTATGGGGTACGTCCGCACGGCTTATACGGCGCGAATTGACGATGATTTGCTATTATGCACACGGTTTGACTTGAATGTGTTTTCCTTTGAATCCGACTTGGCATTAGGTGCCGAATACAACCTACGTCGTACCCCGGACGAAGACACGTACGAAACCGCTAGCTCTTTGCGGGAGCGTGTGGGTGTTTGGACCATGCCTGGCGCATCTTTAAATGTCTCGCTTCGGGATAGGGAATCTTCGTCTTTGACTTTGCTGGCACCGACACTGGATGCGAGTGCGCATATAGAGCAAAGCGAAGAGACACCCGGTGAGTCAGTACCGTCCAAACATGCTTCGTCGACGTCTGCAGCAATTCCGACACACGTCTCAAAGCCTTCACCTGAGTCAAGGTCCGGGACTTCAAATTTGTCGTCGTCACCCTCTTCTTCGCGCTCGCTGACCTCATCAACATCGCCCACACATACACCGTTACCCGCGCTTGCTTCCGTGGAGCCGCCCGCCACACCTGCTACATCTTTGTTTTTAGGCTTGCTCAAGGCCCGCATAAGTACGTCCGGCGTATTTTCCCTGTTGTGGGAAGGTCATTGGCGTCGATGCCTGGTCTCGGTTGGTCTTCAATCCAATCTACTATCGCATGCTGTGTCTAATTTAGGTGTAGAAATCAAATATCTATCTGATACCTAATATATGAAATCAGTCAAGTGCATTTTGCCAGTCCGCAGCGTTTTCATTGTCGGCCAATGCACCTGCAAATGACAAGAAGTTTTGAGGTCGATGAACTTCATCCCAGAAAGCGGCAGGAGGGGCCAGCTGCAGTGTATATTGGAAATGAGGTGTCCATTGCGCCGACAGTGACAACCCAAAGTTCCACGCACCATCGGTAGGCGCCAGCGTTGTACCCAAAATGCGGTCACTAAGTAGCAGCTGTGCTTTGTCAACCATACCAGGGTTGAATCCTGGCGCAGGTCCCAAGGCGTCTGCTGCCGATGCCTTACGTCCCCACTCGAAACCTGCCACGCTCAACGTATGTGCTGACAGCGTTACAGAGCCGGGAGTAAAGGCACACGTGATGCAAACGCTGCTAGCTCCCCATTCAGGATGAGCTGCCATCATGCGAGCATGCGTTGCGACATCACTGGGTGCAAGATGCGGCAAGTCCAGAGCCTGCGTCTTAATCCACCCCAACGGCTCCAGATCCTTCAGCATGTAATCATGGGTAGGAAGTTGATCAGGCAACTCAACACCCGTGTTGCTCCCACGCTGCGGTGCCCACACAATAAGCTTGATTTCCTTCACAGCCGGCATATCAGGGGGCGACGCTCCGTATATGAAGCCGGCCACTTGTGTCCGTAAGTCGGCAGTGATGATGAAGGTTTTAAGGATGTTCTTTGGCACCACGTATGTGAGTGCACCGGCGTCCTCTCGCACATCTTCGTTTGAAACATAGAGGTGTTGACAACGCAGAGGGAGGTTCGTTGCACTCAAAGCACGTACACGCCAATCACTCTTGGAGCTGAACACTTGGTTTTCGTATTGGGTCGTTGTCACCGTTTGAATTTCGTCGCCGTGGACATTGACAGTACGCGTTTGAGTAGCTGTGACCTGCTGTTGTGGCTGGTTCTGATCGATTTCGGCCATTTGTTGACGCTGTTGAGATGGTGACGAGATTTCCATACCCAGAATAATGTCACGAATTTCACTCGAGGTCAGGCTGCCCACAGCGACCTGGTTTCGACGACCATAGTCTTGTAGAATCAAATCACGCAGAGCAATTTCGACCTTGATCCATTCTTCATCAGAAAATGATGGCCAGATATGGTGCGGCTGAGTAACTGTATTAATGTTAGGGCGAAGAATCACCTTGGTCTTTTCCGAGTTAACATGCAAAGCACGTAGCAACAAAATGCAACGTGAAAAAGCCGTATATGGCGAAATGCTCTTGAGCCAGTCATCATATAACGAGTACAAAACCATCTGCGGCTGCGTCGCTCGGAGAATCAAGTCACCGATCTTTTCAAGCTTCATACATGCTTGGAAGGGAAGTTGAAGTTGAGAACCCTTGATCACAATGTTCGGGAAGTCAAGCAGATGAACCTCGAGAGGATCCAGCATTCCTTTCCGCGTAACAATAACCTGTTTTGGCTGCTCTTCAACCGGCAAAGAACGCACCAACGCAGCCACTTCTTCAGCCGTCTTCCATTTGGCAAGCTGACCAAGTCGTTTTTGACCAGCCCATACAGACGTGTGGATCACTTTAAGGAATAGCTGTCCCGTGCGTGGGTTCAAAATGAAAATTGCACCATTAATAGGCTTTGTCACTAAGTTTCCTTCAAAAGTTCGATGGATGGTCACTCGGTAAACATTGGTATCGTCAATCATCCAAATCACTTGATTGCTGAAAAGCTCGGCATAGTTGCCAGAATTCAAGTAAGGCTCTGTTGGCTCCGAGCTGTAAAGCTGAAGACCTTTGCGAATACGCTCGCGCAAGACATACAAAGCAGGATTTGCTTTCATGATTTTAGCCATGGCTTGCTGAAGCAATGGCTTCGCTCCTGGAATGTACGAGCCATAAGCAGAGTGCATATTATAAGCCAAGTCGATTCCAATTAGAACGCCGCTTGGTGACGGGTAAATGGACGTATTGTCCGTGGTGTAGTCCAGGTATTTGGCACGGCAGTATCGCTCGATATCATGCGAGTCGAAGTCTCCCCAGCGCAACTGCACATCAATCCACCATTTTGATCCACTAGCCCCGCTCATGACATCACGCGAGTCGGTTAGCAGCGATGGATTCGACATAGGCCACTTGTAGCTTGCAAACAAGACGATATCCGCACAAGATGCATTCATACGATACGACTTCCGAGGATGAATCGTTTCTTTTTGCACCGTTTCGATTTGAAGAGCCTCTAATTCCTGATCGAACACCTGACAAAGGTCCATAACAACACTCTCATGAATCTTTTGCCACAAGTGTGCACGGAACAATTGAATCAAAGATATCTTGAGCGTCGGGATCTTTCCATGCATGAAAATGCCCGTAAGATCGAGCTGCACTTGGAAACCGACATACACGTTTGCACGATTAATTGTCGGACTCCACCAAAGAGTGAAGCGACGGTTGGGAATTTGCGAGAGACCTGAGCGCTGAGCGTTCGTAAGCTTTTTGTGTTTCATTTGATCTTCGAAGCCAGACGCCTTCTCCCAGAAAAGACCTTCCCATGTCGGGAAATTACAGCCCTTAAACAAAGTGTGTTCCAGACACCCTTCGACACCGCCCAAGGCTGCAATAATATCTGTTCGGTACTGGTTAAGTTGCCACAGCTTTCCATCGTGCCTTTGAGACGTCCACCAGAAAGGATTGTACTTAAGTAGTTGGTACTGCTTGAATTCATTCCGGAGACGCCACATCTTGTCATATGACAAAATTGTACGGTCCTTTTGGAAAAGCGTATTAATACGTGGTATACCTCGATCCCACGAATCTTCTAAATCTTCCAACGTAAGGCGTCGATTCTGAGCATTGGCTTCCTTTCGTTTGTGCGCATATTCTGACCAAACACGAGAGCTGTCCTGGAATTCTGACTCCCAGCTTTGAATGTATCGATACAAATTAGGAATGAGTTGGTCTTCATCATGACTCATACCCGAGCGGAAGTGCGAGATACCGGTCTCTGTTTGCTTAGACCAGCGCAAATCAGACTGCGGAATCAGGACGTGACCCATCGAGAGCATACCAAGTCCACCCAACTCCTTTGGACTGTAAAACACAACAGGCGGGAATCTTGAAGGCATCTTACTGTTCAGACCAATCTTGACACGCGTCTGAACTTTATTTTCACACTTGACAAGTAGGTCCAGTAACTCATTAGTATGAATCACTGCTTCGCGATAATACGTCATAAGCCCAATCAGAGTGGTGTTCCACTTGTTCACAATCTTGGCAAATGGTGCGGATCCGGCTGCCATAAGAATTTGTCGAACACGGTTGTGGAAACTTGCAATAGACTCGTCTGACACTCGCAAGTACGCCTGTGCACTGCGTTCACCAGTATCGGCATTCACTAAAGACCATACACCATCGCGTTGCTCACCCAAATCTCCTTGTCGAATCTTCGGCAGGATTCGAACCTCGAAACCCTGCATCGAGAACAATAAGTTCGGGTTGTCTTTGCTGTACACACTCACGAATGTGTCGTCCCATTCGATCGTCGTCAGACTTCGAGGCAATGAGTTCTTGACTGTCCAAAATACGGCACGGCCAAGGTTGACATCGTGCTTATTCAGTCGCATACGGCAGTCACGAGGCCAACACTTCTTGTTATTATAACCGATCAGGTTGTTGTTATTGGGATCAGGGTTCGCACTGAGATATCGCTGGATCAAGTCACGAGATTCATCAGCCGTAAACCGATATAGAATGTGCACGCGATCAACATAGCGCATGTACATACGCACAGGATGACGGGTTTCTGTGCTTTTGTCCTCGAATTGGAGGAACCCATTCGGCATCTTTGGCGAGCCCGCTAAGTCACTAGCTCGACGAAGACCCAGGATCAGAAGGTCAAGAATAAGGCCGTAGTATTGGAACACAAAACCAGAGAACTGCAAGCCTCGGATTAAACCATATGAATTCACATGGGTCATATCCTTCCACACAATAGACACATTATTCTTGGCAGTGATATAATCAGCCAAATTGTGGTCCATGATTAAACGCAAAAGACGATTCAGCAGCGTTATATCAACTTTGTCAAACACCTTCGACAATGTTGTTTCCATCAAGACATTGCATTCACCATGAGACGTGTCCCAGACGTCCTGCAAGTTGTTAATACCGTTTGACCACTTGTACACCAACAACGGCGGGGGTTCCTGGTCACTCGGCTTGATCCAAGCAGGAAACAGGGCACGCTTATCAGCCTCATAAGCCAAGTATTGGTCAAGGTATGCATCGGTGATCTTCTCAATTGGCTCAATGTCATATGTAGGGACCAGTTTTGCAAACGTATCGAAGAACTCGAGACCGACTTCCTTAAATGCTCGCTGTGTTAGCATCAATCTTTTAATGCGTGCCAATGTCTCGTGCGGGTTATCGAACGCTTGTTCGATGAGAGCCAACTCCTCGCGTTGGGTTTGGTTAAGACGGCCTTGAACACTGTACGCTTCTTTAAGCTTTTCAAGAGCAAGCACGAGCAACTTCGTATCGTGCTTGAAATTCAGTGAAGGAAATGGAATGGGCTGGAATCGTCGACTCTCAAGCCAATGGACTGTCGACGTGTAGATCGCCACGGCTGATTCAGACGTAATATATGGACCATCCTTTAAATATGCATTCTGACGCTCCTGCTCGGCTTTCAAATAAAGACGCGTCAGACGGCCCAAGTTCTTACGGCTCACAGTCTTGTCCACCGTTGCACCACGGCGAATACGCTCGCGGTTATAATGCGCAACTGAAGTCCACCAATCGGCTTTCGACTTGACATACCGTAAAATCACATTCTCAATTGCAGTCGGCATGCCAGGAACTTTCCACGGTACATTTGCTTTCCAGCAACGCCAAGCTTCCGTAAGATGTTGAAGAATCGTTTTACTCTTGTTCTGCTTGATGCCTTCGGGCATCATGTCGAGAAGATCGTGCATTACAGCTGCACGAAGCTCAAGATCAAAGTGCGATTCCACACGCTGTTTCGTCACTGACTTACCACCAGTGCGGCCATTGCGACCTTCGAACTGACGGGCAAGTAAGTTGCCCAGCCATCGCTCCAGCAAAGGAGTGACGCCACGCATGAAAAAAATCCAAACACGCCAAGAGGGTCCCCAAAACCCAACACCCGGTCCCTTTCCGACAGGGCCAGAATTGAAACGATAATAGATAACGTGTTTGAGATCTTTGCAGGCACGAATTTGATGCATTACTTTGTACTTGTATCGATAAACTCCCGTCAGTTGACCAACGTGATTCAACAAATACTGCAACCCATCTGCCAGCTGATATGCATCACAATTGCCCAGTCGAAATTGAACATGTGCATCAACAATCAATTTCGTCATACGAGCCAATTCTCGGACCAAATGGAACGCGTTACCAAAGCGAGACTTTTTTCGCTCTTTCGTGGTAAGTGTCTTGACAGGCTTCAGGTTCATGTTATAATCCAAATGCAAATATGTCAACGCCTTGCGGTGGATTAGCAAATTTAACATGTTGAAGCTTTGACGGACAACTTGCAGTCCAGCTTCCAGCCAATCCAAATGCGTCGTCTGGAAAAATTTTGTTGCTTTGAGCTGGCGAAACAGGTACTTCTTTGACTGCGCCTTGTACGGTCGTGCATGAAGCGTGTTGTGTACATACTTTTTCAGCAGTTTCTGGTAACTCACGCGAACTTTCACAGGTTGCCCTGGAGGACAATGTTCCAAATACCAGGCTTTGATAAGAGGGACATCAACAGCGCGACGCGTCATGCCACTACGTCGGTTGTAGGGAGGCGCTGCCCACCACAAAGCGACGGCATCAGAGGTGAGATCATTCTCCAGTGGTACGTTCTCAAGAAATGGTTCGATGCCCTCAGGTAAAGAAAAAGCTAGTTCATCAGGAAGTTCATCATCTCCTTGGATGCCTTCACCAAACACAGTATCTTCATGGGACAGCACTGGCTCGCCATCATTGAAATGCGACCGGAAATGTTTGGCAGATCCTAATGAACGACGTGATATGGGGTTGAGAGCTGGGTCAAAATAGAAAGCCGGGAGGTCAGGATCATCGGTTCGCACATATACATTCTTTGGTTCATGGTATATACCAAGATATACAGATCGCGGACGACTGTTGTATAAATGCGGGAATGCCACTTTGTATTCAGTGCGAATAGGATGGCGAATTATAACCTTCCGGATATCGTTGAACTCATTCCAATCGTCATCATAATCATCCATGTCTTTGTACAAGGGTTCAAACTTAGGACCACCAGGAATGGCCACATTGAGCGACTTGGCTGTATAAAAAGACTTGAGATCAAACAAGTAAAAATAATTCTTGTCTCCCTTGGTGAAATCGCTTTGCAAGGTTCGACCAAGTCGGTAAAGGGCAGCCATTTTTGGCAGATCAAGCGTCCAAAACCGGTAGGACGGACCATTAACGTACCGAGCATCTTTCACTAGAGGTTTGTGATCATAAAACCAATCAATGATAGGTGCATCTTCCTCTTCGTCAAGTTCGAGCTGGATGGCTTCAAGAGGTTCGACATCTAGAATATTATCGCCATAATCAATGGGCGGCTCTTCGTCATCGAATGGAGGAAACCTCATACGCTTGAAGTGACGCCTGTCACGCTTTTCCCTTCGCATAGCTAGCCACATAGTGGCCCACTGTGCATGATAAATCGGTTCAATCACTCTCGGCACTTCGTTGACAAACGTAATAGCACCAGTGACGTGGTACAAGACAGGCACTTCACGAACTTGTTCCCATGGCATAGGAATATTTTCCAACAGCTTCATCATAGCATGCGGTACATATTTAAGCGCTCCAAGGTGCACGCGTTTCTCCGCGCGGTACTTTCGGTTGCTCATGTCGCCGTGATCTTTCACAATCTTACGAACATGCTCAGGTGGAAGCTCTTGCTTTCCTGTGTCTACAAGCGCTGTTTTGCCGCGACGATCACCATACTTTCGACCTTGCATCTGTTTCCATTTTCGCGCTTTCGCAGCCAACTCAGGTTGGCTCATAAGTGAAGGTTCATTATTAGGGAGAATACCATCCGGCACGGCACCACTTGGCACACCAACAAATCCGGGTGGCGGCTGAGCTACCATGCTGCAAGTTGACTCAAACACTCAACAAGCAATCAAAGATGCCACCCCAAGTACGCCTACACCCACCTTGTAATTTCGACTCGTCTGTCGCACTCAGGACAGCACCGTATGTGATGAGGATGAAAATACGCCACCTGGGCATACGCCCGACATGTGCACACATAGGAAGCTGACTAAACATTCTAATCCTAGTCCATTTCCTCGTCTACGAGCTGATCAGCCTCATTCGCTGGGGGTGCTGAGGCAGGTGCAGGTGCAGCCTTCTTCGATTCAGGCACTGCGGGACGTGCCAATTGCTTGATAGAGAGGCTCTGTTCATCGGAGGAACTCTGACCACCACCCATCATGCTCGAAAACATGCTAGACAACATGTCTGTCTGTCGACGCGGGGGACTCAATCCAAAGTAAATGCCCGAAATTTGTGACAACAGCTGTTTTATGTTAGAATTGAACAAGCTTAAAACACATACATCGACGATTGAATCCATTCCGGCTAGTCCGCCCTCCTGGACAAACTGACGAAGAAGCATTTGCCATGCACTCTTCATTTCATTCGGCACACTTCCAGACTTGCTTTTGACATCGCAAATCAAAGCAACGGCATTCTGGGAGAAGTTTAATGAAGGGCTGGCCGTCATGAAGATTTCGGACGAATATGTCGACACTTTAGCTGGTGACCTGTATTCGCGAGGATTAGGCTTGACTGGAAGAAGCAAAGCCGGGTGGAGCTTGATTGCGTTTTGCACATAATCCTGGATGAACGCACTTGCACTCTCGGGAGCATGAACGAGTAGCAGTCTGTGTGTGTGAGTCAAACAATTTTGAATAACCAACGTACGGAACCCAACCACGCAGGGCAAAGGTACCTGAGAGCACTCGCTCTACAGAGTCCTTCGGGGGCTGATCAGAATCAGATTCGGTAAGAGTTTCAGCATAAGATGAATTCCACTCAAGAAGCATATGTGCAAACTTAGACGCATTGTCTTTGTTCAATGCACATGCCGCGATAAAATGAGTTTCTGCTTCATAGAATTGCTTGTCTGTTATTTGTGAGAGAAAAAAAAATACATACCGCGAGCCAATAATTCAGCAAGGAAGAGTCGAAGCTTCTCGTCACCGAGAGGGTTTTGTGTCGCTGAAATTGCCCATTTGTTTGCGGCCATGACAGTTTTACGACGCCACATAGGCGACTTAGTCTTTTCAAGAATCGAAGTGATACGTTCGCGTGACGTGTTATCCATAGGAACATGAGCTTGCATGTACACCTCAAGAAGGTATTCAGCCAGGTCGCATGCGCTTCCTTCTTCATTCATGTCTAGCAGTTGAATCGCGCCACTGTGTAGGGTTTCTACTGCTTCATTGTGCTTATTTTTTCGCATAAGACGAACTGTCTTTGTGCGAAGTTTCTGGTGAAGTTCATAGCCACCATTCCCACCCGGGATAGTACCTAGGTCCATTTGTACGATTACTTCGTGTGTCACACTACATCTCTTTCATTATTGAACACACACTGCGTGGGCCCCGGCACGGAGTAGCGCGTGCACGAGAATGCCGTAGGTCTCGGCCGAATCAAATGAGTCTGGCGAGACGTTGAATTCCGGAGTGTTCGAGGCGCATGGTGCGCCATTCGTCCAACGTTTCCGCGCCCAACGTATTCTGGTAAAATCCTATAGATGGTCTGGACGTCAGGTTCGTCATTATACTTACTTGTTCCATGTGAGAACAGACCACTCGAGCCGAAGGCAATGGTTCTTTTCAGCAATCTCACCTAGACGCTTGAAGAGGTGCTTCCCAATACCCTTGTTCCTGTACTCTGGATAGACGAAAAGGTCCTCAAGGTATAGAGTAGGGCGTGACGTCCACGTCGAATACGCATAGTAGTACTTGTACCATTAGTTGTTTCCTCTAGCTTCAAGCAACGTACCAATGAAAAGCCAACTGGTTTCTTTTGGCCCTCGCCCACGTCAATCTCCGCGAGGATCACATACGCAAAGTGTTGATCGAAAAGTGTGGTCGCTAACTTGGTTTATTGGTAAGTCTCAAAACATGTACATACAGAATCTTCAGTGGCATCGACTTGGTCTAAAGACTTTTCGTAAATAGCGAGCTGTTTGATCTAGTTTCAACATGAGTCTAACTGGTACGCACGAATTCAAGAATCACCGGGACATCCGCACGAGTAGCCTCACGAATAATCAGTGACGACATGGCGACTTAACCTAAGGCGTTGATCAACAGCCTTTAGTTCCGTAGTGCGCTAGCACCGATGCCGCTTATCTAATGCGCAATATGAGTCGTGCAACCATTGCAGAACGGCGGGGAAAGAGCTACTACATGTTATACATAGAGTATTCAGCTAAATTGGAAGACTCATGGGTGACTCACATATTAGTAGGTATGAGCGGCCCTTACCAGTTAGAAAATATAATTTTGCAACAATTCCGGCATAAACTAGACGATAAATAATCAGTTTCATTTGGTGTTGATAGACTCGAGCCCCTCCAGGCTATTAACACTGTTGCCACGAATAACCTTATCTTGTGTTAGCCAGAAAAAAACAAGAGAATACATAGTACATACAACCGTGCCACATCGTGCACCGTCGACCCAAAGATGTTGATTATTTTCGGCCTGAACTTGCTCAACAGCCTCATCTACAACAAGATTCAGAAAAAGATCATATCCGCGAAGGTTCCCTTTAATCTTTCTACCTCCCTGCATGTTGATCAGGATATTTTTATCGAGGAAACGTTTGAGTTCAGGCTGCGACACTTTCGACATATTTAAGCGTGTATATGCTGTTTTCGATACAAAGTTGAGATGCGAACGACAAGGATTCACATCACTTGGGGATATATAAACTCTGAGATGTTTGCGCCAGTCCCTCCACATGTCCGTAATGTCCTTTTTCGAGTACTATTTAGTCCTAGTCTGAGATGATTGTACAAGACTTACATACGAGAGTTCTTGATGATACGACTTGAGTACTTTATTATACTGCTGATTCAAACTAGTGGTCACACATAGATATACTGTAGCATCCATACGACATTCCCGCCTTGAGACATCTCAAGGCCACACTCAATATTGTGTCACGTGATTTGGTGCTCTGGCCGCGTGGTTCAACAAGATCAAGTGCTATGTACGATCTGTGCACGCCTAGGACAACGATTTCTCGCCGCACATTCCTACCCACGTCAATGAATGGGGAGAACGGAGATGCGAACGGATCAAGCGTATTGTTTGACCATGAAGATATCGAAGGGGTAGGGGAGTTTTCAAGGAATACACCATATCGAAGAGTAGCATCGATTCTTGATCGTGCACGCTTGATTTTAGCCCGTTTCGGTCGATTGTCTGGCATGAGGCTTCCGGGCATCACATACTCCTCTATGCAATCTGAAACGGCGAGTTCTCGGCATACTACACATACGATGGGAGGTGGAATGAGTCAGGATGGTGTGTTTTCGAATTTGAACGCCAAGCCCGAGACAAGGCGCTCTGCGGTCGACCCCCATGACCGTGGCGATGATGATGACCTAGCTGATGATACTCCCCCACCGACGTATGAAGTGGCAGCTGCAGATGCAGCTCCTACGTACTGGGAAAGCAACGTGTTTGGCGGGTCTTCATTGGCGGATTCGGAAGGTGTCTGGTCTGAAAATAGTGCTTACGTGGGTGAAGTGTCAGACATGCTACAAGACGGAATGATGGTTGGGACCATTTTTGCATTTCTTTGGAATCTATTTGTGAGCACTTCGTTTCAATTTATTGGCTTCGTCCTCACTTTTCTCCTTCATTCTACTCATGCGGCCAAGTTCGGGAGCCGTGCGGGCCTTGGAATTTCTCTCCTGCAATATGGTTACGACCTGCGTCTAACAGTACAGTCATCTTTGGAATCTGTTTCATCCCAGGAAAATGGTAACGATGACAATAATGAAGACAATATGCCTTCATCAGGTGCCATTCAAAGATCGAATATTGGCTGTGATCTTGTGATGGCGTTAGGGATCTTTCTATTTCTTGACGCGGTTATCAAGTTTTATCTTTTGTATCGCAAGAGCAGCAAAATTGTGGCTGAATCCCGCCGACAAGAACGAGAAACTGTAACGTTGACAAATGATAATAATTCACCCGCATCAGAAGAACCCGTGCCATTTGTTACCCGATTTGCCAACTGGATCCGTTCAGGCCCAATAGCCTTGATCACAGAGACTGTTGGTAATATACAACGGTCTGTCTCGCATGACATTAGCGTGTTTATGGGTGATCATGGCGCGCATTCGGCTGAAGATTATGTGATACGACCCGGTTACGGCTTTGATAACTACCCGATCATCTTCTCATTGCGGGATAGCGCACTGCACGCGAACATGAACGAAGAAGAGTTTGCACACCATCTTGGCCTTACAGATCCATTTACTGGGCGTGTGCAGTCTTTCGCCGGAAATGAGCCTGCTCATGAACTGCGTTCTGTGCGTTTCATGTAACAAAATGACGGCCCTCTTACATCATACCCCGCCTGCGTGATTGGTTCATCGCGCTCATACAAAGGATAAATTTCGGTATTTTGTACAAATAGCTATGATACAAACGAATATGTGTACATGCTCAAGACTAAACGCTTTAGTTATTACCTTGCCTTGCGCACAGCCATTGCAGTGTCTTGTCAATGTTTTGCATGTTGCGACTGCTTATACTGTAACAGAAGACTTCACGATCATTGATGTCGTGCAATTTCATTAGGTCCACGACTTGCGACGTTGTGGCGCAATTAGGTACATCGTTTTTTGCTGCTAACACAAGAACGGGAATTTCTTGCAGAGATGGTTGCTTGATCAAAGTATGTAGTTCCTGACTGGCAATTTTCCACGCGCAACTATGACACTGGCGCTCTTTGCTGCCTTCTTCAGAGCCATCCTGTACGGCTTGGTCTCCCTGCCTTGGACAAGGGACACTTGCATCGACCAAAAAAACAATAGCAGATGTACCTGCACAATACCGTGTCCACATGGACCGAAAGCGAGGCTGGCCACTTACAGATTAGCAAGTCACAACGTACCCGATATCCCATAGTTTCATTGTCACGCTGCCCTTGCGCAATTGGCGCAAATTGTATCCTACTGTGGGGGGAATTTGCTCGGAAAACTCTCCATCTGTTAAGACATGTACAAAAGATGTTTTCCCAGCATTCGGCAATCCAACAATGCAGATATCTAATTGTTTACCAAATATAAGCGATGCAAACCATCGCCAGACTTCAACGAGCATCAGGAACAGGATTTGGCTAAAGGAAGCGCATTGGATGATATCATTTTACGTATGTGGGACACCATTCCCAATGATCGTTAAATCGGCCGAAATTTGAGTTCATACCACATCATGTCCTACCACTCCCAATATGTGTCGCAGATTGCAGACGCTACCAATCGCTGGTCCAAGAACTTCCCTCCTCTGCCTGCTCGCCCGTCCTTAACGCTCCCACCGTCAAACAAAAATGAAAAAGTATTCACGTGGGAATATCTAAGTGAAGTTTTCGAGGCGTTTTCTCAGCGCGAACGAGCCATGGAAATGCGAATCGAAGCGTTATGCTTCAATGCGGAACAAAGTCTGCAGGCTCTAAGTGATGACGAAAATATCCAATCTCATGAGACAGAGAATGCTAACCCGGTACTTGGAGTTAGACTGTTGCAGCGCGTCGACTTACTACAAAAAGAGAACGACGACCTTGCTGAACGAGTAAAAGATCTCATGCAGCTTTCTTCTAGTGAACAACAAATTCAAGACTTGAAACGCGAAGTTGAAGGTTCGTCTTTCCGAAGATCACTCACAACAGACTCTCACAAGCTCATTTCGGCCCTGGATTCGGCATTATCAAGGATGGAAGCGGCAAAGTAGTCACCCTCTAAAATTTACCGCAATTTATTCAGGATCGATAGCTTATTTATTTCGGAGCAGAGTGGGTTTTACCTCTCCTTATACCCGTTGAATCAAACTGCCATTTATCATGCGTTTGCTTCGAAGCCAATCGTGGGTCTGAGTGGCACGTACAGACCCATTGGCCTCCACTTCTTTAAAGTCAGTCAGCCTCGCGCCTAGCTCTCAAGCAATTATAATCATTTCCTATCGAGTGTGGCAATCTGCTAGAAGCATGCAGGCCATGGGAGGCTACAGACATGGTTGGAACGTTTTATCAATGCTGTTACATTTAGACAAGTATTGTACCTTTCGAACTCGATTCCCAATACGCCTCTGCTATACAAGACCGTTGAGTACAAGCCCACGCATGTTGACCGTGTTCAAGTCATGTTCTACATGCTCTTCGTTGAACAAGAAATCAGGATCATCTCATCCTGAACAAGAAACAGAATATTTCTACCCCGATGTTCTAGAAGCTATGCAGCAAATTAAGTGCGATGAAGTTAAGCAGGATTTTACCAACAGCCATGACGACGACAACGATTTGGAGCACACATCACAAGTATGGATGCTTTCGCAAACGTTAATTAATGAAAAAGACGAGAGATCTATGAGTGTCCCATTGTCATTTATACCTGCTGAAATTAATAACACGGCAGAATTGGTACATTGCCAAGCGTGTGCCTATGGTCGCAGGCATGCCCCATCAGGTGCAGGCACTCAGACTAACGCGCAACGGCCCTACTTCAGCACATGGCCGCGAAGCCAATGGAATGTTAGACACTTTTCATCAATGCCAATCTCTTCAATGAATCAAAGCTCACCGTATGATATTCTTCACGTCCCAAGAACGGCCACCCGACAAGAGATCAAGGCCAACTATTATGGTCTCGTAAAAAAACTGCATCCTGACACAAATCACTCCGCCTCAATATCCAAACAAGAAAAGGATTCTCGAGTTGAAAAATTCCGCATTGTTGTCAAAGCATACGAGCTTCTCATGGACGAAAAGAGACGTTTGATGTACGATAGATATGGTGTTGGTTGGGGCTCCAGACATGCGGCTATACCAAGTTCAGGACGTCATTCTCGCTCGGCATCCTTTGGACCACGCTCAGACGATGACTGGGAACATTGGTATATGTGGAGAGAAGTTGTTCGCAGGTCGAGATACCAGCGCGATGCCTCTTGGCAGCGCATGGCTCAAAATCCATATCATGAACACCAATTCTACGGGTTTGCCTTTACTTCGGCTGAGGATGCAAAGCGTCAACAAGAAGCTGCACCTTGGAATCAGAAAGTCTTTATATTTATTTTTTTAATGGGATGCGTTCTATCTGCTATCCAGATTCTTGGGGTACGTGCTTATGGGACGCGCGATAGCACAATCTCTATTCAACACTCTTCAAAGGCAGCACAGAATCTGGAAGATGCTAGACGAGCTGCTCGAAGCGAGGAAGGGCTGCAACGTCAACGACTGATGCTTGAACGGGCTCGAGAATTCAAGCACTTACGCTCTGGAGAGTCTCCCGAGGCATTACCCACGCCTGCTTGAAGCGCCACGACCCGATTTTCATTTCCACTTGTTATTTTCTTTCACATACAAGTTCGACATAACACATTCTACAAGAATTTCTGTCCACTGATGATCTCTACGTACTCTTTGCAATGACTCCACCATATGTCCGAACCACGTCGATTAGTAAAATCGGTCGAATTAACCATTTGCGATATAGGCGTTATGATGGTGCTGGCTTGACGCACAGTTATGATTGCGGATGGTGGGTCCCATGCCGAGGCAGAACCAGCGTGCTTTTCCAAAAATTCACAACACTGCACAGCGACTCGAGCTGCATGAACCCTATCGAGCGGAGCAGGTGTGCCACCTTGCAAAACGTGGCTTAGTCGCTCGTAGCGACAGTCGAATATGCCTGCACCTTCCTCGCCATATATCTTAGCGATCGTTTGGGCCGTATATATGGAGGAAGCCCTCTCATTGCAAATCACGATGCGACCATCATTGACATATTCAGGATCATAGTTGAATCTTCGGCGCATGAACTGTATATCACGGTTGAGTTGTTGCAACGTGACGCCATCTTCCGGCGTATAGACGACAGCCGCCGAAACGGCGAGTGCACCCATAACTGCCAAAAAACCACATTGACCGCCTTGTACTTCCACAACAAAAACACGATTCCGAGACGCTGACGCAGACTGGATAATCATATCACAAGCATTCACCATAACATCGAGTGATGTATGTGCACCAATTGCATTTTCATTCATGGGCACATTATTTGATAATGTTGCTGGAATGCCAAGAAGGGGGATTCGAAATGCTGCGTACTTTGATCGAGCCTCACTCAAAATTTTTATGGAGGTGAAGGTCTCGAACCCTCCGATGATCAAAAGTGCCTGGATGTTGTGTTTCTGCAACTGCTCTGCCACACCATCGAGGTTTTCAATCGGTAATGTGCGATTTGTACCCAATTCGGAACCACCAGAGGTTGCCCATGAATCGACTCGAAGCCAGCTTGCTTTGGTAATAATGCCCTTAAGAAGACCGGAAAATCCATTATGAATCAACAAGGCTGTGTGACCGCGGCGCAAGCAGAAGCGAACAGCTGTCCGAGTAGCGCTATTCATTCCACCAGCTGGTGCTCCAACGTGCATAATACCAATGCATAATGCCTCCCTTGGCTTGTGGTGGGCAGATGACGCGGCGGCATTGTAAGTGAATGTGTCGAAACTAGCACGAAAGTCAGTCCCACGCGCATCCTGTGCATCTTCGAAGCGTTTTTCTGCAATTGCCTTTGGAAGCAAATTGTTTCGCTCGATCGATTCGCGCAACGGAAGGCGTTTGATTCTCCCCTCGCGAATTCCAATTATATACGCTGGTTTACTTGGCTCATCCTCCAGAAGCACCTTTAAAGCATCAATCCCTTGCAGAGTGGCCAAAATACGATCGTTTGCATCCGGAAGCCCACCTCGCTGCGTGTGCCCCAGCATAGTAACGCGAGTGTCCAAATGCAAGTCTTGCGATAAAACTTCTGCCACCATATTTGCCTTGATGGGTTGTAACTCCCGATCAATGGCACCTTCTGCAACGATTACAATCGACTTTCGTTTACCCTTATCGCGAATCGAAAGCAATGACTCGCGAAGATGTGCACGCCAGTCGTCTGGTGGTGGGCGTTCAGGTACGAATATATAATCAGCGCCTGATGCAATGCCAGCCATGAGTGCTAGCCATCCGCAATTTCGACCCATAACTTCGACAACAAATGCACGGCTATGTGAAGAAGCTGTGCTGGATATTGCATCGAGAGCCTCACATATGCGGAGCAAGGCTGTTGAAGAGCCAATTGTCAAATCCGTGCTTGTCAAATCATTGTCAATAGAGCCCACTAGACCAACAATGTGTAATTGGCAGAATGAATGCGCTTGTTCTGCTGAAATCCGGTCTTGATCAATGAGTGATTCTAGCAATGAAGGCCATTCTTGTCGAAGAATATCGGCACCAGTTAAACTGCCGTCACCTCCGCAAATCACAAGCGAAGAAATTCCATGACTGATGAGATTGTACGCTGCATCCAGACGGCCCTCTCTTTGCAAAAATTCTTTGCAACGTGCAGATCCAATTAAGGTACCGCCTTGGTTCTCCCACCCTCGAACGTCGTCCCAACCAACTTGAATGATGTACTGGTTATGATAACTCGAGTCACCATCCTCCAGATCACCGAGACGGAAAAAGTCACCACATCCATACGAAAGAGGCACGTCATTGACCATACGTGGGTTCATTTTAGCTCGCGTCTCATTGCTTGTGCTCTCTTGGTTTCCTTTCACTAGACCAGCGAATCCTTCACGAATCACAAATGTTTCATAACCATGGTAAATAGCCATTTTAACCACAGCAGAAACGGCTGAGTTCATTCCAGCACAGTCGCCTCCGGATGTCAGAATGCCCAAACGTCTTGCTTGCGAGGTCATGATCGAATGGTGGTAGAAGTAACGTACAGTGTGACCGAGACATCACCCGTCCATTGAGACTTCACATGACCGATTGTCACAACCCACTTTATTATGAGCTTATTTCCACACCCCCAGATTTGTGATGAAATCACGTATCTTCACATCCTTGAAGCCACCGAAAACGTTCAGAATATGCTCATATACTCAAGTCAATGCTATAGCACATATCCAAATTCTAGAGCAACGTTTATGGAACCCGTGTGTTAAAAAGAAGGGTAAAGAGCTCGAATGGTCATTGTTTGATTAAGGCAACACAGAGCGAGCGAACGGGATCAATGGGCTCCAACACGAGCGGGACATTCGCCATCCACACCGCCAATCTGGGTATGAAAGTAAATGCCTTGATGATCATTGTTATTGAATACCCGAGGAACTGTGGGAATCCCATGTACATTTTCTTGACCTGGATAGAGTTTCCAATTAGTTGAATTGCCCGGGTAGATCCAGATATAATTTGACGGATGCTGATAGCCATAGATATGAATCGGAACTGTGGGGACCCAGTCACGACCATTTATTGCCCAACGAAGTTTATGACCGATCGTACGGTCTACAAACGAAGCAAACGTAGGGTTACCAACACGTGGCAAGCCGAACAAGTAGGACCTGAAGAGACCACCATCAAGACGGAGTTCAATATCCATCGCCGCCAAAAGTCCAATGGCTGCACCCTGAGAATGACCGATGACCGTAACGCGAGATTCATTTTTTTCATTTTTGTATTTTTTCAACGCGCGAAAGATGTCATCGACAAGCTTGACGTAGGCGATTTGAAAACCATTCATAATTTTAGCACCTTTAGGATAGTACTGTGAATAACGCTCATCCGGATCAAATGGATTGTATTGAAAGTCATTCAATATTGAGCGTGTAGAAGATCCATTTGTACCTTGAATTGCTACTGCAATACCAAGACTCTCGGAATGATATAGATTTACACGTTGTCGCTGATCACCATCGCCAATTCTCCACAAAAAGGTGGCATCACCAAGTTGCAAGCCAGGTTCGTACGAGCTAGGGCTACAGTACGTCTGTTGGACCAGACCGGCCGCTTGTGTGAATGGCTCAATTTTGTAGGTAACATCCACAGGCTGCTGCGTTGAGCTAGCTGCGCGTGGATGAAGTGGACCAGCCAGCACTGAAACAATAAATCCTAGCACTAATGATGCCACACCAGCGAACCTCATGTTCAATGTAAGCTTGGTGTGGAACAATAGCGAACTGGCCTCGTAGAATGCCAGTTATACGGAGAATGCATGAGCCCACACGCGGCGTGTTATTCTATCCTCCACATCTTTCACAAATTTGCTGCGCTGGTTTTATTCATTTGCTACGTATGATCTTTCAAGAGTTGGAGCACCGCCATATTGAAGCCACGTCAATAGAACTAAAGTATCTGGCGCGATAATATGATTTATCCATTCGATAAAACATCTTGATAATAAACACAAAACACGAAGAGGGTCCAAAGTTCAATATCCTCCGAGAACGGCTGGGCATTTGCCCAAAGAGGCACCAATCTGAGTGTGGAAGTAAATGCCTTCGTGGTCATCGAAGTTGAACTCACGGGCTACAGTGAGCATTCCGTGAACATTTTCCTGACCGGGATACAGCTTCCAGTTAGTCGAGTTAGCTGGATAGATCCAGACGTAATTTGACGGGTGTTGGTAGCCCAACGCTCGCGGTGGAACAGTTGGGACCCAGTCTCGTCCATTTACAACCCAGTGCAATTTGTCACCAATCTTGCGGTCAACAAAATTAGCAAAGATAGGATTACCAACTCGTGGAAGACCGAACAGATAAGATTTGAATAGACCATCTTCAAGGCGAAGATTAATGTCCAAAGACGCAAGCAGACCAATTGCAGCACCAAGCGAGTGTCCAATCACAGTAACGCGCGACTCATTCTTTTCTTGCTTGAACTTCTTCACGTGGTCAAAGATATCATCGACAAGATCAGTATACCCCTTTTGGAATCCATTCATAACCTTTGTACCTTGAGGGAGGAATTGACGGTAGCGGTTGTCAGGATCAACAGGACGCAACTGAGCATCATGCAAATCGGAACGTAACGAAGATGTATTGGTACCTTGGATTGCAACTGCGATTCCTAGACTGTCTGATTGATATAAATTCACTCGCTGTCTGACGTTTCCATCGCCAGCTGTCCACAAAAGCGTAGCATCACCGAGCTTGAGTCCGTAGTCGTGTGCCTGCTCACCACAATAAGTTTCTTGAGCTAGAACGGCTGCTTGGGAAAACATATCCAGATTGTAAGGAACATCGACAGGCTGGTCTGTAGAACTAGCGGCATGATGCTCGATCAAAGCTCCAGAGACAAGCGCGGAGCAGCCCAAAAACAGAGAGATAATAGGACCTAGGATCATGGTTGTGAGCACAGCTACTAATGACCCGTACGGCGCACTTCCAAGATAAATATTGTGTACTCTCCACAACAGTCTAAGCCATCCACTCAGAAGTCGTTATCGGCGCACATGCGCTTTGACATCGTATAAGATGCAGCGCTGTGCAGTCAGGACACAACTCCAAAAAAATCGTGCCGAACCAATTAAATCAATCATCAACTACTAGCCTTGAACCTTATCTGCACGACTAAAAGATGCCGAGACCCTAATATTTCCTAAATAGGCAGTTAGAGCATTTAGTAGCCGCCAAGTTGGGAAGGGCAAGGACCGCTCCTACCGCCGATTTTTGAGTGGAAATAGACTCCCAGATGGTCTGAAGTGCCAACGTCCTGTGGCACAGTGAGCATCCCATGAACGTTTTCTTGTCCAGGGTAAAGCCTCCAGTTGTCAGAGTTAGATGGATAAATCCAAATATAGTTTGACGGATGCTGATAGCCAAACGGACGGGGCGGCACAAGAGGAACCCAGTCGCCGCCATTTACAACCCAATGGAGCTTATCACCGATGGTTTTGTCAACAAAGTTTGCAAAGGTTGGGTTTCCAACGCGAGGGAGTCCGAAGAGATATGCTTTGTGAAGCCCACCATTCATACGCAAAGCAATGTCCATGGAGCCAAGCAACCCCATTGCTGCCCCAAGAGAATGTCCTGTGACAGTGACACGGGTCTCATTCTTTTCTTGCTTGAACTTTTCCACATGCTTGAAAACAGTGTCAACGTCATCAGTGTAAGCATTTTGGAATCCGTTCATAACCTTGGTGCCTTTGGGATAGTATTGCTTGTAGCGCGCATCTGGATCAACGGGACGGAACTGGATGTCGTGGAAGTCAGAAAACGGCGAAATCGAGTTCGTGCCCTGGAAAGCAACTACAATACCGAGACTGTCGGAATGGTGCACATTTACTCGTTGTTTAAGGCTTCCATCGCCAGTTGTCCACAGCAGAGTCGAGTCCCCGATCTTCAGTCCGTAATCGTGGGCCCCCTTTGTACAATATGCTTGCTGTGCTAACGAGGCTGCTTGCGTGAATTCATCAATATCATAAGGCACATCGACAGGTTGATCCGTGGATTTTGCAGCTCGGGTTTCAATAGATGCTCCAGAGACGAGCACAAAGTAACTCAGGAGAAAGGAGATTACGGGACCCACAATCATGGCGAGCACTAACTTGACGGTTGCATTGATGATGGCATACCAACATGACAATATATAGACGTTTCACGGTAAATTAAATCGTCCAGTCAGATATCTCAATTGGTGCACATGCTCATCTCCAAAATAATTATGCAGGAATGAGAGTCCCGCTCAAATGTAGCCAATGCGATCGAACGTCTAGTAGCACACGATAGGTGCTAGACGGATACTGTTTGAAGATCATCCTTTAGATTTGCCTAACCACACTGAACTGTATTCTTATCGCCATAGCATTTGGAAACCTTCTGTACTATCACTATATCAACCACTTTACGGTCTGAATGCAAAACTTGAACCCAAGTTGATTGCTATCAACATCCAGAGGCACAGTGAGCATGTTACGAAAGTTTTAAACTTGAATAACGCTTCTCGCGTGTAGGATTTGCCAGACAATTTACACAAAGCTGGATGAATGTTAATAACGTAGCGCACGAGGCGGCGCAAGAGGGTCCCAGTCACCGCCTTCCCAACCCAATGGAGCTTATCGAAGATGATTTTGTCATCAAAGTTTGCAAAGGGTGTGTTTTCAAAATAAATAAGACCGAACAGATACGCTGTTAGAAGCCTAATGTCCACGGAACCGAGCAAGCTCATACCTGCGCCCAGCGAACAGCCATTGGAAGGTGCATGTACATCGTTTCCTTACTTCTAAACGTTTGCAATCGCTAAACAAAACTTTTGTCAATACGATTCGCGTGTGCGCATAGAAAACCGTTCACAACTTTAACACCATTAGATAGTATTTTTGTATTTATAACCTGGATTAACAGAAAGACATTGGGCATCCGGTTAATCAAAAGTCAATAACAAATTGTTCATGCTTTAGACAGGGGTGGAATTGCCCGCTCTCGGTAAAAAACTTTCGCTTTTGAATTCCGATCGCCAGCCGACCAAAAAGGGTCGACTCACGAACTTGAAACCTGTAGTTTTTAGCCTGATTGAAACAATAAGCTTGCGGGATAGAGTAGCTGTTTGAGAAAATGGGTTGATGATTTAACGAGCATTGACAGATTGCTGTATGAAGCTGAGATCGCGAAGCTTGATTGAAGCTCTTGTGGTAATTTCAAGAGGTAAATGGAAGACAGTTGGAAAGAAACATAAGTGCATTTGGGCATTAAAGAAGCGTGCAGTTAGAGTATTCTCTGAACTAATGTTGTTCCACTCCCCCATAGTTCGACTACACCTGGATTTCTGACTGTGATTAGTCAGCGAACACTATATTAATTGGACGATTTGAATACGGGAAAGCCCAAAAACGTTCCACATGCTGACATCCAGGAACCGTTCCACTTGATAAATAGCGACCAATAACCATATCAAATGAAACAACAACATTAACATCTGCGAATTACCCCATCTGGGAAAGCTATGATCACACTGCAATAGCACAGAGGTTCATTAAAAGCGTATCTTCCAACCAAGTAAAACGGAGACTTTCATTAAAAAAACACAGATGCAACAGCTCTCATGACTTCGATATCATTAATGAGCACCAACCTGAGCTGGGCACTCGCCCATAACAGCACCGATCTGGGTGTGGAAGTAGATACCTTGGTGGTCGTCAAAGTTGAACTCGCGAGCAACTGTGAGGATACCGTGGACATTCTCTTGGCCAGGGTAAAGCTTCGCGCTCGTGCTGTTGCCTGGGTAGATCCAAACATAGTCAGATGGGTGCTGGTAACCAAGAGCGCGCGGCGGCACCGTTGGAACCCAGTCGCGACCATTGATAATTGAGTGGAACTTGTCGCCAATCTTTTGGTCAACGAACGAAGCAAATGTTGGGTTACCAAGACGGGGAAGTCCAAACAGATACGTCTTGTACAGACCACCATCCATACGCAGCTCAATGTCCATAGCGCAAAGCAAACCCATAGCGGCACCAAGCGAGTGGCCAATGACAGTTACGCGCTTTTCATTCTTCTCTTTCTTGTACTTCTCAACTGCAGTGAAGATATCATCCATCAAGTCATTGTAGGCTTGCTGGAAACCGTGCATAAGCTTTGTACCCTTCGGGTAGTACTGGATGTAACGTTCGTTCGGGTCTTCTTGCCAGAACTTCGCATCATGCAAGTCCGAGTTAAGCGAGAAAAGGTTCGTGCCCTCGATGGCCACAGCAATACCAAGGCTAGGCGAGTGATAGATGTTAACACGCTGGCGAGCGTAACCCTGTCCCATGGTGTAAAGGAGCTCGCTGTCGCCAATCTTCAGACCATTTTCCGTGCTGTCACAGTAAGTTTGCTGGACAAGACCGGCAGCCAGAGAAATCTCTTTGGTGTTGTAAGGGTTTGCCACTGGCTGGTCGGTAGAGCTACCACCACGGCCACGGGCGTAAATACTGCTGGCCGAGACGGCGGCCACCGAACCGAACGCAAGAAGAACAAAGCGACTGAAGAGCATTAGGAGTCTGTGGGGCGATTTCCATGACTTCCTCTCCGCAATTTATGTCAGGGCGAGCAAGGTGTTCACATCAGTCCATCGGTAACATCACATCAGAAATAGCCGTAGCTAAAATTGTTTCAGCGAATAGCCATTGATTTTGTTTGTTGACAATGGCGAAATCCCCAAATCGCTGTGCTTTTTTTGAATTTCTGCATGTTGTATGAAGTCATTATTTAGTTCTCTTACATAATAAATCAAATCTAGCCAGTCCAAGAGCATCCTCAATGCGGTCGGTCTCGAGCGCAGTCGACAGTCTACTTGAGCGACTGCGTCAAACCCCACAACAAAACAACACTCGGTCCAACTACAGGCGAGATGGGATTTCTCCGATGCAGCCTCCGCTTAGAATAGAAGTTTCAAGCGGTTGTGCGTATGCACACGAGGGGGGGGGGCTTCGGAACCCAAACTAGCGAGTCCATGCACGAATGATCGACTGTATGCAATTATGTTAATCCCACTCATATGCGTATATATTTAGCCATGCAGCAATTTACAGCATTCCCTTAGGGTTATGGCAGTTTGCCCGGTTTCAGTGGAACTTACATCGCAAACTTGAAAATGTCCTCATACACTGCATTCATGAGCATCCTCGCCTGTTCCGCTATGATTCTGCATCATCATCGCTGAGGTAGTCCTCATACTGTTGCACGGATTTCTAAAGCCATAGTTCTGCACAAACTACTTTGATCGATTCACGGTATCTTCAGATTTTGAGTACGATGATCTCGATAGCTACTGGAATGTGAAATTTCTGTTACTTTTAGAATGTCAAATTTCTATTACAATTTCAGTGATAGCGAGCATGCCTGAATGCATAAGATTTCGTCTCAGCCGGCCGATGTCACGCGTAGACCCCTGTCTGTCAGACTAAGGCATTTATTCCATTATATAAGCCCCCATAGGCATGTACAGGAGTACGCGGGGAAGCGCCTAATTTGCTGAATCATAGATGACTAATCGAGAAACCCCATCACGGGTGACATTTATTTTAAAGACGTAAGGTATCAAAATTGTCTCGCTCTTTGCGGTTGCTATGGTCGAGTACTTGCCGGTGAAACCAGTCCCTTCGGCGCCTGGCCATCATGGTATGTGTTATTGAAATACGGGAACGAAATCTAATTTGTATCTAGGAAATCTAGATGCTGATCAGAAGTCTAAATTGGCCCATATATGGGATTTGACATTCACTGTAATCAACCATCCTGATAAAGCTAAGTTGGGTGAATTCACTCCTGATGATGAGATCATACATCATGAGGATAACCTGTCGAAAGATGATGCAAGTAAGCTATCAAAAGCACTGCATGAGGAACAGCAAGCATTAAGAGATCTCTTTGCTACACATGGTGTTGAAGAATTCCATGATCAACTTTGGTTTTTGTTCGGTCCGGACATCCCTGACATGATCATGTTAAAGTTTTTGCGTGCTCGTAAATGGAATGTTCATCAAGCCTTTGCCATGTTATGTAATTGTATTAAATGGCGTATTGAAGTTAATGTGGCGGATATAATCGCTAAAGGCGATATTGGTCTGTCCAAAGAGGATCCCAAATACGAGATTCAAGGCCCTGCTGAGAAGTCCTACTTGCTTGGATTCACACAGGATGAACTTATTCCTGTGATTTCGATTCACGTGAAGAACCACATAGCAAAGGCTCAGCCGGCAGAGACGATGACCAACTTCGTCATTGTCTGCGCTGAAACTTTTCGAAGCCTTGTTACTTATCCAAATGATAAAGTGATTATTTTGTTTGATCTTGGCGGGTTTGGCTTGAAGAATATGGACTGGCACTCGCTGATGACTATTTTAAAAATTCTCGAGGCTTATTATCCCGAAACTCTTTGGAAGCTATACATTCATCAAGCTCCATGGATTTTCCAGGGAATCTGGAAAGCGGTTTCCCCTATGCTAGATCCATCAGTGCGCCAAAAAATCAACTTTACCGGGAAGCCTAAGGATCTGGATCTTATTCCTCCCCATCTGCTCGAGGACAAACTAGGTGGTCAACAAGTCGATATTGTGAGATGGGTACCTCCTTCCCCTGATGAAAAGCAAGGTCTTCCCCGTGATGATCCGCAACGTCAAAAAATGTGGAAGAGTTTCCGTGAGCTGGCTGTTGAGTACGAGAATGTTACTAAAGAATGGATTCGGACGAATGGACAGGATGATAACTTGTTTGCTGAACGTGATTTCCATGCGAAACGGCTTCGTCTGAAGTTTATTGAAATTGATCCATATCTGCGTGCACGCACAATGTACCACCGTGCAGGGCTGATCACTAAGGACATGTTTTTCGACTTTACTTACAAGCAGGCTAATGGTCGTATATTAAAACACGTTGTCGGCGAAGAATATTCACGACAGGGGCTTGAGCGGGCTATTGCAGAAAGATCTCGTCGCTCCGACGCTCAACCGAAAAAGCGCTCTTCTATCGTTCGTGATAGTGCAGGGCCTGGGAGTGATAGTCTAGCCGCTGGTGCCGGGGTAGGTGCTGCCGCCGGGAGTGTGGGAGCCGGAGTTGGAGCAGCAGCTGTGGCTTCCAAGCGTGGACGCGCTCGTGACAGTAGTTCCAAGCGTTTGTCCCGCTCACAGATTTCTGTCGGAGAATCAGAAGAGCCAAGCTCGCGCTCCTCGCGACAGGGTTTTGGCGATGGTGGTGTCCCTCGTCGCCAATCCAAAACGTCGGAAGAGATGCCATCAGCTCATTCTCGACTTCCTCGCGCATCAGCTGAATCCTTCGATCGAGGCCAAAGCCGTGTTAGGTCTTCAACAGAAGCATCCAACATTCGTTCCCAAAACGCTGATGTGGGTTTAGGTGCCGCTGCAGGCGCAGGCACTGGTGTTGTTGGTGGTGCTGGTGCTGCGATGTCTGCTCGTCAAGCTCACCGTTCGCGGGAATCGAAAGACATGATGTACCAACCAGGACGTCAATACACGCCGCGCGGGGGTTCGTCTGCACCTTCGATAAACTCGTCAATGAGTGACGATATATTTGTTGACGCGAACGAGTTCCAACCGGATGATTCACTTGCTACGTATGCACCACGCGAATCGAATGCATCGCGCTCGCATAATAATAATGTGTCTGTCAATGGGCGGGAAAATGACGCTGAATACATCGATGAGGAAACCTCAAAGAGGCATGAAGGTGAACCTGAGAGTGTTGAAGAAAAGGGTCTGCAATCAAAGGACGGTCCAGAAGCGGGCGCCCAGTCGAGCCGTGATCGCTCGTCTGCTGGCGATCAGCAATCCAGACGGAGCCAAGCGCGTCGTCGCCAGCGAGCCATGAATGGGGAGAACGAAGGACTTGCAGGCTTCCCCAACCTTGCTAATCCAGAACAAACCGAAAATATTGCAGAAAACAACGAAAAAATGCGCGAACCTTTTGACCCTAACGCTGGTCGTAAGAAGCCAAGTCTGATTTCCCGCTTCATGTGCTGCGGTGGAAAGAGCGTCGACTAAGGATACCTTAATTGCTGAGAAGCATATTGCTGCCTCTATTGTTTGTATCGATAGTTTGCAGGAAAAGGTCTAATCTGGTTTCTTAGTGAACATATTAACGCAATTGTTGTTTGTCTATGTCTGTGTAAGCATACGATGTGGTGAGCTGCATGAACGGTTGGAGCATTGGTGGGGCGCCGACTCTAAGCAGAACTCCTCCCACGTGCCATTGAAGGAGTGCCAGCAGTCCTTGGTCCTTCTCGTTGGCTCATCAACCATAACTGGTAGGTAACGCATGTGGAGGTGCTTATCCTCTTGCTCTTGCGATCTGTGCGGTGGCTTGAAGATCCGACAGGTTGTTATCGTCAACTCCGGCAACTAACCAAGCAATGTCTAACTGGCCGTCACCCGTTGACGTTGGTGACGACTCATTTGTCAATGTAAGCTTAGATGACGCAAGCGATGCTGTCCATGCGGCTTCCTCTAGGGCGATGCCTGTGGGTCGTTCGAGCCTCGGATGGAAGTCTCAATTTTCACTTCACAACGCAAACGCGCCGTCGCCGCAAGATAGTCTGCATAAGATACGGAATCGATCATTGGCATCGTCTTCAACGCCAAACCTATTGCGGCAGTCGAGCCCCGGCGATGATGTAAATCTAAACCCGGGGTCCGAGCCACAGCCTGTTGCTGAGAGCAGTTATCTCCATACCACCCCTAAGCGCGTGGTAGAAGGTCGTTATCGAAGCCGCCTTGAGAAAACAGGCTCATCTCGTCTGCGTCCTTTGCTATTGGCTGAAAAGGATCCTAAGCCGCCACGGGGAGTTGTGTATGACTCCAACATGGTTCCAGGCGTAAGCATCACAGTTCAAGATTCTAACGGGGAGTTACTTGCTGTTCGTTCTCCTTCTAAAGCTGGTTGTTCTGGCATGAGAATTAATCAAGATCAGAAAAAAAGCCCCGACTCATCTGTACAGAAACAAGTGTCGAATAAAAATTCCGCTAAAGATGGCCTTTCAAGCAACGATATGTCCTTGAACGATAGGTCTCTTAGTTCTGCTCCCTGTTACCGTGAAGACCAAAATGAAACAATCCTCTCGTCGAAACTTACCGATGCACCAGCAGCGATTATGGAACATGGGGTTGGAAAAGAAACAAGACTTGATTCAACAGTGAGAAGTGAGTCCGAGTCCTCTCGGGGGCCTTCCTTTACAAAAGCATCAAACTTAACGCGTATGCCTCACCTTCCCCCAAAGCCTAAAGAGGAGGAAGCCAAGCATCTGGCTGACTTTTTCAAGATGATGCGAGAGTCAAAACTCGCAGAGAAGAAACGAGTTGTGTCTCGTCGTTCTGAGCTACTCAAACGTCAAGAGGAGGAGGAACGTGCCCAAGTAATCTGGGAACATGAAATCCTTCCCTGTTGGACGCGCGCAAAAGAAGAAAAAATATATCGCGATTTGTGGTGGGATGGTATTCCTCAAGTACTGCGTGCGCGGCTTTGGCCTCGAGCATGTGGGAATGACCTAATGCTGTCTCATAACCTATTTGATCGCGCTTCGAAAGCGGTTCAGCAATGTCTAGCAGCAAACGTATTTCCCTCAGCTCTCATCAAAAGTATTAAGCGCGACATTGCTTGTACGCTGCCAAGTCTTCGCTTATTTGACGAAAAGTCAGGTCCGTTATGGCAAGACTTATTTGATGTCCTGTTGGCCTTTGTTTTTGTAAGAGCAGACGAAGCAGCACAACGCGAAAAGATGGAACTTATAAACATAGAGCAACTTCAAAATACTTACTCACTTTATGTGCCAGGTTTAGCTAACCTGGCCGCTCTATTAATCATGAACTTGCCCACTCACCAGACGTTGATCGTTTTGTTGAACTTGATTGCAAAAAAAAGCTGGCTCAGAGCGATTTATGGTCTTCAATGTCGGGTTGATTCAGACGACCATAACTGCAACACTTTTGCCATTCAGCTTCAAGGTTACGAGCGTGTGTTTAATGCCCTTCTCGCCGAGCGCATGCCTCATATTTATGCGAACCTTCACAAAGCAAGTGTACGGCCTGACGAGTATGTTCGTGAATGGATTCGTACACTCTTTGTGCCATGGGTTGAAATTGATACTGCTGCTCATCTTTGGGATATCATGTACGTTCCTAATTGACGATTGTGTTCTCACGGTACAGACTACTTGACGATGGGGACTCCGTGCTTTTCCGAATTTCATTGGCTTTTCTCGAACTTCTCGAACCTCGTTTGTTTATCCGTGAAAGGGACGAGCTCGTCAGTGTTTTGCAAGGTACTAACAAGGGTGTGCTTCGTGTATGGCGCCGCGAATTGGATGGCACCAGTGACGATACTTCGCCTCCGACAGATATGATTTATGCCCAATACCGGATGAACGAAGAATCTATTTTTGATCGACTCTATGCGCAAGATACATGGTGGAAAGATATGACACTACAACGACTACTCGATCGAGAACTTAATCGCTAAGGGATTGTTCGTCTACATCAGGCTTCATATAATGGCGGGAACAAATTATCTTGATCAGACTGAGAAGGGAGGGAAGACTGTGGTGCGTACGCTGGTGGTAGAGGCTCGGATTGTGTCGGCGAACACGGATGTGACATTGCTCGTGGGGGCGTGCTATACGTGGAATCCATGTATGAGGGTGGGAGATTCCGTAGGTCATTTTCACGCATATCTTCAGGCATCAGATTCGCTGGAAGCGAAAAATCAGGCTCATTAGTGAGTGGCGGTGTCGCATAGTCTTCCTCCCTTACCGGCCAAGTCTGCAGTGCCATCGCGAGAGGTGCTTGTGGTTGCTGTGACGCTTCGTCAAAGTTCGGCAGTTCTTCATCATCTTCACTAGAATTTACTCCGGTGATACAATGACTGTCATGTTGCATGGAAGAGAGAGCAGGTGTAAATTGCACATAATCTGGCACGTGTGTATCTTTAACATGTTCAAGAATATTTGGCGGTGGTTCTAGCGACGGAGTTTCACAAACCTCGACGGTCGATGTATTCCGGGAGAGTTGATTAAAAGCTACTGGGTTCGTCAGCGTCATCGCCCGCATTGAGTTGCCATCTTGGATTGAGTCATCGTATCCATCGTATTCATTTGGATGCGCGAAGGCATCTGATACTTGTTGGGGAAGAGACTCTCCAGAAGCAGTGGAATATGGCTTTTCCGGTTCACCGTGTGCCTGATTCGAGGTATTCAGAGTTGAACTGGTACCAGCAGGACTAGGAAGTATTTTGATCAACTTCCGCGTCACGATGTCACGATGATCCCCTTTCTCATTCTTGATGACAACGCGAATAGTCAAAACAAAGCGCACATTTTGTAACGCGGTATCTTGTGTAATAGATTCGCAAATCATGTCACCTCCAAGTTCATGGTTTGTGGCTAGTAGATTGAATGACTCTCCGACAGCCAGTGCACTCCCTAATATACTTCCGGGAAAAAGAGCAAAGCATAAATGAATAGGCCGCTTCGAGTGAAATCGACATGATTTTCCCGTGTAGGCAACATGATATTGACGGAGGTAAGGATGAACCGCATCTTCATCTAATTGTGACTGTGAAGTGACACGCGAAATTTCTGTTGGCTCCGCATCGGACAAGTACTGCAAGAGTTTTTCGTCCGAGTATACTCTTCCCTGCGGATGTGATTGTATGATGCGCGTGAGATGGGCAGAGACGCTTTGAAGCTGCAACCCTTTTTCTACCACAAGCAATTCAGAAGGGGGTGGGATGTGAGCTTGTAGCCGAAGAGGATCCACATGTCGAATAATGGTCCGATTCAACCAAAAGTATGCTGGTGCAACCGTGTTCATTTTCCACTGCACCGGATCTAACGAGTATTCCACTTCGCCACTATTCCGGCTTGCAGCATGGCCTTGGCCAGAATTTGCATGTACGAGGAGCGAATTCCACCCAGACATGATGTATCTTCGAGGATGAAAGGGGGCTTCTGCATGTAAGTCACGCCCTTGCGTATGGTGCAGGTGAGCCATGATCTGGTAGGTAAGCTGACAACCCGGTACATGCGAGCATTGCGGCAGATCATCCGTCAGCTCGAACTGGAATGGAAGGATTGAGGGGATACGAGCTTTTGCATCATCGTTTCGATTCCAAATAACTTGTTCGTCATGATACAATTGCAGCGCTTTGTTGTTCTTGACACGTTCAACAGCACTCCAAGACACTGTACTGCAAAGACTATAAGCCATAAAACAACTTACCATTTTTCAAAATACGAAGCTTCTGTTTCTGATACATCCAATTTCGTCAAAACATCTCCTATGATCCAAGCACTAAGTCCATTGACGCCCAGGTAGCCCGTTTGAAACGATGCTGCATCCGATCTTGGCACAATTTCGAACATGATGCGAAATATTTGGCTTTTATGCTCTTCTAAGATTTCCTAAACTTCCATTACATGTGTGTATAGCAACAAAAGTGCTGCGCACAAAGGAGGTGCAGCTTATGTGTTCTCCAAGAATACGAATGAAACGGTAATGTAGGTACGAGAAGCACAGGTTTACTACGGGAAGGTTTGATTTTCGATGTCGACTGCACACGACCTCCACTAAGAATCACGTGCCCACTTGCTCAGACATTGATTGGAAGGGAAACTCAAGCTGAAAAAGCTTCTCCCAACAACACATCGACCTGTGATCCTTGTCGTGAGGTCCTGCAGTCATGTCCAGCGAAGCAGTTAACCCTAAAGCATTTCCTCTTGCTGATGCCGCTCTGACGAACCAGATTCTCGACCTGGTTCAACAGGCGTCACATTACAAGCAACTGAAGAAGGGCGCCAATGAGGCCACAAAGACGTTGAACCGAGGCATCTGCGAGTTTATTATCATGGCAGCTGATGTGGAACCTATTGAGATTGTTCTTCATTTGCCTTTGCTTTGCGAAGACAAAAACGTTCCTTACGTATTTGTTCCATCTAAGGTTGCGTTGGGCCGAGCCTGCGGTGTTTCTCGTGCTGTTGTTGCGGCAAGTGTAACGACGAACGAAGCCCGTGAGCTGCAGAGTCAGATTCAAACCATTAAGCTTGCTGTAAGTGCTTCATATGGCGCATTCAGGCTAACATAGTACAGATTGAACGCTTGCTCATTTGAGATGTGTTAACGTAAGACTTGCTATGGGGATTTTGAATCATTTTCACCCGATGCTCAGTTAGACGACGCCGTAGCGCTTGCAATTTTGATTGTAAAGAACGAGTGGCGTGCATGTGGAGTGAAATGGCATCAACCCTACTTAGTATATAAATCTATATTAGTACATCAAAAATAGTCAGTCTCGTTGACAATGCGGAACTCTCGTTAAGTCAGCGCGTTTCGTAGGGCTGTCCGCTGTGATTCCGTCAGACGATCAGGGAATTCAACATTCCATTCCACGACAAGGTCGCCTCGCTTTGTACCCTTCACTTTCGAAATTGGCATGCCTTCACCTGCTAGTCGAGTGGTGCGACCTGGACTAATCGTCGTTTTGCCGAGGCCGGCTGACGGAAGTGGAACTTCAATAGTACGACCGTCCAGCGTTGTAATTTTGCGTCGCGAAGCAGGTGAACCGGGCTTCGGTGGGTCCAGCGCATCGATCAGCTTGAGTGGTTGGATCAAACGGAGATCATCGCCATTACGCGTGAAACGTGGATGTGAGCGCTCATCCACAACAAACACCAAATCTTGCGAAACGCCGGAACTTACTTCGTTACCGGCACCAGCGAAGCGAACTTTGGTTCCTTTCTTCCATCCAGGCTTTACGTCAATAGTGACAACTTTTTCTTCGGTGCGACCATTGGCTGTTGTTCTGCCAATCTTTAATTTTTTAGTAGTTCCCTTGTAGAGCTCCTCCAAAGTCAACATCAGAGGTGTTTCGAAGTCTTTCGCTTGTGTCTTGGGCTCACGATCTGCGCCCATGTCTGCACCTCGGCTAGCACCACCACTACTGCCGCCACCAAATGATGTGAAACTTGGCATGCCACCAGGCATGTCATCGGGCATAGCACCCATACCACCCATGCCACCCATACCGCCCATACCACCCATACCGCCCATGCCGAAGGGACTCGCACCGCCGAATATTTGAGCAAAGATATCATTCGGGTCAGACGGATGGAATCCACCAGCACCGCTAAACGGATTGCCACCAGAGGTGAAACGGAAAGTACGGGTACCGCCACCTGGTCCACCGGTTGAGAAGCCACCCATACCAGGGAAGGCACCCCCAGTGGCATCATCGGGTGTAGGGATGCCACCTTTCAAACCATCTTCACCATACTGGTCATAAATCGCGCGCTTGTTTTTGTCTGAGAGCACTTCAAAGGCCTCACCCACATCTTGAAATTTCTTTTTTGCTGTTGCTTCGTTATCTTTATTACGATCCGGGTGCCATTTCAACGCAGCCTTCTTGTATGCTTAGAAACGTCAGTAATCCGATCGACATACCTTTTTTGATATCGTCATCGTTTGCGCTCTTGGAGACTCCCAAAATCTTGTAGTAATCCTTTCCCATAGTGTATATACAGGCTAGTAACCAAGCAGCTGAACGGCAGCTCAAGCGCATTTAAGTCTATGTGGAGCAATCGGGCCCGGTGGCCAAAGCGTGGCGTCGGGCGGTTTCTACAAGCTTCGGTTGCCATCGTTTCATGCCACGTGGTGCTAAGAAGGTACATGCCACTAAGCATCATGACTTCGAATATGAGAATAAATTTCTTTGACCAGATTCTCGAGCTCGTTGACAAGCAAAGTTCTGTCCCAAGAGGCACGATGAGCTAGAATTCGTTCATAACAGGCAGCACGAGTCAGTTCAAGTTGCTCGACGGAAAACTCGTCTGTCCATGTAGCCAATGTATGAACGAGCGATTCCTTGGCTGCCTCGTCCAGCACAGCTATTGAATTCTGTCGCTGCACCTGTGACTGGCTTGGGGTATAAGATGCTGGGAGCGCATTCATACAAGCGCTTGCATCTGCATTTACATGGCCTTGCTCTGATGCGGGAACTTCAAGCCGAGTTCGTTTTGAGGTCGAGTCATGTGTTTCGTTATGAGGTAGCTGCTCATTTGATGCCTTGGTAGTACATTCAGGTGCATGGATGTCATCATGACTCACTGAACGAGCACGCTTATGCGCACGCTCAATTTTTGACACATCAATGAGGTGTTCTGCTAGAGGTTCTTCTCCTTGTATACGAGCGCTGTACCTTTGACCGTTAGGTCGGCGCGAATGGACTTCCTGTTCTTTCTGCTTTTCCGCCTCGCGACGAGATTCCTCTTCTCTAGCTAGAACGCGGCTTTCCATTTGTTTGCATTCAGCGCGAAACGTTGGATCCATGATCTGATCAAGAAGAATTTTGGCAAGATTTTCCATTTGTTGCGCACGGAACACACGGTCCCTGTCGACTTCACTTGCCACTTCGGCATTCGATACAATTTTCTGAATGTCTTCCATAAAAGCCTCGCATGTCAGGTACTGGTTTTGGTATAAACGCTTTTGCATTTTGTCAAGATTCATTGTATAAATAGTAAAGTCGCGAATAAAAAAACGATCTGCATCATCATGCATGTCTTGTACGTTTCCAGACGTTGGCTGAGTCTCTTGTGACGTTGTAGTATGTTCTGTAGCATCTTGACCCATTTGTACCGGTATATAATGCCGCTCAGTTTCTGGAGGAGCATCTGGTATCGCGGTTTGCACATCAGCTGAGTCGATACAAGCTTCATCGGGATTATGCAGCTGTTGTGATGGAGGCGACGCATCATTGTTATACTCCGCTGTATCATTTGATTCACTTGGTTCATTCTCAGCCACAGTTGAGTCTGGAGATGCTGGTAATGAGTGCCGATCATACCGTAGCTTGATAGTGATCTTGCCTTTGCTCCTAAACCATTCGAACTGTTCCATTAGCGCACGCAAATTGTACTCGTCCCAAACATCGCGCGTAAACTTTTTGTACTTTTTCCGAAGCTCGGCTAAGACGGAACCTAGCCGAAACTTAAGGTGCTCTAACAATCGTGCATCATTCTCAGCCATCTGCTTCAATTCCGCTTGAGTGGGAAGCCGGGGAGGACGTGGCGGTGCTTTTGGCAACTCCTCCAGCTGACGAAGACGCCGAGGCATAGCATCGCTGAACTGCGTCGGGGGGCGAGCGGCTTGTATAGCGACGTCTTCGAAATATGCTCGCCGGTCTTCAATGTTAGCATATGCTAATGCCATTTTGCAGTGCGGCAAATAACCAAACCAAGCACGAATATCGGAGGGAAGTGACAAAAAGGGTATCTCAGACGTTGCGAGCAACATAATTGTCTCCGAAAACGACACTTCTTGCAGCAGAGCAGAAAACACTTCGCGGAGAGACTCTGAGAGCATCAAAGGCCATCGATGGACGTCAGGCACATACAAAACGCTAGGAACAAGGCGTTTCGCTTCTTGAAACTGATGGACAAGCACAGCCTCAGGCGTTTGTGAGCTATCGCCCAGTAAGAGAGTCGCTGAGATCGTGCGAATGTGATAACCTTCCAATGAATGCAAAAGAGCTTCCGCCAGAATGCGTTGCCCTAATCCTGAGGCGCCGTGCAGAATTAGACGAGGGCGATGGACTTGCGCTTGAACAAACGATTGTTGCAGGAGCTCGCGTTCAAGTAGCACGGAGGCAGAGCACTCCTGTGCGTCATAGGCATCCATCTCGTACATCGCTTCTTCCAAGGCGCTCCGCTTGGCTCGTTTGGGCAAGAGACGCTGGAACGTATGTTTACAAGTAGATAGAGCTTCGCCCAACAATGGAGTAAGGTGTGTAGGTAGCGGTGCGCACGTCGTCCCTGACGAACGAGCCGATGCTGGTACCATATTTTCAAGAGCAAGCATAAAGTCTTGGCCATTCACCTGAATGGTTTCTGGAGCAAGTAAGAGTCGCTCATTCGTTTGATAGATTTGGGGGTATCGACGCTGGATAGCATTTAATGTTGCCTCTGTACAAAGTGCACGCAAATCTGCACCACCAAACCCATTGGTGGCACTTGCAAGCACCTCTTTCAACTGGTCGTCAGGGGGGGGATCCCAGCGACGCGTGTGAATGTCAAGGATCGAACGACGTGCAACATGTGACGGAAGTGGAAAGTAGAATTCGCGATCAAAGCGACCGGGTCGTCGCAGCGCTGGGTCAATAGAGTCAGGTCGGTTCGTTGCACCGATCACTACGACTTGTCCGCGTCCATCCATGCCGTCCATCAATGCTAGGAGAGTGCTGACAATACTTGCATGAATTTGGTCTTGCTTGCTCGAGCGAACTGGCGCAAGGCCATCGATTTCGTCGAAGAAAATAATACTAGGTTGGCAACGCTTGGCTTCTTCGAACAGCAGGCGCAGTTGCCGTTCAGCTTCACCGACCCATTTAGACAAGCAATCTGCTCCTTTCCGCATGAAAAAGTGGATGCTTTGGTCATTTGTCGAGCAAGAGGCAGCGAGAGCACGCGCCACAAGCGTCTTTCCTGTCCCTGGCGGCCCATGAAATAGGACGCCTCGAGGCGGTGTCACGCCAAAACGCTGGAAGACTTCGGGGTACAGCAAAGGAAGGCTGACCATTTCCTTCAGTCGCTGTACGTGATCTCCTAAGCCACCGATCTGTGTAAAATCAACGTCCATGTTCACGCCAAGAGGATCAACGTCAGCCAGCGTGTCTTTCTCGCGTAATAGACGGCCGAATGTGTCTGTCGAGGATGTGACAGCACCTGTTGTAGGCGCTGGGCCATTTCCAAGCAATGCACTTGCCGATGAAGCATGCAGGTTGGATCCAGGGATGTTTTGCAGGCCTGAAGCGCGCGCGGGCTCGTCATCCGAACTGTCCATTGCATCAACTAGAGAATTTGCGTAGTTCATTTGCACCATTGGGTCCCATCCAATATGCTGCTGCATGGAACGGGGCAAACTTGAGTGAGGAAGACTCGTTACTTGCGAGGATCGTTCGTGTGACACAGTGTTTGACGTATCTTGATCGCGGTGAATGGCTCTTGATGAGCCATGACTAGCGCTCCGAGAGCCACGACGGATTCGACGGCCGAAGCCATCGCGAAGTGGTTCGGGCGGTGCGGGTAGGAGAGAATAGTTTACTTTTTTCCGAGCACGGAAACTGTACGAACGATGCGGAGGCATCGGGTCTTCTTCATGTTCTTCACTGTCTTCGCCTGTCGATAGCGCTTCTGGTGAGAGTGCACGCTTGTTACGCTTGCCCCGTCTACCTGCCCTGGTGCGCGTGTTCCTGTGCACGTTGGCATCATCATCATCATCATCACCATCATCGGCGTCTTCATGGTCGTCGTCGTCGTCGTCGTCATCATCATCATCGTCATTGTCGCCTTCGCCACGTTTGAGGCGTTTGGCGTTGCGCATGGTAGCTAAGTTCATCAAGTTCTGTCGACGACGGGCGCGCTCAGCTCGCTCATTTGCATGCCTCGCTCGAATGGTTTCTGCATAGTCCGCATTGTCGTCTTCTTCGTCATTATCATCGGAGGCAACAAAGTCACGTAGACTCTTGCTTACACGCGTTGACCGCCGCGGACGTACGTGTGGAGTGTCCTCCTCTTCCTCCTCGTCCTTATCAACGTCATTATCATTGTCCGACCAATCCTGCTCAGCGTAGTTGCGACTTCTTCGACCGCTGCGCGTCAACCGTATTGTGTGCTTCGGCATTTCATTGTATTCTTCATCGCTTTCTTCCTTCGGCGCGTGAGATGCTTCATATATATTTTCGTCCTGAAAGTCAGTTGCAGCTGCAGGTACGTACCTCACTTAATTCACCTTCGGCAAAGTACTGGGTATAGAAAGTGCCCTGGGCCGCCTTACGTTTCGACCTATCGCGGCCAGGTGACAAGGCTTCATTTCCCTGGCGTGTACTGCGGCGCAGAGGAGCCACCATCTTGGAACTTGGCGGCGACGACGTCGCTCAACGCGTCTCTGTACGCAGTTAACAAAGACTGGCCTTACTGTATGTGTGACCCTTGGAGTGAACGCGACATTGTTGCCACAGGATTTCCCCTCCACCACGTGACTTAAATCCGCTACACGCACAACGCGTCATCATGGGCTTGAACGATTCGTATCCAGGCGCGTGCAAAGTGTGTGCGTGCTCGTGTACACGGAAGGGGTCCGGTATCCGAACGACAACGCGCCTGAACCGGCGTCAGCCGAGACTGCATGGGTGACTCTGTGGATGATGTGAAGGCGGTGGTTGAAAAGGCTGCTCGCCTGGTTCCGTCGTTTCGTCGTGTTTCCCCTGAGGAGGAAGCGTTTATAGCCTCAACGGCACATGCGCCAGAATCCTACATGGTGCAGTATGGATACCACGATGGACACACCGCCGATTATTCTCTGCCAAAACATCTCGTTCGGTACATCGAGCCTACAGAGGGTGAGTTTGACCAGCAAGTGGAGTATGACATGGACGAACAAGGTACGTGGGTTGCAAAAAGTGCGAGACGAAGGGCGGTCGCAAACAGATGGAGTCTAACGGTATAGATCAGCAATGGCTTGATGGAGTAAACATAGAGAGGAAGAATGATCAGCTTGATCATATCAGCTATGAAGCGTTTGAAATTGTCATGGATCGGTTGGAAAAAGAATGGTTCGCTCTGATTAAGCGCATTCCATCACGTTTCTCCATTGGTGCCGCAGAAGATGAAGAAGAATTTCCAGAAGACTCCAACTGCGCTCTATGCGACGACAGCGAATGTGAGAACCTGAACGCAATTGTGTTCTGTGATGGATGCAATTTGGCTGTCCATCAAGACTGCTACGGTGTTCCATTCATTCCCGAGGGACAATGGCTCTGCCGCAAATGCACAGTGTCTCCAAATCGTCCGGTCTCTTGCGCGTTGTGTCCGCAAGAGGGAGGTGCTTTCAAGCAGACTATCGATGGCACATGGGCACATTTGTTGTGTGCAATGTGGATCCCAGAGACTGGCGTCAGCAATTCTGTCTATATGGAGCCGATCGATGGCATCAATGCTATTCCTAAAGCGCGCTGGCGTTTGCGCTGTTACCTGTGTCAATCGCGGCACGGCGCGTGCATCCAGTGTGAGCATCGTTCATGCTTCACTGCGTTTCATGTGATGTGTGCACGCCGAGCGGGACTCTTGTCGCATGCGCACGGGCAACATGAAATGGAAGAGCAAGATACCAAGCCCGATGGTCCTGCGGCGTACTGTCATCACCATTTGCCGCCTGCTGAAAAAGCTGCTTTGCTTGAACGAGTGCGCAGTAATAAGCGTCGACATGACGTTGACGATAGCCGCAGCGAGATTGGCGCCGATGACAACGACAATGATACCAGCAGCTTGTCGGACATCTGTGTGAGTGAGCTGATGTCAACTCCTAAACGGTCTTCTATGTCAGCGTACGAATCCATCGCGTCAAAGAGTGCACGAGCATACAATCAATTGTATTCGTCAGGGCCTCTGCCCGTGCCGAACTACATGGTCAATCGTGTCCTCGACTACATTGCACGGGTGCCTATGCGGCGGAAGCCGCAAACTGTCCATCAGATCGTACGATACTGGAGTCTCAAGCGGCAACAAATGCGAGGTGCGCCTCTTTTGAAACGATTGCACATTGAGCCATGGACCGTTGGAAACTTTGTTGATGAGCGGACCCATGCCCTCAAGCTCGCCAAAATCCAATTTCTCTATCGCCTGCGTGAAGATTTGGAAAAGGTCCGTCTCCTTGCTGAGCTCGTGCGCAAGCGCGAAAAGACAAAGCTGCGTCAAATGAATCTGTTTCAAATGTATATACTCGACAAGATTCTGCTTTCCAAGCAGACACAACTGCGTCAGGCACTTGAACGCGTCATGTCTCTCGACAAGGCCCAATGGTTCCTGCACCCAGTATCGAAGGCAGATGCCCCGAGCTACTACGATATAATCAAGCAACCAATGAACTGGTCTACGATTCGCGAGCGGATCGATACGATGGCATATACGACATGGGAGGAATGGGAGGCAGACGTGCGTTTGGTCTGCGAGAATGCGACTCAATACAACCAGCCACACTCGCCCATCTCGAAAGCTGCACAGAAGATTATGAAGCACTTGCCGAGCATTGTGGAAGACGTACGTGATCCTGCCGTGTGGGATGAGCAGGCCTCATCCAACGAAGGTCTCGAGCCATCCGACGCTTTTCTGCACATGCTTCAAGCTCCCTTGAGCGTGCCTGACGGCATTGCGATTGGTGCACCTTCACAGGATGCGAGCGTGATGGATGCCTTTCTCGAGCAATGGTACACGTTGCCGCATGTGGCACCACCCATACGCCAGAATGACAGCGAAGCTTCGACGATTCATCGCGAACAAAGTAAGACGAAGCGCATGTCAAGGCAGAGTACAGAGCCGACGAGAAGAAGTACTCGTCGGCAAGCGGCCGTATCATGCGCTCAAGGAGAGCCGCTTGCGACATCGGCATCAAGTACGGTCAAAGAACCGCGCATTATGAACGACATTAATACGAAAGATTCGTTCAAGTACTTCAACGTAGGTTGGCTACTTCCGCCCGGCACACGTCGAGGCAATCGACCGCGTCCGAGGCCGGCGAGCGTGAAGCCTAGGAAGCGGCGAAAAGCTTCTCCCAAGGCAAAAGTGAATGATGAGAGCTCGTCATCGCTCAGTGAACTGTCGGATGACGAAGACGAACATGTTCATGTTGAGCAGCAAGTGTAACATAGAGGCATAGACTCACTGGATACAAGGGGCTCCATCATGCATACGCAGTGCTCGACCGTGCGGTGGATGGCGCTGCTCCAGCACCACGAAGCATACGCTTCTGTTTGGTGTCATCGTGGAGATCATCACGGGAGAAGTAGTGCCGGGCTACCTCCAAAAGCCACTCTGGCTGAATCTCCATCACCTGCCGCAAAAAGTTCTTTGATGTTTCAACAAGCTCATAATAGCACAGGAACCGGGGTTGTGGCACGTGCTTATACAAGCAGGACGATGGGTGCACATACACGGTCGTGTTCTGCTTGATGCTCCGGTACGTCTCGCCACCCTTTTGCAATCGGGCCGTGTTCATGAAATAGCCGGCTGTGATGGCCTTTTGGATCGGGGTCAGATCAGCACTGCTCAGGCGCGATTCAGGCACAAGTTCCACTCGTTCGCACAGGTTAACGAGCTGATCACGCACGTCGCGAACACGACCGAGCGTCTTCGGCTGTAAAAAGTGGTCCAGGCAAAATACTTGGCTGTATCCGCTCTCCACCCACTGATCCCAGATGTTCAGCAGCGTGAAATGATCGCCACCAGGACGTATGAACAACTGACGAGCACGATCTGCATGCACCTTTTTGTCCTTGGGCCGGAAGAATAAACTCGCACTCTCTGCCAGCATCGCGACGATAGAGAGCACTTCCTCTGTGCAATGATACTCCTCACTCGCCAAGATGGCCTTGCTCATCATGGGGTCCACGGGAAACTCCGCCATGCGGCGACCGAGCTTCGTAAGCTCTCCACGATCGTTGAGCGCACCGAGTGCGTACAACAGCTCTAGCGAACGGATGAGGGTATCGGTCGGTGGCGGGTCAAGGAAGTCGAAGTTTAGCAAATCATGAATGCCGACGGACTTGAGCAGAAGAACAACATTCGCGAGATTCGTCCTTTGGATCTCTGGTACCGTATTTTCGTCCATTTCATTCTGAAACGCCCACTTTGTGAACAGCCGGAAACACTTTCCTGGCCCCACACGGCCGGCACGACCAGCGCGCTGGTTCGCAGAAGCTCGCGAGCATGGTACCACCGCCAAAGCTGCCATGCCCGTGCGTGGATTGTACGAGTTCTGCTTCACGAAGCCGGGATCAATCACGAACGAGATACCGTCGATAGTAATGCTTGTTTCAGCAATGTTGGTGGCAAGCACCACTTTTCTCGCACCAGGCGGCGTCGGTTCAAAGATTTTTGCCTGCATGTCGCTTGGCAGGTTGGCATAGATCGGGCAGACTATCAGCTCAGCAACACTCCCGCCCAAGGCACGCGCTGTCTGTTGGATGCTTTCCATCGCTGCATCGATTTCATCTTGCCCTGTCAAAAACACAAGAATATCGCCGGTCGGCTGAGTTGTGTGAATTTGAAAAACGGTCGTGATCGCTGCATGCAAGTAATTGGCCTCGGGCTGGGGTGTGTAGTGGATATCAACAGGAAAGCGGCGGCCCGGCACAAAAAAGATCGGTGCATCATCAAAAAACTCACTGAACTTGTCGGCATCAAGTGTCGCACTAGAGATGATCAGCTTCAAGTCTGAGCGGAAGCGCGCAATGTCTTTCACAAGGCCAAAGAGAATGTCCGTGCTGAGGGTTCGTTCGTGCGCCTCATCAATCATGATGGCAGAGTATGAGCCGAGATCTGGATTTGTAAGAAACTCACGGAGAAGCATGCCGTCTGTCATGTATTTGACAACCGTCTTGTCACTCGTACAGTCTTCGAATCGGATGCTATAGCCGCACTCGTGCCCCAGGCGCACGCCCATCTCTTCAGCCACTCGCGCCGCCACACTCATGGCAGCTACGCGTCTTGGCTGAGTGCATGCGACGATTTGTCCCTCTTTCGTATAGCCAGCCTCATGCAAGAACTGTGGCAGCTGCGTCGTCTTTCCTGAACCCGTTTCACCGACGACAATAAGCACCTGGTTTTTGTCAATGGCATCGAGCAGTTCCTCGCGCAAGCCATAAACTGGCAGAGACTTGCGAGTCGCTTCCACAGTCTGTGCGCGAGTTTCTGCTTCTTGAAGCTGCTGCTGCAGCGCTAATTCCTTGTCTGACATAGTATTGAGCTGGCCGTCTGCTTGTCGGTCCATGATGAACTGGATTGCCTGTGACTCGTCAAACACAAAGTCAAACGCATCTGCTCCCTCGGCATGTGCAGGTTGGGGCGACTCAAGCAGTTTGGACCGAGCTATTTGTTCCTTTTCAAATAAGTCACCATCAGAGACCTGTTTCTTTCGGGATGCACGTTCATCCCATGCGTCATCGTAGCGACGCTCATGCAGTGCAGACTCCTTTCTCTTGCGATCGAGACGCCCCTGTTCAGTCAGGTAGTCTTCGGGTAAGACATAGCCGCCATCACCATCGTCCAGGTCGGCGAATTCCTCAGCAATACGTAGGAGTTCACGTTTGTGCTCAAGTTCCCGCTCCTCACGCTTTGTCATGCGCACGCCACGAAACAGTGTCTCTTCATCGCGGATTTCCTGGCGCAAAAGCTCAACTTGTTGCTGCGACCTTTTGGCGAGGTACTCTTGGCGTGAACGATGCCGTAAAGCATCGAAGTCAGTACTTCCTTTCGCTATTGGCTGTGGCTCTTTGCTCATTTGTGCAAAGGAAAAGGGGGAGAAAAAAAGTCGTGAAGCCCGTCTTGATTCGCGTGTCTTCCGTAAGATGGCAACAGACGCCTCGTCTACAAGCCACGACCCACCAGGAACGCTACTTTGATCTCTCGACAGATCAACACCGTCAAACGGCTGCGCGGCGATATTCCGCTCGCTAGTCTGAAATTGGAATCCGCCACGATCTGCCGGTGTAGCAGGCCGTACGCGCCCTTCCTGAAACGCTTCCCAGCTGACAAGCGGTGGACAAAAAACGAGTGGAGTCCAATCAACAAGTTCCTATGGCCACTTGATTGTGGACGACAGCCCCCACGACTGAATTGCGTGTTTCCTCCGAGACTCGCGAGGTCTCTCACAGCACTCCTCCACTGTCTGACACCCCAGCAAAGGCTCTGTTGGCCAGCAAGAGAATGAGTGAGAATGCGATGCACGTCGAGGCCACTCACGAAGGTGCGCCTCGATTCCAAGTGAAAAAGGTATGCAGGAACGAGACATGAAACTTCTCTCTTGTCTGACGTTTAGTGGAATAGCGTATGTCTTTGGAGCTGGGATATCCAAGTGGACAACGTACGTGGTAGGCGCTGAATATGCAAAGCAGTATTGAAACTTACCCGTATACAGTGCGCTATCTGCCGGAATCAGATTATGGATCTCTGTATGTGTGCGAGCTATGCTGACGAATGCAGGTATCGAGTGCCAAGCGAATCAGGGTTCCGCCACTATTGACGAATGCACCGTAGCGTGGGGCGCTTGCAATGTACGTGAACCGATGCGCCATCGATGCCGGCGTCAGTGATTGCATCGCGATCGTGATCCTAAAGTCGATCTTGATTTTTATCAACGCCGGCATGAGCATTGCGCTCTCATCGAGCTGAGCACAGTTAACCAGCAGCATGCGTTTCACTTCCATTGTATCTCTCGCTGGCTGAAAACGCGGCCTGTGTGCCCACTTGATAACCGCGAATGGGTCCTACAGAAGTACGTGCACACATGCCATGATCTGAGCTGGTCTTACTGACACGCTGCAGGTACGGACGCTAGCTACCAAGGGTCCCACGAGACAAGTCGCGTACATCCGTCCTCTCCCACTGACAGCAATTGATATGGCACACGATTATGTGCGTGGATCCACGCACCGGGTGGCCGGCATGCCATTCGGTGCACGGCACCTGTATGATGCCTGGCCAGGCGCATTTGCAACTGCCAAGTATCGCGTTGCTCACCCACACATACATAGAGAAGGACGTCACCATTCTCTAGCCCAATAGCCAAAGCATGAGCGGATGCCCATGCCACAGAAACGGCAGCGTCGGGAACGTGTAGCGTCGCTATAAGCGAGTGTGGACGCTGTTTGTCTTGCTCGTTTGGCATGAGGCGCCATAGTTTGACACTCTTGTCACGCGAGGCGGTCGCAAACATGGGTGGTTCCGTGCGCTCAGACACTTGCGGCGCCCACGCACCGTCCCAGACGACCCGTGCATGTGCTCGCTCACCGACCCATGGCTCGTAGTGTTGGCCGGCACGCCGGAATAGGCGCCAGGACCGGTCTCGGCTCACCGTCAAGAGGTACAAGCCACAGGGTGAGAATGCCACACGTGTGATGGAAAGAGTATGGCCTTGCAGTGCATCGGCCCAGGGCTGGAACCGCTGCTGAGCGTCAAAAAGGCGCACGACAGCGTGCGTCGGCGTCGTTGCTTTGCATGTGCTAGCGATTAGATGCGACGTGCGATCGGTAGCGACGCTCAATAGTTCGTAGCCATGGCCGTAAAGCTTTTCAATCTCCGGCCACAGTGTCTGCGATTGCAATTGCTCGGGATTTGGCGGCGTGAAAAATATCGGTGCTTGTTCGTCAGACTCAGTGGCCCGATTCGAGAGGCCCAATGGTGGCACATGGGCAGACGGCGCGCGTTCCGAAAGCGAGAGCGAGGGTTGTGTCGGCGTGGTCGTCGAAGAATCGCGCACAGCCGCCTCGTACTCATCACCAGGCTTGATGTTGTTCCGTGCGAGCCACTCGCGGATGTCTGTGCTGCTTGCTTTAACTGACGCGTCGGCCGTCGAGTTGTCTCCTTGCACGAGTCTCACGGTGTACAGCTGGAGTGGACGCAATGCGTTCTTCTGGCGTTCTTCAGCGATCAGGTCTGCCCCGCGCACCGTCTCGTCCGTCACAACGAGCACATCAAGGTCCGGTTGTGTCGCCGCTGGCCCACATGGATCAGAGATCGGCACCACACACAGCTGCAGCGACTTGCCAAGGGCCGTGCACTGATCACGCACAAATGCACGTACATGTGCCATTCGTACATGAAGCGGCTCAATATACTCGCGGTGCTTTTTATTCACTAGCAACGCTGTACTCGTAACGCCTACGAGCAGCTCCTTCCGCGCACTGAGAATGGCCATACTTAGTAACAGTTTGTGTCCAATGTGTAAGTGATCGAACGTGCCTCCCAGCACAGCCGTATCACCACACACAGAGCCTTGTTGTTGTTGTTGTGGCTGCTGCTGCTGCTGCGCCGGATCAATAGCCGTGGACGCATCGACATCGAGCGGCAAGCGCGTGAGTGGGCATGTCACGTCGGGCGTAAGCGTCGGGGCATGCACGTCGAAAGCGGGATCATCGAGTGTGGAAAGCGACGCAATGGGCGCATGGGCCACGGACCATTGCGTCCACAAATGAGCCCCATGCTCACTATCCGATGACGCAGGGATTACATACACCGAAATGTCCCACAGCAAGTCATTTCGTCGCACGGCCCATGCCCATGCCTGTGCGTATACGCTCTGAAGCAAATGCTCCGCACCCGACATAGAAATGGCATCTGTGCCAGCCCAGATCACGACAGACAAGCATTTTGAACGGGCCTGTGTCATGACCGCCTCGATGGCTCTCCGCAGTTTGGGCCCTGCATACCACTGATCGGGACTGTGAACACTGAGCGCCAGCACATGTGTCACTCGACGATGATGGCTGGTCTGCCACATTCGACACGCATTTGCACTGTCCAAGAATGACGCAGGCGCGGCAAACACGCGAAGGATCTTCTCGTCTGCAGCACTCACAAAAGATGTTCGATCAAGCCATGACACAGCCTGCATGTCGTAGCCATGCGTCTGTGGCCGGGCAAGCTCATGCCACGACCGAGTCTCATCATGCAGATACGTACCATGCAGTCGCGTCGTTCGATCAACACCGACTGTCAAGAACGCATCACCATTTGGCTCCCATGCAGCATCCCGAGCAGCGCCTGCATGTCCTGAGATCGTTGCCTGCGGCTCCCACTTATGCATGGCCGTCCTCTTCCAAAGATGCACGGCACCTTGCCGATCGTGCGATATCACACTTATCTCAGTCGCGTGTGGTCGCCAATGTGCGCCCAGGAAGCCGCCACTCATACTGCCAACATCACCCAAACGATGCGCCGGGAGCCACATCGATTGCTCAGCAGCGGACGCGTCCGTCAGCTTAGGCCAGTCCGACGAAGCATCCGGCGTCCACACAATAACACTGTTGTCCACGGAACTTGTAAGTAGAGCTGCTCGTTGCGTTGCCTCTTGACCCTGCTTGTTCGGGACCCAGCGAACATCTGTCACCCATGCATCGTGTCCCAGAAGCAAGGCATCTAGCGAGATACCCCACCGCTCTCCTGGCAAAGTGAGCCATTCCGTTTTGGTTTTGATGCCTTGGTCATTCGGCATCAACTCACGTGCCATAGCCTCAAAGAAGTCTGGAGGTGGTGTTTGTGATTCTTGCATCGCTTGTGCCGCTTGTTCCTCTGCATACAACTTCCATAGCCGAACGTGCTGGTCCTGCGCGGCAGATGCCAGCCACACATGCGGCCACGCAACAGTGAAATCCAACGCACGCACCCAATCTTCATGACCATCCAGCCGCAGCTGGAGCGTGAAAGAGCCGCCATCCGAGCGCACATACAAGGAGATGCGCCGGTCAGTTAAGGCAACGGCCATGAGCGTCGTCTGTGTGTGTGGCAGGCGAACGAGGGCAATATCCAAAGGATACGCACCACACAAATCAATCGTCTGTACGATCTGCGGCTGGACTGGTTCCGTTGCCGATGTTGATACCGATTGCGAAGAGCACGACCAGACATGCAGCAATGCGTCTGAGCCGCCTGTCACAAACTCTCGCGGCGCATACTCGCATGAGTGTACGTCACGCGGCACACCGATAGCTGTTACGGATGCATTGTGTGCACGAGGAATGAAGGCCTCACTCGTCCACTGCCAGTCATCAGCAGACCAGCGCCACATTTCCAAGGCACCATCATACGAGCCCATGAGAAGATGCGGCACATCATGATGCAAGTGCCATACTTTGAGAACATGGACCAGTTGCTGGAACTGCGTGGGCCATAAATGCAGCTTAGGAATCGGTGCGGACCGCGTTGTGTTCGATGCAGACGTCGACGAGGCCGGCGTTTCGTGCCCGCTAGGATCGAACCACATCGCCACGGACTTGTGGACACCAAATACAAGTGCATCGTGCACATCATGCAATTGAATCCATTCTGCAATATGTGACGTCCGGTTGACTGCACATGAAAGATACTCGAACGTGACAGGTCGTGACATGTCAAGCATCTGGTGTCCCCCCAGAGTCGCAATGGGAGAATCAGTGTTTCAAAAAAATGTGCTGTGATTCATAGCGCTCAAGTCCATCCTCCACAAATTCGACCGTGCTTGCTAAAATAAGTAGGCCGAAAATAAAAATATAATTCTGATGAACGGGAAGTCGTAACTTGACTATCGAACGACGGTCTCGACCATTCTCAATTGATGGACACAAATGACGTCGTGAACATAAACACATGCCTAGTCAAGCGCGCACCGCGTGTCTTTCGAACATCTCTTGTCTGTAGCGATATACGATTTCTATGGTGATGATACAGGACTCCATGTCAAAGGTGAAGCACACTCCGACGTTGATGCATGGCGATCCCAGTACGCCCGCCGATCACGCACAGGAATGCCACGGCATTGCGATAAACTCAACAAACAAAGATACGGGTTTACTGCCACTAGCGCGTCGACCGATGTTGCTGTGATTAGCACCTATTATGTGCATACGTACGCGTAACTTGTGTGTGATCAAGATTAACCGACTCTAATGCACCCGTCAGCGGTACAAGAAAATGCTGGAGAACATCGTCAGTAAGGGACGTAGCCGGTAAAGACAGCTCTGTCAGCGCTGTGCTCGATGTTGGCAGAATTAGTTCCCCGTTGCATGTGCCATAATCCAAGAATGCGAAAGATGACAAGTCTAAGCCGCCCAACGCTAAACGGCGCGTACTTCTCATGAGCATGTGCACTGCCGCATGCGACGTGCAGCGCGTATATCGGCGTAGAACATCCTCAGGAAGAGACCAATGGCTCGGTACATAGGCACTTCGCTTATCCCCATTCATATGCACACGCTCAAACACACGCTTTTGAGTCTTGCATGCATCTGCGATTATCTGTGCGATGACATGAAGTGTATCGCCGGACAAACCACGACGGCCTTGTAACGAGGAAGGCTCTCGACGCGAATATTCCACCATATCGTCCAAGAGAAGCGAACAAAGCTGACCGGCGTCTCCAGTGTTTGGGTGCTCTTCACTTACAGGGTATGCGAGCCAAGCGTGGAGAAAAGCGACGAGCGATACTGCATGGACACAAAGACCTGACAGTCCTAAATGAAGCACCTTGGACAAAGATTTTGCGCCACCAAGTTGAAGACTCATTTCCAGCACGTCGAGTGTGCCACTTTCCGCCACATGCGTATAGCTGACATCGAGTGACGTTAGCTGTCCACTGCATAAGCGAAGAAGTCCACTGACCCCCACGTCTCCAACGGGTGTATGTGATACATCAAGGTTTTGGAGGTTTTGAAATGGGATTCTAGGCCGATGAGCATTCGCACACTTGGCAATTGCTTCACTGACTGCATGTGAAGTGCTTTCGTCTGTAAGCTGCTCGCACCAAGCCAGCCGCAACGTGCTCAGCGATGAGCATGCTTCGCCCAGCACCACAAGTGAGTGAGCTGTAATTGATGTAAGTGTAACATCCAGGTACTGCAACGTTGGACCCGTCGCCTGAGCTAGGGTCGAGATCGTAGCATCATCCACAGCTAGGCAGCCAGGCAATGAAACACGGTGCAAGCGCCACGCTTGCTGGAAGTTTGCCGGTGCTTTGAGTAGACGCGTGATCGACGAGCTTGGTAAGCGTGTAAGTCCATGCAGTTCCAGCGAGCGAATCTGCAATGTTAGAGCGTATGCATCCGCGGCCAGCGCGAGACTTCCAGCGAGTGTAGCTAGCATCAGCGGCGCACATTTCACATCCTGTGAAAATAGAGGCAGAGAAGCAGGAAAAAATAAGCGCGTGCGAACGCGTGGTAGCTGCGACGCTGTTCCCACAGATGGGAGGAAATACTGCGAAAATACATCCTTCGTGAGTGCCCATGGCGAATGCAAGCAGATCTGATCAAAAAATTCGTCTGCCAATGAAGGCGGCATGTGCTTGAGTATGTCTTTATTGATTTCCCATATCCATTCATTCACTGCATTCGCCTGACAGTTTACAATGGGACGAGAAAAAACGGACTTCTCTGCATCGAATCCAAGAGTATCGCTTTCATATTCAGACTGCCGAGCGACAACTCGTCCATGAGCAGGTTGTTGCGGTACCGGCAATACATGTGAGGAGAAATGACTTGCAGCGATATGCATGCACATAAGTCTCAGTGAGACTGTTTTTGAGGTAGCTGCTACTAGCGACACGCCTCTACGCGAGACCTGCTCGCGAAATGTCGCTGGGAATGGAGACATGTCATTTTGTACTTGTGTTTCTAGAGTATCATCCGCAATAATTTCTTCATGTCGTTTGAGGCGCGGTGCAGACAAACGCCTCGCTTGCGTATGACATCGATACCGGACAGACGGCAAGCGACGCCGCTTACGAGAGGAGGCTGTACTGTGTGACGAGTCATTGGGCATAGAGGAGGATTCAAGAAGCGAGCAAGACTTGCACCCTCTCGGCGAATTTTAAGTTATTAAGCGACATAACAATTTTGTGGAGAGAGTGCATGCGGGCCCTGATTTTTTTTTTAACTCTGGCATTTCTTTAATGATAGCCACAGGTGGGCTTTAATTTGCGCACGGATTTTCGTCGGACCCTCCAGACTTGCGCGCATTTGAGCTAATTAGCATGCCTGGACGCAGCTTGGGTCTACCTATCGGATACAATCGGTCGTCATGCGGCTACTGCCGTGCAGAAAATCAGGAGAAACAAGAAAGAAGCTTCTCGTACGGTTTTCTTGTATGTTAACATGAAATGGTAAAAGGAACTTGCGGCTCACTCACGCGTGTAGGCGTACCGTCTTGAACCAGATCATTATCAGACGTTACTTGACCATGGATGGCGCCGCTCAGGAGATTATGTGTACAAGCCAGACAATTCAAGGACTTGTTGCCCACAGCATACGATCCGGCTCGATGCTCAGGCGTACCGGCCGTCGAAAGCGCAGCGCCGCGCACTGAATCAATTGTACTGGACATTGTGTGGTCGGCCAAAGCCTGCTCGTTGGAAGGGCAAGTGGGGTTCCACGGGTGCCTACGACGTTGAACACCATGTCCGCTTGGTCATGCACGATGACTCCTCCGACATCGTGGATTTGTCAGACTCGTCATGGCCGCCTTTGGAAGCACCATACGACAGCATTCCCAACGAACGGATCAAACTCTCGCTTCGGAGAGCAACATCAACAGATGAAAAGTATGCACTGTTTCGCCGCTACCAGAAGCATATACATCGAGAAGCCGAAGACGAAATCAGCTCTCGCAGAGGCTGGGAACAGTTTCTTGTTCGCGCACCATTTCCTGATGAGGGTGATGGACAGGACAAAGCGCATGCATTCTTTGGCGTATACCATCACGAGTACCGATGTATGTGTCACTCCAACGAAGCACTCTGTGTGTACTCACTCATCAGACAAGGGCCAATTGTTGGCCGTAGGTGTGCTTGATATTCTGCCCCACTGTGTGAGCAGTGTGTACTTCTTCTACGAGCCTGCCTACGCTGATTGGGAACTAGGCAAAATCAGTGCAATGGTGGAAATCTGTTTAACGAAAGCACTGAGTCGTCGAATCTCTTCGCTGCACTGGTACTATATGGGTACGTGTCATATGCGTGGCCGAGCTAATACAAGGCTACTACATTCACGCGTGCCAAAAAATGAGATACAAAGCCACATTCAAGCCCAGTTATGTCCTTGATTCATTCAACGACACCTGGTACTCGTACAAACGCACCGAAAGACTCCTTGATGCGGGTCAACGCGCCCATTTCGAGGTGCCGAATGATCCAAATTTCCTCACCACGTTCCCTACAAACGTCTCATTTACTGAATTAGGCACATCATACCGACTCCCTGAACCATTACCGCCGGGGTATCTTAACTTCGCAGCCGTACAAAGGAAAGCTAGTCAGTGGCTTGTGCTGGACACATCAACTTTTCCGCCGTTGCTGACAACATTCGAGGTGAGTCAGTGAACCGCCGACTTTTTTTTCCTTCCTGACACGCCAGGTCATATGCACTCGCTCTTCACATGAGATGTCTCACGCCATTAGTAGCTTTTTCTCAGCACTCGGGGTGTCAATAGGCTCGCTCATCGTTGCGCTCGCGTGCGACTAACCGTTGTGCATACGTCTTTGTGCGCCGACGTTTTCTGCAGCACGTGGGTTAAAAATAGGATTGTATTCTGAGCCAATACATTTAAGCCTTAGCCCCAGTCCATGGAAAAATCGCTGATTGGATATTTACTACAGCCCTAACCTTTAGGTGCTCAGCCGCTGCATCACGTATTACTTACTGTCTTCGTGATTTTTGCGAGAAGGCTTCCTTCTTACTTTATCCTTAGAGCTTTGCCGATTTCAAATCTCACTGTGGAGCGTCGTTTGTCGCCTGAGAACGAAGCAGAGTATTGTCCCGGCCACTGTGTATGCCTCATTTCTTTCAAACACATCTGGTACAGTACGTTTCGTTTCTCAGGCGACATCGCGCGCTTCCAGTGTTAGTTTTCAATTGGTTCACATCGTATCCCTTAAGGTTTAATAAGGTCGCTTTCCCTGCTATGGCTGGCGGCTCTGAGTTTCGTGCATTTCATACTAGAAATGCGCGCTACACCTGCAGTACGAACTCGCGTGGAGGCGAGAGCAGCGCGAGTCATGGCAGGGAGAGAATGCCTCAATTTGGGAAAAAAAAGTAGGTATCGTTGGCGTGTCTTTGTTCATCTCAGGCAACTGACCAGTCCTAGTAAGCATTCAAAATCTGCAGCAAGCGATTTCCCTGTCCTTTCCTACCCGATTCAAACGTCTGACGAAATCAAAGCTCGATTGGCTCATCTGGTAGCTTTGGCCAAGACCCAATGGCTCGACAATCCCAAGAACGTCGTCTTTGCCTATGTTCAGTCTCGCACCGGCTCGTATCCTGAGTTTCGTTTTGCCGAGGGTCGTTACCATGGCAAGTCGCACAAAGTCATTCGTTCCACCCTTGTCATCGACGAGGAGTACAAGATCGTTGCGACGGGCGATGGGAAAAGTCAAAAAGAGGCAGAAAAAGCAGCCGCTCTACACGGTGTGCTCCTGCTCCTGGAGCGCGATTTCATCGCACACCCTCCACCAGGCATCTTCGGCTCCGGTGGCAAAGGCAACTCTAAGGTGCTCACTGCTGCCCTTTTCGATGGCACATCTGTTTCGTTAGAACAAGCTCGTGAATTCATCGACTTTTTCTGTCGTGAGGGGCATTTTGGTTCGCCAGATGTGGTATTTCATGAGGCACATGAAGTTCGTGGACGGCGCGTGTTGATTCATGGATGGAAGGCCACGATGTGCATTGGAGGCACCCCAGTCGGCGAATCACTTGAATCTAACAAGAAAACCGCACAAAATGCGGCTTACTTGAACACAGCGACAACACTTGCTGATGAATATCGAGACATGTGGGTCAAGTACTTGCAAATGCCTCGGAGTAAGCTTGCCGGTAAAGCGCCACCGGTCTATTTTCGTGTGTCAAATGAATTGGAGGAAAAGATGCGTCATCTCTATGACACGATTCGAGATAGTGAGCTGTATGCAAATCGTCCGCGAACCACGGCGGTGCTCTCATCACCTCCAGATGCAACACCTGCAACGAAAAAGGCCGATGCGACGCGACATGCACTGTCTGATGAACAGCATGAACAAAAGTCCCAACAAATGCTAGAAAACTTGAATGCTTATCAGACGGACGAACGTGTCAAGTCGCTTCGGATTGCGCGTGAGCAGCTTCCAGTAATGCAGCACGCTGGCGACATTCTTGTAAAAACGGAGTTGAACCCTATCACTGTCTGTATGGCATCTACAGGCTCTGGCAAAACGACGCAGGTCCCTCAAATTCTGCTGGATGATTTTACGCTCCGTAAGCAAGGGTCACGCTGTAATATTATCTGTACTCAACCCCGTCGCATTGCAGCCATTAGTGTGGCACAGCGTGTTGCGAAGGAGCGGGGCGAGAGTGTCGGTGATTCGGTCGGATACCAAGTGCGGTTTGACAGCAAGATGCCCAAACCGGATGGGTCTATTCTTTTCTGCACGACGGGTGTATTTTTACGGCGTTTGCAGTCGGCACTAGAGGATGCATCAGGCACCTCATTTCTCGACAATGTGACGCATATACTTATGGATGAGGTGCATGAACGTGATGTTGAGACCGACTTGCTGTTGGCTGTGATCAAGCGTGTTCTTCAAGACCGTAGGGAACGTGGATGCCCTGAGATCAAACTGCTTTTAATGAGTGCGACCGTGGATCCGAAACTGTTTCAACAGTACTTTGAAGGATTTTCGGCACGGCCCGTACCAGTGGTGGAGATCCCTGGTCGGAGTTTCCCTGTACAAAAGTACTACTTTGACGAAATCTATCAACAACTTCAAGAGCTGGCTCTTCCGTTGAATCAAGGGGGGTGGGTCTGGCACGAGCAGAGCGTTCGAGATTATGTACATCGTGAGATCATCGAGCACGGTGGCCGAATCAGCGATTCTGTTGGCAGCTCAGACGACAAACTGATCATTGACAATCTGGAGTTGCCGTATCCACTAGTTGCTCTGCTGATCGCCTACGTGCTCACAAGGTCCCGTGACGGACACGTGCTTGTGTTTTTGCCCGGGTGGGACGAGATCAAGATCGTGCACCAATTGCTCTTGAATTCGAAAGAATACCCTCTGATGGGTGTGTGCTTCGATGACTCTTCTCAGTATGAGATCCACATCCTCCACTCGTCGGTCCCTGTGACTGACCAGCAGGCTGTGTTTGAGCCTGTGCGACATCCTCACATTCGCCGCGTGATTCTATCGACCAACATAGCAGAGACGTCCGTGACGATCCCAGACGTGGTGTATGTGATTGACACTGGCCGTGTGAAGGAGAAGCGGTACGATCCTGAACGACACTTGTCGAGTCTTGTGTCTGCCTGGGTCGGCACGTCCAACTTGAACCAGCGCGCAGGCCGCGCAGGCCGTCATCGGTCTGGTGAGTATTACGGCTTGTTGTCAATGGCGCGCTACAATCGCCTGGGTGTAAGCCAGACGGTCGAAATGAAGCGCCTCGACCTCAGTAATGTCGTCATGCATATTAAGGCACTCAACATTCCCGGTATGGAGGTGGAAGACGTGCTTGCATCCACGATCGAACCACCCGCGTCCGAACGTGTGCAGGCAGCCATGGTTGATCTTGGTCGGATTGGCGCTCTGGATTATCACTCAAATCTCACGTCGCTCGGCAAAATGCTTTTGCATTTGCCAGTCGATGTTAATATCGGAAAAATGTGTCTGTATGGTGCGTTCTTCCGCTGCTTGGATCCTGTCTTGTCACTTGCGGCGATTTTGACGAACCGCGATCCGTTCATGGCGCCTATTCATCTAAAACGGGAGGCCAACGAAATTAAGAACAGTTGGTGTCCCACAACGTTCCGTTCAGATCCGTTGTGCGTCCTCAACGCGTACTATGAGTGGAACAGACTATTATCGTTACATCCGAGCCAAGCGAATCGATTCTTGTATCAAAACATGCTGAGTCGCTCGACCATGTTCCAGATTCAGCAAGTGAAAGAGAACCTGTTCCAGAGTCTTAGAAAGGCCAACGTGATTCAACTCATTCGTAGCAGCGCTGGCGTCCCTCCTCGCTACCGCCGGCGCATTCGCGAAACTGACCCTGAATTCAACGCTAATGCCCACAGTACGGCACTGCTTGCTTCGCTTATTGCGGTGTCGTCACCTAACTTTGCTGTACGCACGGGTGAGCGAACGTTCCGTACCTCACAGGATAAGTCGTGTTTTATCCACCCGTCCAGTGTGTGCAGTGCCAAATTCCAAAAGGACAAGGCAAAGATGTCTGCATCACCATCAATGCCCAATAAGGACATCTATGCCTTTGCTGAGAAAGTGCGTAACACTTCGCAGATGACTGGTTCTGCTGGACACGCCATGACATTCATGCGCACGTGTACACGCATTGATCCGTTGTCGTACATGCTCTTCGGTGCAACGGAGGCGCGGGCTTCCCCACAAGGTTTGGACTGTGACTCGTGGCTCCCTGTCACCGGTGACTATGATGCGTTGGATGGCGTCGAGCGCATCAAGTCTGTTATGGATGCCTGTATACTCCGTGTGTTGGAGGGCGTTCAGATCCCCCTCACAAATCTGACGGCAAAAAAGTCTTCTATCGAGCCTGTTGCCTCCGATGTCCTCAACGACACATTTTCTGACGATGAGGAGGATGCTGACCCGACCATCCCGCCTGTCGGCCCTTTAACGATGCATGAAGTGCAAGAGCTTGAATCGCTCACTTCTCGAATTGTTGATTTGCTCGACCATTATGCATCGGAAAATCCCCTCAGTTAATGGATGCATAGCTTTTTTTTATCTGGTTGGCCTTTAACGCCATTCGTGGCCGTGTGTCTGATATATGATTGTGCCTGCGTGTGATGTAGAATGAAGGAACTGTGCACCTGACCGAGTGATGCACTGATACTATCGCAGCCTCCGAGTCAGACCTACACTGCACTGCGAGTCAGAATACACCTGACGTTACTTTCACACAACATGCAAAGGTGATGCGGATAAATCACGTGATAGACACGCTCATCTCCCAAACACGCCGCGCCACGCGTGCAGCCGTCGTCTACGCTCACAGCGTCGTCGCGTCGGAGCGGTTCTGGCATTCTACGACGCACCGCAGAGCACCATGTCTGGTGCTCGTCGGAGTCCAGACAGGCCATTAAACACAAACCGGGGTGTATCTGAAAGGTTTTTTCCTGACATCTTAGCTGATGAGGCTCAGGCCACTCTACCGAATAAACGGCAGCGTCGACCGCGAAATACCATGGGCGAAGAGGTCGCAGGCGACCTTATTTTTATTCGGATGAAGCCTCCTGCAGACGAGGCTATCGCAGGACCTAGCCAGCCAGCTGCGGATCGGTCACGCCGTCGGAATGAAGTTGCACGCTCACGTCCTCCCGTCTCACGTGTGCGGCGTGATAGTATGAGTGTGAAAGGACTGCGCCGGGTCTCCAGTCTTCGTGATGGTGCACCAGCATACCCCCATGATGATATCCCTGATGATGTGTTGTACAAGCACTGCTCTGATCAGGTGCCACCTGTTGTCCGCATGAAGCACTTGCTGAATTGGACGTTGCACCGCTCTATTCCGCAAGCCCTGGCGGAAGCCCCTCCCCCCCGCATCGGCAGGCGACGAAGACATGGGAAAATTCATCCTGGAGATGATGCAGATTTGTCTTTACTCTCACCCATACCGCCAGAAGCGTCCCGAGAACTTACGGAGCAAGACCGTCAACATGTTGCTGAAGTTTCGCCTATTCTCCTCAAACTAATGCAAGACACACTTCGCGACCTGAATGATGGTTTGATCGGTATCAGTTGGCTGCGACATGCAAAAAAGGATGAATCTCGTCCTCTACAGCCGCACCCTCGTAATGAATCAAATCGACACGCTGAGCAACAGCTGTCTGGCATGCTAGAGCAACTACGTAATGAGCTCACATCCTGGAAAGAGCACGAATTTGAAATCCAGAGAATTGATGAAGAATCCGAAGCAGTAGAAGCTATGGCAACTCAACTTCGCGAGCAGATTACAACACGTCGAAGAAGTCGCGCACAGTCTGACGAAAGTGCCTTTAATTCTGCAGACGGTGACGAAGAGCAAGCTCTTGCTGATGAAGTAGAACGTGCGCGAATGGGTGCTCATGGCACTGATGCAAGCGCTCTGAGCTGGGCGTGGGAAGATGCTGATGAAGATGCCCAGCGCCAATTGGATCTCGCACAATCTGTGCTTGTGTCGACCGAGAGTCTGAATCATGCTGTGGCATCGCAAACAAGCTCGGACATTGCCAGGGATACCAGTCTAGATGGCACTGAAGTCGATGCACGCCTACATACTTTGGAATACGACGTGGACAAAATCCATCGCCGCTTACACGCTGTGGCACAACTCGATGAGCTGTCCGATGAATATATACGGCGCGTCTCGAGTCGCGCCGCACAAGCACTTCATGAGCGGACTTCAGCCGGTCTTGCTTCTTTTTCAGACTCGCTCTCAGATGCTACATCTGGTGCTGACTTGGCATCCTCTGCCACGGCTCAGCGACGGCTTGATACCTTGTTGGCCAATGTTCGTGATACCAACGATCCTTCGACGCATCAATCCATCGAGTCACCCGCTGTCTTACCTACAGACTCCCATCAGTTACTTCGTGCATTAGCGTGGGATTCTGGAAAATAACACTGTATATGTAGTCTCATCACAATTTTTCATTTCTCACACTCTCTTGTCCTATCCCCGGTCGCCCTGGTTCGTGCCTATCGAAATATATGTGAATGTGAGCATGTGCCAACAAGACCTTCCGCATTGTTTTTTCGGCCGAATTGAAAGAATTTGCTCAAAGTTACTGGCTAATCAGGCTTTCAACTGCAATGAAATCGAAGCGCGTACTAACTGTTGCTTGAACACAGGGCGTGTGGAGTTCAGTGATACCACCTTCCGATACGCCAGGCGACTTATGACAGCTGCTTCAGGGCGCGAAGCTTATCGTGGGATTGGACAGCTTGAAGATCCGCCAACCGATGCGTCATTCTTCACGCGACGGCATCTAAATTATCCTCCGTTCACGTCTGCGCGCCCGCCAAAAGAACTTCGAGGCGGACATAACACCGGTGTACGTGCCTTAGCCTGGAACGCTACTGGTGATGTTCTGATGAGCTGTGGCAGTGATCATGTTGTGCGCGCATGGAACCCTGAAAGAAGCTCAGATGTGCGTGCAACAACTGAATTTACAGGGCACTCAGGCCAAATATCAGCGATCGCATGCCATCCCACCGACCCACACCTCTTTGCGACTGGTGGAATTGATCGAACTGTACGAGTATGGGACTTACGCGCGCCTTCCTCTACAAAAGTAATATCTACACCTGGCTCTAATATCAATTTAGCATATCATCCTCAAGGCCGCTTCTTAGCTGTTGGCGACAAAAGCGAGACCGTGAGTCTGATTGATGCTGATCAAGGTTGCTTCTTGCATAAAATCAAAGACGGCTCTATTGATCGCGAAGAAATCAATGAGCTTGCTTGGTCGCCTGATGGCTCCATGTTGCTCTTACCCATGGGCAGCGGTACCATTAGCTTCCTTCGCGCTCCAGATACCCCTGAGTTAGAAGCAGATGCCTCAACAGGTGCGAACGGATTGAAGCAATGTTGGGAGCAAGTCATGATCCACCATGCACATCCAGCAGCAATATTTTGCGTTAAATGGGACCCTACGGAACGGGTTGTGGCCACTGCTGCAGCCGATAGCACGTTGGCCCTTTGGGATTCGGCCCTATGGGATTGCTCCCGCGTGTTCTCCGACTTCAAATTTCCACTTCGTACAATCGACTTTTCGTTCGATGGAGAATGGCTTGCTGTGGGTGGCGAAGATCCCGATGTCGCTTTGGTACGTTGTTGCTAACACACTTAGGACATTCTAACGCGACATTTACAGATCTCTTTGGCTGGCGAAAGGATTGTACACCGCATTCCCGTCTCTACAACGATCAACTCACTTGCCTGGCATCCTTCCAAGCCAATGCTTGCATACAGCGGCACTGATACTTCCACATCCCTGGGCCCTGGCATCGCGGCCACTACAGGTCGTGCTGCCACAACGCCTGTTATTTGGGTCTATAGCATACCTTAGAAGGGCGAAAACACTTCACGTGGATTCAATCACGTGAGAAGCGCGCGTTGGAGCTAGCCTTGTGCTTTGGGGTGTGTATGTCATTCATCGTCGGTGTTGGTTGCCGACGACTCGCAGGCTGGAAAGCAGCAGCATGTCAGCTTCTCGCACAGAGCTGATTGCGTGGCTGAATGAACTACTCACATTGAATTACACTAAGGTAGAGCAGTGTGGAAATGGGGCAGCATATGCACAAATTATTGACTCTATTTACGGTAAGTCGAGTGAAATCAGCGCCCATACATACTAACGATTAGGCAATGTCCCCATGTCTCGTATAAATTTCGGAGCCAAGCACGAATATGAGTCTCTTACAAACTACAAAGTACTACAAAATGTGTTCAACAAAAATCGAATTGATAAGCCAATCCCTGTCGAGCGACTTGTTCGTTGTAAGATGCAAGACAACCTTGAGTTTTTGCAGTGGATCAAAAAGTTCTGGGACTTGAACTATACTGGGGAAGGCATGTACGATGCAGAAGGCCGGCGTGCTGGTCAGCCAGGCACTCCTGCTGCCAGCTCACCAGGTCGTAGACCGGCGTCTGGCGCTGGTGGTACACGTGCCAGGCCTAGCGTCGCAGCGCCACGCCAATCCGCAGCGTCACGCCCTTCTGTTGCACCACGCCCTTCTGTCGCGCCTCAGCAAGTCAGAGCAACTGGTGCTGCTGCTACTGGTTCAAGTGCTGGCCCTAGGCGTATGTCGATGGCTCCACGTGCTGGAACGCGTGGCCCATCTGCAGCCATGATTTCAAATGAGACGATTCAGCAACTCACTGCCGAAATTGATGAGATGAAGCTTAGCGTTGACAGTCTAGAGCGTGAACGCGATTTTTACTTCGGCAAACTGCGTGATGTGGAAGTCGTTCTCCAAGAGCGCCTTGGAGAACTTGTGCGCCCCACGGAGGATGGTGAAGAGTTGGTTGACCCGGCTGGTGCTTCAGAGACGGACACACTCAAACAAATTCAAGCTATATTGTACCAGACAGAAGAAGGCTTCGAACTTCCAGATGCAGCTGAGGTACGTATTTGCTTGGCACAATCGCTTACCCTGCGTCAGATGGAACCTGAACCAGCAGATGACATGGAAACTTTCTGATTCAACGCCTAGAGATTCAAAGTGTACGATTCTTCATTTCTACAGATCTGTCTTCTCTTTTGGCAGCACCATGTTTCCTGCTAGCCTAGGACTTCTCACCAACGTGCATTTCTGTGTTCATACTTTTTTCGCACGACACTTGGTTTGGCCTGTGTGTAAGAAAGCACTACCAGGTCGTGACGCCTTTACACATACTCGGCCGAAGCTAAATACGTCCATAAACCTGCTCGCCATTAGACCTTACCGCCCCTAACCACCACCAGGATTATGATGGTGTCAGCGATTCGTAGAGGCATTAGCATGAAGATGCCTTTACCGTTTGGATTGACGTCGCGACGCGCTATCCAAAGTGCCACGCGGAACTATGTGACTCCATCGTCGGCGTCTCGAGCTGTGCCGTCTGTGGCGTTGAATGAAACAGGAGATGATGGTCCACTTGCGAATGACCAGCTTGTGGAACGAATTCTTGGTAAAGGAGCTTCTCACAGAGGAGCAACGCGCCCTATTTACATGGATGCTCAATCCACTACACCAGTGGATCCTCGAGTTCTGGATTCTATGCTGCCCTATTACGTTGAACAGTACGGGAACCCGCACTCTCGTACACATGCTTATGGCTGGGAGACGGAAGCAGCCACTGATAAGGCACGCAAGCATGTCGCTGAGCTTGTAAATGCCGATCCTAAAGAAATCATTTTCACATCCGGTGCAACGGAGAGCAACAATATGATTTTAAAAGGTGTGGCAAATTTCTACCGTGCGAAAAAAAATCATATCATTACCACGCAAACTGAGCACAAGTGTGTTCTTGACTCTTGTCGAAATCTGCAGGAGCAAGGGTTTGAAGTTACTTATTTGCCCGTGCAGTCGAACGGCAAAATCGATTTGGACATGCTTCGTAAAGAGCTTCGTCCAACGACCAGTCTTGTATCTATCATGTCCGTGAACAATGAAATCGGTGTTATTCAGCCTATCAAAGAAATTGGCGAGATTCTTAAGACGGAGGGACTTGAGCTTAGCAAACAGCTCGGAAAGGGAATGCCTAAGCCATTCTTTCACACAGACGCCGCACAGGCAGTGGGCAAAATTCCCATCGACGTAAACGAAGCTGGCATTGATCTAATGAGCTTGTCAGGTCACAAGCTGTATGGACCAAAGGGAATTGGTGCCGCGTTTGTACGTCGCCGTCCTCGCGTGCGTCTTGATGCATTGATCAGTGGTGGTGGTCAAGAACGTGGCCTCAGAAGTGGCACATTGGCAACGCCCCTTGTGGTCGGTTTTGGTGAAGCTGCTCGTCTGGCGAAAAAGGAAATGGCGGTACGTATTTATATCCGTAAAGGGAAGAGTTTGTGGGAGCACTTGGCCGGATGGCATCAATGATGATACCATCACTTTGGTCCTCAAAGACATGCTACCTGCTAGTTTGACATGTTAGGCGAAGGGCTTGGGTCATATTTTTGATCGCATACTCTGTCTAACAGACTAGTAAGGATAAATTCTTGATTGTCCATGAGAGTGGACCAGCTACTGCAGGGAACTTGAGATGCCATGTGCAGCTCTCCTCTCTTTTCCTCGGCTTGCTCGAGTGAAAATTTGTGACTTGACTGACAATAACAGTTCGACCACGCTCACGTGTCTGCATTATCAAAGCGTCTTCGCGACAATATTATGTCTCGTGTTGAAATGGTGCTTTTGAATGGTGATCCAGACGGCTATCCAGGTTGCACGAATCTCACGTTTCAGTACATTGAAGGCGAGTCACTGTTGATGGCATTGAAAGACATTTGTCTTTCGTCAGGTTCAGCTTGCACATCCGCCTCGCTTGAGCCGTCGTACGTCTTGCGCGCACTCGGTTTGGACGATGCGAATGCACACTCGAGTCTTCGCTTCGGCATTGGGCGCTTCACAACTGAAGAGGAAGTCGATTTTGTTTGCGACAAGATTGTCGCCGTGGTTCAGCGCCTGCGTGATTTGAGTCCTCTCTGGGAAATGGTTCAAGAGGGTATTGACTTGAACTCGATCCAGTGGTCAGGATAGCGCGGTGCCATCCATTTATAGCTGGTGACTGCTTTAGACAAATAAGCTTACGTGGTCTTGAATTCGTTGAGCCCGCGCGTAGATTGTGTCGTAGGGAGTGCATCTTGATCTGCCCACGGACCATGTGGAGATAGGCGATTGCCGGGAACCACAATGCTACGGAATTTTGTCGGCTTCCCCACTAAACAATATGGCAACAGCGAAAATTGTATCGTTGACAATTCGCACACTTGCGAAACCAATTGCGACACAAATCAAGCATCAGGCTGCGCATCATGAAACTTTTCGGAGGGTATGTGTTCCTTGTGACTAATGAAAAGATTTGTATTGCTCTCGCCCAGCATATGCACCGGACTGAAGCTCGACTCCGACAAAACTTGTTGCCAGGTTCAGAGAATTACAAAATCCGCCCCCTAAATGATGCCAAGGCTATTTCTAACGGTGCTAATGCTATCTCGGAAGGATTTTTGTTTGCTGTAGCTGCCACCATCATTTTAGGTGAGACGTACCGCAGTAGCCGAAGTCGAGCAAACCATCGTGACCATGTGCAGGAAGAGTTGTCTCAGCTCCGCGCGGAAGTTGACCTATTAAACAAACAGCTTCACGGAGATGGTATGCCTGACAGCACGTCACTCATGGAAAGTCAGTCTCCATCTTTACCGCCCTCTTTTCTCTCTGCATCGCAGACATCACAGTTGCTTCAGGCTGTGCAACTGTTATGGACCATCGCGAAGAAAAAAGGCTGGTTTGACGAGCAAGAAAACCTACCGTCTGAGTTCAAGTGGCTCTTAGAAGGAGATAATAAGCTAGAACCGGAGGACCGAACTAACTCGGATGAACTTACATCGACCCTGACCAATTCAAAATTTGCCAAGGCAAGAGTTGATGCTATCTCCAAAGAAATAGGAGAAAATTTTTCTCAATGTGTATCACGTTCTGAGAGCTCGCATATGTCATAATTGTGTTTGCGACCAATGTCGCGCATGATCAACTCCATATTTTCCATGGTATTTCGTGTATAGTTTTCCGCTACGAGTTCTCACTTCGCACCATTTTCAAGAGCATATTTTTAATCCATTTCAGAATTCGCAGTGCGCAAAAGCGGTCTTGTTTGATAGTCGTATAAACAGAGCATGAGGCTCGACTGTAAAGCGATAATGACAGAGCGGAAGCATTCCGAAACATGACAATACATGAGACTAAGTTGAAAAAAAGGAAGACAAAAATGTGGGAGATCAGGAATGACAGTAGATGATGATGGAATGGACTAAATTGAATATCTTTGAATCAATAATCTTTACCACCAACCATGACCGCGACCACGCCAAGAGCCACGACCTCGGAAACTGCCACGGAAACCACCGCGAGGACCACCGCGGAAGCCACCACGCCCACGTCCACGCCCACGTCCACGTGTAGTGATTCCTGGCACATTAGTTCTTTTCGGCGTGACTTTTAGTAGACGGCCGCGAAAAAGTGATTCATTTAGCACGGCTGCATTCTCAACAAAGCTAGAATCTGCGAACTCAACATACGCAAATCCTTTCGGATGGCCAGTGAATTTGTCGCACAAAATAGTAACGCGATTTATGGTGCCACAGCTCTGGAAATGTTGTTGAATTTCTTCAGGTGTGGCGCCATAATCCACGTTTCCAACGTAGATACTGCGTCCGTCTACTTCCATCTTCTCTTCTTCACTAGGATGAGATGCAGCTGATGCAGTTCCGGATATGTCCCGTTCCGCGACTTCGTTCATTTCGCGCAGCTTAGCGGCTTCAGCCTCCATTTCAGCCACTCGCCGTTTCATAGCCTCAATGTCAGCATCCTCAGCATCGGCCTCGCGGCCTTCGTTTGCAACATCATTTTCTAAATATTCATGCGCAAAATCTGCCTCTCTATGAGGTTCTTCTGCTCCCACCTCGGCACCGCTCTTGCCTGCTAACATCGTTGCAGCAAAATCGGATGAGAATGATGAAGGGCGTCCGAACGTTGATCGAAGTGATGATGCTAATCGACTACCTGACAATCTACGTCACGTGACAATAATTCTCTGTACCACAGCTGAGATACTACTCTACTAGTGTCGTTTAATAGCGTCTCTTAATTGTAGCAGGGTAGGAGCCAGTGAGCTGACGCGTGGATGCAGAAGAATCCACGCTTGCATACATCTGTATCTGCACACTAGTATGCTCAACATGGTTAAAAGCGGTTCGGATAGCTCGCCAAACAGTCGCATGTTAACAGTGTCACTACGACTACAGCGCGAGGACACGTCTGCAGAATACGTATATATAGATATCAGGGGCGTCCCGTCATACCGAACTTTGTATCGTGCATTTAGAGCTTGAAGTAAAGCACATACTGTCCGGACATAAACTAGAAAGGTAATGAAACAAGCACTCTCACGTGGACATAGGCTGGGCGGTATCGGTTTTTTCTAGCTCAGCGCTGCAAATAGTTAGACCAAAGACCTAAACACTGAACTAAACCCAACATTGATACAGATAAGTAGCAGTATCAATGCTCGGATTCAATTGGCGAATAAGTGCAACGTACCGTAAGGCTACACTGAAATCATCTTCGATATCATCATCGTCCCAGTTATCTTCCCACAGGTGGTTGCCGTCTGAACGAGCAGACCCACTCATATCTAAAGCAACTGTAGCATGTCCCGCTGTGTCTGTTTCATTAGATTTTGCCCCAGCCATAGTGTCCTCTTCGGGCCAGTCTGAAGTAAGCGTGTGAGAAAGAGGTTGAGAATCTCGCAATGTATAATACATACCATCGGTCTCGAATTCTTCAAACTCATCGTCCTCATCTAGAGCACCAAGAGTTGGCACGGCATTGCTCTTTTCTTGTGTCTTGTTGGTTTCCGTCGTTGTCTCGGGCTTCGTGGGTTTCGCAGTGCTCATGTCGAAGCGAGCAAGTTGCGGAGGTGACGCGTTGTTTGACGACATACATCAATCACAATGCCTGAAATTAATTCCAGATTTCCCACACAACGAGCCTTGGACAGGTTCCTTTGGCCGAACGGTGCGTCGTGCACTGGCCGCTAAAGCACACCAAGGGGCAAGTCTGACCATAGAATGCGGGTGACGTGCATGAGACTGACACGCTCCATCTTCTTGGTGTACGCAGGACTCTTTCTCCTCACGAGTCTATCTGCTTGTATCACTGCTGCGACAGAATGGACGCAAGACTCGTTCTCCAAGATCATGGAGCTCGGAGGTGCGGTGGGTCTCCTAAACCTTGAGATCAAGGCAACACCTGCCGAGATTGGTACAAATGGTGTTGCAACATACCTTCTATACCTCACTAAGTACGAGCATGAACATTTATCGATGCTTACAGCATCGCTGGTGCAAGAGGATGACGACAGTCAAGAACTGGACCTCGAAATCACTCCTTTGGGTGCATTGGAATTTGACCATGATACGATCCAGTATGCCATCGATGTACCCATGGAGAAGGTAAAAGCAGTGAATTTACTAGTAAACGCTGTGTTTTTGCACATTACATCGCCGTTGCCGAAAGAGTTGGAACAGGGCGAGCACCAAATGCTGCTATGGAACGGTGATGCCGAGCCACGCACGCCATACGCTACGTCGTCTGCGTCTGTCTCAATACGCACACCTGACCCTATTATCACTATTGATTCTTCTGTGGAATCTAAGCGTAATGACAACACTGTCGAGTTTGGTCCGTTCAACGATGTCCCTGTTTACACGCTGGAGTCTCAACCTGTGGCTCAAGGACGCGTTCACTTTACTTACAGCAGACCTGTCATTGCATTCGTGGACTACAAACGACATGTTGAAGTTAGCCACTGGGGTGATAATATGGCAACACAAGATTCCATTTTGTTGCGCAACGTCGGGCCCAAACTCAAGGGCCATTTCAGCCGCTCTCTGCACATGATCAACATGCACATGAATCCATTGGCTGAAAGAGTTTCGCAGGTTCAATCTCTTCCGCTTTATCTCCCCTCTGGCGCAAAAGATGTGTACTTCGTTGATGCAACAGGCAATGTGTCGACTTCATCCTTGTCACCGACACCCAAAATGCAAGGTATGCCACGCCGTTTAGATATCCGACCACGCTTTCCTGTGCTTGGTGGGTGGAACTATTCATTTACTGTTGGCTGGAATGAGCGGATGAGCCAGCACGGTATTGCTCGTTGGAATCCAGCAAAACCTTGGCGTACGCGCATTGCCGTTCCGTTTCTGATTTCCCCCAAGACAGCCGCCATTGATGTGGCTAATCTCACGATTGCTCTTCCTGAGGGTGCAACCGATATTCAAGTAATGCTGCCCTTCCAGGTAGACTCGATGAAGACCAGCACGTATCCAACGTACCTGGACACAGTGGGACGCCCTATCGTATCTATTTCGCGCGCGAAATGCTCTTTCATGAACAGCAAAGTCGTATTTGTGGAATACACTTTGCCTTTATCAAGCTATGCCCGCAAACCGTTGTGTGTGGCTCTAGCTGTCCTACTAGTGTTTTTCGCATCGGCCTTTGTGAGTCGTCAAGTGACACCAACACAGCACATGAAATAAAGTTGGGTTGGTATATGATCGTTGTACGAGGTATTACATACAGGGACGCTATTCCTCGCCTACGCATTGCATGGCGTAGTGGCCTAAGAGGGGCAAGAATGGGTCGCGCTCCAGTAGAGTCGCAGAGTGATGAGCCAAGTAGCTGCGATTGTCAGTGAAAATAGGAAGTGTAGACGTACCCGCAATACCATGATCCAAATAGCAATAAACGTGTCAGCAGCCAAACGAGCCAGCGCAGTCCAAACACATAGTTGAGAATCCAGGCGCCGACAACTACGATAGCACCGCCAAAACCCGCTTGATACGCATGGAAACGGACAAGATCCTGACACGTCAACAGATGAGAAATAACATACATTCTGTGTCTCGTACAGAAGAAGAAGTACACTGGAAAATGGCGGAATCGCGTATGCAATGGCACATAACTTGCTCAACTCCCAGCCCAGGCCAGTCGCATATCCTGTTATTGTTGCATTGAGCGGTGCAGGTGTGACAGAAGGCGCACCACCTACTCCAAGATAGGGATTATCGCTGTCTACATTCGCATACACATGACCATGTGGACCTGAGTTAGGCGAGCGAATCGGTACCGGCGGTGCACGCGCGGCATCATCCCAAGAGCGGAGTTGCCCAGGCATATGCGGGTCATTCGAGTACGAGTACGACGGCAGCGACTCCTGTGTTTGGAATGAGCCAGCGCCATGTTGATATGATTCTACCAGAAAAGGAGCGTCAGCATCATACAGCTTATTGGCAGTTGCCTTCTCCGACATGATTCGTCGTCCCAAGCGAACTTGGCTATGCCCAGCGACATTGTCCCCATTGTGGAGAGGTAAAACTCCCTGTGAAAACGTGCAAAAACCACTTCTATACCGAAGAAATGAAATGAACACAACGCGCGGAAGCACGCATGCGTAGTCTGGCTCATACAAGAAATGTCTTCACAAGTGACGGCATCCCTTTTCCTGCCATATGTGAAAATCGTTGCAAGGATGATACAATCTGATGAAGAAAAATCGCGAGAAATCATGAGGATATGGACCATATGATACAAATCTACAGAGTGAGAAATAAGTACTTTCCAAAAGGCAGTGAGGAAAGTTAATGAGCCACTTTTTTCGTGCGACCCATCCTGCGTGCATGTCTTAAAGCCTTCTTTGCACTCATCTACATTACATACAAAACGAGTTGGAAGGTGTGTGTAAGAACAAAAGACGCGTTGCGCACATACCTTTGCAGCCATGACTTCCAAGCGCTCCTTCTCAGCAGCTTTTACTTCCCGTTCCCTGCGAACTTGGCGCTTACGCTCAACTTCATCCTCTTTGGCTTGTTTCATCTCACGTTCGCGAGTCTTAATACTTAACATTTTTTGACGCTGCTGCATCCGCTCATTCCACTGCTTGCTAGTTTTTTTTGCGGGAGGAAGAGCTATGGTGCTTCTTTCACTGCTCTTCATTGACTGCAATTCGTTGTTTTCATTAAGCGACATGCTGATCGCGGAACTTGGTGCACAATTGCACAACGTAACAATTTATGTACGCGTGTGGCTTTGCCCAGCGCCAATTCACGAGCAAATATGTAAATAATGTGAAGAATTCATTTCAACACTGCCCGCTCGATTTGGGAGGAGCTCGTGAAGGTAGTCACGTGATGTCGAGCGGCACGCCTCAGTGTGCCGCCTTGTCACTCCCCCGAACGTTACGACGACAGGCATCGCTGAGGAACCATGCTCAGTCGAGTTTTGTTTGCGCCTTCTCGTGCGCTTCGGCATCAGACGGAATCTTTGCGATCATTTTACTCATGCTCAATCCGCTTCGACTCGCTCCCGACTAAAGATATGCCGACAGCTACAATGAGCCGAGGCGAATTTGTTCGTCCTAGGGTTGCAGACCAGGCCATGGTGTCCCGAGTTGAGACGCCTATTGCACGTCCTAAAATGCCAGAGGCCGTCAAGGAGTATGGTTTTGAACAGGCTCCCAACCGCTACGAAACTTGGAGCGAATCTCAACGACCAAAGTCTGAAGCTATGAGGGGACCTCGATTCGAACAGATGGACCCAAGTTCTCAGCCGCAGAGTCTTTCCGCCATGGAGTTAATCAACAATTACCCAATTCAGTTTACTCAAGAACGTGTAACTTCTTGTGATGGTGGTGCGTGCACACACCTTGTTACTACGACTAACATCACACAGGTGATGGACCGCTAGGACATCCTCGCGTGTTCATCAACTTGGTAAGTGACTGACTTGGATCGTTTGGCCGAACTAACCTGGGTCAGGACAAGCCCGAACCCAAGCCGTGCCCATACTGGTTTGTATCATTTGGTTACAAAAATGATGGCTGACATAACCAGTGGTATACGTTACCAAAAGATCGATCATGACCACCATTAAGCAGCTAGGTGATAGCACCATCACTGGACTAGATCAAATTTTACTGAACCATGTTCACTGACTGCTTTTTTTCTATCCTACATAGAACAATGTTCGGTTCTTGTCTTAGTCATGATAAAATGTTAGCGCGCGACAAATACTGAGTAACCTGTTGCTCAAACGATCCTACGGTGAAGACTCATTCTGTCTCGGCCATTCCTAAAATATTTTGATATTTACTTGCAGAGATACGATCATAAAAATTAGGTAGTGGTATGCTAAAACCCATAGGGCTACTGTTGGGTGACAGCTAACCCAAAACAGGCTTAGAACGAAAACATACCGCCGCCGCGAACTTTGCGGCCACCGAGGAAGAACATCAAAAGTGATGAGGCAAACAGACCGATGGCGATACCAAGAGAAATGTTCAGCAGCTGAGCACCAATTTGGAGACCAGAGGTTACTTCGGAGCCCTGAGCGCTTGTGTTGCTCTGAGGGTTCTTAGCGAGATTCCATAGAGTCGCCTGATCCGGCGAGCCCGTCATACCTGTAGGCAGCTGATATAAAATACCAGGCACAGATACAACGAAGCTGCGACCGTCAAAGAAGCGCCCGTAGATGTTGGATAGAATGCCAACCGTGAATGAGCCCATAGCCGAGTACAAATATGTATGGTCCTTGAGGACCTCGGGGACGGGGCAATGGCCATCTGATTTGCCCATGCAGTCTGAATTTACATTGTCCGCAATCATAGCAAAGTTGCTGACAAGCCAGCCACAGATGGCAATCAAGATCATCACAGGGAACTCTTTACGTGTTGCTTTGGCTTGGTTTCGCAAAGATAATAGCGTGGCATAGCCAGGCACAGTCAAAAACGCCCATGCAAACGACGGAGATCCAGACTGACCAGGTGGTGTGTTGTACCAGTGAGGGAAATCGTCACGAGCTGTGCATTCAATTTGAAAAGTGCGACTTCCCATTAGCGGTAAAGCACCAATCATGATGCCTAAGCCGAGCAAAACTGAATAAATAATCGCATACACGAGACGCACTGAGCCTGATACGAGGTTTTTGGACTGAAGCTCTAACGCAGCTGTCAGGACAATAAAACCTGGTAGAATCAGCACGATTGATCCTGCTACAACCGCCTTATAGCAAAAGTAGCGACCATAATGAACTTGATCATTCACATGAACTTGACCGATATGGTGCAAACCCATCGCAATAAACGAGTTGAGTGTTGCAAATACGATTTCAAATACATTCGAGTACAATTCAGAGGTCGTCGAAAGCTGGCAAAAGCACATGAAGGCACCGAGACAGGCAGATGCGATAGCATCGAGCAACGAGCCTTTGAAGCCCCACTCACCCACAGTAATAAAACCGGAAGCAAGACCACTGATAATAACAAGCTGCCATTTTGGTATCAGTGGCTTCCGGCGCATCAGTGCATCCAATTGCTTGGATCCCTGCTCTACGCCGATCTTGTCGTGGATGACTTTCCAGTAAATAGAGTGCATGTCCGTCAATTTAGTCAAGTCCACAACACTGCCCTGCTTGATAATTTTGGTCTCAGATGTGTGAGTAGCTTCATCGCCAAACGACAAAAGCATAACAGACGGGAAGTACACGCATCGACAATTAACTTCAAGCACATTTGCTGTGGATTGAATTTGCTGCTCAATGCGATGTGTTGGGGCACCGAACATCATCAATGCTCGTGAAAGCTTGAGCAGAAATTCCTGCCGTTTTAGAATTGCAGCAACATGCATCGTAATGAAAATTTCTTGTTTTTTGCTGCGCATCTTTCGACGACGCAGTTTTTTCTTCCACTCTCTCCTTGCGACTTCTTCAGGATTTGCGTTCGCAAAGTAGTCTGCTTTGTCGTCAGACGCTGAACTCGATGGCCATTTTCGATGTAACAGCTGCTTCCCAACATGCCCGACAGCATTGCCACTACGCTTGAGGGATGACGTCGCAGAGTTGCCAGCGACGGACTTGCCATCTGATTGAAGAAAGTACGGATTGGTACCATTGGTATTTTGCACATATGCGGCGAACGTATTGGGCGTCAAAGGTGCACCACTTGTCAAAGACTGAGCGGCGCGCATCTTCTTGGGAACAGGAGCAGCTTCAGCGACAATCTTAGCCGTGCGTCGAAGAGTCTTTTCGTTCATGTCGGGCAGCAGATACCGGTCCAGTGTGTAGCCAGCTCGAGTTGGATTCGGCCCTAGCTGCGCATGCAATGGACTCACAGCGCCAATCAAGTTACCTGTAGTGGCAATCAAACCACCGATAGTGCCAGCACCTGAGCGCGCTGCTTTGGGACGTTCGTCCATGACGTCCAAGCCGACATCTGCTGCCACATTTTTGACAACGCTTTGGCCGACACTTGAAGCTAAAGTGATATTCTGGTTGGCCAGGTTGATCAGACCGCCGCCTGTGCGATATATGGACTGCTTCGCTGGATCACGCCAAGATTCCGAGGAACGTTTTGATGCAGCAGCCTGCTTCAGTAATTTTGGATCCACATCCTCAATCGCTGCTTGATTTCCGTACGCATCGACCACATTATGGCCAATCAAATTGAGTCCGCCACCAAGGGAAGTCCCATTTTCAGACGTGATCACCGACTCAGGGGCTTGTGACTCATCCGCACGCGACTCTTCTTCATTTTGTTGGTCATAAAGTTTGAGAAGTTGACCAAGAACACCACTTGTTTCAGCAGGGCGCGCATCCATAGACTGGGCCGTCTCGAGGGCGTCGGGTGTACTGACTTCGGAATCAGGTAAATGATCCCGGTTCATGTCAGGTATGTGATCCACTTCATCGTCACTAGCCTCGGAATCAGCACGACCATGCAAAAGCTTATGAGCCCGCACCAGCTTCGCAGCCTCACGATCCATGACACTCGGCCGTTGACGATGGCGAGTGCCACGAATGCCAGATGACGTTTTTACAGGAACACTTTTCAAGTTTGTGGCTTCTGACGTGAATAGACCTTTTTCTGACAAGTCTTCGTTATTTCGGTCGTTTCCACCAACGCTTAGAAGACGACGAAGTTTGTTCCAGCCTGTCTTTCCTTGATCTTGAATTTTCTTTCGTGAAGAACGAGGTGGTTTGGATGGCATGCCGTCCGTTTCGCCCTCAATCAGGTCGACGTTATCAAGGTCATCCATTGGATCATACGAGCCATCTGAAGTAGTACCTGGCGTTGTTAGACCCCCATCATCAAGACCAACTGGAACCTTTTCGGGATCTGCCTCTCCTGGGGGCAAAGTTGCCAAACCTGGCAGAAATGCCTCGTCACGTATAATGGCATGGCCAGGTGAAGGCTGCTCTGAGACGGCTTCACTATCCATGCCATCAAGTTCATCAGCCAAGGCTGCGAGACGGTCATGGTCGTCACTGTGGACTCCCACTACGCCTGTGCGTCCTAGCTGGTTGTCCATGTCGGTTTCATCATGATCGAGCACGTCCGGAATTTTGGGTTGTAGTCCCTCCAAGTTAATGTTGCCTGGATGATTAGCTCGCTTGATTCCGGTCGATTCTTTTAGTGAGTGCATTGAGCGGAACGTTGATGAATCGGCAGCGGTAGGTGAGACGGGTGGCTGCGAAAGCGTAATGGTAGGACCGCGACCATCCGTATGCACAAAAATACGTGCTGACCTAGATTGTGATCGATTAAGAGTTTCATTATGACTTTCAGGGCTAGCAAAGTCTGGTCCCTGATTTTGTTGCACGGTCGCAGAAGGCTGCATAGATGAGGGAGGCGGTGAACCTGACAATGCTGACAATATGGGTGGCGCAGGATGTTCCATATTACGAAGTGGTATTTCTTCTTCGTGTACATCCGCGTTGTCTATCATCTCGTTAAAGGTGTCTTTGGAGAGGTCGCCTTCATGGCTACCATCTGCCACCTCGTGATAGACACGGTCACCACCATCAAGAGATTGTGGTAGATGAGACATGACTGGATATTTCAGATTGGTAAATCCAGTCCTACAGGCTCAGATGATAATAAAGAACAGTTTTGCGTATAGAACAATAGGATTTTTCTGGACAGGAAAAGGGGAACGATGAGATGAAGACAACGTGAATTGGGCGTAGTAAATGGAATGAAAGGCAGTGCATCAGACACTCATTCTGCGCCTCCACAATATACTTTAGCTAAGATCGGTGTTCCTCGCAGATGCACAGCGTATCGTAAGCGAGCACGCAGTGCTCCACATGACTCAAGGCTGTGTTGAGTGCAGGGGCCTTGCGGCAAGGCATCATCAAATATCAATATTTTCCCAAAAAAATTTGCTACACTCCGAGCCGAGCTCACACCGATAGAGAACCACATGATCAGACATCAGACGCACTAGCTATAGGACTCTTTATGTGCAGCCAGGGCATGTATGTAATTGCTCCTGGACAAATGCATCGCATTCGAGGCAAAAATGTTGATGACACTTTGGACACATATATCTGGAGGAGGGGGCCAATGTCGAGTCCATCACAACATGTGACGTTTCATCCAAATTAGAAGGACGAGGCGGAAAAGGAAATGCACATGCGAAGCAGTTCGAGGGAGACGTAGTAGAGACTGCTTCCCAAGCCACAGGCTCATAATTCTGTACAGGAAAAAGATGGTGATAGCTGCGCGCCAAGTGTGTACTCATAATGATGGTTATGCCACATGTGGGGCAATCAGTTGGAACTTGGCACACTTTGGACGCACACCGAGGACACGTATAGCCTGCAGGAGCTGCGCCACGATCAGCATAGGAAAGCGACCGGCTTCCGGTCACAAGACGGCCATGGCACGCGCAGAATGACGCTGGTGTATGAAAGGGAATTCGTCGAGGGAACCCCATGACGAGCAAGTCGCATTCATTGGAATGCGCCAAATGAGACGATGAAGAAGCTTCGGTTATAACACGCGGCGGGACATGTTGCATCAAAAGCTCTTTATAGTGATCCTCATTCATGACAACATTGAAATCGCCACCAGTGCGCGCACATGCATCCTTCAAAACATGCATTTCTGCAGCAAGTGAAATAACAGACAGTTGGATGTGCTCGTCGACAAGCTTATCGATAGTATGGTATATGTTCCCTGGGTCGACAGAAGTAAGTGACGCCGAGATGAATAGGATCTCTCGGGTATTTGAGCTAGGTAAATGCGTGAGTGAGCTGAGTGCCATTTCAAGTGCATTTTGGATGCTGGGCTCGCCACGAGGTTCTAATTTTCGTCGGCTCGAAAGCACCGCGCCATGATCGAAAGTATTCCCACCCATGAGCGACAGGCGCTCAGCAAGACCGTCTCGAGCACACAAGATAGCCAGTTGCCCGATTGGATTTTGATCAAAGTAGTCTGCCACAAACTGACGCGCTAGCTGAAGCGTCAAGTCAAAACGCGTAGGCCGTAGGTCGCGATCTGACATGTCTTCGCTGAGGTCAAGGATCAAGACAAAATGCCGAATAATACCGCGCTGTACCGGCACGCTGTCGCGCAGACTCCTGCACTTGTAAGGACATTGCAATTCACTGGAAACGCACCTTTTGCGTTTATTTATATCGATCATTTGGCGCACGGCGCTCTCTAGGTTCCCGCTCTCGTCTTCTTGGACATGGTCCCAAGAACGTTGGTAGGCAGCCTCCCAGCTGTAGGCAGTTGCTTTATGATTTTGCGCTCGTTTGGAAGACCCAAGGCGTGATGTACCATGTGAAGTACTGCCATCAATTTCATCAGCCTTTCGTTTAGTGATATTGCTGCTGCGCTCAGCGAGTGCCGTGCGCACAGGCGCGTTGGGAAGCGAAGGAAGTGCATGGAACTCGTCGGAATCATCCGACTCATCTTCAACAAGTTCATCAGAGTCATCTAGCTCAGCGCCATCTACATAGTCATCATCGCGTCGTCGCATTTCCACACCCCCTTCCAAGATGGATCACGCGTGCTACTCCGACACACACTCGCCCACGCTGACGCGTTGCAACACACACACACATGAGCGTGTCAAGGATACTTGCTTACGTGATTTCCACGTGGATGCCAGCACACGGGCCGGGGCGGCCGCTGCATCGTGATGATGGACTTAGCTGAACAGTCTCCACGCGGCCACGTCTGCTCTCACACTCTTCACGTTGGACGGTGCTGTCGCGGATCGTTTGGCAACCTGAAAAAGTATGAAGGCGTACTTACCGCGCACGGCGGCATTTGCATGGGCGCCGTCAAATGCGGAGGTGAGTGGCCCAGTGATGGCTACTGGCACCGTAGCGGGCGCGCTGGACGAAAGCTTCAACAATGATAGTGTGTTGGAGCTGTGGCATCTGAATGCGTCAGCAGACGATACCATGAACTTGTCACCCACTGTGGCCTCTTCAGTAAATGCCAATGGTCGATTTAATCGTCTAGGATGGGGCTTTGCCCACAAGGACAAGCCGTATGGTTTGCTTGCTGCTGGATTGGAAAATGGCGAGGTCGGCGTGTGGGATGTGGGTCTCATGCTTGACCCTCACACAACAGCACAGTCGCAAGTGCTGCGCAACTCTATGCACAAGGGTTCCGTGCGTGGCTTGTCATTCAACCAGCCGCAGCCAAACCTGATTGCCACAGGCTCTGTGAATGCCGAGATTTATGTGTGGGATCTCAAGGCTCCCAACAAGCCATACACTCCAGGGTCGCGCTCACAACATCTGGATGAAATTTCGAGTCTTGCCTGGAATGGACAAGTCCCATATGTTCTAGCCACTGCCTCAACGAATGGATGTACGACTGTGTGGGATTTGCGTCACAAGCGAGAAATTGCTGTATTGCGAAACAACAGTGCCCCAGCCGCTGCCGCGATGAGTTCCGCACGCAGTATCAGTGCACTCGCTTGGCATCCGCTGAGTCCCACACGTATCGCCACAGCGACGGAGGATGACATGAACCCAGGCATCGTGCTGTGGGATTTGCGGAATTCGCGTGCGCCAGAAGCAGTGCTCAGTGGGCATGAGCAGGGTGTGCTGGGTCTTTCATGGTGCCGACAGGACGAGAACCTCATGCTGTCATGTGGCAAGGACAGCCGAACGCTATGCTGGAATCCGCAGAGTCATGAAATTGTGGCAGAAATGCCACCACGCTCCAACTGGGCATTTGATGTGCAGTGGAATCCACGCAATCCTAACATGCTGGCCAGTGCAAGCTTTGACGGTCACATCATCGTGCAGTCATTGCAAAATATCCCCACCGAGGGAGAACAAGATGCTGGAGCCGTGTCGACGGCCAACATGAACCCGGACGACCTTTTCACAGCGTTGGGCAATGCACCGCCTCCCACGACTGGTGGTGTGCCGCTCAAGACGGCGCCCAAGTGGCTAAGTCGCCCCACATCGGTGGCATTTGGCTTTGGCGGTCAGCTTGTGACGATTCCTAAAACGGCACCGCATGGTGCTCAGAGTTTCCCCATTACCATCCATGCTGTTCACACCGAGCCGCATATTGCCGAGCGTGCGCGCGATCTAAGCGAGGCTCTCGACGCTAATACGCTTGTGGACTTTTGTGTCGCGCAATGTCAGAATCCCAATACGCGCCCGTCGGACATGGCGAGTTGGAAAACACTCCAGACGCTCTTCCATGTCGACTCTCGCGATGAGCTTGTCGAACTTCTCGGCTTTTCGAGAGACAGCGTCTCTGCGCAGGTCCAACAGGCCGTTGGCGCATTGGGCTTGCCAGTTCTGGAGGATGAGGCTCCGACCGACCAGGTAAATGCACCGCTGACGGATGACACAGTGCCTGCGCAGGACGAGGACCCGGCTGCTTTCTTTGACCAAGTGCCTGCCAAGCCCTTGACACCGCCACCGCCACCAGCGGAGCCTTTCCGTCTTCACCCGGGAGGCGAGCATGACCCTGACCGGCTGATCACCAAGTCGCTCATTCTGGGCGACTTTGAGAATGCTGTCTCGCTGCTGGTATCGCAGGATCGGTTCGCTGACGCTCTGGTGCTAGCGACGCGTGCGGGAGACGAGCTGCTCGTGAAGACACAGCGAGCGTACTTCAAACGCCACGCATCGCGGCTTCCGTACCTGCGACTGCTTCAAAGCATCGTAACGGAAGACCTGACGGACGTGGTGCAGAATGCCGATCTGGCCGAGTGGCAGGAGATCTTCGTGGTGCTATGCACATTCGCGCGACAGGAAGACTTCTCGAGCCTGGCTGAGCGACTGGGCCAGCGCCTGGAAGACAGGTACTTGCATTCTGTTCAAAATGGACAACGCACAACAGAGGCGATGGATGATCGGAAGAATGCCGTGTTATGCTATCTCGCTGCAGGCTGTCTTGAAAAAGTCATGTCGATGTGGATTGAAGAGATGCGTGAGGAAGAGCACGCGATCAAGGCCGGTAGCATTCAGAGTGACAGTTCGCCATACTCTGCCCATGCGGAAGCTCTCCAGACGCTGATGGAGAAGGTCGTCGTGTTTGAACATGCTGTCCAGTACACGGACGAGGACTTGCAGCTACCGCCCGCCAACCCAGATGGCACTATGCCTGTGCGCGAGTTTAAGCTGGCGCCACTCTACAATTATATCCTCGAGTACGTGAATGTGCTGGCGGAGCAAGGGCTTGTTGATATAGCTCTCAAGTTCGTCGCTCTGACGCCGCCCGACTTTACGCCCCATGCCCTTTCAGCTCTCGCTGATGCCGAGTGGACACATGACCGCTTGCTGCGCGCGAGTCAGGCGTCTTCCTACGGGCAGCCATCGACAAATCCATACGCACAGGGTGCCTATGGGCAGAGTGCCTATGGGCAGAGTGCCTATGGCGCGTATAGTGCACCAAGCGCGCCGAGCATGGCGACCGCAGCCAGTATGCCCAGCATTCCAACTGTCCCTACTGTCCCTACGGTGCCGACTGTGCCAACTGTGCCAACTGCGGCGCAAACGCTTGCACCACCACCTACAGCGCAGCAGCAGCATTCGCGGCAGACTCCACCCGTGGCACAAATTCCACCACCCCCACCACACGTTGGTATGGGCACCACCACATCAACGATGCCAATGGCGCAGGCGGATTCTTCCTCGTCGCCATACGTACCAGCTTACAACACAGCGGCAGTGACGCCTGCGCAGCCGCCGCAAGCTTCCGCCTATACGAACACGGCTCCTCCCGTGATGCAGGCGCCCCCGCCACCCCCAATTATTGGTGCTCCCACTGCAGGAATGCCGAATTTGATGCCCGAGACCCAGGCGCCATCGATGGTGCCACCGCCGCCGCTGCAACGTGAAAAGGGTGGTTGGAACGACGTGCCTGTGGCGACGTTGCCACCACCACCCAAGCGTGTGCCGTCGGCCGCATCGTCTACGTCAGCGATCACGTCGCCCTTCCCGAATCAAGCGCCGGCCGGTAGCACGCCGATGTCAACAGCGCAGGGTGGGCCCGGTGCAGGACCTATGCCGCCGCCGCCGCCGCCTCGTGGACCACCTATGGGTGGACCCCCGCGCCCATCTAGTGCAACGTCGTCTCATGTGCCACCATCGCCACGCTCAGGCCTAGGCCTCGGACAGCCGCCTCGGGCTGCTGATTATGGTCGCCGCATGCAAGATGGAATGCAAAATGCTCCTGGCGGCGTGATGCGTCCACAGACGCCCACAGTACCTGGTCGTCCGCCGATGGCCCGTACACCCAATACGCTTCGGCCGCAAATGACCGGCCCACCGAGTCAGTTTGCTGGACAACAAGCAGCAGCAGGTGCGACGCCGCGTGGCTTCTCACATGGCTCAGGTATGCCCATGACACCACGAGCAATGGGTAATGGTGGTCCCCCACAAGCACGTGGTGGGCGTCCCGGACCCCCGCCACGTTCAATGACACCGGCTGGCGGTGGCTACGGCGCGCCTCCGCCGTCATCGACGCCTGGAACGAAGCCCGGATTCCAATACCCTCGAGGCGATCGTTCGCATATCCCTCCGCATCTAAAGGCTGTTTCGGACTCATTGATTCGCGAAGTCGCGAGATTGCGTAGCATTGATGCACAACCACGACGCATCCTTGACGATGCCGATAAGCGCGTTCAGTTGTTATTGGATTTGATGAACAATGGCCTGGTCGATGCGAAGCTGGTTCCTGTTCTCCAGCAATTGGGTAAGGCAATCGATGCGCGCCACCAGCAAGGCGCTCTATCGCTGCATGTCCAACTAGTCACTATGGCTACGGGCGATGTGGCAACAGCCCTTGTTGGAGTGAAGTTTTTGATTGCCAAGCTTACTTCATAAATCTGCCAATCAGTTAGCTGATGATGAACTATGTGTGCGTAGCAGTTTTTTTTTTTGGATAGAGTCTGGTGTGTGATGGTGATCGTGATTATAATAGCAAAAGCGATGGTTAGATACGCCTGGATGCATGCTTTGCGTGCGGAATGTGTGCGTGGACTAGCACGCGCCGTTAGACATGGTGGGGTCTGTCGGTGTTGTGCGCCGGAGTGATCTGATGGAGCTGTGGAGGGACGAGTCGCAAGCGACGCACTGGTGACTGACTGCGAAGGTCGGCGACGTGTCACGACTCCTGCTTGTAGTGACCAGACCAGTCATTCAAGTGTGCGCTGACGACTTATCAAAGCTGGCCACGCATGGAGCAGGCTAGTTCGTGGGATTCTTCTTCGAAGTCCATCCCTATGTTGTCGTCCGGTTATGAGCAAGTAGGACCCGCACCCGTATCCGCGGCATCGCGACAAGAGGCTCAAGATGGAGCACGACCAACACAGGCTGCCCCCGCCCGAACAACTCACACGCAATCTATACCAGCTAAGCCTCTTTTTGAGCTAGGAAGGATCCAGTACGCTTTGCCGGGTCCCTTGCTTCACATCGCAGCAGCAGCTAACAAGCTTTTGCTGTGCATAGCCCCGGTGGATGCGACGCCTATGCGGCTTGTGTACCTTGACTTGGATGATCCCTCACGAACGCAAGAGGCCCTTTTGCCTCCGCCTATTCAGGCTCGTGGAGCTCGTTGGCGTCAGCCGACAGAATCAACGCGTGTGTTTATCGATCCTACCGCCCAACATGCGCTCGCGTGTACCGGCACGCACACATACTACTGGACACCAAGCTGGCCCCGCGCCCGACGCGTCCAACAACTCGATGGCGTGCCTGTAACAGCAGTGGGATGGGGTAGGCCACGAACTGACCCGCCTGTGCCATTGCCATCGCTTCCAGGCACACGCAAATGGATATGGACGCCACCGGTCTTGCTTGGCACAGCACGAGGTGATCTAGTGGAAACGACCATCACAGCGCAAGTAGGCGAAGATCGTTTTGACTTGTTTGACCGCTGGGCGCGCAAGTCGGCCGGCTCAATCGATTATCCATTGGAACGAGGCACATACCGGTTGTACTCGCTCGCATCTGACGCCCATCCGATCACCGGCTTGTCTGTTGAGATGAAAGAGAAATGTGCTCTTATTATCGTCGCGACATCGTCAAGACTCTATGAGTTCGTGGGCGAAGTGTCGACAAGCGTATCGGCAGAGGCGAGTCCCGTGTTTCTACGTGTGTTTGACAGCTATAAGCAGAGCTTGCAGCCCCATTGGAAGACGGATTTACCACCGGGTCTGGGCACGCTTCTTACTGTGACGTCACCGGTGGCATCGCCACCGCACGGCTCTACAGCTCGTATGATGGCTTGGCTCACAGGAGCTGGTATTTACGCAGCGCAAATTGAGGCAGGCACAGGTAGCTCAGGGGCAGATCTAGTTGTTCTTCCTCGCATGACCGAGTCACCCATTGCCATGGGCCGCACACCTCTACACTATGTGCTTGTATATGCGGACTCGCTCGTATGCATGAATGCCCTTGATCCTGAGGTCAAGTATGAAGTCCCGCTTCAATTGCAAAGCCATGAGCAAGTCCAGGGGCTTGTGGTGGACTGCTCTTCCCACACGTGCTGGATGTACACGTCCATGGGCGGCATTCTAGAGCTGCTGGTCCACGACGAAGCGCGTGATATGTGGCACTTGCTCTTGAAGCGCCAACTCTTCGCGAGCGCGCTCAAGTTTTGCCGCGATGACGAGAGCAGGAAACAAGTCCTCGAAAACCAAGGCAATGCTCTGCTTGCCTCGGGCAATGCTCTGAAAGCCGTCGAATGCTACGCGGAAGCGCGTTCTCCCTCATTTGAACACGTGGCACTCGCTCTCATGGATGCAGCGGCAGACAATGCACTTCGCCGGTACGTGAAGTTGTGTCTCGATGCATTGCCCCGCACCGCACGCGTCCAGCGTCTCATGCTTGCCACATGGCTTTTGGAACTCTTTGTGCGTGCGCTGCATGTAAATGAAAAAGAGTCTGAGCAGCATCATCACCTCATGTCGGAGACAGAATCAATTTTGCGTCAACACGATGCCGATCTCGACCCATCTACCACGTACGCACTCCTAGCCCGACAGGGATGCATCGATGTGTGGATTACCTACGCAAATATTCGGCACGATGTTCGCAAGATTCTGCAGCACTGGATCGATCAGAAATGCTGGGACAAGGCTTTGCATGCTCTTAGCTCGCAGTCGTCGCCCGACATGTACTACCAGTTTGCTATGGTTCTTATGCGGAACGCACCTGGAGCGACAGTACAATGCTGGCAGCGATGTGCTGACTCTCTGGATATCGAGCGCCTAATACCTGCTTTGCTCCAGCACAAACCTGCTACAACGCACAGTACCGATTTTTCTCTCGTTTACCTGCAGTATATGATCGACGTGCAAGGATGCAAGAGCCCAGCGGCTCATGCACTTCGACTCACACGTCTCGTAGCTCGAGACAACGAAACGCCTGCTTTGCTCGCTTTTATTGAGAATGCCTCACCTGAGGCACTGGATCTTTCATATGCGCTACGTATTTGCTCATCTGCAGGCCGCCGTGAGGCTTGCGTACGCCTCTATGCTCGAATGCACCAGTACGAAAATGCTGTACACCTTGCCCTAGACGCCGACGACGTCGACTTGGCGTGCCTGTGTGCCGATTTAGCCGCTGGCCAGCCTGCTTTGCAGCGTGAATTGTGGCTCCAGTGCGCAAAGCATGTGGTGCATACACAAGCAACTATGGAAGAGGCCATGAAGTTCCTCTTACGCACTGACTTGCTCACAGTCGAGGACATTTTGCCATTCTTCCCTGACTTTAGTGTGATTGATGGCTTCAAGACGGAGATTTGCGATACTCTGGAAAGCTACGTAGCGCGCATCGGTGCGCTTAAAGAAGACATGGATCGTACATCCAACACGGCTTCCAACATCCAGCAGGACATCGAGCAACTATCTAAGCGTGTCATGGAAATCGACGCTGACCATCCTTGTCGGCAGTGTGGCGCCCCTCTCTTGGAGCGACAACTATACCTTTTCCCTTGCCGCCATGGGTTCCATGCCGACTGCTTAACCCAGCTTGTCGCACAGCACTTGTCGCCACAGCGTCTACGACGTTTGCTCCAGCTGCAGAATGAACTCAACGCTGTTACAGTCTCTACAGCTGCAGCTGATACACACTCTGCCTCACCGCAGTCATCTAAGGCATCGCCTCTACCTCTAAGCAACTCTCTTGAGCGACTTCGTGAGCATGTGCGCCCACAGGCAATTGTCGATGCGATTGCCAATGGCTTCACCGTTGGCGTCACCAATAGCCGCCGAGCTTTAGTCCCTCATGACCCGAGCACCAGCCTAAAACACATTTCATCAAAGAACACACAGGATCAACAAATACTACAGCAACAACCACATCATCTTCATCATCGCGACTCAGACATCAAGTCTTCCTCTACGCAACCATCTGCGAGGACGGACGATGTGGACGAACGCCGTGCTGAGCTCAATTCCATCGTTGCTGGCACATGTCCCATCTGCACTTGGAGTGTACAAGAAGTGGCTGCGCCCTTCACGGATGACAAGGACAGCGAAGATGGAGACGACTGGCTGGTTTGATATGTAGTACCTTGAGCAGATACCAACTTAACACAGATCCATCTTGCATGAAATAAATTCTAATTTTTCATACCAAAAAAAAATATACTTTATATCTTTCGCACTCACAAACTATCACTTCACAAACTTACAAATAAATAAGTATATTTGCTAATGACAGCAAGTTAGACGAGAATTGCACAAGAACAAATAAAAGCAAGTTTTGTATCATGCCTCACTTTACATGCTCTTCAGGATACCCTCAACAAGAGCCCAGATACCCCAAGCACCTGGGTCTGGCACTTTTTCAGACGTCTCGCCAACGTAGGTTGCACGGCCAAGACGAGCGGTGAGGTCCCGCGTCTTTTCGGCGCCCTCCTTCGCGGCACTGACAGCGGCCTGCAGAGCATCCTTGGCATTCTTGCCGCTCTCAGCCTCCTTCAAGAGTGTGCGGCAGAAGGGGTCCAAGGCATCAACCAGGGTACGGTCACCAGGGCGTGCAGGCGTGTACCTGCTGAGACTCTCGCGCGCATGCTCAGCGGCAGAGGCCCAGTGCTTGACGGAAGCTGTCTCATTCGGGTCATTCGTGCTCTTTTGCAGACCCTGCACAAGACCGGTCAAGTAGATAGCGTAAAGCGCACCTGACGTGCCACCCATGTTCGACTCTTGAGCCTCAGTTATGCCCAGGACGGTCGCCGTGGCACGGTCAAGGGGAATCTGGTTCGACTCAAGAGCCTTCATAACACCTTCGGCGCAATGGCGAAGCGTCTCACCAGCATCGCCGTCGCCGACGACCGTGTCGTACTTGGTCATTATTGGCTCCACGTCAATCACCGACTTGCATACATTCTCAATCACTTTCTTGACAAGCTCAGCATCGCCATTCTTAGGGCCAACCGACGCAGCCTTGTTCTCTGATGGCTTTGCACCCACAGCGTGGCCTTCTTTAGCCTTCTGCTCGAGGATCTTAGCTGGCTCCTCCTCCTGCTCCTGGGCCGTTGGCAATGCAGCCTTGTTCTTCATGCCAATCTGTGCACCCATCCAGCCGGTAGCACCCGTAGGGGCATCAATGAGCTCAAGTACATCACTACCGTACTCCTGTGACACACGCTTGTGGTTCAGCAGCGAGATATTGAAACCAGGAGCGTTCAGAGAAGTCACATAGGTGCCAACGTGCACGCGCGACGGACGCATGTTCCAGTCACGCTCCAGCTGGACACGAGCTTCAGCAGCAATAGCGGACAGCTCCAAGCAGCTCATACCACCCAGGTTGTTGATGATCATGACTGGCTCATCGTCTTTGTTGAACTTAACGAACGAGCGCTCTGGGTCATCGTCGCGCAGAAGCATCTCGAGCATCTCCTTGATCAGATCCTCGGCAGACGGCTTGTTCTCAATGTGCTTCGCACCCGTCTCGTTGTGGATACCCATACCAATCTCAATTGCACTTTGGCTCAGAGCACCACGTTCCTCTGGGTCGGTCGAGCGTCCCGGGACGTGACAGTGGTCCAACGACGAACCGACAGTCACAAAGTTGTTCACCATAGAGCGGCCAAGACCGGCGACCTTCTTGACATCATCACCCTTCTCAGCCGCTGCGCCAATCACCTTAGCAGTGAATGCTGCGCCGGTAAGACCACGGCGGCCTACAAGACCACCCTTGCTGCGTCCAACCGACACGTCATCACCAACGATGACCATTTCGACCTCGCGGCCCTTCCCTTCGCCGGCAAATGCAGAGCGAGCCTTCTCAGCCGCAAGACCAAAGTTCAAGCAGTCACCCGTGTAGTTCAACACAAGCACAACGATGCCCTTGTCCGTTGGCGCAAGATCCACACCACTGCAGATCTGCGCAGAGCTTGGCGATGCAAACACATCGCCACTCACGGACACGGTGACCAGACCTTCACCGGTGAGGGCCGAAAAGGATGGCTCATGGCCAGCACCACCACCAGCAATGATGGCCACCTTGTCGCGTGGGTGTGCTGCATTGTAAAGCACCTTGTGTGGTGCATAGAAACGCAAGTTGGAGTTCGTTGAAGCCACACCGCGGCATGCCTTCTCAACGAGACCGTGAGGATCATCAAAAACGTGCTTCGTCGACATGATGGCTGTAGGGACCGTGGTAAGGCCACGTACCCGCGCACAGGCACAATCTCGCTTGATCACGTGACAGGGCGGGACTTCTTGGCCGAAGTACCACGTTAATTTGAATCCTGGCCGTCGGCTTTCTAGCTGCCAGCAACTGAAGACATGCGTGATTGATAAGGCCGATTTCATTTTTTTCCTATAGGCAGACCCAACTATCACTCGCTGAATGAATTGTAATCAATCGGCGTCTACTTGCTCGTGCCGAGCCAATCGCGCACAGTATCGGCAAACGAGACCATACACACCTGCATATGTTAGCACACCAGCCTCTAGCTTCTTCGTGAATACACACTGTTTGCCAGATGCCCAAGCAGATGCGCGGGCTCACACCCCGGTATAGGCCTCGGATACCGCTTTCCTTGTAAATATATGCGGCAGTATTGAGAATAGATGGCTTAGCTGGGCGGTGCTCAGCTGCGGCCTTGGACAATGATTGCATCTGCATAGTTAGTTCGTCACCACACAAGCCGACAAAAAAATCATACCTCGACACGAATTACCTCAATTGGCTGGTTCCACGTTGCCAGAGCGCCACCAATTGTTGAGCAAAGCACACGCTCGACGTTGCTCAGCTTCTCGCCATCTGTCTTGCCCGAAAAACGACGGACCGGGGCCTCAGCTAAGCGTGCAAAGCCCATACTTTATTCGCAGTTAGCTTGTGCATTTTATACCATTTCACGTACCGACTTCCCCAGTTCGTCATTTGACGGACAGCCACGGCATTCACGCCCTTGTTGATACCGCGAATACCCTCCCTCCGATAAATGTCGGCAAAAACCTTCCACGTAGACGGAGGTGCTTCTCCTGAAGCCATCTGCTTTTGGCGAGTAATCTCAGCTGTCTTCATACACGTGCAAAAACCCATCGTGGCGTATGCCTGGACAATGCCACCAGTCATGCCGCCGAATAGGCCAGCAGCACCAGGACCCATCCCGAGCGATTTTGCGACCTTCTGCACCTCGGTGGACGTAAAAAGCAGTACAGCACCTTTCGTCGAGGCCTCGATCCAAGCCCAAGGAATCAAGCCTTGGTAAAAACCAAGCACACCACCACGACTCGACACCGTCTTAAGCGCTTGCCACATCGTTTGCGTTCGGTTCGAAGCCATTTGTGTCTTTATCACCTCGAAGGGCTGACCAAGCGTGGTTACTTCAAACATGTTCATAACCGCACCTACGGCTATGTTCGACCACGAAAAACCCCCTTGTGCTGGCGCCATGATTTGCGTTACAAAGGCTACAGGGACGAATGATGCCTGTTGATTGAGATATGTTGCGAATGCTGGTGGTTTGCCTAGTAGGTTGTCCTCACAACACGATTGGCTGACTCATGGCCTGGGGTCGGGTAACATGTCCTTCGCAAGATGGGACGACCTATTACGTGAAGTGATGATACATTTGCAATTCTACCCACCTACTTTAGCCCCACAATATTTACACCGCAAAATTTAGCAACCGTGGGATCGAATTTATTGGGTTGATTCGCTGTTAATCTCAGAAAGCGCAATTGCGTAATATCGTTTTCTGTCATAGTCAGACGAACCACAAATCGTGTCATTTGGAACAATGTCGAGCCAAAGTGTTCCGTCATCCATAAGCATATCCTCGAGTGTTTTTGCAGCACGGTCTTTCGTCCAAAAAGCATCCTCGGTTTCTGTTAACCTTTCTGTCGATGAAAGAATGGCCTTTGGCGTCGCGTAAGGGATACCCACATAATCTCGCGGTGCAATATGTTTTAACGCGAGAAAGTTGAGGACATGTTTGGAATCTGTGCTAAGTTCACGGGCAACAGTTCGCACCATTTTTATTCCTTGCAAATCAAAAACTTCGTAGCCACACCCCAATGGTTCAAGCGCCTTTATACTTCGTTCAATATCGCTTGAGCTAATTTTCCACTCATTATCTTGTAGTGACTCAGTATAATAAGAATGTTTGCCGTGGCGGAGATGGAGCACACCTCGAATCAGAGCGTCCATTGTAATAATTCCCCCATTTTGAGACCGCGTGCTAATGCAAACGTCCACGATTTGAACGCCGAGCTCATATTGCCAGTCACTGAAACCCGTGAGTTCACTCCATAAATTCACCACTTGTCCAATTCGACCAGCATTACCAAAAGTGGTGGGATGCCCAGCTAAAGGATCTACCAAGAGACTCGCACACATACGTTGAAAAGCATGCCGAAACTCGGGATTTCGCCGAATGTCACGGCGGTGTCTGATAGCAAAAGACCTTAACGCACATGAAAACTCATCAAAACGTTCTCGTAGTTCATTAAGCTTTGCTTCGTTCCATTCTTGCGATATACATGAATATTGCCCTCTAGAAATCTTTTTCCTGTCAAGTGCAACTATACCTGGGCCGCGACGCATACCCATGCCGTCCGGGCGAAAATTACCAATTCAGCGTGCTGTGTAACAAACGGGAGTTTTAAAGCGCACAGATCCTTCAGCGGGAATATTCACTAATAGGCCAGGAAAATCGAAATTGATTGGCCAAATGTTAAACCCTGAGCTATTTGTGGCTGTGTCAGAGTCCAATGTGTATTGGAAGCAATCAAAGAGAGGAGAAAAAGTAAGTTTGGTTGCAGGTAATGCAGGAAGTACTTTGATTTTTCGAGTTGGAATCTGGCGATGCGCTAAATTAGGGCCTATGACGTCATTCGATAACAAGAACTCATTTTCATACGCGTTTCCAGTAGGCATTCAAACTGCGTAAGTTTCATGTGACAGCGACTGTTTCCAACCATAATTACAGCCCATCACTTAATTCCACCGAAGTTAATTTGCTACCTCTACGCATCATCCCGTCTGGCACTAAGATGGGCTTGATACCTCAAGGGGCAAGTATGGACAACGAAGGAAACTCCTACCTTTTGGACTCATCACACTATAAACCAGGAAGTGACTACGCTGCCTCAGTGTCATCTGAGACTTCTTCAGAAAATAATTTGCCGGATCATGACACCGAAGACGCTTCATCATCAAGCACGAAAGACTCCCGTACCAAAACTAATGGGTCTGGAAAAAGAGCAAGAAAACTCTTGACTCTTGAACAGAGTCGGGTTTTGCACGAACTCCTTCAGCAAACATGTTTCCCTTCAACACAAGTGCGCGAAGCTGTCGCAGCGCAGCTAGGACTATCGCCCCGAAAAGTACAAGTATTTTTTCAAAACAAACGACAGAAACAGAGGAAGCGGTCTAATCTGAGCACCTCGCAACCAAAGGAAACAACACCACAAGCATTGATGCAAAGTCGATTTTCTCTTGCTGATCCAACTCAAGAAATATCGACCGAGTCAAGTAACATACCTAGAGGTCAGGTCGACCCCAGTGAAACGTCACCAGTGCCCCGCATTCTTCCACGCAACCACTCTAATATCATGTCTACTGCGCCTAATTTTGAGTCCCATCTACATCGCATGCATTCCCATGAAGTGCCATCAAGTCTACCTTGGATTCATCGACTTGCGGACCATCGCCGATTCAGAGACAGACACCCACCGTACTGGAGAGATCGCAGATACGAAAGAATGGAACCTTATAAATATGTGCCTCTGAAAGACAGGTCTAGTGTTGCCCCTGCCCCTTATTTTGACCCCCTGCCCGGCCGTGAGCCATCGTATTCTACACATACCGCGTCAAGGGTACTTCCACCAATTGTTTCAGACATTCGCTCTAGCACAACAAAACTGCCAAGTATCGACGAACTTGTTTCACATTCCGCATCGTAACTGTACGGTTTTTGTATGAGTTTGCTGTATGGTTTTTACATGTATGTGCGGACATCATGAGCCCCTTGGTGGCAACTAGAAAAAACTGACTTTGATGACCCAAACTATAGTAGCGACAAAGCTGCAGATCCCATGGAAACACTCTCCCCTCAATACCATGATTTTGAATAAGTATTCGGTACATTTTGTCTCATGACATCGGTAAACTATCCGAGTTTGCATGACTTTATCGGGAAAATTAATAGGATATGGTTCACGAGCACCGCGCGGAATGCAGCCCAGGTCGGAAGTCTATACAACTATGACTCACTCATAATGTGCTGTTAGTACTTGGTCTCTTGAAAATTGGATCGTCGTCCCAGATAGACGGAACAATGTTATACTCGTCTTGGGACAATTTGTGATAAACAACGCTCATTGTGAAGGGAACGTACATAAATCACCGAAAGGCGAATTGAGACTAGAGACGTGAAAACCGTCAACTTAATTTGAAGTTAGAATCGTAAATCTCGACTAAAGTGACGCTTGCATGCATAAAAGCCGCAAATCAGAATGCTTTCGGAATTTCTGCGAATCGGACTGGTCGCCAGTGCAAAGTTTAATTATTTAACATGCAGCCAAAGACATTTGTCAACAAATTGTGGCAAGTGGATCAAGCCATCAAGCGCAAGTTTGGGCCGACGAATATGCGACTAGCACGCAACCACATTTCCGTGCATTTCAATAATTTCACGCTGACTATTTAGATTGAGCATCCTCAGTGTGTGGACATGTATGTAGACTAGGAGATGACCGTGTCAAACAAACGTTTCTATTTCTGATGTATCTGCTATTCATTGCGTGATCGCATGGCCGAAGAATACCGAACATGAGCGCAGAACAAGCAGTTCTTAGAGATCGTGGTTATAGCACAAGTTTCATCCATTAGATATACATTATGCGCCGAACCCCTGCAACTCCACCGTAACTGCACTATGGTGGCATGATTTTACATTGGCCCGTAAGCATGTAGGCAGACAGCGTTTCACCATGAAAATGTGTGACGACTTATAGAGCAATCCGGCTTGCCGCTCAGCAAAGCAAGCCTAACGGAAAGAAATAGAGGCAACGGGGATCGTGTGGAGGAAGGTGAGGCCGCAACAGCAGTTTGCCAGCGTAAATACCATGTTCCGAGTTGCGAGTCGGCTATCGCGCAATGGCTTGCGGCAACATCATGTGCAAACAAGGTGGTTTCGGACGGAAAACCTAGCCTCAGATGTATTCACTAAATCGACACCGAGTCTGGCCGAAAGAGCTGCGAAATCTGAGAGTTTCCTTGCTGCTCTCAGTCCCGCGGACCGGAAAGCCGTTTCATCGATGCTGCGCGTAGATCATGCGGGAGAGATTGCAGCTAACACCATATATGAAGCACAAGCGGACGTTTTCGGATTCCGTGGAGATCAAGTGACAAAAAGGCTCATGATGGAAATGTGGGACAACGAACGGAAGCATTTATGTGCAGCATCTGCGATGTTGGACGAGTATCGGACACGACCATCTGCCTTAACGCCTGCGTGGGCATTAGCTGGTCGAATTCTAGGAGGATTCACGGCATTGCTTGGTGAAAAAAGTGCTATGGCATGTACAGAGGCAGTTGAGACTGTTATCGGTGAACACTACGATGAGTACGTGGCCCATACGTTCCTGTATCCAGCTAACCCCTTAGTCAACTTCTTCATCTGGAGCAGATTCGCGAGAAACTAACGCGGGAGTGTGACAGAGACGAAGCGGCTGAATTTGAACAGGTCATCGATCTTCTGAAGAGTGTCTTGATTGAGTTTCGCGATGACGAGCTTGAACATCTTGATACTGCCGTCGATCACGACTCCCAGCAGGCACCTGCCCATGCATTACTCTCGGCTATAGTAGAGTATGGATGCAAAGGCGCGATCGAGGTTGCGAAGCGGATTTAGATGATGTCTGCACCACTTCCGCGTGACCACACACGGACCAAAGCGCGTGTGCCGTCTTCCTGCTTGGGACCCGTACCATCCGGAAGTATGCGGTACAGGTGCTTGGTTGATGCGGGCATGTATCGGTCAAGCAAGAAAGGCTGTAGAGCTTCATTCGAGGATGACGTGGTGGCCGCCGTGGGCCGAACAAGCGCATATACGCCGATTTCGCCATCACAAGCCGCGGCGCGTCCGCTGGGTAGTTCATTTATCGAGACCCAAACATCAGCTGTGCGTAGCAAGTAGCGAAACAGTCGCTCGTCACCTTCGTCCACGGTTCCATGTCCACTTTGCGCAGCGCAAGCGTCAGCGTGCATAAGCGTAATTAGTGATGCGGAATTTGACGCACAAAGATGACGCAGGTGACGTAGGTGATTGACTAGCTCCATGTAGATTTGTTCTTGAGAGCCATTCATGCACCATTGGAGCGTTGAAAGACTATCGATCAATACGAGCGTTTGCGCTCTTTTGTTCGAGTGTAAAGATGACGAAATGTGTGCACAGTTAGAGGGCAACGTATGTGTTTCGTTGACTGGCACAGCTTGCGAAATAGCATCATAGACTTTTTTCAGGAGATGGTGGGCGTCCTCCAGGAACGCCGCGACATCAACGTAGCGGAATTGTTGTGCAGAGAGAGAAACACCCTGTGGTGAGTACGCAGCGTTACACGTACAGCCTTACGAGCTATATGCATGAGATGTGCTTGGCCATCTGCACGAGCGCTGACCCAAATCACGGTGCCTGACTGCTGGAGTGTCTTGACAGCATACTGAAACAGGATGAACTGGCCATGTGCGTCCAGAGTGTCAGACACGTGGATATGTGCATCAACAGGAGGCAGCATAGTACCGCCGCTGTTTGAGAACTCGAGCATCGAAGACAGACCAGACATGGCCCTGGGGTATAAGGTGAGGTAAATGACCTGCCTAAGAGGAATGCAAGAATCGAGTATCACTAATGCAACGGCTCGTTTATTCGTCGACCTCGACCTAATCGTTCCTTGAATTGCGACCTCCACTGACTCTTCGACGATGAACGACGCTTCGCATCCGAGACGGCGGTTCGTTCGTTCGGACAGTACGAAGGATGAAGGCCCTATGATGGGGGGTATTCCTGCTAGTGTTCTGGAAGATCCGCTACTAAATGTTGCGATTGATAGTTTGCTACCGAAGCATTACAATTTTGAAATCCACAAAACAGTACATCAAATCCGCAAGTATGAAGCGACGTGTGTGGCGTTGCAAATGCCCGAAGGCCTCACCATGTTTGCGACGGCTATTGCAGACATCATTGAACGATTTACAGGTGCTGCTTCTGTGATTATGGGTGATGTAACATATGGCGCTTGCTGCGTTGACGACTATACGGCGTTAGCACTGGGATGTGACATGTTGGTCCATTATGGACACAGTTGTTTGATCCCAGTAGATCAGACAATGATCCGTACACTTTATGTTTTCGTGGAGATTCAAGTCGACACAACACATCTTTACCAAACGATCCGGGTGAATTTCCCTGCTGATCGGGCATGTTTCCGTCAGCGAGTCCTCACATCGCCATATGAGCAAGCGACGCATGCGGCATTGCCTGTACAAGCGCAGGAACCAACTACGTCCAAAAAACAGCCTACCCATATCGCACTTGTCGGTACAGTCCAGTTCATCGGGGCAATTCAGGCCATTCGAGAGGCACTTACAACATGTCCGTCAGAGGATGACATTTCTGCGCGCAAAGCCATCGCGCCAAAAGAAGAGAGTGAAATCGCAGGGGCCGATCATGATCACAGTATCTTTGGAACTAGCGGCGCACATGGCGCCTTCAAAGTGAGCGTACCGCAAATTAAGCCGCTAAGCCCTGGCGAAGTCTTAGGATGCACATCGCCGAAACTTGATGCTTCAGATGTTGACGCAATTCTGTACGTGGGAGACGGACGTTTCCATCTCGAGTCTATTATGATTGCAAATCCGCGCATACCTGCATTCCGCTATGATCCATACACGAAGCGGCTGCAACGCGAGTTGTATGATCATGCAGAAATGAGACGGCTTCGGAAAAAAGCAGTTCTCGAAGCACAAGCGACCCTGGAAGATGCATCGCTCTCGCGTGGTGACGGAAATGACTGCAATGCCGCAAATCACACCGCGGGGCCAACCCCTTCATCTCGTGCGTGGGGTCTCATTCTCGGCACACTTGGTCGTCAGGGAAGCACGAAAGTACTCGACTATTTAGGAGAGAGCTTGCACGAGCGCTGTGCTCATATACCTCAAGTGCCGATTCTGCTTTCGGAAGTGTCGCCCCAAAAGGCCCAGCTCTTTGGCGAGCATTTGTCCGTGCTTGTTCAGACCAGTTGTCCAAGACTTTCAATCGACTGGGGCTCAGCATTTCCTCTTCCGCTACTTAGTCCATACGAAGCGGCGGCGGCGCTCGGCCGCGTTGCTTTGTGGGCAGATGCACCGCACGATCTCGGCATGATTCGGTATCCGGCGTCGATGAACTCTACTCCCATGCAGGCTACTGACTCCCAAGACGTGGAAGGCGTGCAGTGGGACCGAGAAAGTCATGTTGATGACTGTCGCCACGAATTGAATGACTATCCCATGGACTTCTATGCGAATGCATCCCTAGGTCCCTGGACTCCGCGCCATGGCCTCGGTGGGATGCGAAAAACTGGCCGCAACAACAAGGCCCTTTTACACTCACTTGGTCTCGCCAAAAAACGCCCTAGCCAAGAAACTCGGTCTTAATGCATACCTGTGTAGCTATATCCATGACACGTTCTTCTGATTGTCCGGAGCCACTCAATCAAGACGGCTGGGTGCATGTGACACCCACAAGCTCGAATAGTAGTACTAAATGGCCTGGCTACTTTCCGTACGTGCATTTGACGTGGGTGGCCAGGGGGAGGGACCATTTGTTAGTGTAGCCCCTTAGGCCCTTAGTCTCCCCTCCCTCTCCGCCCTTCCCTTACTGATTATTACCTACGGCTGCGTTTTCCCCCAGATTGGCACGGAAAAGTGGATCGAGTGAACGGGCGTGTAGTTTGCTTGCTTATCCGAACGAAACAAGGCACACAGCAGTGCTAGGACGCTACCATGTTTGTAGTAGCCAGTGTATGTCGTAACGCAAGGTTGAGCTCTGCGATGCATCGCGTATTTGTGCAGACGGCGCGCTTGAGTACGAGTGCGTCGCGTCTGGCCTTTAAGGAATTCTCAATGCCAGCGATGAGCCCGACGATGGAACACGGGAATCTAGGTCAGTGGAAAGTGAAGGAAGGTGATACATTTGCCGCAGGAGATGTCATTTTGGAAGTCGAGACAGACAAGGCCATGATGGATGTCGAGGCGCCTGACGATGGTCTTATGGCGCGCATTTTGAAGCCTTCAGGCTCGAAGGATATCCCCGTGAATGAAGTGATAGCTATTTTGGCTGACGAAGGCGATGACATATCGCAAGCACCAGGAGCAGAAGATGTGAACAAGGGAAAAAGTGGAACGTCGACATCATCGTCGTCACCGTCGCCCTCCTCTTCCTCCTCTGCCTCACAGCCCACAGAAAGTCATAAACGCGAATCACCGAGCGAAACGGCATCCCATGCCCAACGTAATACACACGTACACGTAACGAAGCCGACCTTCCCATCAGTGTTGCGCCTGGCACACGAAAGAGGAATTTCTGACCCAGAGTCTAAGATTAGTGGCACGGGCCGTCACGGGATGATCACAAAGGGTGATATCCTTGCATATGTGGGCGAAACAGGCTCAGCCTTTGGCACGGCGTCGCCACACCACACGACCATCTCTGAGTTGGGAGATGGCAAGACACGCGAATCGGGAGAAAAGCTGACAAACCAAGCATCCCCTCCGAAGCAACTGCGTGTCGATGAGCAGCGCAGCATGATCATCTCAGGATTGGCGGCCATGGCGGCAGCGTCGCGCAAGACCACCAAAGAGACGAAGCAAACGAGGCGCATAGAGTTTGCAGATATCGTCCAGCAATATGTGCCGCGCAAAGACATGGATACTGCTACGCACGATAAGAAGAACCGAGCTGGATCCTCGGCTTCAACGAGCCTACAAACAATTTACGAACAGCTGTGGAAGTAGGCAACTCGTTGGAGGTGGAAACATACACCACAGGACACAGCCCAAACAATGCTCATCACTCACTTAGGGTACATCATAGAGCCGAGTATAGTCGATACCGTCATGCTTGCCACGTGATGCAAAGTCCATCCAGTTCGTTAAGCAGCCATGATCAAAAGGATTGGGAGCGCGTGGTGTAGCAGGCGAGTGTCGCGAGTACAAATCAAGGCCAACGATGGCAAGAAGAGATGAGCCAGATGACAGAATTCGGCCACAGAAACCGCGGCGAACCGGCGAGCGACCATGCAAAACAAGCTTCACCTCATAAGGCGAGAGGCCTTGAGCCAGGAGGTGCTCCGACTGCATTTTGATATAGCCAGCCTGACCTTGACCGAGCATATTTGCATCAGGCCGACCTGCCATAAATCCGTGGCGTTTTAGATTCACGAGTTCGAATGTCGTGACCTGCGTGGAGATCTGGTACAGTTGAAAAGCCAGCAGAATGCCAACCCATATTTGGGTAAGGAGAAGCCACACGGCCGTATAGTATAGCGACCCATTTATAGACACTGCGGCACACAGCCAAGGGAACAGCGGGCAGCGCTGCTGTGCTACAAGGGACGGTGATACAGATGCACGGAAGTACGCCCAGGTGGCCCAGTGAAATGCCGTGATGGCCGCCTGAGCAAAGGCAAGAGCAATCAAGAATGGCGCATGGTTGTTAAGTCCAATGCAGTTCATCACCCATGGGCAGTGATGGTCATGCCGCGCGACGCACGTATTGCAAATGATACAGTGCTTGGCTCGCATGGGCTTACGAGACATACACGTTGCACAGAAGTACAGGCCACTGAGACGGCCTTCGCGCGCGAGCGAGTCAATGGTCCGACGCAGTTCAGCTTTGGACGCTGGTTTGGCGCACTGGCCGGGCACATTGCGTGCAGTAAGGAAGAAGAAATATACCAGAGATGTGGCCAATACGCAAACAGTCACATCACGGGCGAGGGAAATGCCAGAGAGAAACACACAGTAGTGTGCCACGCCCAGCACCACACTCAAGCACACGAGCGATAGATAGTACGGCGAGGCATGTGCGCCTTTGGCATGGTCAATCTGGAGCAAGTAGGCCGTGGTATATACATGCGTGGCGAAAATGCCCAGTACAAACACGAGCGGTGCCAAGAACCAAGGTGAGCGGCCCGACACAATGAATGTGAGTTCGTACATGAGGCATGGCATAGTGAATACAAGGGCTAAAATCGCACGCCGAGAAAGCAGGAACCGACCAGGCTCGCCATTGTCCTTGCGATCGAGTTCTTTCATTGCCGATCTGTACGCCGCGTAGGTGCCCAATTCGCGCGCCAGTTCACACGGAGTCTGGCCTTTGTGCTCACGCGCCTTCAGGTCACTGCCAGCTTCGATAAGCCGCAGGATACACAGCCGGTTCCCATGCACCACAGCCCAATGCAGGGGCGTAAGTCCGTCCATGTCACTTACATGCACGGCCGCGCCGTGCTTGAGAAGAACGTCCACCGACAATGCATCGCCCTGGAAAGCCGCCCACATCAGCGCCGTATGGCCCTGTGTGTCTTTTCGATCAAGTGCCATTTGTGGTTGGAACTCAGCACGCTGTAGCAGATATACAATGGTCATCACCAAGCTGCTATGTGTAGCGAGGTGCAGTGTGTGAAATCCCTGGCCATCGAGCTGGAGTGGATTGGCGCCATGGTCCAGAAGTAGCGACATGACTTGTACTTGCCCCTGCCGAGTACACCAATGCATCGGCGTCGCGCGCAATGTCCCACCAGTTATGTTCACATCCGCACCCCGGCTAAGCAGCAATTGGCAGCATTCATAATGCCCATTGATAGCTGCCCAATGCAGAGGAGTTACGCCGTCTTGATCACGCGCATGTACATCGGAGCCTTCATCCAGTGCACGGCGCAGACCTTCCAAGTCACCACGCTGCGCACATGCATGGATGATGTTCTCGCTCATATGCCACGTCTCCCTCCCTAGTTCCACCAAGTACAGAGCGTACCAATCCAACGTACGCGCGCGTTTGGTTGACACGCACAACCAACTCTAAGGCGCGCGACTTGCGTGGAAGATGCAAGCCTGCGCCTAATATACCACACCCAGGAAGAGGTAGCGGCAAGAACAACGACCTACTTGGCTGACAGAACAAACCGACACATCTCCACAACCACGCTTTCCTTGTTTGTTGCCAAGTCAACAGAGAAGCTCCCTGGCATCAGTACGAAAGAGGGCGCGAGTCGTGCGTTCATGTAGCTCCATTCTATCTACACAATCAGAGCTTGGAGGGTCGCGATGCAGAGGTGTCTGGAGAGCTGCTCTCACGCTCAGCGTCTTCCGATCCTTCAACGACGCGGCACACCTCGTTCACGAGTTCCAATGCCCATTGTGCACCGTCTTCGGACGTAAGAAACTCGATACCTTCACGCTCAGCATAATTGTTCATCTGTTCCAAGACGGGCCGCGCACGCAGCAGACCATAGATATGGCTGACGACCTGCGGCGCAACGCCGCCCTGTGCATGCAATGCAGCAATGGCCACCAGACTCATCCGCACACGATTCACTTCCCACACTGGCTCAGACGTGTGCAAATACTGCGAGGCAGGCGCAAAAAGTGGGCCATATTGGAAGTTCAAAATATACTCCCCAAGGTCAGGGTGGTTGTGCGTGAGGACTTGTCGCAGTTTGTGCGACTGCCTCGAGTAAATGTGATCGAATAGGTCTGAACCAGCTTGGAAGCAGTCCTGAAGCTGCTCAGGCGAAAGTCGTCTGTTGTTAGAGTCGCGTCTTTGCTGAAATGACACAGTCCACGAGCTTCGCGCCCGCTTCTCCCATGCCATCATACATACCGACGAGGTTCGTTCGGCATATGACGAGCAAGTTCAGCGTCCGCGTCAACCGATGCACGCAACGCCGCCAAGTTGTTAATGCCCTAGAGAATGCGTTAACGACCCAAAGTAGCACGAGAAAGACGTACCTTTGGCGTGCCGATGAGACCTAATGCTTTAAGCCCAACTTCGCGCATCAGGCACGCACGATTCACCCGCTCTGTAATGGGCCGCAGACTTGGGCCTTGGCGCATCACATACGTATGCATTCTCTGGAGCGAGCTAGGCGCATTCAGCGCGAACAGCGTCGCTGTCAACAATGTCATCCACTCGCCCCAAGCGACGCCATGATGTTGTGAATCGGCTTCTACGCGTTGAAACAGGTCCTGGAGAATAGACGCCTGAGGCGCCGGCTTCGTCGTGCCCACCCGCCCCGCAGGGATGATAACGTCGGGGGATACTTTGGACGTACGCGATGCATAGCGTGGGGAATTCACAAGAGCTAGAATTGGCCGTGGAAGTGGCATGTTCGACGATAGCAGCACTAGCAACTATTTGATAGCACCACGCCAATGTATATAAAAAAATGTTCTCATGTGGCACATGGCCTAAAGACCAGAATGTCGCGTCTATTTCCCTGTCGCCGCGAAGCGCTTAGGGAAGAACAAGGGTGGAGGGCCGACTGGCTCTCCAAGCCCATGCCTGACCAACTGGCTGTGGCCAAGCCGTACCACGAGTGGAAAGCGTGGAAAGCAAGTGGCGCCGGTTGTGTCACGTGAATGCGAGCGGATTCGCTCGCTCACTATCCTCGTTCGTTGAACTCGATAGGCCTCGTAGCACCACTGGCTTGATTTGCTTCTTCCACGTCCACATTCGCACCTACGCACGACTGAGAACCTGGCGTCGCGTGTATATCAAAACATGACGGCTCCGCGGTTCATTGGTCTACGGGCCTTTCGGCATGGACGAATGCCGATTCACCACGCAAACAGCATACGAAGAAACTCGGCTTGTCGCCCAGCCTCCCACTCGATAACGTGTGCACGCACCTCATCCATGCCCATTGCGTATACACGCACAGCGCCAAGTCTGAGTGCGAGTCTTCGTTCACCATCGCCGATCTTTTCTATGGCACGGCACGCACTTCTGCCTCAGCGACAGATGCCTTTTCATATACCCCAGTTGGGCGGCGTTCGCTTCACAACATACGGCTCAGAGTACCAACCATCGCAGCGTAAGCGCAAGCGCAAACATGGCTTCCTCGCTCGTCTAAGGTCCCGAACTGGTAAAAAGGTACTCGCGCGCCGTCGCGCAAAAGGCAAGACAGCCGTTTCCCACTGAGTTTGCAGACGTAGCTGTTTTGTTTTTTACGACGTATAGCTGAAATAAAGTCCTTTCTTTGTGTACGTGGGATAAGTTCGCATGCTACACGGCAAGTCATTCACATCGCTCCTCCCGCTAGCACTGTTTGTGCGCGGTGCGGTCCGATGTGATGTGCTTCTCCTGTGCTTCTAAACCCTACTTCCGACCGAATTATGGCGCCCTGCCAAATTAGATCTACTCACCGTCGACGCCGTTGCGGTTACTGCGGTTATTTTTTCTCCAACGAATTTGATTATTCGAATTTTTATTATTTTTCCTGTTTCGTCATGAGAACGATCAGAGATGAACCAATCACTCGATAGGTGCCATCCTTGCCACGATCATTACGACAAAGACTTTGGCTTGTAACCACCATCAGTATGGCATTGCCAGCGAGTCATGAGCTACTTGTGTTTCTCGCAGATGCGAATCCTCAGGTAAGGCAGCTCGCTATGTCATCCATCGTGTCATTTAGTGGGAAAAACAATCCCAACCGTCGTCTTTTGATCGATCCACTCAAAGATGCGCATGGTAAGCCAGTCTGTACGCCGAAGGGCGAGCCCCTGGACGTCATTGAGCAGCTGAAGAAGCTCTGCAATGACCAGCCCCTCACGGTGCACGATGCACTCAGTGCGCTGATCAACCTGTGTGATACGGCGTCTGTCGCGGCGCGTATTGGCGACGAAGAGTTCTTGGCCTTTCTTGTAACATATATTGGCGACTCGGTCTCGCTCCTAGCTGATCTAGCATGCATGCTGCTATCGAACCTAACCAAGTTTGAGTCAATTGCCTCCCGCCTGCTTACCATGGAGGTGGAAGATCGGCCTTTCTACTCATTTCTCTCGCCGTTGGATCTCCAGGTTGCCCTGCGAGGCTTGGATGCAGACCCCTCGAAGCCCGATTATGAGGAGCAGAAACAAGCCGTCGAGGCTGCATCAAAACGGCTCGCGAATTCAATGCATGCAAATGAGACGGCCAAAGTACCCGCGCTCGTCAAGCTCCTCCGTGCATTTGAAGAGGGCGCTACCGTCGAGACAAGTCGCTCTAGCGATGCAGATATGCGTGCTCGTATCGAGGCAGCGAAGAAAGAGGCCGCTACTGCCTCAGAGGCAAAGCCGGTGGACATGGGACCTGATGGTCGTCCGCGCATCCAGCGCAAGTCGACTTGCAACTTTCTGGCAAGTGTGTTTGCGAACGTGACAGTGTTGCCACGGGGCCGCGAATTCTTTGTTGCTCCCATGGAGGGCACAGATCCACAACTTGTCGATGCTTACCCCGTTGGCCGCATGATGGTGTATACGGAACATGCAGATTTGATTCGTCGCGGTGGCGTCATTAGTGCGTTGAAAAATATTTTTTTCCTCAAGCATGCACACAAACTTCTTCTCGCTCCTACACCGGCTGCCGCACCGGTCGATCGACCTTCCCTGGATGTCCTGCCGTATTTATTGATGCCGCTGATTGACGGCAAGGAACTTGCAAAAGTTGATATAGAGGATCAGGAGTCGTTGCCAGAGGCATGCCAGCTGGTGGATGAAAACAAGCCCCGTGAGAAAGACAGCGCATTGCGCCTTATGCTTGTTGAGTGCCTCTTGTTGCTATGTACTTCCCATTATGGTCGTGAGAGTCTGCGTCAGCGAGGTGCTTACATTGTTGTGCGTGAGGCGCACTTGGCTGAAGACAAGGAACAGATTGCAGAGGCCATCGTTCGACTGGTCAATCTACTGAAGCGCGACGAGACAGACGCAACTATGAAAGACGACCAGGACATTCAGCTTCCTGCACAAGACGGCGAGGAGTGCGACCCTGACATGGTGATTGAAGAATTGTGAACTTGTATGAGTATGTGTCGTATTCATGTATGTACACTGGAGCAGTGGGTAGAGATGGGATAATCCTGGCCAAGGATGCCAATGGGCCAAAAAAAAAAAAAGGGGCCCAATTAGTGGAACTGGTATACGTAGCGTCTCACTCTCCACCTGAAATGTACATTCGTCCCTGCAGACGTTCAAACCATTTCTACTTCGTGCAACCGTCTAGGGAACAGATCGCCACCAGGCCTTCGACTTATCGTCACAGCGACCGGGCGCGCGACTTCACGTATCGATCCGCATCATTTGGTGGTAGCGCTTGTGGTTTTAAAGACGCTTGCGCTGCTCACCTTCTCCAACATGTCGGTGGGTGAAAAAAGGCACATCAGTGCACCTGCATGGCTCATGGAGTTCACGGCCAATGCATCAGAGTCATTTGTGACTGCATACTACGCTGCGTCTGACTCGCCTCAACGTGGAAACCTCTTACCCTCGCTATACCTACCAAATTCGTCAATTTCATGGAACGGCAATCCCATCAGTGGAGCCACGCAGTACAAGCAATGGCTCGAAACACACCCGGGCTCGCAACACGAAATCCAATCATTTGACTGCCACCCACTAGGCCCATTTGATGCTTATGGTACGTACAATGCCTATGGGTATGAAGCGTGCGCTCGCTCCAACATTTTATGTGAACCAACGTCCACGCCCCTCGTGTCGAGCCTGTGTCTCGAATCTCTGATATTAGTCGCTTGCCACACTGGTATCGAGCTCGCGGGGGCAACAAGAATCTGTGGTCTCGCCGACACTCTGGTTGTCGATGGCGTCACTGCTTCTACAAGGACTCGGTGTGCATAAGGATAGCTGCGCTGCAAACGAGTAGTATGAGAAGCACACAATACTAACCCGACTACAGATCAAAATGTGGCACCGTCGTTGATGTTGAACGTCTCTGGTACAGTCGCTCACTACACGCCAGAGAGTCTTGCAACGGATCAAAGCAATGCACCAAAATCAGCGACATCGACTGGTGGCGCCAGCGGCCATAGCAGCGGTGGCGCATCATCGAAGCGCAAATTTAATGCCGACGCGCCCATTGAGACGTATCCGAGAGTATTTTCGCAGTCGTTCGTCCTCATCAATGGGGCAGGAACTGGGGCAGAAGGCGGTGTGCCTTTCGTATGGATGCCAAGCAGGAGCAGCAACGGCAGCGGCAAGGGCAGTAAAAATATCGCTAACAGTGACAAGGCGACAGAAACACGAACGGTCGCCAAGTACTTTATACAGGCAGATTGCTTCCGATTTGTAGGCTAATTCTGGGACATATACAAACTCATAGCGGACATTGAAAACGCAGCAGATACAAAAGCGTCATGCCGACGAAACGGCGCCATAGGCAGGATCAGTGTGCCTAAGCAGTCGTGTGCGCTCAGTCGACTCTTCATCATTGTCGTTGGAAGCACCAGCCCCAACTGAAGGCTGCGCGGATGAGGGCGGCGGTAGAGCACTGGGCGTAGAAGTGGACACATCTTCGACAGCTGGATTTTCGTATGGTGCATCCGGAACATGACGCCTGTGAGTATGACATATGACAAGGAATCCATTCTGCAGCATTGCGGGAACAAGCAGTGCAATCGTCCGCAGAAACATTGAGACAAAGAAGATGATTGTGAGGACAAAGGGCCGCGCGTTCGGGCCGATGATGGGCATCTTGTAAAACTTGAGGACAGCAGCGTCGAGGAACATCGAAATCACATATACTGACACATCACACGTGTACGTGATCCAAACAATGAGCCCAATGCCGAACAAGGTTTGCACGCAAACAGCAAACCAAAATCCGTTAGCCAGTGCGTCTCTTCCAAGGCTGCGGTCCCAGCCCCATGTGAGCATCAGCTGATCCCACAACAAAACTTGGGCCACAAGAAGAAAGACCAGCTTGTTCGGCACATGCACGAGGAGCAACTCTAATGGATGCATCCAACGTGCGCGGTACTTGGCACGCAATACAACACCATTTGTTAGCGTCAGAATTGCAATGCAAACAAGCACACAAGAGCCAATTACCATGGTTGTCGTGCTGTCGATAATACGACACAAAAGCCACATCGACAGCATGTAGTTTGCCAAGGCTAGTCTTGAGCCTGCACCCTGTACAATGCATCGCTGTGTGTGTGGGTTAGGTGTGATGACAGCTAGCAAACAAAAGCCAAACTCGAACAGCAACATAACGATACTGTACGCAAGGAGCATGAGCGGTGCCATACTAAAGTACGTCGGCTGACTCCGGAACACATAGTGAATTGAAGGCACAATCATTGCGGCAAAGAGCGCCGTTGCAATGCAGCACAACAGGCTAATAGGCGTGTTCACCTGAAGAAAGCGTAAAGATGCTTTCTGCCGCGCCGTTAGAGGCGCATGCTGCTCCTCCTCATTGTTGCCGTGCACGTCTTCTCGTTCAGAATAACGTTGCACTCGCCCATCCTCTCGTGCGTGGCGCTGAACATCTGAGGCGGACATTGTTGCCGACAGTTCTCGAGGCCGCTACACAACCTCTGTGGAGCCCAGCCTTGCGTACTTGTCGGCAGACTTGGAAAGCTCCCCGCCACTGGCCTTGTGTGCTGCTCCACTGCGCTATACCGTGGCGCCAAATTTTGTTTGGATGGACCGGCCAGTCACCTGGCCCACCGCGCCCGCATAGATTTGTGCGCCATCCCACGGCCGGGCAGAAAACAGACGCTATCAATGGGGATTTTGGCGCGCGCCATGCGCCAAATGGAGAAAAAGAACCACATCCAGGTCCATGTGCGTCTGTATGACTAAAGCTGCACATACAGACTGTTAAGCGACAGAGGTCTAACCTGTGCAGACGCTTGGATTGATCCGCCTGCGTGGACCGTCGTTGTTGTTGTTGTTGGTCGTCCAGTCAAGACGCAAGAATGTCCAAAACGACGAAGAGAGACGGTGCAAACGCATCATCCGATGCGAGAGAGGCGTCCATCTTGTCCGCCGAGCGCGATGCGTCTTCGTATCATCGCCCCACGTCACCTTATGGGGAACTGGAGTCTCATCCCATGCCCGACACAGACAAGGCGATGCACGTCCAGCGCTACTTGGTCACTCCTGATGACCAAAGCACTGGTGCTGATGGGAACGAAGAACCAGATGGTACCGCATCTGCATTGAATGCATCGGCTTTCTCCGCAGCCAGTGGCCGCTTGTCCTCACACGAGGACGAGTACCAGGCACCGCATCATATGCAAGGCGGCGCTATCACCGAGGACGTGTACCGCTGGGCACACCAAAACCGACCGCGCCCTCGTCGTTCAGAAAGCGTGTTTCTTCCACGCACTCGTGACCTGGACTCTGGCATCGACTCTGACATCTTGAAGCAGCCTGGCGGCTTTCGCCGTTCCTATGTCATGACGCATGCAGCTGAACAAGGCAAGCCGCCGCCGCGTGCGCTCAAGAGCTTTGTCGAGTTCCTTATGCTTTATGGTCACTTTGCTGGTGAAGAGCTGAACGACTATGAACTAGACATGGATGATGATGACGATGGGGATGGCAATATGGATGAAGAAGCGCAGACGGCTGCAAGTCCATCGGAGACGACACCGCTAGTGCGTCGACGCCGGGTGCACGGTGCGATTCCATCGTTCCGTGGACGTCGTCGACACGAACACAAAGGCGAGGCATCCGTGCTAGATGCTGTACTGATGCTTCTCAAGTCGTTTATCGGCACAGGCATTCTGTTCCTCGGCAAGGCGTTTTTCAACGGCGGTCTGCTGTTCTCAACAGTGATCATGTGCTTGATCGCAGGAATTTCTTTGTGGTCGTTTCTCTTACTCGTTCAGACAAATCAAAAGCTGCATGTTGGTTTCGGCGAGATGGGTGGCATTCTGTATGGCTCATACATGCGCAATGCGATCCTTGCTTCTATCGTAGTGTCGCAGTTGGGCTTTGTCGCGGCATATACGGTGTTTGTGGCAGAGAACATGCAGGCACTAATTCTGTCGCTCACGCAATGCCGGACCCTTGTCTCACATGCGACGCTCATTGTGGCCCAGGCGCTTGTATTCCTTCCACTGAGTCTTGTGCGCAAGATTGCCAAGTTATCATCTACCGCATTGATTGCTGACGTGTTTATTCTTGCGGGTATTGTGTACCTCTTCTACTATGAGATTGGCTCTCTAGCCACTTACGGGTTCGGCGATGTCGTCATGTTTAACAGCAAAAACTTCCCTCTCTTTATAGGCACAGCTGTGTTCACATTTGAGGGGGTAGGACTTGTGATTCCCATCACGGAAAGTATGAAAGAGCCAAGAAAGTTCCCCGCCACCTTGTCTTGGGTCATGTTGGTTGTCACCGTTCTTTTTGCTGCTTCAGGTGCCCTCTCTTATGCAACCTTCGGCAGCGAGACGCAGACTGTTGTCATTACCAACTTGCCCGGCAATTCGCGTTTCGTGCAGGCCATCCAAGCCTTGTACTCCATTGCTATTTTGCTCTCGATGCCATTGCAGCTATTCCCTGCGCTGACCATTCTTGAATTGGGCTTGTTCAAGCGTAGTGGCAAGTTTAGTCTGCGTACAAAGATGCTTAAGAATTCTTTCCGCTTTGCTACAGTGGTGCTTGCTATGTTTGCTGCTTGGCTCGGCGCAAATGATCTCGACAAGTTCGTGAGCTTGATCGGCTCCGTTGCGTGTGTGCCGCTGTGCTTCATTTACCCGCCGCTCTTGCATTTACGGGCATGTGCATTCACACACCGTGCAAAAGTAATGGATATTCTGTTGTTCACCTTCGGCATTTTTTGTGTCGTATTTGCCGGAAGCCAAACACTCCAGTCGATGTTGTCCGGCTCGAGCCCACCCAAACCCCCTGTTTGCGTGCCCCCTAAATGAGTTGGCGTAGGGGTGTTAAAATCCAACTTGTCAGTGTGAATCTATACGCACGCGTTGTTGCATACTGTTTCCCTGCGCTGTGTACACCCATTCGCAATCACCTACCCTCCTCTTGTCCTCTCCTTGGTGTAGATTACGAAAGCACACGGTTCTTGGTTTCTTTCACGGTCACACACACACGCATAAATATATATATATATACAGATACACACATCAGTCTTTACTCTACAAGAACGGGACAAACATGCCCTGCTTCCGTGTATGTACAACGAGACCTTGCGACGGTAGGCATTTGAGAGCACGAACACTCATCATTCCCATCGACGCACCCAGCCCCATCGTCCCGCTCCCAGACAGGCCGGGAGAGTATGGTTCTCCGGCTCCTTTACGACCTCACACAATCATGGAATGACGCCCTTGACCCCCAGTGGGAGAAAAGTCCGCCTAGTTCTACTGAAGAGGTGCTTTTATAGAAGTCGGGGTCTATTGCCTTTAGGCAATGTAAGCGTTAAAGAAGAAGATGCGAATGGATTTTTTCCGCGAACTAAAAGACGCTTTCTACCCTGCACGGATGCCACATGGACTTGGCAGCGTCGCCTCCCTTACTCCACACGAGAACAGGAAGTGGCCGCGTGTGCCGATCATATAAGCATCGAGAGTGGTATCACGCGGTTTGTGTCATGCGTGTTGCACGTGGACAGTCCAAAGTGGTGCGATTCTGTATGGCACAAAAGGCGCGATTTGGATCCAAATTTAGGTCGACCTACGGTCGAACGACCCTTGTTCACAATCAACGACCATTCCCCACATGGCGACATTCGCAACATCGTTGAATCATACGCTTGAAAGTCTCACAGGACATCCCACGCCTGCACACGTTCTTTATGCAGACCTTGATACCTCGAAACTCTCTTACGCTGAACAACTTTGGGTGCAATGGTACCAGTACTGGGGCAACCCGGTCATTGCAACAGGTGTGATGAGTTTCCTCCTGCACGAAATTGTATACTTTGGACGATCGATTCCTTGGATGATTATTGATGCGATGCCGTCAATGCGAAAGTACAAATTGCAGCCTGTATGTACTCTGTGTGTGTGAATGCTGGATCTACTGACACGTTGATTTAGAACTATGTGCCAACGCTCGCTGATCAGTGGCGGTGTACGCGTCTTGTGCTTCTTAGTCACTTCACTGTTGAGCTTCCTCAGATCTGGAGTTTTCATCCCATCTGTGAGTACCTCGGCCTGACGACGCACGAGGTGCCATTCCCTAGCTGGACTAAGATGCTGTGGCAAATCGCTCTGTTCTTTGTGTTCGAAGATGCATTCCATTACTGGGCGCACCGTGCAATGCACTATGGTCCTCTGTACAAGCACATTCACAAGATCCACCACGAGTACGTTGCACCTTTCGGTCTTGCGGCCGAGTATGCGCACCCTCTGGAAGTCCTGATCCTGGGTCTCGGCACCATTGGTGGCCCATTCCTGTTGTGTGCCTATACCAAGGACCTGCATATCTTGACCGTGTACATTTGGATTGTGCTCCGTCTGTTCCAGGCGGTCGATGCTCACTCTGGTTACGACTTCCCTATTAGTCTGCACAACTGGATTCCCTTCTGGGCAGGTGCCGACCACCACGACTACCACCACATGGCCTTCCTTGGCTGCTACTCGACAAGTTTCCGTTGGTGGGACCACTTTCTCGGTACGGACCGTGGCTACCAGCGAGTTCGTGCAAAGCAAAATGCTGCCAAGCTCCGCGCCAAGGCAGATGAACTTGACCAAGTTGCTGCCAAGTACAAGATCAAGTAAACTGATTCTTGCTCCTAGCACATTGTATGACCAGGCTTGTTAGTAGATTAGCTCTTCGCCTCGTTTTCCCCGCCCCCCTTTGCATTGGCCACACCACTGTACGGATTCTCTATTCGATTGCGTGTGTGTTTGTGAGTATACATTGTAGCTGCCTTGCCGTGGCTCTGTATTCCGTATTGGGATTTGTTTGGTTGGTGTGTCTAAAGGCTGATGTAATTAGTGGAGAGCTCATGACAATGGGGAAGGGGGCGGCTGCAGGTGAACATGTGGTGGTGTGGCGAAGGAACAGGACCTGATGCCATTTCAGCCAATCCGCTGTGTGTCAATGCGCGTGTGAGACAACGTGTGCTTGCTGTGGCCCACACTTCGTACTCACTGCTCTTGTAACGACCGAGCGCGAATTTGGGCCGTCCAACGACCGGGACACATATCCTATGTCGACGATCGTACATTCCTTGCGAGACTACCGCCCCCCTACGCGGGCGCAACAATTTGCACATGCATTTGGCCTGCCACCTACAGAAGGACCATATGTAGACGAGGCAGGAAACCGAGCGGAGATCCTATCAGCCATCTTGTCCCTCTCAAATCCTGACTCGAATGAAGTTCGAGAGGATCTGGTGTTTGCCGGTCGACTTACGCTGACGCCCTCGTTCTTGTGCTATGCAAGCCAAGGAGATCGTGGCCGCGGCTGCCGTGTTGCCATTCCACTTGCGACTATTCGTCGCGTTGAACGGCTTAATACACGTGATGCTGTCTTTGCGCTAAGCATCACAGTCTGGCACGGCATGCAGCTAGTGTTCCAGCTCAATGCATTACGACCATCTTGCGAGGGATTCTGTAATGCAATGCGCGATCGATTACGCGCACATCTCGGTGAAATGAAGCAGCTGAAGCCATTCCTCGCCACATGCTACAGTGAGGCGCTTTTGCAGGGTGCATTGGACACGCACGTCAGTGCTAAGGGCAAGCACCGTGAAGACGTACAAGAGGGCATGGGTGCGGCGACTTCATCAGAACCATCGTCCTCATTGACACCACCATCAGCCCCCGCAGATGAAACGCCTATGTATCAAATAGGACTCGGTGCATCATTCGGTTTTCCAGGCGATCCGAAAAAGCTCAAGGACAAGAGCAAGACTCGTTTGTGGACGGAGTACCTGCGCACACATGGTCGGAACATCACGATTGTAAGGTATCCACAATTCACTCGGCTCGTACAAGTAGGATTGCCGAACATGCTGCGCGGTGAGCTCTGGGAGGTCGCAAGTGGCTCGATTTTCCAGCGGATGGCGCATAGTGGTGAATATGCTGCTATTTTAAAAGAGCATGAAGGTCAGTCTAATACAAGCATGGAGGAAATTGAAAAAGATCTGAACCGGTCACTTCCTGAATACGCTGCGTACCAAACGCCCGAGGGCATTGAAACACTCCGTCGCGTTCTGGTGGCATACAGCTGGAAAAATCGCGAATTAGGCTATTGCCAAGCAATGAACATTGTTGTGGCTGCTCTACTGATTTACATGTCAGAAGAACAATGTTTCTGGATGCTCGATACGTTGTGCGAGCGCCTTCTGCCCGGCTATTACACTCAGAGCATGTCTGGCACGTTGCTCGACCAGAAAGTTTTTGAACACCTCGTTCAACAGACGATGCCCGTGCTGCACGAGCACTTTATTAAGTATGACATGCAATTGAGCATCGTGACACTCCCGTGGCTGCTATCTTTGTATATCAACAGCATGCCGATGGTGTTTGCATTCCGTATTGTCGACTGTTTCATGGCGTTTGGCTCGCAGGTACTCTTCCAAGTTGGCCTGGCCATCCTCAAGATCAACGGCGAAGCAATCTTAAGCGTGACGGACGATGGCACTCTCATTGGTCTATTGCGCAACTACTTCCGCACCCTCGGCGATAGTGCGTATCCCGAAAGCCGAGATGAACGCCGGCAACAAATCACGCGGTTCCAGCAACTATTGGTTATTGGCTTCCGCGAGTTTGGCATCATAACGAATGACTTGGTTGACCAAGAACGCAAGCGATTCCGCCAGCAGATTGTGCAAGAAATCGAGGGATTCGCACGCCGTAGTGCCATCCGGAACCTCAAGGACTACGGTCACTTTAGCAAGGCGCAGGTGAGTCTAATTTATGACCATGTCGTCGAGTCTATTTACCGTGCTCGAAATGCGCCCGACTCACTGACCGGTGGTGAAAAACCCGTCACAGTGAGCGATCCGAAGCAGGACCTAAAGGAAATGCGCGTGAACTTCACGACGTTCCGCATTTTCCTCAGTGAGATGGCGACGTGGGCACGCGATGAATATATTGTCATGAATGGGCTTCAAGAACGTATTGAGCGCCGCATACCAGACCAGACGTTTGCTAGACGCCTTTTTGACTTTTGGGATCGTGAACACTGCGGCTCTTTGACGCTGCAAAACATCATCACGGGTCTCGATGAAATCATGTTCCTTGACTGTGATTTGGCAGGTACCACCGCTTGGTTCTTCCGCTTACATGCTGGGGGCAAAGAGAAGCTTTCGAAAAACGATGTGCTTGCATTGTCTGAATCGCTCTTGTTCAGTACGTCTTCTTGACACGCATCCCCTCTTTGTATACCATGTGTACTAACCACGCAGTGTTCCGAAACGAACCTGGTGACGAGCATCTTGGTTCCGTTTCCGCGCTCATCACGCAGGCATTTGAGCTTGGTGACGATGAGTCCAAGACCGCCTAATTACCATAGCCCTCCACAATTTGCCGTGCAATACTTGCACTTACAATTTGACGCAGCTCTTCAGTAGGATCAGTTTGAGTTTCGTCCGCGCGTCGCATAATGCCTTCTATGCGACTCATCAATGCATTGACTCGAGGATCATCATCGTCATCGTCGACATCGCCGTCGTCGCCGTCATTAGTGACGATGGCACTTTCGCTGTTCCTGACACCCACCCCGTCCTCTTCACGTCCTTGCGCCAAAAACTCCAGATCCTCTTCTTCTTCGCCAATCCGTTCGAGAATGGATGCCCTTGGCGCGAGTGACTCGCCTGTCTTCGATGCGAGGTACATTGCGACATCTTCAAGATCATTCACACGTGCGTTCTCTGCTGCAGAGAGACCCGCTTCATTACGGTGCGCAATATCGGCGCCCAGTTCTTCCACAAGTAACCGTGCCATATCCACTGTTTCACAGAAAAATAGGGGCGTTTCACCATCATTGTCTTCCACGTTGATGGATTCTTTTGGTTCTTCTCTGGAATGCAAGAGATACCGCCTGCTGTTAGTTCATACATGACTCTCAAAACATACAAGACATCTTGTTTGTTGTACGACGCTGCCGCATGCAATGGCGTATACCCTGCTTCGTCTTTGCTTGTTGGCATCATGCCTTGAGCGCTATGTTAGCTTTTTTCCATCCTCATGGATATTGATGAAGACACACCTTCATGCTCTAATAGATACATCACACGATCCAGATCACCATCACTTGCAGCGATCCATATATTTGATCCCCTGCTACGAACGAGTGCATCGTCTTTAGGAATCTCTGAAGTCATGCTGAAAATATATATATATATATATTATTCGCTCTGTCCTGTTCTGATGTACGCAGGTAGCAGCTTCAGTCACGACACAAGCTCAGTGGACGAGTCGCACGCGGTGGCCGGTTCACTTTTTACCGACGAAACCTAAAATTTGGTTCGTTTATGGACTGCCCACCTTTGTGTCCATGTACCCATGCCACACACTCGTACTCCACAACGTGTGTTCACACGTGACATGCATGTGTGCACGCACACCCACATGCGTGCACGACGAGTAGAGGCAAACGTGTGAGCCAACGGGCACGATCCTAGTTGTCGACGCATTCCTGACGCTTCGAGGAACATGGGCAAACGAAAGAAGTCAACTCGCACACCTGGCGCAGGGCGCAAGAAAATGCCACCGCTCGGTACGTTGCATTGGAATGGACACTAATTTTTTTTTCAGATACCGTATTCACATGTCTCTTCTGCCATCACGAGCGCGCTGTTTCGTGCAAAATGTAGGTTCCTGTGGGCGTCAGCTAGCTGGGCGGAGCAAAGAAGAGCTAACATGCAGTGACGAAAAGGCGCGTATTGGGTACTTAAGTTGCAAGATATGTGGGCAAAATTTTTCGGCAGATACAGACACTCTATCTCAGCCGATTGATGTCTATTCACAATGGATTGATGCATGCGAGGACGTAGCCGACAATGATGCGGCAGGAGCCTGAGTTACTTGAGTGGATCAAAGTCTTGCCACTGCGCCTTAGAGGGATTCTTTGGCATTGATGTTGTTGGTTTCTTTGACTCAGGCGTTAACATGCCGCCGCTCCATCCTGGTGGTGGCTGCACAGTCTGCGGCTTATTGAGCTGCGTACTGACTGTCGAAGGTGGAGCTAGCATGCGTGTGCTAGAAGGAACAAGCGCATCAAATAAACCTGGAGATTGTGTGCCGGTACATGACGTGGAATTGTGTGCACTCATGTCGGGAGTATTGGACGACTTTGAGCGGGCGGGTGTTTCCGTCTGCAATGTCATATTCATCGACTTGGTCTGTGACGGCGTGGATGTGGTAGTTGCCATGGATGAAGAAGAGGGAAGAAGATTCTCCATGGCTTGCACACTGGTTTCGTAACGAGCATGCCCCACCAACGCCTCCAAATCGATATCGCCCGTAGATGCAATAGCTGCATTCAAAGGAATGGGCGTAACATTGCTTGCAGACTGTTGCGCTGATTCGTTTGTTTGTACCTCCAGGTGACTTGCCTCACGAATATGTGCAAGCTGTTCCTGTTCGACTGTTTCTCCAAGGCACTTGATTGTTCGGATAAACCGATGAAATTGGGTCTCATTCAACAACGGACACATCGCCATGACCCAAAGACGAGGTAAAATTACAGTAGCCTTGGTCTCTAAATCCACCTTTTCACACAGTGCCTCATAAACTGCAAGCGATGCTACCATAACGGAGGGCTCGCGTGTCTTGATTCGACCCATAGTCGGCAGCAAGGTATCCATGATACTCACTTTGTCCAGCAAAGGAATCATCGCATGGAAACAGATCTGAAAGTCAGGGAATCAACGAAGGAATACCATTGACATACCAAGCTGCTCACTTTAACAGATAGTGTTTTAGTTTTTGAGAACACCGTAGTGAGCTTGGGTAGCAGTTTGTCTTTGACGTGCGAAAAATCTAGTATGCCACACAGTTTGGGAATGTGCTGCAAAGCATTCTCCTGCACAGCAACGTTCTCATGATCAAAGGCAGAGTAAAATAACGGCATCACCCGGTCTCGAAATACAACCGGTGTCGTTTTATTGACCATCAAGTCCGTATGATTTAGCAGCAACACTGTGGTCACGTTAGGAAAAAGTCTAGAAAAAACTCAATCACACGCACTCTGGCACTGAGGAGGATCATGCACTCGGAAGTGCGGCTCTAATCGCGGAAGGACGCTGGATGTAAACTCAAGTTGTGCTGTGTAAGTCATGCATCACAACGTACAGAAGTGCTTTGCGATGAAAAAGACATTCGGAAGAATGTAGGGCAACAGTGCCTTGTCCGGGGAGGCTTCCAGCAACTACTGTGAGTCTTTGTGGTACTTACATTAGGTAGAAGCTTCCGTCGCAACAAAGCCATGGAGAATTGCGGAAGCATTTTATACATGCCTCGAAGGAATTGCACTTGCTCCGATCTCGACCGTGTAGAAAAGCTTTCGCGTTCCATAAACTTGAGGATGCGCACGAGCATACTATTAAAATATGGAAGCTGTTGAAACATTTTAGCAGAATATCGATCCGTATCTTTTCGCGTAATGAGGTGCATCAAGATATCTTTCATTAGGTCAGTTAACCCCAGTTTCTTTCCCACCCCCCTTGCACGTACTTTGAGCATCGCTTCCCAACATATCCCACGTCGATGTGTGGATCCTGCTGGAAAGTTCCTCGACATAGGTGCACATTGCACTGATACTACCATATGTTTGATAGGGTTTTGCACCGTGATGCAACGCCATGAAAAATAAAATGCCGAGCGAGTACATATCGTTACTCGGATCCACTTTGTGGTCCATTACGTACACCGGGTCCATCACATCCACATCACGCCGCATCATCTCAGGCAAAGCATGTTCATCGTCCTCCCATGCCCAGTGCCTGTCGCTCGTGATCTCAGACACATTCGTCAAATAGGCACATCCACAAAGTTTCCAATCGCCCTTGGCATTGATAACCACAGCATTTGATGTTAAATTAGTATGTATGAGCTTAGCATCATGCAAGAACTCTAGCCCTTGAGCAATCTGGAGAAAACCTTTTTGCACTTCCACTTCGTCTAGTTGCATGTCAGGGTTTGTCGTCTCTTGCATCATGGCATGAGAGCTCGCAATGACTTGCTCTGTTGCGAACATGAAGTTGGAGCGGCTTTCTTCCAATGGTTCCACAACTTCCAGAATACATGGATGCCTCAATCGAGACAGCGTGGTGACCTGGGAAGGTGTCAGCTTCAGCTATTCCGACGTTGCGGACAAACCTACCTCGCGCTTCAGGTGCTCAATTTCTTTCACTCGCATAGCACCTCTCGATACGGGTGAGTACATCCATATAGACACAGTTTGACGCGCCAATGTGTCCATTGCAGATGCAGGCAAGTGCCCAGACGACGCAGTCTTTTTTGTGGCAGACTGTACTTTCCAAGGCCCAATCCAGATCCTAGTAATGTTATTGACGTCATGTCACGTACGGTGGGCGTGTTTCATCCACTGCATATTTGATAGATATATTCGTTCTCCCTCTGAAAATTGTCAATATGGGCCGTTGCACGTACATTAAGGACGATGCCTGACTCCATAAGGACGCCATCGCTCTTACTACGCTTGTGCGAGGCTGTAGGATTAGGCTTTCTCTGTTTAATGCGCGTTATGCAATGTGAATTACGTAAAAAGGCGTGTGTCGCTTCAACTTTCATCTCGCGAAGATGAACGCTTTGATAGAGGCGCTGCAAGATACCCAGCGATTTCCGAGTGAAAAGCAAGCCAACAACGCTGATGAACTCGCACACGAGCTCATAGCTCTTCAATCTATATACGGGATGGAAGAGGTTGAACTTAAGTCTGGCGCAAACGTGGACGAGCCCACCCTGTTTGTTGTGCGCTTGCCATGGCAGAAATCAGGCGACATTCACGTAAAATTACAAGTCCGACTCCCTAAGGGATATCCAAATTGCGATGAAGCACCAACCTTGGAACTGGTAAATCGAACGCTGGGCTCGTTCCAAATCGATGATGCAATTCGCGATAAACTGAGCCATACCTTCTCACCAGAAGGTTCAGCACCATGGGTTAAAGGTGAACCTGTCCTATTCCAAGGTATAGATAGTGCTTCAGAATCTCTACAAGATTGGTGGGATGAACGATCCAAATCTGTGTCTCATGAAGATGATGAAGCGCCGCGGGACGCGCACCAAAAGCCTCAAACCGCCTCTTCCCGCCAAGCTGATTTGCGATCACTCGTCCACAGCGACACGATATTGGAAAGAAAGTCTGAATTTCTAGGTCACGCGGCAAGAATCTCTCACCCAGATGAAGTAAGTGAGCGGCGGTCATTGTAACTGACATCATGAAGGTCCCTGTCATACTCGCGCATATTCTTGAGTCTGACAAACGAATTCAGCGTGCCACACATCCTGTAATTCATGCATGGGTCTGTCGCACACCTGATGGAGTATGTCACCACGGTAGGTTAGCAACGAGGCAGGTAACTTGATTAACATGTGACAGATTGCGATGACAATGGCGAAACAGCCGCAGGTGGTCGGTTGGCCCATTTACTCACATTACTGGTGCGTATAAGGCGATTACACAAACTTATGCATGTTATAACAGCGCGTCGAGAATGTTTTGGTTGTTGTGACACGTTGGTTTGGCGGTGTTTTACTAGGCCCGGAGCGATTTAAGCACATAAATCGTGCAGCGCGAGATGCACTCACTAAAGGTGGCTTCATTGATTGATTGTTTCGTTTCCCATGCAGATTTGGATGTGCTTTTCGAAAACGCTCATTCGTGCGTTAAATACGCACACGTATCCAATTAGAGACTTTAGCCACCCAGATGCCAATGATATTTCACTAGTTAAGTCATACTTGGATCCGATTTTGTCCCTGTTTTGAAATCGGGCATTTGCCACATGCGTGGCGGGATTCCAGCGGTGCGCGTCTGTGCATAAACACACGTGTACGAACGCCAATTTTAAGACTAATGCCACCCATATATTTTTAACTTCTTGCTACGTTTGGCTGGAAACACATTCAGCATCAGTGACGATGTTGGGCGTGACGCCATTCTTGCTGGTCCTCGTAGCGCTTGTCGCATCTGCTGTTGTCTCTGCAAGTGATGTCTCCGTTGCTCGTCTTAGCCGCGAGCTTCGTAAACGTGATACGGCTTCAACAGATGCTTCTGAGTTCAATGGGAAAACATTTGACTATGTGATTATTGGTGGTGGTCTCGCCGGTCTTGTGGTCGCGTCGCGCTTGACTGAGAATCCCAATATAACAGTGGCTGTAATTGAAGCTGGTACGTCTGGGACGGCCAAGAACGAGTCCGAGAAGATCTTGCCACCCGCTGCGAACTTGTACAACTCTCCGGGTCAAACGTACATGAACTGGCATTACAAGACGGTTCCGCAACCACAGTTGAATAATAGGATTGCCCCATGGCCACGCGGGAAAGTTCTCGGTGGAAGCAGTGCTATCAACGGTCTCTATTACGTTCGTCACAGTGTCCACGAGCAGGATGCGTGGGGCGACATGATCGGTGCTAAGGATCTATGGGGCTGGGATAACATGTACAGGGCCATGAAAAAGTCAGAAGCGTTCACCGCACCGCTGGACTCTGTGGCCCAAATTGATCAAATTTCACCCAACCCAGACTCCCATGGAATGAATGGCCCGATCAATTCTACTTGGCCTGCAGTGACATACGACTGTGTTGGTGCGTTTGTTAATGCCAGCTCGAGCGTTGCCACGCCGCATGCCAAGGACCCCTACGGTGGCACTAATCTTGGAACTTACGTGGCAACCTTGAACATCAACCCGTCTAATTGGACGCGTAGCTTTGCCCGCACTGGTTATTATGACCCTTACGTTTATCGCTCGAACCTTCATGTTCTTACTCGCCACCTGGTTACAAAGATCGAATTTGACACAAGTGGTAAGCAGATTAAGGCTACCGATGTGAAGTTCAAGTCGGACCCTAACTCTGACGAATACACCGTCAAAGCTGGTCGCGAGGTTATCGTCAGCGGCGGCGCTATCAATACGCCTCAGATCTTACAGCTGTCTGGTATTGGTGACAAGAACTTCTTGAAATCTAAAGGCATCGATGTTGTGCTCGAATCCCCAGCTGTTGGCTACAACCTTCAGGACCACATCTCTGGAGGTGTCGAATGGCACCCTAAGGATAGCACAAAGATGCCGCCTTCGGATACCAATGAGTCAAAGGAGGTCAACTCTTACACAAACAATGGAGTTGCATATGTGAATGGTTCACAAGTTCTCAAGGATCAATGGAACTCGTATATCGACCAAGTGAAGGGCAACAAATCTAAGGCTGTCGATGCATACAATGGCACGGACGCCGCCAAGAAAGGCTACGACTTGACATACTCGACTGTGCTTGGGGTTATCCAAAAAAACGTCGCCACCATTGAGATGCTTTTCTCTATGGCATTTGGCCAGGTTCAGGTTCAATCGGCTCTACAGCATGCTTTCTCTCGTGGTCATGTGTTAGTGAACTCGAATGATCCATTCCAGGCCCCTGACATTGACCCCCGCTACTTTGAACAAAGTTCGGACTTGAACATGCTTCGAGGTGCATTCAAGCTTGCACGTGAAGTAGGACAGGCGCAGCCACTGAATTCGTTCTTGGACCAGGAGACTCATCCTGGAACAAACGTGACGTCTGATCAAGACTGGGATAACTTCATTCGTGATCGCGTCGGCACTGAGTATCATCCGAGTGGTACTGCCGCGATGCTTCCTCAGGACAAAGGCGGTGTTGTTGACAAGAACCTTATGGTGTATGGCACGTCGAACTTGCGTGTCATAGATGCCTCTGTGGTGCCTTTTGTGGTCGCATCGCATTTCATGTCTCTTGTATACGGCGTCGCTGAGGTTGGTGCTGAAGTTGTCTTGGATGCTTACAAACAATCAAACTCTGATGGCGGCGGCGAAAAGAAAGATAAAGATAATGGCAATGCTAAGGACTCAGATGGCCATTCAGGAGGCACATCCAGCGCTGGCGCAAAAAATTCGACTGGCAAAAGTGACTCCGACAACAATGCTCAAGACGCGAGCTCCACGTTGTACACCAGCTCCAAAGTTTACTCTACCATTCTAATGAGCGTTGTTGTTGCATTTTTCACATTTTACATCTCCTTCTAACTTCATATATACATACTTTTCTCATGTTCTTCCCACCGCTGCTACGAGCACTGTTGCATAAAAGTAATACAGTACGCTGCATAGATATTTTAGACAATTGAAGAATTGCACGATCTTTGTTACCGGGGTTGAACTGAGTTATTAGTGAAACTAGCAACATGATTACGTACATATGAGTAAAACACAGGCTTGCTCATGCAAGAACGCCAAAGTGCTTGGAATGGATTGGTCGCAAGGCATTCTCTGACTTGCCCTAACCGCCGGAATTCCAGGAGTAGAATGCACAGTTACGCATGTTGGCTGAACATGTCAGAGTTTCTTTGCAGACGGGTGCGTCGGCACGCGCCCTGGCAGACTGTTCAATTTCACCACAGTAGTGTTGTTTATTTCATGGGTATAATAATGCCTAGTAGATTCCAACGCCAGACGTACTCCCGCTCCCTTCCCTCATTGCTTCGAACTGCTGGGTGCTACGATGACTCGATTGTTCAGCTGGGCCGCTGCCCTCTCAGTGGTTTCTGTTTTCTCTGTTTCACAAGTATCGGCATATGTCGGCGAGGTCCATAACTACACTAGGCGCGCGACAACTGGTAATGGTTGGGACATCGATGGCAAATCTTTTGACTATGTGATTGTTGGGGGTGGTACGGCCGGTCTGGTATTGGCCAATCGCCTCTCTGCTGATGGCTCTAACTCAGTCGCTGTCATTGAGGCTGGACCCTCTGGCTATGAGGACAACGACAAGTTTATCGTCCCTTCAGCCATGTTGTATGACTCTGCTGTCAACACACAGTACGACTGGCAGTACAAGACAACCTCCCAAAAACATCTGAATGGAAAGGAAAAGTCTTGGCCCCGTGGTAAAGTCCTTGGTGGTAGCAGTGCGATCAACGGTCTTTACTATGTTCGTCCTAGCCGGGAAGAAGCTGACGCTTGGGCCGAGCTCGCCGGCAAAAACGGCTGGAACCACTGGGGTTGGGACAACCTGCTTAATGGTATGAAGAAGAGCGAGAAGCTTCAAACTCCTCTTAAGAGTGTTCGCGAACAAGCCCATATTGAGTATGACGGTAGCTCGCATGGACGGAATGGCCCAATTCACACTACTTGGCCCGCTGTAACGTATGGGCCCGTCGGTGCTTTTATTGAATCTGCGTCTAAAGTTGCTGTCCCCCGAGTCAAGGATGCTTATGGCGGCGAGAACCATGGTACATACGTTGCACTCTCGTCTATGAACAAGCGTAACTGGCAGCGCAGCTTCTCGCGTAACGAGTACCTGGATCCAATCTCTGACCGTAACAACCTGCAAGTTCTCACTGGCCACCTAGTAACCCAGGTTATCTTTGACCGTTCTGACAAGAACCACGTTCAAGCCACGGGTGTGCACTACAAAGCGAGTGTAGACGAAGTGGAGCACACAGTACACGCCAACAAGGAAGTCATTCTTTGCGCTGGTGCGATTAACACTCCTCAGATCCTGCAACTCTCAGGTATTGGTTCCTCAGATCTACTGAACCGTCACGGTATTGATGTTGTTGTTGACCTGCCTGGTGTCGGTGAGAATCTTCAGGATCACATTAGTTTCGGTCTGTCTTTCCGTGCTAAGAACGACAAGGACGTTGCACCTCAACAGATCACTGGCAACAAGAAGACCGATTCTTACGTCAATTCTGCTGTGTCGTACGTTAACTTCGAGAGTCTTTTCAAGCACCCTGATCACGTGCGCTCCAAGTTCCAAGCGCGTGCCCGTGAGCTTGCCGGTGAAGGCAGGAAGAATGAGGCTGTGCGCAGGGGCCAGGAGAAGACCTATGAGTCTATGGCTCAGCACGTCTTCGGCGAAGATGTCGTATCACCTGTGGAGATTCTAGGCAATCTTATCTTCGGCAGTATTAACATCCAAGCTGCTCTGCAACACCCTCTGTCGCGTGGCTATGTTCGAATTAAGAACAAGAATCCCTTCGAGTGGCCCCTGATGAACCCGAACTACTTGAAGGAGGATATGGACATGACTGTGTTGCGCCAGGCACTTAAACTGATTCGCAAGATTTCACAAGAGTCTCCTCTCAAGGACCTCATTGCCCACGAGGACTCACCTGGCTCTGACGTGCAGTCGAATGAGGACCTTGAAAACTGGATTCGCGAAAATGCCGGCACCGAATACCATCCAAGTAGCACCTGCTCGATGTTGCCGAGGAGCGAGGGAGGTGTTGTTGCCCCTAATCTTAAGGTACATGGTACAAGCAACTTGCGTGTCGCTGATGCCTCAATTCCACCCCTTTCGATGTCATGCCATTTGGAGTCGGTAGTGTACGGTATTGCCGAAATTGCCGCCGATCTTATCCTTGGCAACTAAGTTTCGTAATGATGAGAGCCACTGTGGCAAGATTTTTATTATTGAACACTATTCCACACATCATTCCCTAGGTAGTTCATGAATGGGTTATATTTCATGGATTGTAGAAACAACTGCGACGCTAGATTATGAAGAGACTTAGTTGTTTTTCTCAGTTAACTTACACCACGTGGTTGAAAGTTGAGTTCTCCACCGTGCCGACGGCGAAGGTAACAAGGACTTTACCGTATTTGACTCACTTATGGGTGCGAACGAGAGCCGTATTGAGTCGGACGGACTTGGTATGCTTCAGTAACGCCAAACTAACTTCTTTTTAGCTCCGAAGCAGGGGTATCATGTTATTCGCGTTGCTCAGAGAAGTCCTGCTCAGTATGCCGGCTTGTACGTTGCATGAATTGAATGAACTGCCAACGCATTACAGTGAGCCGTTTTTTGACTTTTGTATTGGCATTAATGGGCACCCGCTTGCGGATCTTGGCATTGAATTCCCGCGCGGTATTCCTTCCGATACTAAGCTACCAAATGCTAAATGGTCCACTGTCGAAGAGAATGAAGGCCGCACGATCATTATCAATACGTGGAACTCCAAACATCAGGAATATCGAGGTGCGTCGTCATGACATGTTATTTGACATATACTTCAGACGTCAGCATTGTTCCCTCTCGCACATGGTCTGACGACCAATCTCAAAGTGGGGTACAACCATCTTTATTGGGTCTAACTCTGCGTCTTTGCAACCCGCTCGAGACCGTGAGTCATGTGTGGCATGTCCTGGACGTAATAGAAGGCTCACCTGCTGATTCGGCAGGGCTCGTACCTTATGGTGACTATATTATTGGATGGACAGGTGGCCCACTTCAAAGTGAGGGTGACTTTTTCCAACTTGTGGAACAATATGTGAACCATCAACTTTCTCTCTATGTCTACAACAGTGACTACGACCATACGCGCGAGATCATGATTGTGCCCAATCGTGATTGGGGAGGTGAGGGCCTTCTGGGGTGCGGCATGGGCTACGGACTATTACGTATGTTCCACAGAGCTACTAACGCATAGATCGTATCCCTCAGCCACGCAAGCAATGGGATGAAATGCCATCAGAAGCATCCAAAGGTCACGATGACGAATACGTGAATAACAATGTTGCAACTATGCCAACAACTTCCGACGCCGTGTCTGAAGCTTCTAATTATTATGTACCTCAAGATCCTGATTCTTACAAATACGGCGTAACACTCAATATGCATGAAGAAGAGGAAGAATAAAGGAAGAGATAGTCTTCAAGACAGAACTATTGCAGGCAATAGAAAATGGAAAGAAAACAAGTGCCAAAAATGCGAGTGATGTATAGAAGATTTGTACAAAAAAATGAAAATCAATCGAAATTATGTGGCCATAGCTATCTCAACCGTACAGGGTCCGTCGAAAGGCTTCCAATGCCTGTCTGAAACCGTGTTCAAATTCCCAAGCATTCTTGGGGTCATGGTCCTGTTCGTACGAAGCCAAGCGAAGTTTTGCGAGCTGGTTGGGAAGTCCAACTTCTGCACCCTCTTGCAGAAATTCGAGGGCATCCTTCCAACCCATCTCAAATCCATGCTTGTACTGTTCATGATCATAGTTTCCGCCCTTCGAATCCCAGTACTTGGAGTGTTCCTGGAGGCATCGCTGCGCAAGTTCAACACCCTGCTGACGGAGAGCGTTGAAGTCCACGTGACCTCCATCGAGAGGGTTCAGTGACGGAGGCATTGTACCTTTCTCTACAGCGGTGTAAAAGCACCATCCGGGATCAGGGCCCCCTTCCTTCTTTAATGTCCAGTAATAGTAGCCAGCCGTATACGATTCAAACGCATGCCACTGAGCATGTGACCAACTTTTAAGTGCATCCAAGTGGTTGGCACATCCACGTAAAGAACCAGGATTCAAAGCGCCACTCCACTCGCCGATGATAATAGCGCCTTGTGCGTGCTCGGAAATGCCCTTGAGCCACCATGCCGTCTTGCCTTGCTTTCCTACATCAAGATCACAAGCATGCTGCTCGGCAGAAGTTCGATGATCATGCGACGTGAAACAGCGATACATGTGATGGTCCAAGACAAGCGGGTTGCCTATGTCGCTGTGTTTGCCCACGTACTTAGCGTAGTGGTTCGTGTCCCAGCCATCACCGATGTATAAAGGCAACTGGGCGACAGCAGGGCTCGAGCTAGCGCGAATTGCCTTGATCGCATCAACATAAAAGCCCTCCAGACAGCTGTGGTTTTGAGGCTCATTCATGAGCTCAAGACCAATCACATTGTCATATTGACTAACAGCTTCAGCAAGTGCGGTAAGAATTTGGATTGTTAGTTTGCGGTTTGATGACGCATGCAGCCCGTTCCAAAAGCTCACGTTCCCGTCGCTCTTACCGCAATGACTGTCACCATTCTGTCCACCAGGTACACCGTGCAAGTCGATTAGCACTCCAATGTCAAGCGAAGCAGCCTTCTCGATGCTTGCGACGATGCGTTGCCAGGCACCCTCATATACAGTTGCGAACGATGCATAGTCTGTCCCCTTTAAGAGTTTGGTGTGCTCTTTATTCCCAGCAAGGAAATGCGCGTACAGAATCGGTATGCGCACGGAGTTGATGCCATGCGCCTTCATCCATTTCCAATCGCCGTCATCGATGAACGAGTCCCAGTGACGCTCGAGAAGCTGTTTTGCTTCCTCTAAGTTCATTCCCTTGACGATATCCATGTCACAGCTACCCGATTCATTCAGTGATTGGAACAAACTACCCGTAAGCCAGCTTTCGAGTGCAAACCAAGAGCCCAAGTTTACGCCCCGTTGTTTACGAATGGCATATTTTGATCGCTTGCTAATGGGCTCGTTCCATGGCGTTACGTCCTTAGGCGCATGTGTCTCAGTTTTGTGAAACACATCGTGAAGCTTGTCCAAGAACTTTGCGTTAGTCATATTATAGCTTCATGACGCACCTTGCCCATCGTGATGTTTGCAAGGGATCGTGAACGGGACTGATCGCTCGTTCGGCACTTTCTTTCCCCGCCCTCTCTTGTCTTGGCGCAGCTGTCACTGGATTGCGTCACCAATTGGCCCGTGCTGTTTAGATAATCTGGATGCCTAATTGAATAGACATGAAGAACATGGAGGTCCTCTTTCACACAAGCATGGCACCTAAGCTACGCATCTCGGCAGGTCCCACGGCGAACAAGCTAGAGCTAGTGGCTGTCAATCATGACGATAAACCTGTTGTGATTGATTCAGACTGCTTCCAAGGTAAATTAACTGTTCGGGTAAAGAATTTCCATGGAGAACTACCTGAGAATGTCGAATACCTCGAGGATGTTAAATATTTCTCCATGCCATATGGCTCACAAATGACATATAGCATTCAAATGCAAGGTCGCTTCCCTGCTGGTGTGAATGCCAACGATCTAGTATTCGGAAATGAGTTCGATGAACCCATTCGCGTACGTCGTTGTCTCTATCTTTCAACTTACGATATACTAGGATTCCCTTCCGTACGGAATGGGACTAGTCTTGCGCTTCGCATCATTCATCGATCCAAATCGTACGTCCTTGTGCTAACGATGAATTCAGTCAAGCATGACTTGTATGGAGATAAGCCATGGGCCTTATCACCATTTCTCTCCACAGTATTTCGCGCTAAGGCTGACCGTGCTGTTGAGGGCACGTTCTCATCGTGCGCATCGGCCAAAGAGTGTTTCGAACGCGATGCTTGGCCCAAGTTTCCTCAGCCAAATTCTGAAGAAACGTTTCTAGAAGACGACATATCGTCGCTTTTCTATCACTCCGGTGCTGATGCAAAGGAACCTCAGCTGGACCGTAATATGGAAGTGGACGAAAATGTTGTCAAAACGTTCTCTAACAATGACAAGGCTAGACAGCACCGCATGTCATGGCTCGGTTCCGCTTCGAATCGAAAGAAACTCAACGTAACGCCTGATGATGTTATTACTGCCGATTTTGGCAATGGTTTTGTGCGTAGCGATAAGAAAGTGGCAAGGAGACTAACCGCAGATTGATTTCAACACGTACGTGAATCGTAATCATCTTACCATCGACCAGATTGGAGGCTGTTATTCCTTTAGGAGGAATGCGTATCAGCTGTACGTGATGAGACGCACAGGAATATGTGCCGTACTAATTTTGCAGTGCAGCGGTACTGGCGCGGTCAGCCTGTCCGCTATGTGTGCAAGAATTTGAAGACGGGGCAAGTGTATTTTGTGGCTCAGTGAGTATTAGTCTGGACTATTGCTGATGCAAATTCAGGTTCGAGATAATTGAGACCGATGTAGACACCTAGCCCGCAAGCTCAGCTTCGTAAAAACATATACCTTGACAATCGAGCCACGTCCGAAGCCTTGCCCGATTCTTTGTGATAGAGTTGGATAACACACCAGATCGTTGCGCTACGCTCATGAACTCATCTAGGCTTATTGGCTCCATCAACAAAATTCGTCTGTAAAGCTGTTCATCTGATAATATGATCCGGCACATAGGCTCATCCATTGTATTGGCTCGGGGGCTGTACAAATCTGTTTCATATGTGTCGAAGTCGTGTTTGAACTGTGTTGAATCACTAGACAAAGACGATATATCTGATACAGCAGAATCGTCTTCTAATTGGATTTGTGCAACCGCCTTGTTAAGCTCGCTTTCTTGCATGCTTTTGCGAGACTGATCACTCGTCGAGTATTCCAGTATTTCTACACTCGTTGAGTGGTCTGTGAGGTCTGTGTCAGATATGACAATGGTATCGTCAGGCACTTTCCGCGACTTTTCCGTATCCATGACGATAGATGAACTATGCGTTATATAGTATTCATGAAGCGAATCAATGAGCCCTTGCTTTGGTCGTGAGGTAATCAAGCCCAGTCGTTTGCACTCTTCCTTAAGCTGCGGCACTTTCCATGAGGCAAAACTCTGGGTATTCACTGAACGAAACGTGGGTCGACGCTGATGTGCCATCCCTGAATGCTTTTTAATGTTGCCGTGCTTATGAATTTGTGTTTTGTAAGCTGCAATGGAACTTTGTCGATATGGCGGACCAGTCACCTGCCGTAGCATCGGTCAACTCGATAGACATGCGTAGCGAACGAGTGGAGAGCGCATCCGCTAAAGGCATGCACATTTAACGCGAAAAGATCACTAGAAATTCCTACGTAAAGCGAAGCTGGCCGCCTCTGTCGAGCGTCAAATGAAATCCGAAGACAGCATCATCCAACGCATTTTTTTTTTCGTCAACTTTGCATATCATTTTGTGCCATTCTTGATGTCAACATAGCGCTTCTATTTCATGCACCTTACTCCGCGTGCAAGTTGGCCAGCCCTCTCTTCTTTCAGTAGCTACCATTATTACTCTTCTACGTAGCATGTACGGACTACCGACCCATCACCCGTCTGACGAGTGTGCAAACGGACGAGCGGGCGCTAAGATGCCCGAGCGGGCTTGCTCGTTATGAGCAAGCACGAGGAATGGCACTTCCCCTGGTGTCGCTTTATCTAGACGCCCTTTGAATACCCACAGGCAATCGAGCATGCAACTAGGCTATATGTTAGTTTTGACGATATACGCACCTGCACTGCGCAGTGAGCAACACGAAGTGGACGACATTGCCGCACGAAGAAAACTCGTAAAGGCCGCTGTTTGAACGTCTTTTCAGTCGCGCTAGCGCGCGTTACAACGCACGTGATCTTTTTTGTGACACTGGCTCGACGCAGTTGTCTCTAACCCCATTCACCGTGCACGACGCTTCGTGACTTGCATAAGTTCGGAGAGCGAGCATGTTGGAGGGTGGGCCCTCGCTGAAAAGCTTCTTGCACCAAGCGAAAGTATTGTCACTTTACAGGAGCCTACTCCGGTCCACAAGAGGTAAGCGTGAGTGCCGTTATTTATGCGCGCAGCTTCTCCGACGCTGAGTGCGCGACATGAAACAATAGCATGGTTCCGAGATGAGATCGAACGGACGCGTTACGAGTCGGATGAAGTACGTTAGCCTACCTAGCTAACAAAAGGGGCGCATCAAAGCTTATCTCATGCACGGGCGCATGACTCTCAGCCAAATGGAGAGTATGTCAATCCTACAAGCTTCAGACTCTTCATATCCTGCTCTACGTGGTAAACGTAATTGTCTGTGACTATGAATGGGTAAATGTGTATATGTGATAATATCCGTTAGTTTACAAGACGCAGCTCGCCCAGCATGAAGCGCATAAGCTGCAAAAGACACTCCAAAGAGAAAACAATCTGCGACAGTATAGAATGTTCTGCTAGCAGAAACATCGTATCCTCCATTGTCCGCGTGTGTGACGCATAGCCCCTTTCACCATATGATGACGTGCTAGATAATTTAGGATATGCCTCTTGACGGAGAAAAGGTCCATCATAAATGGGTCGTTGTGAGGAAATATTATTAGGCGAGTTATAGTATACAAGCTCATGGTATCCAAGAGCGGTCGCTGAAATCACCTCTTCCATCGAGCGTTTTGTCGACGGTAGTGACTGTGGTAGCCGCGCCCGAGTGATCATGGATTGCGCCACAAGCCACAAGTCCAGCACCACAGACGAGATCAGCTCCTGACGCAGGTGCAGCACTTGTAATACAGCGAGTTCGCTTCCAGTTCGATACTCCTGTTCTCGACACATTCGCAAAGTCATAAACAACGTGAAGATCATCTCCAAATGCTCGAAAATGCGATGCATGATCTTGATCGGCTTGGGAACCAGACTGAGTTCACTCGATATGACGCGCATAAGTGCTTCACAGCTTGTCAAGTGCAAGCGGATTGACTTCTCCAACTCGATGTAGCCAGCTTGAAGCTTGGGCGAAGATTTAAACCCTCTGTACAGCATTTGCCGCGCCATCGTCAAATACCAGTTTTGGAGTAGTGTAGACGTATCTGACAATTTGTACATCAACTGAGTCCGAGCATGATACGGCCAAAACACCAAATTGACGATAAGCGCAGCAGCAATACCAAGAAGGTTCATGTACCCACGTAAAAGTGCTTCATGTATGGGCGCGTCACCTCGCGGACTTTGGTATGCCAATATTGCCACGAGTGGCGTCGTAAAGCCTGTCAGAGCGCCGACGGGAACGAGACTGGGTCGCATGCGTATCAAGATGGCGATAACTGAAAAAAAGCTGATCATGACACTAATTCCCCACGGATTTCCGCGCGAGATCTCCATCGTTAAAAATCCAAACAGTGAACCCAGAATTGTTCCGATGATTCGGAAGATAGCGATGCGAAACGAGTCGCCTGTTGTCGCTTCAAGTGACCAAGTGTACGCAATCAATAGCCAAGGCCCCTTGCACTGGCGCCACCACTGATCTTGTCTTGGATATATGAATCCGATCGCAGAGAATAGTGTTACACCACTCGCTAGTTTGAGAGCGAACCGGACATGGCTTGAGTGTTTTACTTGTTGCAGCACCGTCGAAATGAAAATTCGTCCATTCATGACAGGGGACGACCGCAATATACTGATCACGCGATACCTGAAATGCGACCAAAGTGTATTGCCACGGACATTCTTGCGTGTGGTTCTCATGGCGTGAGCTACATTTTGTGCATACGTTTTATATTTTGTCTTTTTGTTGGGATTCTCGAATATGTGAGCGATGTTGTCTGAGTGTTCATCGTTGTTGTCATCCGTTGTGCCGACTTGTCCCCGATTTGCGTAATGCGACGGTAAGTACAAGTCAGTTGTGGCATTTTGAAATAGACTAATGCCGCTGGTCGATTGAATCCACCGTAGAAAATCAAATCGGGGCAGATAGATGGATCTTCGTCGACGCTTGACCAGCTTCTCGAGCATAGGAACCGACAGATTCAAAGTGTTTTTCGCTCGCCTAGCGAGTTGAAAAAGCGACAAATAAAATTGACATACCACATACATGTCAGTGCAAAATAAATTCGGTTTGCGGAATTGATCTTGTGTCGATTTCGCTTCCTCATCCGACTTCTTTGTTGGGTCTGATGATGAATTTACAGAGGCCGGCGGTGTTGGGGCTTGATTTTCGTGAGACTCCCTAAATCCACGGGCCCTGAGAAGAAGATGCAAGTGCATGTTACATTTAGTCATGGCATTTTCCAACTCTTTTTCTGTATTTGAAAGTATCTCCATTGGATTACCAAACTTTTCACTGTCGCCTAAGCGAGCATGATGAATAGCCTTTGCAAATGTTACACTCGAAGAACGCGGGTACGTTTGAGAAAAGTTATGAATAGAATTGTTGATCAGAACTTTCAATAAGCCGATGACATCAAGAATAGCTGATTCCAAATCTCTCAAGGAGCGGGCGACTTCTTCGATTTTGTTCATTTGTAGAACAGACATAGATTGTGGGTTAGACAGTGTCATTCGAAGAGACGTGGTGGACTCTGCCATAGATATTACTTCATCATCCTTCGCGTCGCGAGTCTCGTCGAAGAGGGGATCTTCGAAATCCACTTGCGGAATGGACAAACCCATTCCACTTTTTAGCCATGTTGAGGTATCGACAATAAATGTCCTAAGATGATTTGTTTCAGAAATAGGGATAATGCACCAAGTGACCTCATGCAAAGAGGCAGACAAAGCGCGGTTCATGACACTTACACGTTCTTTCAGGACTTTGAGTGAGCTGCTCACATTATTAGACTGTTCAAATGCATGTGCATCATAGTAATTATCTGGATTTTGACTGACAAATTTTTGCCATTCGACGAGCTCTTTCTCGAAGTTCGTCATTGAAATCTCCATGAGACCTGTTATAGCGTCTAGAGCCGATGACATACATCGGAAATATGTGCGGTATGCTGTACGCGGGACCATTAGATTTGCGAAGATTGAAAGTACAGCCGGTATGAACAAGGGGAAAAACAAGTCGGAGAAATTGCGGTACGTGATTTGCGAGATTGGCGTCGTCATGATCCATGTTTGAGTGAACATGACTACACGCATCGGCACTCGAAGACGCGGCACTCGGCTCCATATGTACCCAGAAATAAAAAATGTTGCAAATACGTAAGATGCACCCAGTCCACGCGTTCTGAGGGACGTGTAGATAATGTTTGGCTGATCGATCCAGACCTGTACGCACACGATGACAAAGCTCAATCCCAGCCAAAGCGCAGCAATAAGTAAGGTCAACGCCGTCATATGAACATGAGCTGAGAATGTATTTCCGACAGGAAAGAATGCTAGATGCGAGACCATGAAACTTAGGAAAACTTTGCTACCCACCCATTCTTGCACCGGACGCACAAACACGAATGGTAGAAGGGCAATATTAAGCAGAACTGGAGGCAGTAAATTGAGGATAAATTCTCTCAATTCCATATGATACGCTTTTCTGACCCATCGTTGGGCCAAGTGACGGATCATTTCCTTAGATCTTACAAGCGTAGGGAAGGGAGTAGCGCAAGGCACCGACTACGCAGCCAAATCAACACTAGGTTACCTCAATCAACACACAAACACACACCCGCATTCTCAAGCGCCCGAAGAAGGAAATCTCACACGTGACTAAGCCGCGCGAAGACTCAACTCCCCATTCTCAATCACGTCACTGTGGGCGCATCCATGCGAATGAAAGAACCAGCAACGAACAATTTTCGCTCAGTTCGACCAAACTGCATCCTGCATGGCAGGATGCATGTTAAGGCGAATTGACCGACTACCCGTAGAGATAATATGGCGCATTCTGCTCATCTCGAAGAGCTCTAGTCTCGCATACGTTTGTCGGGTTTTGTGGCATGCCTGTGCTCTAGCCCCTCGCCATGTGAAAGCAGAATATCTTTTTTGTTGCTGGCTCGATTCATATTCGCTTCGGTTCACGCAGGGTTTCAGGATGAACCCTCTTGCTCCTCAGCTGCGGTCCATGTTCGCGCCCACAACGTATCCTACGTCGGGCTCTACAAGTGCGTTACGCCGTGCTGCAACTTGTGATATTTTGTCCTTTGTGGCACGTTTCGGCATATGCACACCTGATGTTATGCGCATGTTGGAGCGTCTAGTCATTCGTAGCAAATGGTGCGGCAATATTTGTCAGCTGTACGGCATCTTTGCGACAATGCCTGAGGGAACACAAGCTCTTGTGCCGACTCGACTGGCATGCCATGCCGTACCCGAGCGGCTGTTTCGTCATTCGGTCGTGGTTAGCATGCCCTCTTATTTGGATGGAACACCTGCGCTGGAGCACGGGTTGCTTCGATCCTTCGTTCGTCATGTTTGCGATCTTACTCCCGTTGGTATGCCCGAGAGTGAAGTACGGCTGCCCCCTTTGTCTGATTTGGAGCTCATCGCGCGAATGATTCTCTTGCATCGCGCATCTCCAAATTCATCTCAAGGATACCCACTCGCGATGGCCGTGCATTTGGACAGCACACCCCTCGTCTGCCTGTTGCTGGCAACAGGTGCAGACCCCTCTTTGAAAAAAAGCATAGCCTTGCATGTGGCGTGCAAGAAAGGCTCGCTTGCTGTTGTTCGGCTCTTGGTAGAGCAAGATGATGCACTTGAGTTTCAGTGGCGCACGCGCCTTCGAGCTATCGTTGACGACTTACACGCTCTGGATGTTGTTCGAGCTACCAGACAAGAGCCTCCGCGCGCCCGGCGATCTTTACCGGAGAAAGGTGCTGTTCCTTCGAAACGACGGCGCTTAGCGGACCGTTGCCAGGTGGATGTTCCCATGCTCACGACTGCCGTGCGTGCAGGCGCATGGGATGCCGTGTCGTACCTCATGCAGACGAAGGGCGTGGTGCCTGATGTCAGCACATTGCGAATGATGGACCAAAAATCATCTTAACGAAATGTTTATAGCTGTATGGACCATAATACCCAATTTAACCATTTCCGTTAACTATCAGTCTCACTTAATTGCTTCCGCAATTCACGCTTTAGAACTTTCCCAGACGTACTAACAGTTGTCAGTAACCACGTGTGTACATACTTCTTAGGGAGCTGGTCAGTCCATGACACGCCACGCAACTTTTTGTAACCAGAGACTCGGCTATTTACGGTATCAAGGACTTGCTTCGTTAGTTCTTTCTCTGAGAGCGATGTTTTATCGGGCCTCATCACGATGCACGCCCATGGCAATTCGTTATGGGAAACATCTTCCTTCACAACCTTGGCCACGACAGCAGACTCAAGTACGAATGGAAGCGAGTTGACAATGGTTTCAATTTCTGACGCTGCAACCTGATAGCCGTTGTATTTGATAATATCTTTGACACGATCGTGCAGAGTAATATAGCCTGTGTTGTTAGCACAAGTCTGCATGCACAACGTACCATCTTGATCAAAGGACGCAATGTCTCCTGATTTGAAAAACCGATGTTCGTCATGCATGTCAGGAGCAAACGCTTGGGCGTTGGCCTCGTCATTTTTTAAGTAGCCGAGCATAACTTGAGGACCACGCACCAGTAGCTCACCTCGCTGGTTCACACCCACTGGTCTTTTTGTGTTGACATCAATGATCTGCGCCTCGGTATTTGGCACAAGTCTGCCCACATTCAGTTTGTTCAAACCAAGATCCTGCTGCGTCTGGAGCGAAATAATCGGCGACGCTGTTTCTGTTAGCCCTTCTGGTGCATGGCGACGTACTTTCAGTCATTCCATAGCCTGAAGCGTATGTTAGTCATACTCGCACATACATATATACGTGTATACAATATTGGAGGATACGTACCATCAGTGATACGGATACCGTATCGATCATTGACCATAGTGCACAGCTCTTTACTAAGAAACGCGGCTCCCGAGGCCAACGATTTGATCGACGATAAATCATACTTGTCAGCCATAGGGGATCGAACTAAGGCAATCAAGATCGGAGGCACAACGAATGCAAATGTCACTCTGAATTTTTGCACGGCCCGGAAAAAGCTTTCAGGGGAAAACTTGGCCTCAATGATGGCTGGAGTAAGGGTGTGTAAATTGATGATTGATGTGATCATGCCATAACAATGGAACTGCGGTAGCAATGAGTAGTGTACTTGATCAATTCCTTCTTGCAACGGCGCTGCTGGCTGGTCGTACCAGCCATATAGATCATAAGTTGGCTTGTTTACACGCCCGCCGAGTGTGACGGTCATTTGTATCGTGTTCGCGATGAGGTTCATGTGAGTGAGGCGCACGGCCTTCGGAAGGCCTGATGTGCCAGAACTAAAACAAAACATAGATTCTTGCTTCGCAGGGTCAAATTGGACGTTTTCCACTAACTTGTCTCCCGCATCGCGAGCCTTGATGCCTGGTTCCACGAGCCGCTTGTAGAAACTGTGCTCATGCTCCTCGTCAAACACGTACAAATCTATACTTTCGCCAGTGAGTTTCGCCAATGAGTCTGCGGCATTCTTTGCATTCTCGTATGAATTTAGCGAGGCTAGTAGAGCTCGAGGTTTCGTCAACTTGAAGACATGCTCGAGCTCCTCTGGCTTGTACATGGGATTCAGCAAGGCAGGGATTGCCCCTGTCATCATGACACCCAAAGCGGCTAGAAGGTAGTCATGTTGATTTTCAGAATAAAATGCCATGACTTCTCCTTTTCTCCATGGCCGCCCGACTATATCCTCTGATAATAGACCTGTGGCCATGCCCCATGCGCCTTGTCGTACTTGCTTTAGAGTCAACGGTGCAGGTTTGGACCGGCGGGACTCTATTGATGGAAAGAGGATTGGTGTATTGTCCGCTTCATCTGAAACGGAGCGAAGAACAAACTTTGGTAACGATTCGTTTTGAGGTAGTTTAATAGGTTTGTATGGCGATGTGAAAATCATGGGTAATGGCGAGGGCTGGTGTTAAATAGTGGCGGGGTATAGGGCTAGTAATGGAGAAGCTAAGATTAAGATGCACCCACCCAACAATTTTTAAAGGTGTGAGATAATATTATCAGACTTTATTTCTGTCCGGCCAACTTTCACGCCGTTAAACATGTGGAAGACTCGCTTGCAAAATGCATTGACTGAACATGCAAGTGACTGGAGTGTCGGTGCGTAGCGCGAATAGTTAATTCAGGGCTCTATGCGTTTTCTACTCTAAGTTGTAGTGAATCAACGGGCTGCATGCCCCGTGTTCGTCAAGTAGTGCACCGAGGGTTCGTCAACGATCAACATGAGAATGCTTCGAGCGACCGTCTTGTCTTTACCACGGATGTACGTTCAAGCAAAGCCATGGATATCGCTTCTTGTTCGAATGCCCCTGTAGAGCTCGCTTGGTACATCGCGCCTGAGCGCGTTCAGGTACGTACTATTCAGAGGGAAACACGATGTGGCACGGGCGACCGTTCGACTCTTACATCCATGTAGTTTCGGATCCAAGGGGCTGCTTACTTATTGCCGGCGCCGACACACAAGTGGCGTGCGCAATTTCCTGATGCCCAACTTGCGATTTCCGATACAAACTTCGCATGGGATGAGGAACGTGAGCGCTTCTGGAGGTTGCTGAGTCCAAGAATGCAAAACACATTCTTTGGCCCGCCGCCTGGGCAGCCTGTCCCACCAATCGCGACGGCAGAATCGTCTTCCTTGTCGCCAACTCCGCGACCACAGCATCAGATCCAGTCGCCGCATGAGCGAAATCTTCGAGAACCCAACGCCATCCCCGAGTCGTACGTTTCTTCAGTTGCAACAGCATTGGATTCTGATTCAGCAGATTTGCTTTGGTCATTATTGAGCCACATAAAGTGGATGTGTTGGAGTTAAAGCACGCACAGCGCACGATCTATGAACGAGAAGTAAATGGAGCATGGAACGGCACGTCTGTTGCGCCATAGTATACAATTATGCGTCTTCGAGATTTCGATCTAAAAAATCTCGCACTTTTGAAGAAATGCTGGTTCGCACCGACTCCGGGAATGTATCTACTCAGCGTGACGTCAGAAGTGCTCGCGCACCTACCATGAGCATATCCGCCAAGTTTGTCGACGATGGCACCTATATGTAGCGAATCTTGTGATCGCGCCTCACCTGCGTAATGTAAGTATATGACCTTGCTAGTTCTTAAAAGTTCCGTACGTTCAGCTTGTTCACGCAGCTGAGCTTCCCAGCCGCTCTCCTCCAGCATCCGACGTAGTTGGACAAGAAGCGACGACCACTCTCCCGTGGATATCATACGCTGATGCAACATGTTCAGAAGCTCTTCACAACTCTCCCCACCCTCCGCACCCGACATGGTCGAGTTGGTATCCGTGGATAAGAAAAAAAAAGCTCAAAAATCGCGTTCTGCACGATAGCTAGGCAAAGGAATCACGAATTCTCGTCAAGCTAGCCAAGTTGCGTCTTGTCACCTCCACACTGATGCCAACGCGTCTGGCGCACATCATATATACCCAAATCAAGATGGGAGTGCGTCCGAAAGTTGGATAACTATAGGCGCGTCCCAGTATGAGAGAAAAAATAGCATTATTCTACACGCGTGCATACTTCTAGCAGGCTGGAAAAAAGTATTACGTTCGGCCTGCTGGTGGCTTGATAAAAGTGCCGTTGAACCATGCGATGGCGGCTTTCGTAAAGTCGCCTGTGTCGGTGGCAGAAGAATAGGCAAGACGGAGAAAATGTTTGCCAGACTCTAAGCTTTGATGAATTTGCGATTGACTCAAAAGATTAGAATTCTCGAAAATGTCATGACTCAAAATCGACGAGAGGTTGAACGATGTGGCTGGACCCTTGTAACGCAGAACATCATCCACAAGCAACGAGAAGCTGGACCAAACATTTTGTTCAGCCGTGGGAATGGGCGCCCAGCGAATCATTTGGTCTGTGAACGTCCGATTCATCGAAAAGTGTGGAATAGCAGAGTCTCCCACAGCATCACCGCGAACAACGCCCTCGTCTTGTAAAAGGCCATCGAAGCCCCACCGGGCGACGCCATTAATATACATGCCAAAGAGGATCGCACAACAGAGCATCGATATGCGTGTGGGAAAGCCACAGGCTGGCAAAAGAGCAAGGCCAATCACATAATGGTGGATTCGAACGACTTCGCCCGGCACAGCTGCACAAAGACCTAGAACGACACATGCAATAATATACAGCGTCAAGAACTTCGGGAGCAGGCCCACACTGCGGATGACGCGCACCTGATTGAACGCTAAAATCACCACGACAATCACCACGATAACCAGCGATGACAATGCGCCTGGCTGCTGCGATATGTCGTGCACCGTTAGCCGCTGGAGAGGGACGTCTGCAAACACGACGTCCAGCAGCACACCGATCCACCACAGTCCGAGCCATCCAATGCCAAACTCCAGAGGCACGTGCTGAAACGCTCCCCATACGTGCTTTAGCGCGCAGTGCCAAATGACAAAGCAGACGAAGAGATGTGGTCCAAAGTCGCCAGCGGCTGCGCCCACCGGCGGCGGCATACTTCGCAGCTCCGATACCAAGTTCACGTGCCAGAAGCCGACACACGACATGGTCCAGAAAAGAAAGAGTGGCATGGGTCTTACGATGAAAGTCAAGACAGCCAGAAACACCACATTTATAATATACAAGCGCCAGCGCTCGTCCGTGCAATGCTGCGAATCTTGCGGATGGAAAAATAGAAATGACGATGGGAACACGGAGGGAAAAGGAAACGAATCAATGCCATTCTGTGAACTGTTGTCAAAGTGCGTAAATGATCCCATCTGCCGTACGATACCGCATCCACCACGACGGCCAATTACTCCTGCGTGCTGTGCGGCTGCACATATGAACGAGTCCGCACGGTAGGGTGTAGAATTGCTGCCGCCGACGACCAGGGGCACATAGTTGTACGCTTGGTCTCCAACAGTGCGTGGGTTCAGCAGCGTTGTTTTTGCGCATCCACTTGGACACTGGAACGTCATGGTAGAATCGGAAAAAGGCGCGCAAGAGCTTCCGTCTAATCCACATTCATCATTTCGACCCCACAAGGTCGTTGTACATGTAAAAGGTGATGGCGTTCGCCAACCCTCGTTCGTTAGGATACGGGCTGAGAACCATGTGTAATGCACCATCACAGAGAAACAAAAGAGCCAGCCGATACACACCGCACACAAAATGATCCAATGAAGCCAGTTTCTTTGCCAATCGCACTCAATCTTGGCCCACCAGCGCTGCCCAGGGGTGCCGCCTTGTTTAGCTGGAGGTGGTGTGGGTATCGTGTGCATGTGGTTGGTTGGCTCAAGCTCGATGGAAGGCGCTTCTTCGCTGCCCCAGAGTGGCAAGTCACTTGATGGGGGTGGTTTCCACGCGAGCGACGCAGTCCATCGAAGCCAGGCCGCTTCCAAGTGCTGCCATGGCCACCACGGATAATGTTTGATGATGTGCTGCTTGGGCGTTTTTGGGCCTTGCATCCATTGCCACACTTTTAACCATGCGTTCCATGCGGGCCGCCGTGCTGTCAATAGAAATGGCAATGGGAACATCGTCGATGCAGATGGTTGAGATATCAAGGGGGGTGAGTTGCTGGGCCCAACTTTCCCTGATGTTATCAATTCAGCAGAGGACGAGCTCGAACGCCTTGGTGAGACAGAGGAGGGCGCAGACGATGTGAATGAACGCGGTTGTATTAGCCAGATCACTGCATGTGACAGGGTTGACCCAGTAATGGGTCCTGCCTCTTCTAGAAGCTCTTGCACGCCATGCGAATGAGCAAGGAGCGTAGTGATGCGTTTCTTGAGGCCCATCTGCAGTGTGTGTACCGTGTGAGGCGAAGCACTGAGGCTTTTTGGGCGTGCACGTCGCACCTTCAAACGATCTAGTGCTTGCTCCAAATGACACGTGTATGAGGTATCTGACCACGTAACGTTTGCCTTGAACAGGTCATCGATCACCTGCACGGACTGCGGAAAAAGACGCGCCCAAGCCTCGTCGACGCATGGCGCTCGGCGCGAGCCGAGCAGCCAGCGCGCACGCTCATACTCACGACTCGAAGCGACACGATCGACAATAGAAGCGAATTTATCGATGGCCTCTTGCGTTGCAACAAGTTGCGTCGGGGTGTGGCCAAGTGCATCTTTGAGAACCTGAAGAAGGGAGCTGCTTCGTTCATGCGAAGCTTGAGCAGATAGGGCACGATTCGAATGTGTTTCTACATGCACAGGGAATCCGTGAGACAGATCGCTGCATATCGCGACCATAGCGCTGACGTCCAAGTTGATGCATTGTGTGGGCGACGGGGCATCTCCCGATGTAGATGGAGGTCGTGGAATGGGTGTGTGAAGCGGCATGGGTTCATGAGCACCAAACGTGATGCGCACGCCCAAAGAAGCCGCATAATCTGCTATGCCTTGAAGGCGACGCTGCATCCTCACCGTTTCAGGACAGGTCCAGTATGAGACACTCTCAGGCGCAGGGCATGCATCAAAGAGGCTTCCGGGATCACTGAGCGTGATGCGAGTCAAAATAATTTCCAGCGTAGGCTTCATGGAAGAGGTTTGAGCCGCTGCGTGTTTCAACTCATGCGCTAAGCGTACGATAGAATTCTCTGTCATGGCTTCGTCGACGGCAGGCGGCTCAGATAGTGATACGGTGCTTTCATACTCGCGAAATTCGCGCATGAGAGCATCAGGACGTATGGGCATCAGACGAATCCAGTGTTGACCATTGTGTGCAGCGATATGAACCATCGCGGTGGCTCCAGCAGCGGCTTTTTGCTTCGCTGCGTTGTTGCATGTGCGTTCATTGGCACCTGCCTGAGTCGGGTGCACGGTCTGCAGCGCAGTGATCGGGCTCATGTAGGCAAGTGCATAAAGCACCTCATTCCAAAATGTCAGGAGAAACGAAGCATTGTTCTGTGGACTGTCGGTGGCTTGCACGAATGAGAGCTCAGCACTAACCACGTTACGAAACGATGCAAGGCCACACAACGGCGCTGCTGCATAGGAGGCATGAATCTCATACAGAACGGGCGTGCATGTGCGTATAATGGCTGCTTCTGTCGGTACGTAGGTGCCATGGCGCCATACAAGCTCTGGCCCTGCTCGCCAAGCAGGTGAAACAGCATTCCATGCAACGTAAGCCTCGCCAACATCGTCCATAGACGTAAGCACGCGTTCCAATGGATGCGTCATAGCGCTGGACATCGTGCTCAGACAACTGTGGACAGATCCGGCAGATCGTCTGCCGAAGCGATAAGATTTCGGATGCAGTCCTGGTAGAAATAGTCAATGAGGCCGTGCGGCGCCGTCGACGAAAGAGTCGTGCTATGGTCAAGGTCCATCTGAGCTCAGCTCCTACCGTGTAGTGGAGGTATGCGCGTCGCCTGTAGGTGGAGAGGTGAACGAGTGCCATGCAACCTAACCATATATACTACGGAACATAAATACACGCGGATGTGAGGCTGATGAGATTGATGTTGCGAACGAGGAGGACACGAGATGCATAGACATGTGGAACAACTGCTATAGCACCATCTTTCCTGAAACATAAGCCTGAGGGAATATGTCGTCTCGCTTGCACTCGGCCTTGGCGAGTGTTGAGTCGAATGCAAAATCTATTAAAAGTATGAATTGAACTTTTCCTTAGCAGCCGATTTAAGCGCGGCGTTCCGCGTTCTGTCAGTTAGCGTACACGTACATGAGTAGCATTTGCACAAAAAGCAACGTACTGCTTGAAAAAGTCCTTAGCGCCCCGCTCCAAATTCGTCATGCTCTCGTCAAGGCTGCCTTGGTTAGCTAATACGATCCAGCGCTTGAAAAGAGAGAATGCCGGTCTCCCAAACGTACTCTGAAAGAATCTCATCGCGCTTGTGGAGTAATTGCATATTCCAGCTTGCTTGCGCACGGGCACTGCTAGACGCAAAGTTGAGGAATTGCCGTTGGTAACTAGCTAGCCAAGCACCGCTTGCATTGGGATCGGTACTCGCGGCTTGAGAAGAGCCTGCTTTACCTGTGCCTTGACCCTGGATCCCTGTAGCTGCTGAGCCAGCTGCATTGGTGCTGAGGTCGTCATTCTTTTGCCAAACCATGCGTGGAGGCAAATTAGGCAACTTGGCTCGGCGCTTGCCACCGATGAGTGCATCGATTTGGCCACCCTGTGACAACGACTGGCCCGCTGACGAGCCGAGCCAACCAGCGACACTTGCGATGTACCCAGTTGCGCCAGCACCTGGCGGAAGTGGAAGGGAACGTGGTGTAAATAAGAACAAGCTGGGCATCTCGGCGTGAGGGAGTGAGCCAAAAATGGACCACAGCCGCAGCTGTTGACCATTGGTCAGCTCCATAAAATCGCCCTGGCGCTCCAGACTCACTTGCGGTGTCGATGCAACGACCTCTTGGCCTGGTGGCACATGGCGCTGCACCCGGTGTACGGTGTCGAGGCGTGGCAATGACAACACAAACACACTGTTGGCTGCGAGAACCACCAGCACCTTGGCATTCCGCCTCTCCACGACGTGCGCACCCAAAGCCGGGTCGGGCCAGTCTGCATGTGCGAAGCGCTGTCCAGTGATCTGGTCATACAGGTGAACTTCGCGCGCGTGCACGACTAGAAGCAGGTAAAAGTCGTGCAAATTGTCATTCGGGCCCTCGCTGACCTGGTCCATGTTCGCCCGCTGCACGCTCGTCTCTGTGGCTAACGCTTCGGCACCGGACGAACCAAGCACGTTCACGTATACGGGACGACCAGCCACGCCGAGCGTCATGGCATCGGAACGGAATCCCATCCAGCTATCGAGGCTGCCGTGCTCAAACGACCAGATCGTCACATACCCATTCGCACGTCCCACGAGCAGGCGCAGCGCCAGCACATTGTCTGATAGTGTGCGGCAGACGCTAAACTTGAGCCACACAATCTCTGCGTTGCCTTCGCTTTCGATAATTTTTGCCTCGCGCGAGCCAAGCTGCCGGGAAAAGAAGTCTGCGCTGCCTGAGCCAGCGCGGACCACAACATCCTGTGAGCGGCAATCGGCAACAACGAGCATGCCACCATACGCACAGGCATACAGACCCACATCACACAGCGCACTGCACGTAGCACTGCCAGGAAGAAGCTGCATCATGACGTTGGGCTGGAAGCCCCCTGCGTGGATGTCAGCAACCGTTTCCAGGGATGTGAACTCGAATGCATGTTGTGACGGTGCACCACTGTCCATGTGCATGTTTTGGATGGAGCCAATGAGAGGCGACACTGCCGACGTATTGATGTTCGTACCGGTGCCCAGCGCCATATGTAGCACATGGCCTGTCGTCAGCGAAATCGCACATTCTAATGCATCCCATGCCATGTGAACGCTGGCGATCTGTATTTGCATTGGGAAGCGCTGGAGCGCGTCGAGTGCCGGCATGCCAATGACTGACGGGTGCATCACGACGTCTCGAATCGATACAGTCAGATGGGGTAGGGGCGTGGGGAATGGCTCACGCAGGATCGTGCCGCGCCGTGGATCCTCGTCGCCTAGCAGGAGCAAGTGGGGACTCACATCATGCCATCGAACACGGCCATCCAAGTGCCACGTGATGAGAATCCGTGGCTGTCCTTTCTGAGCAAGCGCTTGGGCGTGAATAGGCAAGGCACCGTGCAGCTGGGGCTTAGCCAGTCCACCCATTGGCTCGTTGTCCTTGATGCTGCCGACCACATGCTCTGTCGCTTGCTGAACAAGGCGGCGATACTGAGCCACAGGTACAGTAGCCACATAGGCACCCAGGACCGTGCCACGTCCCGCGAATGTTAACGGCAGTGGCAGCGAGAGGCGCTCATACGCCCGAGTGCCCTGCTGTGGCGGAAATGAAAACACGTCCATGCCGCGTCGTGTACTTTGCACAGCGAGCGATGGCAGCATCGTGTCCTGCCCCACCAGGATGACAATCGCATATGGATCAAAGGTGCCGCGGAAGTGGGGATTCAATCGAGGAAGTAAGCAGAAATCTTCCACCGTACTGGCCGTTCTGTACATCCCCACAAAGAACGGCTGAAGTGCATCGCGCAGCACGGCACGCTCCCGAGACAGGGCTTCAGGAGTCTGGCTTGCAAAGATGCCACTGGTCGCTGGGGGCGAGGACAGGTGGAATGTGTACAGGCATGTTGCTGGCTGGTTCACTGGTGTGCCACCCATGATGGTCAGCACAGTGCCGTTAGGTGGGCTGGTTCGTGAAGTGATACCAGTGGTATTATTGCCGCCACTGCCACTGCCACTGCCACTGCCGTTGCCGATGCCGTTGCCGTCTCCAGCTGATGCCGTCTTGTCATTTTGTGACGAGCCTGCTGAACTTGTCCATGCGCCAGCAGCTTGGGCGCCGTACTCGTACCAGCCCTGCTCGGGAAAGGCCGACCAAGTAAGTTTGAAGATGGGCTCACGGGGTCCAGCCGATGACTTCGGGAGCGTCTCTGGAAGGACCGGCCGATCAATGTCGATGTCGTCCAACGTGCGCACCATAATGGGCTTGTCTTCTTCTTTCACACTCCAGAATGAGATTGCACCATTCTCATGTCCCATCGCAAACATGGAGCCACACGGACTCCATGCAATCGCTGTGGCTGGACACAAGCGTTCGCTCCAGATAACATCCATCGGCGCATCAGGCACCGGTCCTGGCGCACCTGGAAGCAAGCGCAACTGGAACGTATGCAACGCCGCGTTATCACGAATAGAGTACAAGATAGCACCACCTTCATAGCACAGCAGAAGAATTGCTGCATCTCGAGGGTGTGTCTGGATATCGATGATCAGTGGCGTATGCAGTCGACTGGGCGCATTGGGCACTTGTGAACGACGTAGGATCTCTTCCTCATTCCACCAAAGATTCGGGATGCGAAACGACGTTATGCTGAAGCGCTCGAGATCGTATGTCTCGACAGAGCCGTCCGTCAGCCCGAGAAACAACATGCTGTGCACACTTGTCACCTCAGCACATAACACAACGTTGCGCGCCGAATGAATACCAACACGCATAGGCGTATCCGCATTTGCCATTTGCGACTGACCTGGCGCTGTACGCCGTGATCCATGCAGAGTTGAGCCGTGCGGGTCTCGCCTCGACAGATCATAGATACTCAGATTGTCTTTCTCGTCAATGCATATAAGTAAGTACGTGTCTGACTTAAAAAGAAGGTGTTTAACGCGCAATGCAGGTCGAAGCGTGATGGCCATGCGAATGCATGGCGCCCCAAATAGATGGACAGTCCCGGCCGATGTGCCGACTGCCAAGTACCCCATGCCTGGCTCGTACGCCATCGTGGATATTTCGCCAGGCAGTGTGAGCTGGTCAAGAAAGCATTCAGCAAACTTGTTCGCATCTCGAAAGTCACCTGTCCAGTCTGCAAGGCGTGAGTGCAACGGCGGGAGCCGCTCATGTGCGTTCGACTTGGATCGGCCTACTGCCGACTTGAGCCACGACATGGTTGGAAGCCATGGGCCACCGCTGGAGACGTCCGCCTCCACACATCGTGCACGTTTTTCGACCCCATCAACACTCCAAATTTTGATTTCTTATGGCACCTTGCGGGTGCTTGTACTTTTAGCCAGCCTACATATGTTTTATGTATTGAAGCATATATATTTTCTTTGGACATTATCAGTCATCCTCTGACGGCTCGTGTCCCTTCTCGCGTTTGTGCGGGCCATTGCACTTCATCAACACGTCTTACAGTGCAGCGACTAGATGAAGGGATTCGTGTATTCTTCCCGTCATTCAATCGAACGCAGTTCCTTCTCCTATAGACCTTGTTTTGCATGCGTATACTTGTGCGACACAACTCTAGACTTCAGATTTCACATACTGGTCACGCTGATCCTTGCTGCCAAACATGTGCCGACCAAGACTAGACATGTGACTCTTCAGTCCGTCCTTTGCCCATACTGCCGTTCGTATAGGTGTGTAGCCCATAGCACCGCGGTGGCGCATATGAAGCTCCCGCGTTTGCAAACGATTCATCTCCTTACGTTCTTGCCGAGTAATAATGCCGTCATCGTTGGCATGTGAATTGACTTCAGCGCGATTCGGTAGACTTACAAGTCGCTCGTACACTTCGAATTCATGGCGGTCTCGCGAGCCAACCAGCATCGGCTTGTGCGCCTCATCCATGCCCGGATTAACGCACACACGCACAGCTAGAGTGCCGACTTCATTGAACTTGTGCGTCTCCTTTGTTTGCTTGTTGACAAAGTTGCGTTCCAATGCGTGCAGCGCAGGTCCCGCGAGGATTGGAAGCTCTACATCAGTGATTTGGTCGTCTTCTAGCTCACGCAGTGGCAATATGGCAACGCCCACGGCCCGGAAGAAGTTCGGGATCGGCAATGTGCTCGTCAGGGGCGTGCGGCCAAAGCAGAACACGAGATTGGTCGAGTATCGATCAAACACAGGCACACGCGCGAGCGGCTCATTGTCTGGCACGTGATTCTTGTATCGAGTGCCGAGCTTCTTCTCGAATTTGTTGGCAACGAGGGTGATTTTGACATCGTCGAGCTTCTTCATCCACTCCGGCGTGTTGCCCTTCACTTCGATCGAGCTCAGCAGATCCACAGATACTGTATTAAAGCCACGCAGCTCACGTGGCATCTTGAGCTTCACCGACCGGAACACGATACTGCAGTGCAGCTTGCCATAACCAACGCCATCCTGCAGCGCAAATGACTGCTCAATTTGCGAAGCCTCTCTGAATAAGTCCTTCAGTGGTAGTGCAACAATACCCATGATCGGATCATGCTCGCGAACGCGCGAGTCGCGTACAATCATACGCAACTCAGATGTCGTCCAGTCACGCACAAACACTTCTGTGCCTGCTTGGTAAAATGGCATATTGTTGTATTGCTTTACACGTGTCTTGTAGAAAAGATTGTCGTTCAAAATCAACTCACAATAGCCACATGGCAGCTTAGCCGAGCTCATTTCCACATCCTGTCCTGCAGCACCCTCGCGATCCTTGTCGTCGACGCCCTTCTCGACATCGCGCCTCTCCAAACCTGCAATAAACTTCACAATAACACTCAAAATACCACTAGGATATTCTTCATCTGGTGGTGTATCGAGTGCCAGTGCCTCTTGCTCCGAGTCAATGGGCGACGGCTTGCGCTTAACAACTTTGTCTACCTCGTCCTCATTGGACTCGTCTTCGGTCTTGCGTAGCTTCTTATTCAGCTTCGCCTTCTCAAAGAAACCAACACTCCAGCTTAATTGTCCTTGCATCTGGTCGGCATCTTCAAATCCCATCAAGTTTGACAAATGCGACTTGATTTGATTGGGATGCCGCATAAGATGCCGCAATGGGACATTCACACGACCGACAATATCGTCCGCTGAGCGCTTGTCCGAATCCCACAACTGTAGAGAGAGTCCTTCGTCCGAGCGAATATCCTCCTTCGATACCAACAAGAACGCCGTTTCCTCCCACACAGGGTCGAGGTCTTCGAAGATGATGCGAGTCGAGTACATAGGTCGACCGAACTTGGCTAGACTCAGCACGCAGTATGGATCAGACCGGCCGTTCAAGTCCTGTGAGCTCAGGTTCTGGCCATAGTGAATGTTGACCACAATAACACCAACTGCTTCTGTGTCCTTCTTCACACCATCGCCATTCAAGATGCGTTGCACATTCAGCGTCATGCTTTTCGGTGCCACATACATGTCTGACGCTGCAGCAATCGACGTCTGGACAAAGTGCGAGATAATAGGAAGGTCCAGGACGTTCGGCAAGATGCGTGAAATAGGAATCGCACTAATCGCAATATTCGGCACACCCATCAGAGAGAAGGTCACATTGCGCACGAACGGCGGCTCACTCATAATTTGCGCACGAATACGAGCAGTGCCAATAATGCGTTCTATTTGCACCCATACAGGCAGAGGGATTTCCAGCCAGTCAAATGCACCAATGAAGAACTCGATCAGCAAATGAACATTCTTCGTCCGATCTTTGGACGATTCGCCAGGCAACGCAGAGTAACAAAAGCTCACTTCCAGGTTCAAAAAGTCCCCGGCCTTGTCTTCAACGGCTTCTTTGCGCAATTCAGGGTCCATTGCCTCCAATCCATGGAATTCATCCTCTTGATTTCCTTCGTCCGAGTCGCAATTGTTGTCATTGTCATGCTCGCTTTTGCCGCTACCCAGTAATTCGTTGTTTCTTTCAATCCATGTTTTATTTACTTGAGTCTTTTCCGTCATCAACTCGGCAAGCCCGCGCATTGAAATCACTCGAAAAGGATTCGAACCAAGACTCACATCTGAGACCTTGACGGCGCTGATCATACTTGGCAATGACGCCTGCATAATGTCTTCAACTTGGTCGATTATGGGCACAAACATCTCGGGGTTTAACTGGCGCCACACACATGCGATGATAGCATTCATCCACTCCACACTCTCTGGGTATGGTGGCGAATACTTTTCACCACGTTGCCGGTGCATGGCCACACGCATACGTTCCATTTGGTGCATGATCACATTACGCAACGTACCAAGACCCATAAAGCCGGCAATCCCAGCCAAGCCAAGCCAAAATGTGCGCGTTGCAAACGCACCCCAGCCATGGCCAATTGTCGCAATGCCCCAAACTAGTACAATCAGAGCACCATAGCCCAAGTACAATTTGAGGAAGATGTCGTCAAGTTCTTTCACCTTGCCCGGGTCGAGCGGCTCAGGGAATGATTGCAGCAGGATCGAAGTTGGCCGCGCAGGATCCGGGCTGGTGTACTTGGTATCATACGATTTGCATGATAACGGTCGTCTCGCAGAGAATCCGCCCTTGTATCGGGAGTCCAGCTCTTTAGGATCAATCTTGAAATCACGGCCGTCTTGGATGATAACACGTTCTCCCGTAACTGGGTCCTCAACAATGCGACGCCCTTTAGCAATAAAATTGTTCTTTTTAGGCTCGCGGCTTGCTTTCGCAGCCTCTTTAATCCGGTTCTTTTCTTCTTCACCACCACCTGAATCCAACACCTCCTGGTGTTCAGGGATTTTTTCACTGCTCTTAGATACAAAAGATGCTGTATCCGCTTCATCTGAGCCGGAGCGCTGGCTTCTCGACCTGCGTGAGCTCCGCCGCCGCAAAAGACTGAAAGAACGCTGGTGTCGTTGTTTCTCACGAGAGTTTTGATCAGTCTGCTTCAGACCGTCAACAGCATGTGACTGCTGTTTCGGTTGCTGCTTATGGGGAGACAAGTGTACGTAGGGTTTCATACTCGCATCTTCTGCATCTTCCACATCTTGCTGCGAGTCCATGAATGTTTCCTCATCAGATGGTGTATCATCCTGATGCATGACTGTCTGATCATCACGTGTCGATGATGGCACGACATGCTGGCTAGCTTCATCGGGCCTCTCTGTTGTAGACGAGGTTCTGTGACTATCCTCATCAGTGCTCCCTTGTGTTCTCACCGTGCTCTGCAGGTAAGAGAGGTCTGTGTTCGAGCGCTGTAGACTGTCAGGCGAGCTCGGCCTTTGGCTCGGATTGTCAGACGCTGTAGCCCAGTTCCACAATGTGCCTAAACTGCTGTTAGGCTGTTCACCATTTCGAATGCGCTCTTTAGATAGGTACTCTTGTACCGTAGGGATACGATTGCGTTCCGACCACCCTTCTCCCATTCGGTGAGTCGTCATGGTCGAAAGCTCGATGAATCCGCCATGCTGTCACTTAGGGGTGCCCTTTACTCATACGCCAAGGACCAACAATAGGGCCTATCAGAATTTAGATTGACTTACGTAAGTATGGGCCGTGCACGGGAAATCAACTCGTCGGATATTTTTGGCATGCGCATGGCCTGTGACAAGACATAGGCGTGGCTTTGCTCAGTCATTTTGCATCAATGCGTTGATAAAGGGCTGGCCAGACGCGCATGCCAAAGATCTATCAAAAAGAAAAAGCTTATGCATGCTTACGTCGTGCTTGGCGAATGGGTTCTAGACTCATTCAGCTCCCACATGGGTATATTGTTCTGAGCATCCGTTGTTCCTGCGGACGTCGCGATGGGCTTGAATGCATAAGCATTTGAACTAGCAAATACAGACCAAGCCGCACGTCTTGCTTGAGGATGGGTAATGAGGTAGAGTGGCATGCCTGAGAAAATGAAAATGAATGCTGCAAGTGCCTCCCAGGGCGCGGAGAAAACAGGCATGACGAGAAGAAAGATGGCCACAAAAGAAAATAGAATCGGTGTAGACAGCCAAACTCGATACGGTCTCTCTAGGTGTGGCTCCTGGATACGCAACACAAGAACGCACGTCACGGTGCATCCATACCAGAACCACGAGCAAACGCCCGCGAAGTTAACAAGGCTCGTGAAGCCTGAGCCAAATACGACAAAGAGCAGCGTGAGAGTATGCGTGAGCATCTGTGCATACAGTGGCGTCCCAAATTTCGTGTGTTGGACGCCTATTTGCCTCGGAAGGTATCCCTCTCGACCTGCGGCAGCAGCTAGGTGCGAGTATGTGTACATGTGACCATTAAGTGCGCCGAAGCATGAAAATGCAACGAGCGCTGCAAACACAACGCCACCTGTCGAGCCAAACGTGGCAATGCCGAAATCCAGTGCAACGGAATTCGTGCGTGCTACTAGACCTGGTGGTAGAACAAGGAAGTATGAAACAACCGTGCTAAGAAACAACAGCGTAACCACCTCCGTGCTGGCAATGACGGCGAGCGACACTTTTCGAGCTGGGTCATCCAATTCACCAGTCACAAATGTACACTGGTCCCACCCATCAAATGCCCAAAGGCCACTGTACAGTGCGAGCGCATATTGTCCTACGTCTTTCGTCGTGCCGTCGAAGAGACCCGTGAACGAGGAAAATGCGTGTTTCGACTCTGTTGGTACGTTTCCCATCAATACCATCACAAGGGCCAAAATTGGGATACAGCACAGCAGGAGAATCTTGGCTGCCGTTACAGTTAGCTGTACTCGAGGGCCAACGATTGGATGAAAGGCATGTGTTAAAAATATGAATAGGATCGCGCCAGAGGCAATCATTTTCACATAGAGTGAAGGTAGCTCAGCTAAATGAAACTTGTGGTAGTCATCGCCGACATCAGGGCCCCTCAACAAATGCATCCCCACGCGTGTGACGTATTCGCCAAGAATTGTCGCAATGATGGCACCAGTGCTGGACTTGAGTGCAGTAATTGCTGTGAATGAGAACATATACGACATCATTGACCCATAAGCATACTGTCATAACTGGTAAGCATAGCGCCTTACACACTTGCAGATAAGCTTGTGAGCCGCCATTAAGAGGAATCGCTGACGCCAGTTCAGCGTACGAGCTGAATTAATACAATATTTTCACAATACCAACATACCTCGCCCCAGTCAAAGCCAAAAGCCCACACACAGCCCATACGATCAAGCTTGCGCCGACTGATCCCGCGTATTGGGTTATGACACCTGGCGATGAGAAAATCCCACTTCCCTACGGTTCCTGTAAGAGTATACACGGAACTTGAACATACGACTTGAAGTCCAATCGTGAGTGCCATGGCTATTGTGAGAGAAGAAATTCCACATACCATGTATTAGCGATAGCTTTGTCGGCGAAGATGGATCATGCGTGAACGATTCGTCTCTGACGTCGCTCGATGGATCCAAAGTGAGTATCGAGGCCGCATAGTCAAAGTCTGCACTGTTCTCACTGACACGAGCATTACTTAATGAAACTGCTGACTCTGAGTCCACTGATTCCGAGATGCTGACTGCCGTCGCGGTCATTAGAGCACAGAATGCCGCTTTGACCGTTCCTTCCCCAACCAAAGACACAATGGACTAGCGTACTTGTGTCTAATGCCGATCTCGAGGCTTTCTCCACATGTTCCAGTTACGGTTTGTCTCAACTAATATGACTTAAAGCTGTGTCGTCAGTCACTATGCGGAGGTTCAATCAAATTGGCCACACACGCAACTTTCTATGCTTGTCGCTTAGTGAATAAAAAAATTCGCCCCAGGTCCCTAAATCATATTTGCCTGTGTCGAATGAAGCCGGTTAAGCCATTTGCTGAGTACATGAATTCATTTGTATAGTCGGTAAATCTGCGTGGTTAATATGAGTTCGTCTATTGAAACTGCCCAACAAATGTCGCGGGTCTTGCATCGTCCTTCGGTCCTCGTGTTGGTCGATGGTCGATACATTTCGTTTGGCGAAGCGAGACAACTCAAATACAACCTGCGCGAGGCTTGCGAGTCATGTCGAAGACGGAAACTTCGGTGTTCAGGCATGTTCGAAGATGGAATGCCGTGTCAGCGATGCCAAATTGATCAAAAGGACTGTATTTTTGGTACGTTGTGAATCCTCTCACTTAACCTTCAGCTGTGCGATGTCGCATTGGCCGTCCTCGAAAACGTGCGTTATCGCCTGATTCCTCTCCGGAGCATTTTCATAATGGAAGCGCTTCTCACCTGATATCAGGTCACGGTATGTCATACATGAGCTCGCCCTCTATCGTTGCCAACGATACAGAGTCATCGACGGCATCTCTTAGTGTGCCCCGATTGTCGTTCGATTTGACGTCCTCTGCTGAAAGCACGACTCAGCTTTCCTCTTTGATGAACGGCATGGCAACTGCTGGTGTCCATGACTTTTCAAAGAGACCTACTTCCTCCATGCAAGTCCCTCAAACTTCTCTGGCATCTTCCACATTGTCTGACCTGTCCTTGGCAGCGTTTGTTGAATCTTTGTATACTCTAGAGATTGCTCCCTCCGATGGGTTAACGCAAAGCATGCTAGATGGACAAACCTTTCTAAACAAAAGCAAAGTGCTCCGCGATGACGTTAGCGAATCTTCTCTTTCTTCTTCATACCCAATTTCCAATGACGTTGTACCCATGAAACTGTCCGAACCAGGTCGAGATCAAACGGAATATGCCAAAAGTGCATTTCTCGAAGACCAACTTGCGTTTTCTGTTCCGTCTGATATGCGGTGGTGGAATACAGCATTGTCTTTGCCTTTGCCAATAGAAAAAAATTTCTCGACATCTTCGCCTCAAGTGAACACCTTTCCTTCTCAAAGTAATCATGATAGCAAGCCTCTTGCTTTCGACACTGGGCTGGACCCGTCACTAAGCTCGATATGTGAACCGGTATCCGCGGCTTCATGCTGCTCAAAATCTCGTTCAGCGACCCTTGGTTCTGCACCCACCACTCACATGGGCGTGCCGACACCCGCGGGCGGATCCAGTTGCTGCACATCTTTCTCGAATACATCTTTCATACATCCTGTGTCAGACCACCTATTCCACAAATCATCGACAGAACGGCTCAAACGTCCATCTTCGCCGGAAAAAGTCCATTGTGTGCCGAGCCCCGATGGTAGTCGATGCTCATGTCAGTGTGATTCAGGTCTGGCTTTTCTATCTCTAGAGCGATCTATTCGAAAAGGCATTCAGACGTCTCCAGAGAATGATTCTGAGCAAAGTCCTGAGAATAAGGCTCTCTTGTCGCTCGTTTTTACGTTGTCAATGAGCCAGTCCGTATCAAAGCAATGCAAATGCAGCGCAGACTGCCCCACGTGCAAGAAAAGCCCCTCGTACAAGTCCAGTGCGGCTATGCTAATAACAACAGCGCTCCAAATTTATGCGCGTGCATTGCAGCTATTTCGTGAGATGCTTGCATCCAGTGGCAGCCGTTCGTGTTCATGCAGTTGCTCGCAAGGTCAATCGATATGTGCATGCAACTCGCCCCAAATACGCTCGAATGCAGGCTTGTCGACCAGCATGCCTCCAGATGCATCCATGGCAACAACGTCGTCATCAGCTCCCTCACTGTTGTCGTCAACGTCGTCACCTATGGAGGTTCGAATAGGCGATTACACACCTTCACCTCAAAACACGCGCAAAATCGCCTTGTACGCTCTCAAGCTCGAATTGATTGATCTTGAGCGGGCCTTGGCGCGCGTACAAAATGCAGCAATGCATCCCCTTCAAGTTTCTCATGCTGTTAATGCCATGAAGCATGCATCAGATGAAGCATCCCACTCTTGCTGCGTGAATAAGGCTCATCCTGACAGCGAAGATGGTGCCCAGACAGCCAACCTTCATTTAAACCCTGTCGACCAACTAGTCATTCGAAAGCTCCACGAGCAACTGAATGAAGTCTTGCACGCTGTAGAGCGGATGGAATTATCTAGTGAATGAACAGAGACGTACGTAACATTTGAGCATCCTTATCCGAAACGTGCAAGACGTCGTCGACGCATTTCTTCTGCCGAGATAGGCTGTTGAGTAGTCTCACTATCAGCATCGAAGTCAGCATCAGCGCGTACGGCTTCCTCTTTTCTTTCTTCAGTGTTTACCGTGGCTGGCGTATCCCGTTTTTTGTCGGGATCAGATGATATATCAGCTTTCGATATCGCCGCGGCAGCTTGTTCTCTCATGTTGCGGATTCGTATAACGTCATCGGGAATGGGCTCTGGAGCATGACGATTATCAAGTGCACGTTGAGTCTTTTCCAACAACTCTTTCGGAACTTCGCATGGCTGACCAAGGCTGAGAGCAATAGATGCTTGGAGCTGAGCGTCATTGTCGTCGTCAAGCGTATAAAAACCGCTAGGTGCAGCGTTCCGCCCATATTGTTGATCTTCTTCGATATCTTGAACATCTTCATCTAAGAGAGAGGCAGCAACTGTCGGGTGCAAAAAAGGTGATGTACGGCACGAGCTCGACTCTAGTATGTCATGTTCGCTGAAGCTTGATGAAACTATCGAGCTCGTTTTGGGTGACGACTCTTTCTCTTGCGATAACGATTGCGACACAATTCTTTGCTTGCCTCGCTGTTTCAATGATCGCCGCTGTGAACGGTGTCCGCTTCCTGGTGAATCTGTGATTGGCGACCGCCAAACACGATGGCGGTAAGACTCGTCAGTATCTTCTTTGTCAGGAGAACAATCCTCTCGATTTCGCCTTTTGCTCATCGGCATCTGTTGCTGAGACGGTTGATGTGAATGATCTTCGAGACTTGAACGAATAGCGGCCTGGAGTGCCTCGTCTTCATCGTCCTCGGACGCAGTGCCGTCAATACCAGCATATCTTGAGAACGAAGCAGAAGCGATATCGGCCATATCATCAGCAATTGTAGCTGGTGGATCTGTGTTCTCAAACGGCTCGATGACAAAAATCGAATATTGCTCGAGTTCTGCCTGGTGCAGGAAAGAGCCTAGATACGCATCGCCAAGCCATTCTGGACGCGCAAAAAAGCTGTTTAAATTATACCATTGGCGATGCTGAGATCCAAACCCGCGTAGTGCAAACCAGTGCTGGCTCAGGTTGAGTAAGAATGCAAACTCACGCTCAGGATGCTGATGGCGCTCACGGAGCCTTTCGCACGGATACCATCGCGCTAGGTTCATGTCCCAAGCCTTGAGCGCACGGTCCATGACTTCCACACTAAAGTGCCCAGTCTCATCCACATGGTGTGAAACAACAGCATCATGATTTTTCTCAACAAGTCCAAGCTCATCACGCTCGAATTCGGCAATCTCATTCGCAATTTGAGCGAGCTGCGTTGGATCGAAGAAATGTCCTTGAAGTATCGCATTCAGCGCATGCTGTGCACACATCATGCTGCCATTTTCTTGAGTTTCTGAGAGTTAGCCACACATATACATGCCATGATAGATATGTGGAAGAAGTGCGTTGTGCCTTGATGGCGGCATGGTTGGTGTGGGGCATACCGTAAATAACCTCGTTCAACACGACACGCGTCCACAGTGTACGCTAACGTAAGAAGAAAGCGGTGAGGGCGATCCTAGTGGAGGCAGTTACGAGCCAAATCCCCGAAAATATACGAGGCGGAATCGCTGTGGGAAACCCAAGCTCATTTATTGGCGCGAATTATATTGATATATCTATCCATTGGCAATGAGACGAGGAAGCTTTCTATGCACTAGGAGTGACTTCTTCGCTCATGAATTCAGCTGCATGTTCTTGAAGGTATTGAACACTGCGCTTCTCGTCGACAAATAAGTCTAAAAAGTTAGTGACCGACGCGACACAGGCATATTCAGGTCATACGTACTGTATACGCGACGAACATCAGCAACGTCTACTTCGTCCGACTTCCTTTGTTTCGCTGCTAGGTGTGCCGTAGTAATGAGATTGATCGTATAACGAAGGGACGTCTCTACAGCCATGCGCGTGAGAACGTCCAAAGCCTCGGGTTTGAGCTTTACGTCTTCTTCTTGGGCACTGCCATAAACGTAGGTAAGTGGAAGTAGCGCAAAAAACATACCGAATAGATAGGATTTCTTTGATTTCTGTGTCCGAGTAAGGTTTAGTACTTATAATCAGGATCCGATCCAACAGATCAATGGGGAGGCCGTGCGGACTGGAGAAGCGCGTACCCCGAATTCGAGCCTGACCGCGGTTTGAGGCCATCACGACAAGAGGCGCAAGCTCCGATTCCAACGCACGGTTAAGGAACGAGAAACACTCAATGTCAAGCATGTGTACTTCGTCGATGAAGAGTACTCCAGGCACAATCTCAGCCTTGCCCTCCTCACGCCATTCGCCAACCTTGGCATTGATTTGATCACGAAGCTCCGGTTTGATCTCACCCGTATCTCCGGCAAATAGAGCAAGAAATCCCTGTGTGCGCGAATTGATGACGTCAATTTCGTGTAGTGAAACGGTGTGGACGACTTCCCGCCGACGCTGAAGCTCACCCTCTGGGCACTGGACAAATTTTGTATCACTTCCAATGGCATCATAATCACGCGAGCACGCGAAGCTGCGGCCAAGTTTGGATATCCGGCCACTAGACTTTTCGATCGTTATCACGTCTCCAGCTGCCACTTTTTCTTTTTGCAGTGCATCAATCATCTTGTTGCCAAGTTCATACACAGTCTCCATGTCAGTTGTTTTGATAATGATTTTGCCGGTTTTTGTGGCGCCTGTAAGGCTCCGATCAATTTGGATCTCGACGACTTCGCCCTCAATGAGCTCTGCCTCCTCACGAATGCGCACACCAATGGCCTTGCGGAATGCCTGCATCAGCGCTTCTGTCTTACTCATTTCTAGCGAAAAAACTTCTGAAGCTGATAACATAATGAAAGGGACATCAGGTCCCAGGGTCTGTGCCATACCCATGGCGATGGCTGTCTTTCCTGTGCCGGGAGGCCCTGCCATCAACATGGCGCGTCCCGCGATCTTGGCATTCTGTACAATCTTGACAATCATTCCAGCAGCTTTCCGCGCAGCGCGCTGCCCTACCATACCTTGGGCACTTTCGTATGGCTCAAGACGCTCGTCCAAGCCGAGGCCATGCACATGCGAATGTGCGCCGATACGCTCAAGCGTTTGCACATTCGTCTGAATGGGCGCTGTAGAAATACTCGCCTATAGATTAGCACAATCAGGGATGATCGGTATTTCAGGCTTTCGCGATTCATCTTTGCTTGTTGCCGATACGTACCATGGTCGCTTGCCTGCTTGTCGTCGTCGCCGTCACGAATCCAATTCATCGTACGTAAGAGCCGTGACGTCCAAAAGATTGGGTCACGTGCATCACCTGCTTGGGTAGTGTCCTTTCATGACCTGGTCTTCTTGGCTGAATGTGTAGGGAGCAGCGGATGCCTGCGACATTTGCCGGTGCCGGTGCCACTGCCAGTGACGTGTGTTGTGTGTGATGGCAGCAGCCCAAGCTCGCAGCATGTGGCCACAGTTGTCTGTGAAGGAGGATGCTCCTGTCAAAGTGCTACGTAATTCACTGGTGGTTGGCGCGTTGGGTGGCGTGTCAGGGACGGTCGTGTCTGTGTTGCGTGCATCGCAAATTGAACCCGTCGTGGCTGCATGGCGTATGTCGAAGGGCTGGTTTGCTTTTTCGTTTGGTTTTTTTGGTACGCATTCAAGATATGAGGACTAATTGTTCTAGTGCTTCGTGAATATGTAATGCAGCCATGGACATGCCATGTGTGGCCGATGTGTGAACAGCGGGGGCATTTTGAAAACATCCCGTCGACCTTCTTTAGCGGTGCCACGATCGGGGTTTTGGCTGCCTTGTGGCTCCGACGTCCTGTCGTACCAGGCGCAATTACGATGTCTGGTCTTTGTACGACAGTGCAGCTCGGCTTTAATGAACTCAAACTCGGTGCACAAAGATGGATTGAGCCGTCGCATCGTCCCGACCATTCAGAATCCATCGAGGTGCGCGAACAGACTAAGGCACCAACCGTACGACCAGACGACCCAATACACCAAGCGCAGCCGCTCCATCAGCAATCGACATCATCCTGGTTGAGTCGAACCAAGGAAGTTCTTCAAAAGCACAGCCCCATTCAACCTATCACGGATGAAGACTACCGGAAACGATTGGAAGAACGCTTGCGAGAAATTGACGCTGAGCTTCACTTGCTGGAAGAAGAGCTTTCTGAGCGACGCAAGGTATTCCCTACTTCATGATTGTACATATAGGATTGAAAGAGAGAAACGCATGCATATGGATGAGTTTCGTGAGGAGACACGAGCGTGGCACTGCTGCCTCAAATCAACAATGGTGTGTCAATGACGCTGAATCCAACAGCCACGCCACCTTCATTGCTGTCGCTTGCCTTCGTTCGCAAGAGATAGCCGCCCGATCGCATGGACTCCTTCCCTGTAACGCCAAACAACGCTGTTCCATACACACCAAGCTCACTCACCGTCTGAGCAACCGTTTGTGCCATATCGCCACGGCCTGCACGCAACATCATAGCTCCGCGGTCCTTGGGTGTGTTGATCAGACTCATGAGGATGTAGCCTTCATGCTCTTTAACTGCCACATCTTCACCGCGAGATTTGCGCTCCTGGTCACGCTTGTGCATCGCGTCCAGAGCCAACGGAATGTCGTGCTTATAAATGTTGTGACTCCCACCTTCGCGCTGCGGCTTCATCACATACTTGTCAGGTGAGGTTCTGGCGAGTTCCAATCCTTCTTGACCGAGATGCGACTCGTCCAGCGGCCACAATTGCGAGAATGTCACTCGGACATCGTGCGCCGATTGGCCCAAAAATTGCTCCAGCACGTTCGGCTCAGCAAGCACCTGCTGAACCTTCTTCGAGCCAGCAAGCTGGAGTGCTACACTAGGGCATTTGATCGCATGACTCCGCTCGAGCATGAGACGCACATCCCATGCATCTTGTGACGTGTAGTCATCTGGACCATACCCACTGCGGAAGTACACAACCGAGATCTCGATCGGGGTTAGATGCAGAGGTGACTGAACAACTAGCACTCGGTTCGTGCCATGCAGCGTAGCTTTCGTGCACAGTTCATCGAGTGAAATACGCAAGACAGGGATTCGGTGCTGGTCTTCTAACTCATGTTCAATAGCACGTTGGTCAAATGCGTTGCGTTCGTTTGGTTGAACAACAAAGAGAACTGCAGGCGATGACATATGTTGCGGCTGGCCTGTCTCGGACAGATAGTGGCGATGAGCATCTGCGAGACCATGCACAAGCGTTGACAAAGCATCATTTCGGGGCATGTTTTCAGCGCGAAGACTCGGATGCATGCCTGCATATGCACCATTCTTGAGCAGATGGTGATGCATGTTTGATGCACGTGTGCAGAGTGCGCCGAAAGAAGCAGCGATCGTGTTAAATTCCACCTGTTGTAATTCGAGCTCATCGAGCGCATTCGCGTGCATCAGATAATCACTGCGAAAAAGGCCAAGCTGCATGGGCTGCGAGCCACCTTCTTCCAGCACAGCGCGCCATATTTGGTATAGCCGACGCTGGAAATCATCAACCTTTACGACTGAGTTCTCGAGGATTGTCGAAAGGAATTCCGCATCCATTGCCACCTTCGCGTATAACTCATTAAAGAGGGGTTGCAGACGCTGAGCCTTTTCGTACAATGCGCGTGGGAAAGGCGTGGGTACAATGGTTGTAGGTGCATGGATTGTCACATCTTGAGGAGGAAGGCCGCCTTGCTCCGCGGGAAGAGCTCTGTACACGAGGCCGTGTCCTAGGGCATAGTCTCTCGCATCCTGGGTGATACACTTGTTTCGTTCAGGTTCCGTCAGCTCATGAGGAGGCCATACTGGAAGGACAGTTGCCGATGATAACATGCTTTGGCCAATAAAGTGGGGAATGAAGGGACATGTAAGAATGGGGGTTATTAATGACAACCGGTGTGGAGAGTGCACAGGCTCTACCAATGCGCCGACTGCGCCCGATGTTGGGAAATAAAACACGTTCAACAAATTGGCACTACGAAATCATGTCAAGAAGGGTGGTGGTATTGCAGGTCTTATACATGGTGAGTAGGGTAGTGTGAATCGTAATGATAAATGGGTGACCACATGCGAGCAGATCCAGTGCAGAGAATAGAATGAGTTAGGTGCGCACTTCCCAGCCTGTGTAGTTAGGTCCGTCTTCAATGGGTGGCTCGCTAAGCTTTTTCAATCTTGGCTGGCGCTTCACACGCATATTCATGCCTGAATGATGGCTAAAGATGAAACTGAGAATGACCATAGTCCATGATGTATGACTTGGTAAGACATCATAAAATTCGGGCGCAAGAGAACGCAAGATAGGCAAGCGTGTCCAGGGCACCGAGGGGAAGTCATGGTGCTCGTTATGGTATCCGACATTGTACAATAGCACATTTAAAGGACCGTAGTAGCTCCAAGTCTCCTGTTCAATTCCACTGAACATGTAGTGCTCTGAAATGAAATGACCCGCGACAGGATGAAGCGAGCCAGCGAAAAATGAGCTGAGAAGAAGATATATCAATGGCGTGGGCGCGCCACACGCATAGCAGATAAAAGCATCAAAGCTAAGCTGGACACATATATTCAAAAAATGCCAGCCAGTCAACTTCTGGACACGCACAAAGCCAGGCCGAATAGCGTAGAAAAAGAGCTGGAATGTGGCGAAAAACGCTTTCCCCAGTACGTTGTTCAAGAGCATCATTTCAACTTTGGTAGGAATATCTGTGTCGATCCCGTCCTCGCCCAGATGCTTGTGATGTTCAATATGGTAAGGCTTGAAAGTCATTGCAAAAGGCACAGCCGCAGGGAGGTTTGTGAGGATTGCCAAGACCCGATTCGCTGCGATACTTTTGAATGCAAGGTTGTGGGTAATCTCATGAATTGCAAGAAAAATATGTTGGTTCGCTGTACCGCCAATCAAGTATGCTGTTAGGAGGAAGCGCCAGTCCAAAGGGTGCCAGCCGAGTGCCGTCACAATTACCGCCAGCACCACTTGAAGGCACACAACGCTCATTGCAACGTATTTCGTTAGTGGTTCATGACCCATGAGCTTTCTCACTTCTGGGTGCGCCTTCATGATGGCGAGGCGTCGAGTTCGGTGTGGCTCTTCATTGAGTGACCACAAAAAGTCATCAGATGGCAACGGTTTCTCGCCAACGTGTGGCATCCATTTGCGCCCAGCCGCAGCCTTATCTACTTGTCCCTGAAGATTCTCAACACCTCCATACAGGGACCAGTCAATCTTCACACTTGGCGCAGCTTTGCGCTCATGTGTTTCGCGACGCAGGAGGGTATGCATCCTAAGTCCAATCTGGCGTGGTTTGGAACCTACGTGTGTGAGCAGTTTTCTTGCATTCATGCACAACTATCACGCATACCAGGGTATAATTACAAGTGCTGACGAAAGCATTCAAGCTAAGCTGGACATGGGCCTGTACTACTACGCGAGAGGACCCTCCACTAGAAGAGGTAAGCAGGGAAGATTTTGATCAGGTAGTGAGTGCGTTTTCCAAAATCAAGACATTCGACAAGCTTTCTTTGCGATTGCCGCAACCGGTGCCGCAAGTGGACAATATGGGTGCAAGTGTTGAGGCTTGGGTCGAGAGCGTGCTTGACAGCATTTTTCAGGAGGGTGTCAACTCCACGACACTTGAAGTGATGAACTACGTGTTCTACGCTTTGTTCGCTGTCCTCACGACACTCTTTCTCTGCACAAGCGCAAATTTACATGTTTTGGCGCTCCTTCTTCTGGCCATTGCTTTGTACCTCTCGACCAATTGGTATGTGTGTTTTGTCTCTTTTTTCTCTCTTTTTTCTCTTCCACTCGGGATCGTGTAACTTATGTCAGGTTTGTCTCGGAACTACATCGTGAGAAGATGCGGCGCAACGAAGTAACACCTTCCAGTGATCGAAAGCAAGATTGAGTATGTCGAATGACGCTCAACTCGCAGGTCAACGTGCGCACTTCTTTACACACATTCTCTCTTCCTTCTCTATGGGCATCAGTCCCCAGTCAGACTCGTGCCAGTGCGTATAGAAACCTACAAAGCACAGCTATAAATCCTTCACACCCGGTTGAAAGTTGTCCTTCGAAGCTTGATCAGGGAATGACACGTTTGCGGGAATAGCGAGGTCTGGCCTGCGCTCACTCGCAAGGCGGCCGCCATACAGGACCGTGCCATGCTTTGCCACATATTCTTTGATGCGTTCTTCCACGACAGGACGGAAGTGACGCAAGAGACCCTGGATCGGCCATGCTGAGGCATCTGCAAGACCACAGATCGTGTGGCCCTCCATCTGACGCGTAATTTCCCAGATCATATCAATCTCCCGAAGCGACGCGCGACCATTTTCAAAGCGTGTCATCATACTGTCAAGCCAGGCCGTGCCTTCACGGCACGGCGTGCATTGACCACAGCTCTCGTGGTGGTAGAATTTCGTCAAACGAGCAATCGCCTTCACAAGATCCGTAGACTTGTCCATCACAATAACGGCACCCGTACCAAGGGCACTTTGGTTGTCACGCAGGGAGTCAAAGTCCATCAGAGTGCGTTCACACACCTCCTTAGGGATCATGGGCGTTGACGAACCACCGGGAATCACAGCAAGGAGGTTATCCCAGCCGCCGCGCACACCACCACAGTGTCGCTCAATCAACTCCTTGAGAGGAATACTCATTTCTTCTTCCACCACACATGGCCGATTCACATGGCCACTGATAGCGTAAAGCTTTGTACCGTGGTTCCTCTCGCGACCAAAGCTGGCGAACCATTCTGGACCGCGGCGGATGATGGTCGGTGCCACCGACACAGTCTCGACGTTAGCGACAGTCGTAGGGCAGCCAAAGACACCCGTGTCGGCAGGGAACGGTGGCTTCATACGTGGCTTGCCCTGCTTGCCTTCCAGCGATTCTATCAAAGCCGTCTCTTCGCCGCAAATGTAGGCACCGGCACCGCGATGCACGTACACGTCAAAGTCGTAGCCGGATCCGCAAGCATTCTTGCCGATCAGACCAGCCTTGTATGCTTCATTGATAGCAACTTGCAGATTGTATGCCTCAAGGAAGAATTCGCCTCGGATGTAAATGTATGCGGCGTTCGCCCCCATGGCACGTCCAGCAACGAGACAGCCTTCAATCAGTTTGTGTGGGTCGTGGCGCATGATCTCACGATCCTTGCAGGTACCTGGCTCACCCTCATCGGCATTGATTACCAGATAACGAGGGCGTGGGTCTTTCTCCCAACCTGGCTTGAGCATGAAACTCCATTTCATGCCGGACGGAAAGCCTGCGCCACCGCGACCACGAATACCCGAGGCCTTCATTTGGTTGATAATAAATTCATGCCCACGCTCAATAATATCACGCGTGCGATGCCAGTCACCGCGTGCAAGAGCGCCTTTCAGGCGAAAGTCATGCTGACCATATAGGTTCTGGAAAATACGGTCCTGATCGCGGAGGCCACCGTGCGTACGTTTTGGTGCGTCTGATACTGTTGCCAAACCTCGAAGTGTGGTGCGTGACGCGCTTGCAAGACGAGGCTTGCTCGCAAGGCCAACCACTCGACTAGCCACAATGCCCTGCATCGACCCAGTGGTTTAAGTTCGGGAAAGAGTGCTTATGGGCGCAGAACACACCCCCCTCCTCGTATCCAACCGAGGCCTCTCTGATTTCTGCGCATTCGGCCGGCCAACCAGCGACGAGAAAATTCAAATGAAGTGGATGCATATTTCCTCCTCGGCCGGCACGCCTCGTGAGGAATCGGGCGTGCTTGATATTGTCACAGCTACAGTAAGAGGGGGGATTGATTATATCACACGTCTGAATCTGGCTGGTCAGACCGGACACAGACATGTGTTGGTTCGAAGAAGTCGTGAAATGGAGGTGCGCATGGACTGTGACCTCATTTCTATCATCTTCATTCCATGGCGGTAGTCACTTCATTGCTACAGTCGCGAGCATGGCATAGCCTGCTTCGGCATACTGTAGTTCCACCGCAGAGAATAATTGTACGGCATCATCTCGGCGCAATTCGTGCATTTGAAGCGATGCGGCTGATCTCTACCGTGCCACCACGGACATTCTCCAAGACATTCATGTTGCCACAGAAAGAGCATCATCTTCCTGTGGCTGTTCCTGAGCAGGATCTGCCGGAGCAACCTCTCATATATAACCGTCCACAACGGCGAAAACCCAAGCCATGGTATACATCGCCGATCTTGTACGTGCTTGCATTCCTTCAATGCTTCGCAATGTATCTTGGGTTTTGGCAATTGCGCCGACTCAAGTGGAAGGTGTCATTGATCGACGAGTTGGAAGATAAGCTGCGTCGCGATCCGCTCCCGCTCCCACGCAACATCAATATGGATGTGCTGAGTGAATTTGAGTACCGCCTATTTCAAGTGCATGGACACTTTGACATGTCGCGTGTGTTGTTCGTTGGACCACGTACACGAGAGGATGAACGTGGCTACAATGTTATCATGCCATTCAAGCGGTCTTCAGGTGGACCTGACATTCTGGTAAACCGTGGTTTCGTAACGAATGATCAGATTGTCGGCACGGGCATGAACAAGCGTTTGCGACACCCACCCAAAGATGACGGCAAAGATCGTGCGATTGTGGTACTTCTGCCACGTGTATACCCACCTAGCCGACTTGCATTGCCGAATGAACCACACAATAACCTTTGGCTGCAGATCCATCCAAGCCAGATGGCACACTGGCTGAACGAACAGGCAGGTATCGAGGATGCTGTGCCTTCGACGATGCCTGATGCACCAGCTGAATCAACAGCGTACCGCTGGCTCCGTCGAATTGCGGCTACAGCATCGTCTGCTCCTGCCCCAAGTACACCGGAAGAAGCATTCCAAGCGTCTCAGACTGAGCCAGTGCTCCCAGTGTACATGGAAGAGATCTTCGGCGGCACATTCGCTGATGCCAATACACTTATTCGTCAGGGCACGCCTGTGGGCCGTCCTCCGCGTATCGAGCTGCGGAACCAGCATGCCGAATATGCAGCCACATGGTTTAGTTTGTCAGCTATTACCACATTCATGTTCATATACATGCTTCGCAGGGGACGTAGGACATCGTAACAATGGCTATGGACGATTCGAGGTGCTTGCGTTGACGGGATCTTTCGCAGGGACATGCGTGGCAGGAGATACAGAAGCACTAGAGCTTTTGGGACGCCGGAAACACAGAAATGCCAGTGCGGTAGCCTTGCGGCTCGTAATGAGCGTGTGCTTGACACTTTCGAGCTCTTTTTGCAAGCTATTCGTCTTTTGTGCGGATGCTGAGCTTGAATACCGCTGGCTGATGGTCTCATACACGGCTTTAAGAGTAGATTCAGCCTTTGGAGATACGTGGTATGCCATGGTCTGATGGACAAACTCAATTTCGAGCGTGGCTTGTAGCATGCCACCTGTGTTGAAAGCCAGAATTTGTGAGTAAGCATGGAGAATGGCATCAGCCATAATCTCCACAAGTGCTGTAATGACACGCGACACCAATGCCGGCACGGTCGCACGGATCTGCGCATGCACTTGAACAAGACGGAGCAAAGCTTGATACACAAATGCATTGACGCCTGTCGGATGCGGGCAGTTGTTCCACTGGATGCCTTCCTCCAAAATGCCCCGTCGAATAATGTCCCTAATGTCTTCTCCTTTCCGGCGGACCGAGTCAGACAGTAGTTCATTGTCAAGTCGTAAACAGACGTCGAGCAGCTCCTGTCTTTCGAGAGTCAGCGTCACATGGTAAGCATCTTCGAACTGCTTGATCCAAGCTGATATGACATGTGTGCGTAACTGCGTCAAATTCGACACGCTCAAGAGGATGCGCGTGTCTCGATCACGTGCTGTGAGCCCAGCAACGTCATGGGGCGGACGGAGCAGTGACCAGAGTTCGGGTATGTCGTGAACTGACTGTGCTGCAAGTACAATCCCCTCAAGAAACGTATGCAGCACGTGGATAAATGTAGTCTTGAGATGCATGATGAATGCTGCGTCGATTTCATTTTCAGGCGTTCCTTGAGACATTTTTGTGCGAACGTCGGCGATATAGAAACCTTCGCGAGCATTCCATCGATTAAATACAGAAAACGAGAACAGATAAGACGTGATAGATGGTTGTTGTGAGTTGGGTACCCAGTTTTCCAGATAGTGACACAGTTTAGCATCATGTTGCCACAAATGACAATGCACCTCCGTAAACTGGAAGCCGATATCGAGAAGAAGCGCATGCAGCTGAGTCGACGTACTAGGAATCGACAAAGAATTCAGTTCTCTGACTGTCTCAGCAATCGTTGACAGAATGCTATTCATATAATTCGTCGTGCTGAGCGAGCAGCTTATCGCCGGCACCCACGCCGGCAGTTGTCGTGCCGGGAGTGACTGATTTGCGCGTACTTGGAACGGTTGCAGATCAAAGAACTTCGTCAGGCTTTTGGTGAACAGTTCGATACACTCGAGAGCCCATGCCTTGGACTGTTTGTGGATGGGTGAATTGAGAATCACCTTTTCCTTGCTGAACTTGCCCTCGGCATGGTCGCGAGCGACACGCCAGAACGTTGGCACAGACTGAAGGGTTACTCGACACACTTCCGAGACCATTGTGTCGATCAGGTGCCAATGCGAGACGCCCAGCATCTTATCGAATGATGGCTTCGCACCATCAGACGTGCGGACAAGAACCAAGCAATCATGTAGATCTTTTGCACGCTCCAAATCTGTGCAAGCCTTGCTAGGATCCGCTTGCTGCTGTATGGCGTGTACTTGTTGCTCAAATGTCGAACGCAAGAGAGACAAGATATGGTTATGCTGAGCTTCAAGAAAGACAGCAACAGGATCTGTCGTTGGATCTAGTGTTAGCAGAACCTCGAAGCATTTCTCTTGCTCATCGATACTTCGATTCGGTTGACGGAGAATATCAACAAGCTTGCCTTGCATATCGTACATAATCTCGTCGACGGCATCCCAGACACGAGCAAAAATGCGCCGTTGCTGTGCGAGCTGACTTTCCGTCGGTGGTGTATTTGACTCGTTTTGGAGCGGAAGAATTTGACTGGGTCGATTCTCGAGCAGGTATTTGCCCTTCAGGTAGTCACGCAAAGCTGCCTCATAATGCCCAGCTTCGACATTTTCGTGCAACGAACCGGGCAGATTGAAAAAGAAGCGTGAGCGTTGAAACACACCGAGCGTGTTTCGAAGCTTGACAGACTTTACGTAGTTTTCAAGCACAGGTCGAAATACATCGTCAGCTTGAGAATTGGCACTAGTGACAGACGTGCGGAGTCCCTCAACACCTTCATCTGGCGCTGATCCGAAGGGACCACCCATAGATTCACTCATCTCACGAAATACGCTATCATTTGTGGCCTTCACAGTCACAAATCTGTCGAAATTTTGGTCAACTAGCACCTTCAAAGCCTCGGAGCCCTGTGCCATGCTTCGTTTCAAGTTCGCTGCGCCATGAGAAAGTTCGGAGTACGACGCGTTCGGATGCACAGTATTGAGGAATGTTTTCGCGTCGAATGCCTTGCTTGTTATATTAACCTTGCTGAGGATATTGGCATCGTTAGAACTTAATGTCGGCACTGTTGAATGAAGACCGAGGGGATCAGTCCAATCATTGTGATGTTGAAACGCAGACTCTTTCGACCGGCTCGGTTTTTGCCGCTTTATGTCTTCCCACTGCCTTGGTTGCAATGAACTGAGCTCATATTCTTGCAGCAGCTCGTGTTCATTCACTGACAGACTCATGTTGCCGTCACCCTCTGACCGTAAGCTGCACCACTACGAGGAACGAATTGACTGCTGCTATTAAGCGCACTCTCCCTCACTCGACTAACGCATGTACCTACGGGGCAACAAATTGAGCGCGTACCCCCCGCACACAGCTTGTTCACGTGATCACCCGCTTAGCGCAAACGCAGCGTCGCTCGAGTACGTGTATGACGACACCAAGTCGCAGATTGCAAAGGCTACCACAACTGCGTTGATGATTGTATTTTTATACATTTCCCATGCCTACTTACGCGCTCATACACCTCTGTCGGCATTTTTGTTGGAGCTACCGCCTTAGTCATTGGCCTTGACGACGAGTCCAGCACGTTGAATGGCCCATTCCTTTTCCACAAGATGAGAGACTTTCTCCACAGTCTGCAGAAGCTTCGACATATCACCACTCCAGTGGTTCAGGACCTCGGCATCTGACAAAGGCGCTTGGAAGCTTACGATCTGAGCAGGTCGGTCGATACGCGCATGTGTTGTTTTGTTGACGACAAGATTAGCCAACGCCTCTTCAGCTTGTTCGATAGATAAATCAAGCAGTTGTGCGAGGCGGTCCAAACGGATCTTCGTATAATATTTCGCGATGACTTGAATATTGTACGCGACAACACGCGCGTGAAGCTGTTTCCAACGCTCTTCGGCCGCTGCGCTGCCAGAAAACACAGGCAGTTGACGCAGCATGGGGCCATACAATGCCTCAATACCAGGCCAACGCATGAGTTCCGGCGTGGTAAAGCACTTGAGCAAGCTCTTGTACTCAGGCACAGAGTCAAGTGGTTCCATAGAGTCAACACGACCAAGCAGGTCACGTTGCTCATGATCAAATGGCGCCAGTACAAGGAAAATCACCACGTGTCGAAGAGCATCTCTGAACTTATCTTGATCAGCACGAATGCTAGGTGTGTTGAGCACTTCTCGATAATATTTGCAAACATCAAGGTACTTTCCATCGTGCATGCCCACTTTGACCATGATGTCGTAATATAGGAGCTTTAGATCCTGCTGTGCTTCGTCTTCAAAGAACTTAACATTGATCTTACGACTCAGCATGTTAACGCGACTCATATCACCCCGCTCCAAATTGAGTCGCATCTGCTCAAGAATAAATTCCACTTTCTCACGGCGGCCTAGGCTTCCAAACGTCTCGACAGCAAGGTCTTGTAACGTCTCTGCAGCCTTGTTGACATCACCCTGTGCGTACAGCATATCAGACATCGACCGACTCACGCGTGCACGCTCGACTTCAAGAAACACCTTGCCCTCTGTCAGCTCACGCAATGTCACCATAAGTTTCATCTTGGCTGTATCATCAAGCGACTTGTCTCCAATAGCTTTTGCATGCTGCAAAAGTGCGGTGATGCGATCGTCTTCTTTCCCTTCACGGTCCTCTTCGACCTTGTCACCGGATGCTTTGTCGCCTTGAGACGCCTTTGAGTTGCCGCCATCATCTACAGCCATCGACTCTGTTGCGGCAGAGTCGCCCATTGGCTCGTCTTTTAGTGCTGTCTGCAGCGAGTCCTTGCCAAGAACAGCGTAGAAAGACGCCGGTGCCTGCATGTCTGTGGTATCAGGGCTCTGTAAAAACAGCATAGCTAGCTGTATCATTCGAGATATGGCTTTCTTCAGCTGTCCATGCTTTTTAGAGTACGAATGCACAGCTTCACAAAGCTTGCTGAGATCCGTATGTTCAACATCTGGAATGGTGCGTATCATGAGAACAGACGTCAGAAGCAGACGTGTAGTGCTCAATACGTCAGATGCCTGTTTCTGTTAGCATGATCTCAACACATTTGAATCCATGCTGGTTTTTTCCCATTCGTATACATACCCCTCGCGCACGCTTCTCAAGTGGCGCTATGAGATCCAGTCCTTCCTGAAGCGAGCCAGACTATTATTAGCATGCTTAGTGAGGGGCAAATACTTTCTTACGTACGCTGGCCAGCTTCTCTAACTGTGGGAGAAGTGCATCGACCTCTGGTGTATAGTCTGCTTCTTGTTTCTCTTGGCTCATCACGCACACTCAATACACTGGAGCCAGCGACAAAGCGTTTGTGTCACTGTCGTCACCGATCGCTCCAGATCGACGTGCTGACGTTGGCTTTATCGGCACGTGATTAGTGCATCCGGTTTCTCCACACTGCATGCCGCTGGAATCCCCCCGGCCCACCAGCTAGGCTGCAAGTTTGTGGCATCGCCCGTGTCTCAGGCACGACGAACTCGACGCCAGTCCGCTCGTTCCCTACCTGAATACAACCAACCCAGCCCTACTTTCGTCCGAGAACCATGGTAAACTTTGAGAACCTGAAGCTTGTGGCCCTTGGAAATCCGTTGCTCGACATGCAGGTGCGCGATGGCCAGGACGTGCTCCAGAAGTACGGCCTGAAACCAAATGATGCGGTGCTTGCTTCGCCTGAGCAGCTGAGCATCTACGAGCACTTAGTCGAAAACTACCAGGTGACGTACGTCGCTGGTGGTGCTGCTCAAAACACAGCTCGCTGCGCGCAATACGCCTTGCCCGAGGGATCGACTGCGTATCTTGGATGTGTCGGCAACGATGATCTTGCTCAACAGCTGCGTGCTGCGAATGAGCGTGAAGGTCTGCAGTCTGTCTACCAGGTCGTGAATGACACGCCAACAGGCTCGTGCGCTGTGGTGATTACAGGCCATGACCGCTCGCTTTGCACAAACCTTGGCGCTGCTGAGAAGTTTGACAAATCGCATCTGGACTCGCAGGAAGCTAAGGCAGCTATTGAGGCAGCCAAGTTCTTCTACATTGGTGGCTTCTTCCTTACGCACGGTGTGGAAAGTGCTTTGATCGTTGCGAAGCATGCCAAAGAAACGGGCAAGCCATTCGCCTTCAACCTGTCGGCTCCCTTCATTCCGCAGTTCTTCAAGTCGCAGGTAGATCAGGTGATGCCGTATGCCGAGCTTGTGATCGGCAACGAGTCGGAAGCTGAGGCCTGGGCTAAGGCATCGGGCATGGAAACGAACGATCTCAGTTCCATCGCGCAAAAGATTGCCGACTCTCCATCCGAGGTGTCGAAGCCGCGCACAGTCCTTATTACACATGGAGCAGAGTCGACCATCCGGGCAGTGCAGGGCCAGTCGTCCGTCATTACGCACCCGACGCCGAAGATTGATGCTGCTAACATTGTCGACACGAACGGCGCTGGTGATGCGTTTGCCGGCGGTGTGATTGCTGGCCTCATCATGGGCAAGTCGATGGAAGAAGCTGTGGATGTGGGTCACCGTCTGGGTGGCATGTGCATTGGCCAAGTCGGTCCCGTCCTCAAGTTCCCGAAGGAGAACGTGCTCTAGATGCATACAATCATGAGAAGTGTTCAACCACACTTGCACCTCAGATGAAGCGTGACACCCAATAAATCGTGTTGTGACTGGAGTGAGAGGCCTTTCCTTTGCCTCGCTGCTCGGGACTGCACGTGAGCTAACGGTTCTGGTAGACCGACGTTCATTCAGTGCCGAAATGAACACGACACACACACACTCTCTCTCTCTCTCTATCAAGCTGTCCACCTGTTCATCCAGGTGTTACTTGAGCCCTGTGCATCTCTCTACTATAAAATTGGTCTTGGTCAAATATATTGGTCTATATATGATACTGCATACTATGTTACTTTTGGAAAGAAAGGGGATGGGGCGAGAGATAGAGTCCAGGAGTTTTGAGTCAAAAAATGATATGACCAAGTTTGTAGGTAGGGCCATTGCATTAGGTAGAAAAAAAAAACACTTGCAAAAAGCGCTTCAAAAAATTAACAAGTTTCGAGGAAAGAGGGAAAAGGCCCGTGTGCATAAGATCAAGCTGCTTATTCGTGCGAGTTGTAAAAGACCACACCATTCTGCTGTTGAGGCATGTTGGGTGGACTTTCGTACAAGTAGTAGGGCTCTTGTTGCGGTACAGTCGTAGCTGCTGCAGGATAAGAAGCCTGCGCCGCTTCGTCATCGGCATTCGACTCGACGGAACGGGCTAAAAGAATATCTTCACGAGTAATACCACTGCGCTCGCACATGCCATGGAAGATACTGTCTTGATTGTCAAACAGAGCAAGTGGCGCATCGAACTCTGCCACTTTGCCATCATCCATAACAATAATTTTATCGTAACCAATAATAGTGGTAAGGCGATGCGCGATACACAAAAGCGTTCGATCTGCAAACTCGGTACGGATAGTACGCTGAATCTTTGCATCCGTCTCCAAGTCCACAGACGCTGTGGCCTCATCGAGAAGAATAATCTTGCAATCTTTCACAAGGGCGCGCGCTAACGAGACCAAGCTGCGTTGGCCCACAGACAAATTTGCACCTTCCTCATCAATGATGGAGTCAAGTGTGAGACGCGTGAGCGCTTTCGGCTGGGCTGGCACAGTCGCCTCGCCTTGCGTTGCGGACGGCAATGGCTGGCCATCTTCACCCACAACAGGTGTAACTGCGCCAGTGGGCGGCTGACTAGCGTTGGCTGCGGATGTCAGGTATGAACGGTGCATAGCATCGTAGAGTCGTGCATCATCGAAGCGCTCAAAGGGATCCAAATTCGACCGGAGCGTACCGCTGAACAGGAGAGGATCCTGCGGCAGAATCGCAATGTTGCGACGCAAATCCTCGAGACCGATCTTGGACACGTCAACGCCATCAATCAGGACGCGACCTTGCGTCGCCTCCGAAAGCCGCAACAGCACAGTTAAGATGGAACTCTTGCCAGCACCAGTACGGCCAACAATGCCGACCTTCTGGCCGCCATGCACGGAGAATGTGACACCTTTGAGTACATTCGGCAGGTTCTCCCTGTAACGGAGCCATACATTGTCCAGTTCAACGCTGCCATGCGCTGGCCATGCCGGTTCAGGCTTGTTTTCAGGTATCTGCTGCGGAGGTTCCTGATCGAGATTGTTTGCGTAGTATACGAGACGCTCCGCCGAGTTCATTTCGTTCTCCAATTCTGTCAGTTGCCGCGTTAAGAAACCAAGCGTCTGCGCGACAGTGACGACTTGCGAGAGCGACACACCGGTCTTGCCTGGATCAATGGACCCTACACGCACAGAACATAGAATACCAGTAATTAGCACACACAATGAGCCTAGAAAGTCGAGACGCAGACCGAGCCAGCGCTGGTTGACAATCGTGAGGAAGTACGCTCGGTTCTGCAAGTCCATGTATTTGTAGTTGTCGTGCAAGAAGCGGTCAGATTCACGGTATGCACGGATGGTCGTCAGACCCGTGAGCGACTCGGCAAAGTGTGAGTACAGTGTCGAGCGCAATAAGGCATCCACCCGTTTGAATTCACGCGCGGACGATCGATAGAACGTCGCAAAGAAGTACGCGAACACAAACACTGCAACGACAACAATCGCGAAGTAGTACGTAAAGACAATGACCATAATGGCAGCACCCAGAATCGACAGAACCGTTGAGGCACATTGGCGGACCAAATTACTCAGCTGATTGTCGAGCACGTCAATATCCTTGCCGAATCGATTGATAATACGGCCAATGGGTGTTGTGTCGAACCACGACATGGGCGAGAACACGACGCGCTTCATCGCACGATCGTGCAGCTTTCGAGACGCAAGGAATGTTAGCAACCCAAGCGCAACGTCCATGATAAAGTTGAAAATCAGTTGAATGATACCTAAAGTTGCATAAATGCCCGCTTCCATCCCGATCGATTTCCTGTGCTCATAGTGCCACTTTTGCCACCATACAACCCAGTAGCTCGATAGGTTCGTCGATGCTTGCATGCAAGCGCCGGCAGCAAGCACAATTGGTACAATCAGCGTACCACTTCCTGCTTTCAAATACGACATCCAGACCACACTGTCAACAGAACCAGTATTACGTTCTTCACTCTCCATGGTCTTCCCGGCACCCGGCTTGCTCAGCTCGGCCAACGTGTACTTTTTCGGCGGTGCCTTTGCATCTTCTGTCTCCGCGGCGAGTTCATCAGCGTCTTCTTCGTCCTCATCTTTCAGCATGCCAAAGTTGTACATCGTCGTGTAGAATGAGCCACCCTTCTGCATAAGCTCCTCGTACGTGCCCATTTCTTCAATCCGACCGTCGTCCATCAACACGATGCGGTCACACAAAGGCAGGTGCTGAATGGCATGTGTGACAAGAAGCACCGTCTTTCCCTGCTTCTTCATCGGCAAGATCGCATTGTTAAATAGGGCCTTCCCAACATGCGCATCGACAGCAGACAGTGGGTCGTCCAGACACACCACATCAGCATTGAAGTAAAGTGCACGCGCTATGTTGATCCGCTGCTTCTGACCACCAGACAAGGTCACGCCGCGCTCGCCAATTTCTGTCATGTCACCGCCCTGCAACATTGCAAAGTCAGCGAACAGCTCCGATCGCTCCACACAGTCCCAATAACGTTTAGCATCCCATGGCTGGCCAAACAAAATGTTTTCGCGAACCGTCGCGTTCTGGATCCATGCAGACTGCGAGCAGTATGCAACGCGCTGTGATGACCAAACGACTTGGCCGCTCGAACGCGCCATTTCGCCAATCGCACCGAGAAGCAGAGAAGACTTGCCCGAACCGACAGGACCAATAATCGCACATAGCTCTCCACGCTTTACCTTGAGGTCGATATTTTGCAGTTGAAATGGCATTTCGTCCTCGTCGGCGGCCTTGCCCGGCTGCGCATCTTTTTCTGCGGCAACTGGCACTTCTTGCGAGACAGGCTCTTGGCCGCCCGAGGTGCCCTTCTTTTTACGAGAGAAAATGTTCAACTTCTTCGGGCCCTTGGCGCCCTTGGACTTGTCCTTGCGGTTCCGGCGCAGGAACGCCCACATACGCTTCTGTTTCATTTTCTTTTTCGAGTTGCTCTTCTCATTCAGCTTTTTCACCGGCTTGAGTGTGTCGTCTTCCTCAACACCTTCCCACACAAAAGTGGCGTTATCGATATTCAAACCATAGGGCGACGTCTCGTCTGACGTCAGCGTTGTATCGTGTTGCTCAGCATAGAACACGTCGCGCAATCGGATGAACGAATTTGCACCATCTGCGATAACACTGATACCGAATGGTAGGAACATGAGCGGAAGACGCAGCAGCTGGAACAAAGTGATGGCAGGGAAGACCTTCTCTGGGTCGAGCTTGTCGTTCTTGAAATAGTACGTAATCACTGCAAGCACGCCAGCGAGAAGAGGCAAGCTAATAGCCGTTGCCATAAGCCCGGCGCGAGCCACGGCGAGAAAAAACACATACTTCAGTTCATGCTTGCGCAAAGTCGAAATCAGCTTGAAGAAGTTCGACTCATACGAGAACAGCTTTACGATGCGCATGCCTGAAAGCATCTCCTGCGTACGACGAGCACGGCGGTCCGTCCACTGCATCGACTTTGCGCGCAGCATGAATAAGAACTTCATGAAATAAAGTTGGAATGGCATTACCACGACAATCAGCGCAAAGCCAGAAAGGCACGACACACCGAAACGGGTAAGAAGAATAATCAAACAAACAATAATCTCAACGGGTGCGGTAAAGGTAAGAAGCCACCACTGCGCACCAAAGTCAATGCGACTGACATCAGTGCTGACATGGTTCACAAGCTTGCCTGTCGAACGATCCCGACCCTGCATGTTAAGTGCGCGCCGGAAAATACCAGACACAAGAGCTGCTCGGCAAAACACACCGACATACAAGCTCTTATAGAAGAACCGGTTGGAGAGAACGTTTCCAATTAATAGCATGACAAACATAACAACAGTGTAACCGCATCCCAAACCAGTATCACCATCACGCACTGCTCCGATAAGATGCTCCATCACCAGCGCTGAGCACATCTGCGCCACATCAGCAAGGATCTTGGCGCAGAACGCTTCTATGATATGCGGCCAGAAAATGTCAACACAGGCCAGAAACAGATTCGCACGCTTGCGTCCGCTCTTGACCGTACCCGCGAGGGCCTCCTTGCGACGAATCTCAGGAGTTATGTCAATCTGTTTCATGACGGACAAGTCTGGCAAAAACCAGATGGCCTCTTTGGCGGCGATTCGCTCTTCAACAGACGCCTCGCCACCAAGATTTTGCGCGTGTTCCTTCTTGGCCTGATTGCGCCATTTACGACGCATGGAAGAAGTCACTTTGACCTTGCCTTCGTCAAACTTGCGGTTGTACTCATCAGCTTTTGCGACACGTGCATCCCAGCGATCGACAAGCCTCGAGCTCAAGTGTTTAGCTTGACGAGGTCCGTCCATAGCCCACAGATCTGTAGCCTCCAACGGACGACGGTATCCCAAAGAGAGCATTGGCGCAACCCAGTGATATGTATAATCAGAGAAAATATTCGTGCGCCCCAACGGCAGCTCTTGCGCATCATCGATACTCTCGGGCGGGGGTGGGGGCGGATTTTTGAATCGCCAGAACTGCCACCAATGCTCGCGAACGCGAACACCAAACTTTTGATTTCCCTGTCGATCCTCCCGCTTTGTGTTCATGTCAGCCGTTTTCGTCTTAGGATGTTGATCATCAAGAGCCAGCTCATCGTCTTGCTCAGGTATCCCTTTGGTCAACATTTTAGAAGTGTTGCCCGAATCAGGCGGCGAGCTGATGTAACCGCCGTTTTTCTCTTCTAATGTTCCCACATTAGAAGCCATGGCGATGGTGCTCGCTGACCCACCGGCACCTGACGTAGTTGGCTTACGATTTGGATTGGAATTGAAAGATGATCCTGCGCGCGAATCGCAAATTGATGTCCCCTGGGTATTTTTTTCTTTTGCTTTTCTGGCCATCATGTTTTCCATATGTCCGCAGGCCAATAACACGCTTAACCAACCTGCATTTAGTGCGTGGAGTTTTTGAAGCCGTTCACTAAACATGTCCGCGGCGATCAAAAGCCTCAATTCTGTGGCCAGATGCAAGCGGAAATGCGTTCGCACGTTGGGAGCACGGCCCAATTACAGCAATTGGCCCAACTAAGATTTGGGCGGTCCATGCACCGTTGGAAAATAGCCACTTGCGCATCTGATCAGATATTGTGACCTGCTACAAAATGAAGCAAGATATGTCCGTGGCGAATCATCTTCGTACAACTACAAACCGTCTGTGGCCGTCGAAATAATTTCTTTATAGACACAATAGACTAGCGACGTATGGTCGCGCAGATCAGTACTAATTGTTACAAACGCACAACGCGCAGAGGATCCGTTGGGTCAACGCACGCGCGCAGAATGGCATTCATGGCATCGGACTTCCAGCAATTCGGCGTATTAAGACCTTCGCAACGTAGATGTGCAGGCAGTAAAGCCGCTTCACCGGCAGCATGACGGACCCCATACAGTGTAGAATCGTTGGGCCAGTAGTTGAATCGATACCCATTCTCATAAAGCCATGTCATTAGGCCCTTCCACGGGAAGCGCGACTGGGATTTCTTCCGGAAATTTGCCAGGCCAACGGGATCCAATCCCGACTCAACCAGGCGTTGGAATAGAGGCGTAGCAAGCTTGCGCTTTTGAATCGACGTGAGCAAAGTTGGATCCTCAGGCAAAATGATCGGCTCTTGCGGCTGAAGTGGGACTTGGACATCTAAATTTGTCTCGCGCTCGAGAGCGGTCGGATCGTCGGTTGGCGCAATGGTTAGACAGATGCAAGCGGCAAACCGGTTTTGAAACGTCTCTAGAGGCTTGCCTGCACCGAGTGCTGTTTGGAACGCATGCAGTCCAGCAGGAGAAGCTGTGATTTGGACATGGTTCGAGCCTATATTCGGATGCGCAATGATCGTGAAAGATTCGGCGCCCAAATTTTGCGAACATTGTTGCGAAAACTGCTCAAAACGTCGGACAGCACGCTTGTATTCGGCCCGGGTGATTGTGCTGGATTTCTCCAGCCGGTTGTCTTGCTCCCATGCACTGATTTCCTGTCGCGTCCGTAGCATGAACTCAGGGTCTTCCTTCATCTTTTGGTACAAGGGTGCGAGTTCATCGCGAATGCGTTGTGCTTGTGAGGCACCAGCATCGGTTCGACCAGTGCCGGATCCCACGTCTAAAGCCGAGGGATCGCCATTCGCATTCTTCCGCTTCTGCTCAGCCAGATACCGCTGGTACAGGTTCCATGAATTGGGTTGTCGACCGAATTCGCGTGAGAAGCCGAGATGCCGTCGGATTGCCGCGGGATTGACGTGGTATTCAGCAGCCCATGCCTCAATTTGGCTATTCAGGGAATCACGGTATAGAGTTAATTGCTGCTTCAACGGCGGCGGCAATGTAAATGACATGCAGGCAAATTTCAGTACGATTACCAAGGAACGCGTTCCTCACTTGGTCCCCAACAATCAGATTTGTGACAAGATGACCTGCTGAGCCTACAAGGATTGCCACGACGAGCCCGTTAGGCTCGGCCGTACAGAAAGAGATGGAGCGCGACAGAGATGACTCAGCATGTCTCCACGCCCAAGACAAGCCATTAGATTTGGCATCAAGCTTGCCGGCCTAGACTGACGTGAATTGTACTCAAGTGTGAGGACAGCAGGTCATCCTCCATACACGTTCGTGCGGCTTGAACTAGGGGTCTTCTTGCACCATGGATCCAAAACGGATCTTTGTGAGTATGCGTGCTTGCTGATGATGAAGGAGTCGCGACTGATGGATTCACTGATCAACGAGGTCGTTGTATCTGTAGCTTTGGAAGTGCACGGACGCACTAAGCGTATGAGAATGGATTGTGCACTGTGTGATAAACCGTACGTGTGAGAATATTGATTACATGCAGTGCGAGCCAAAGTCAAAATGTCCATGGTACGCAGCACCAACTGTGGCTAACCAGGTGTGAAAGATTCAGCTGATGCCGCCATGTTTGCCAATGGGGCGAAGACAGACTATTATTCTAATAACCCACTGTATGAGTGTCTTGTGTGTTCGAGACAAGTGTCGTCGAACCGCTACGCAACGCACTTGGAAAAGTGTATGGGCGCAGGAAATAAATCCACGCGCAAGGGATCGACGCGCAACGCCAAGACGGCATCGACAGCTGTAACACAACGCATTCTCAATACCAATTCTCGCTCGGCATCACCATCAACATCTTCACCCACGGCAGCTCCAAGAAAGCAGGGTTCTTCATCACCTGCGCCACAAATGCCGGCAGCCGCTAGCAAAGAAAAGCAGTCGATCAAGAGCGAAAAGCCCTCAACACCGTTGTCGAAACAAGTGGATCTTCCACATACATCTGTGCTGGGATCGCAGTCATCGCATCTGAGCAAGGGGGCAGCAGATGCATCATATCCTATCAAATCGAGCGGATCTACACCACAAGCTGACTCGGCATCTGCGGCAGGACATGCAGACGATGAAGAACTATTTGATGATGCGGACTTTGCATCAGGATTTTCGGTGTCGGTGCGTTGCACAGTCTTTCGTTGGGTATATACTAACTATGTGGGGGGAAGTCGGAGTCAGAAGAATCAGGGGCACACGGATCCGATGTCGATGAGGGAGAAACCAAAGCGATGGACGAGGTCGTGGATGACATCGAATTTGATCTGGATGAAGATGACGGTAGTGATAACGCTGTGGACCTCGATGTGAATGGCATGGACTCGGAGGACGACGCGCTAGATGCATGAACCAATGATTGTTGACATAGTAGATGTAATTACTCAGAGAGCCAACCATAACGAACGAAGGCATCGACAATTTGAGGTGAATTTTGTGGTGCCATGAACAAAGAGCGGAACTCCATGAAGAACCAGAGCTTGAGCATCGGGAGAAGTGTTTTGAGGCTTACTTGTTCACGCAAAGTGGCAAGTTGTGTCTCGTCGCTGGACATTTTGTGCCCCAGCGAGCGGAGGATCGGAATGGCACTGCGGAACAGGTCGATATTAGCGTCTAGCTTACGACCAATTCCCTCGAGAATTAGAATACTCAGTACAGTATCGACAAAGTCAGGCTCCATCTTGACGTGGTATGTGCGGACTGCCTTTAGTACTTTGTTCAGCACGTCGCCAATGTTGAGCGATGCTAGGCTAAATGTTTCAGACTTGACGCTGTCCATGACACCCTCAATCACACGAATAAACTGTTCCCTGTCCGTGACAAGTTCAGGTGTGCGGCAGCGGTCGACCATAAGTGACCCTGCTTGACGACCATCAAACATAGCAATGGCAGCAAACAGGTCAAGGAAATTGCGCAGGTTCTTGGGCGATAACTCCGAGACCAGACCTGCATCAAGAATCACAAGCTCCGGCAAGAACCCATCCTCCTGGATGGATCGGATCGCTGAGTGCCATGAGTCTGAATCGTTCGAGCGTGCAACGAGTTCCTGCGAAACTTGATCATCAGGAATGATCCCCGTCCGCCCGCGGTGTCCCAGCACATAGTCAGGATCGAAGCGGTAAAAAACGCGAGAGAAGGCATTTTGCAACATGGATCGCATAGACGGACGGTAGAACTTGACCATGATGTTTCCTGGGTGCAGGTCGGCATGTGCAAAGTTGTCAATCAGCAACATGCTGAGGAACGCATCAAGACCCAACTCGGCAATGCGTGAGTCGTATGCACCGCCGCCCATGCGCATAAAGTGCTTGAGGGGCACAGCTTCCACAAGCTCTTCAACGAGCACGTCTCGGGCACAAAAAGCCCGCAAGGGCCGAGGAAAAATGACAGTGCCGCCACGGCCGCCAAAGTTACGCTCGAAGCGAGAGAGATGCGATGCTTCCTCACGCAGATCCAGTTGACTTAGCATCAGCGCAGCAAACCGATCGACTTCTTCCGGGAGCGAGACCCAGCGCATGCCAGGAATGAGGTTCAACAGTCCCGCAAAAAACTGCATAATCTGAATGTCGTGCCCAATAATGCGATGCACCTTAGGATGCAGCACTTTGATGGCAACGGCGGCGCCATGGTGATCGGACGATTCGTCGTGCTCGTACGTGAGGGCCAGCTCACGCCCAATGTTCTCGGCAGCCTCCTGCAGCCGATCTTGTTCGCGCCGATCGTTCAAGTAATCACTAGGCAAAAGGTCCTGATGCAGCACAGCCTTATAAACCTGACCGACGGCGCCAATCCCCACAGGCTGCTCGTCAAAGGACGCAAATATCTCATCAAATGACCGCTTGAACACACGCTCGAGGACTTCACGCGTATAGGTCATGGAGTGCGGCTTGTTGTTCGAATGCAGTTTCGATAGGCGATTGCAAAGCTCGTCAGGGAACAAGTCGCGACGGGACCCAGCCCACTGGCCGAGTTTCACAAACGTAGGGCCAGCACGCTCCATCTGCATCACAAGCAGTTTATACCAGAGAACAGTGCCCCACCGTTCGCCCTCGACCATGTGTCCATCTTCATCCCGGTACGTTATACGATGACCGATAACAAGCAAGGGCGTTGCTAGCACGACAGGCGCAAAGGTAATAGCCAAGACAAGAAATCGTTTCAGTACAAGAACTGGCTCAACCACATAGAGCGATATAGCCCCCCATACACGGCTCACAACCGACTTTGGCGGTGGTGGCGGTGATGATGATGATGATGTCTCATCGGATGCAGACGCAGAAGCAGACGTCGATATGGACGCGGTCGGACCAACATCGTGGCCCTTCGACTCGCCTATATCGGCTGCGTCCTTCGACGAATGGAGAAAGCGCCATTGCAGCATCGAGTAAGCAAGGATTCCGACACCACCAGCCAGACCGAGAGCCCCGATCCGAAGCGCTCGCGCCGAGCTGCCTCGAATCATCGTGCGCGCACCTACATGTGCGGCGCACACACGCATGGGAGAGATATGAGCAGATGCATGGCGCCAAGCGCCCAATGCAATTGTCGGTCGCCGCGCTAGAGCTAATACCGATGGCGGTCGCATGTTACGGCACATACGCTGGTTGAAGGTTCGCCTGAACGTTCCACCCTCTCGCCGGCACACCACACAGACGTGTTGGATTGTGGCGCCGTGGCCCTCGCTCGGACTGCGTGACCCACACACGGGCACGGATGTATCACGTGCACGAGCCCTACGTCGCGCTGGTGGACAAGCCGAGCCAGCCGAGGGTCAGTTGATGGGCCTGGGAAGGTCGCAGAGATTCCTTTCTTTCTACACCTACCACTACACCCCAACATGTCGAGTGAGCAGAGTAAGTACTAATGACGCCTGTCAAACAAAGCCAAAAGAAAAGGATGGCTACTTACATGTGCTAGCCTACATTATGATCAAGCCAGACGGTGTCCAACGCGGTCTCGTTGGCAAGATCATCCAGCGCTTCGAGGACCGTGGCTACCAGCTTGTGGCCATGAAGCTGGTGCACGCTGGTGAAGACCACCTTGAGAAGCACTACAAGGACCTTAAGGGCAAGCCATTTTTCCCAGGTCTGATCAAGTACATGTCGTCGGGTCCTGTCGTGGCTATGGTCTGGCAGGGCAAGGATGTCGTGAAGCAGGGCCGTGCGCTCCTTGGTGCCACGAACCCTCTTGCTTCCGCTCCCGGCACGATCCGTGGCGACTACTGCATTGATGTGGGCCGCAACATCTGCCACGGCTCAGACTCGCCTGAGTCGGCCAAGGCTGAGATTGCCCTCTGGTTCGGCGAGCAGGACGCCACGATCCCTTACACGCGCGCCGTCGACCAGTGGATCTACGAGTAAATGGGATTGCCAGCAATTGGTCATTCCTTTTTTTTGCTCGCATTAAATAAACCTGTGTAGCTTGCACTCTAAGCTTGCAATTCATGAGGCGCCTCATTTGCTTTCTCTTTCTTTGCTATGGCGAGAATGGTCTTGTTGTCGACCATTGGACCTTCGCGTCGCGCACTCGCTGAGATTTTGCCATGGGGAGGGTGTAGAGGAGAGGATCGACGTGGTATCATCACGTGCCAGGTCTAGCTATGACCAGCTCCACCGCCGTATGACGAGCAGATAGGAACTAGGACCCGGACCCTATTCGACAAAAACATGTATGTAAGCATGAGCGCACGGCTCAGGCAACCATTCATCAAATGCTTCCACGTGTAGATTAAGTAAGATTTCCTAGGCCCCTTGTGCCCTTTGCCCTTCCCCAGGCCCTTGCCTGTCCCTACATCCAGTCAGAATCATCTGCGACATGCGTCGTACTTCTCCATTTGTGTTTTGCTTCCATTCCACGAGGCATAGGCCAGCCTGCGGACGAGAAACACGCCATGATCCTAGAGCCGATGCTGCACAGATCCTAAAAGCTCAGCTGGTATTCCATTAGCTTAGAGCTCTAGGGTCTGGTCCGAATGGATGCGCTGTCGCTGCGCTGGGCTCGGACTGGCTGTGTGTCAACATCTAACACTAACACAAACGCTGGCACACTACGCGATTTCCAGACAAGCATGGCTTGTACACGGAATCACTGGAATGATGGATCTAGAAATCCATTTGATGCCATGCGGGTGAGGCACAGCTTCTCGAGCTACGCCCAAGACCCCGCTTTTCCCTTCCCAAATGACTTGGGCACTACACCCAAGTCATGCGCAGATGATGCGACCTCTTTCCTGAACTCTTTCTTTCTCGATCATCATCTGGCGTGTCTTCTTTGTTCCTGTTGGCGAGGAAAGCAAAGAGTGAGGGCTGGTCCATGTCTCGTGCATCTTGACATTGACGTAGGCGTTGGAGCCGTACATTCAGTGAGAGCCTGTCTCGACGATGTACGAGGGCTTCGGCCCGTCCTCATTCGCCACTCGATGAATTTTTTCCTCCTTGTGCCATGCGCAAATGACACGCATCACTGATTTCCTCTTCACTCAGCGGTAGGGACCGTAGACTTCGTGTCAGTAGTGCATATCTTTCAAGGTGGGAATATGACGTACCATGCAACAAATTCGCTCATGCTCTCGATTTCTTTTGCGCCAGTGCGCACTTTTTCATACAGTGGATGCGCCTTTGCCAGAGGACAATGCCGGATCGCCGCCTCCAGTGTTGTTCCCAGCATGTCATCAGTGCGTATAAATGTCCACGCTACTTCGGTACGCATCGATATGGCCGCCCATTGCATGCCTTTTACGCGGCGAACCATATCGTCGACATCGTCACAAGCACCTTCAAAGCACAAGAATCCTGGGTATCCCAGCTTGAACAAGCCCCACACACCTAACTCTGGACACCATGCTGCAAATTGGCGCCGCTTCGATGGTGCTACAAGGTGATGAGACCAAAAGATCACGCGCTTCATCGCAAGACTCTGTGCATTCGCTTGACGAGCGACTGCATGTTGGAAACGTTCTTGGTCGACACTTATACATTCATGCACTTCTTCGATCTCCGATGTAATTTCATGCAGTAAGTTCAACACGTCAAACGTCCGATGTGAAATGTCTTGCAATGCGCACTCATCGAGACGCTGTTGAACCATGTCAGTCAGTTGGGCTTGTGAGATAAGATCCGTTCTCTGAACAAAGACTGAGATTCCAGGACGAGCATTGGATTCGTTGAGTTTAACATTCATTGAAACGCCTAACTGCTTATTCACACACAATGACAGATGCACTTGCTGTGGTGGTACAGACATCGGTAAAGGTTGGCCATCCTGGCAAGCCTCATACACACGCTCCCATACCTCTGTCTCGTCGGGTGTCCCGCGCCAGCTGAACTCGTCAGGCAGCAACGTCGAGCGGAGTAGGACAATCTCGTCCCAGACACGGCTGATGTCCATACGTCCCTAGTGTAGCCACGGCAGCACAATCAATTTCTGCATCCAAATCCTTTAGTGATGAATCTAAATTCATTTCCTCGCTCCCCTTCTCTCCACATAGCCATAACCATGGAGCAAAAAGGCCTGCTTCGAGGCTCTCCCAAGAGGATGGCCGCGACGTACGTGTCCGTCGCATAGCTAATGAAAACCTAGCTGGGGCATTATGCTCGCTGCAGCTTTCACGGGATTCTTCTATGTAAAGTCCGCGAATCGTTTGCGGAAAAGGGAGTATGTGGCGGCTCAAGCACAGTCGGAGGGGCCAAGTACGTCGGAAATGACCCTTCGGTGCATTTTCACTAACCTGAAACAGACCAAAAGTACTTGCCCAAGGAGTTTATGGGATCACTTGACCAGACGGGACTTGACAAGACGCCATTCTCCATGTTGATGGAGAGTCTAGAGAGACAATGGAAAAAACGAGTGGCCCAGATATAGGAACGGGCAAAAATGCTCGCGCGCGCGTGTGCTTGTGCGTGCGTGTGTGTGTGTGTGTGTATGTGTGTGCAAACATAGGACGAAACGGAACAAATGTATGAGATGACTATAGAATCTAAAGCAGTTTCTCGATATCTTTCGCAATATCAGCAGGGGAAGTCTGGGGTGCATATCGGTGCACCACTTTGCCCTGCCTATCAACCAAAAACTGATGTGGTTAGTAATGGTAAGCGTGTATATTTGTCGGTAACCTACTTTGGTGAAGTTCCATTCTGTACCGTGTTAGACAATCCAATGATGTGAGTACGTACTGATCATTTCAGAGCCAAACAATCCTGGTTGCTCATGCTTCAGGAACTTGAACGTTTCGTTCGCATGCTCGCCGTTGACGTCCGACTTGGCCATGATGGGGAATGAGACGCCATAGTTCTGGAAAACAACCGTGTCAGTCATGAAAGTTCTAATGAAGTACTGCCCCTTCCCAGCTCCCAGCGCCTCTGATCGTGGGTTTCCTACCAGCAAACGTACCTTCATGCAAAATCCACCAATGCTCTCATCATCGCCAGGATCCTGAGACAGGAACTGATTACATGGGAATCCCAGTACCATCAATCCACGCGGCGAGTAGTCCTTGTACAATTTCTCCAAGCCCTCGAATTGCGGAGTAAAGCCACACTTGCTTGCCGTATTCACGATCAAGACAACCTTGCCTTTCAACTGGGCAAAGTCGAACGACTTGCCCTGCGGCATCGCTGCTTTCAATTCATAGAATGTTACCATGATTTGCAAATAGAGGAATAGATTTAGCTTTCTGGCACTACAGTTTCCTCTAATATACCCTCTGTTCCGACTAGGTGGCGTTACCCCATCGCTCATCACATCTCCGTGGAGCTTGATAATGATCAGTCAATCACGTGCTGCGATGAGCTCGCAATATGGTGCATATACCTTGACCCTACAATTCTCGGCGGCCGAAGAGCCAGCTTGGATGTGAGCGCACTTGTAAGGTTCAACGTACTCGAAACATGCCATGATGGTCCACTTGCGGTTCTCCGCCTCAGGGAACACGAGTGAGCGAGAACCATAGAATACCTGCGTAACGTGTCAGAGCCAACAAAAAAACGACCTTAGCTTACCTCGTCGGAGACTTCCTCGGCCTTGCGCGGCAAACAATGCAAGAACTTCCAGTCAGACTTGGCACCGCCTTGGCGAGCTAGCTCTTCTGTCACCTGGAATCCGGCAAAGTCACGTAGGCGTTGGTCCTTCTGCGCTTCATCACCCATTGAAATCCTGTGTAGACGTCAGCGGCCCGAGCTCCAAGCTTGCGCACGTACCAAGTATCAGTCACAATGTAGTCGGCATCCTTGACAGCATGGACTGGATCATGACACCATTCGACTTCTCCGCGAGGCATGTGTTGCGGAAGTGTTGTAAGGCCACGGGTCATGAGATCCCAAACGACAGGATTGCGTTCGTACGCAGCACCTTGAGGAGCAGCGACACTCACGTGCACTCCCAGTCGAGGGTATGTCACGAGCATTTCGTTCAGTATGTTGTTCGAGTCGCCAACCCACGCAACTTTTTTTCCAGCCAGCGTCTGAAGGAGCGGCAATGGCCCTTGCACGCCGCCGACCTCGAGGATCGTGAGCAAGTCTGCTAAGATCTGCGTGGGATGGAATAGACTCGAGAGTGCATTGATCACTGGTACTGTTGAATTGCGCGCGAGCATCTTTCAAGTTAGTGTCACACCGAACAAGAGCTTCGCTTCCTTACCTCAATTTCGTCATGTCCCCCGACACGTGCCATGATGCCGTCGACCATGGAGCTCACGACGAAAGCGGTGTCATACAAGCTTTCATTCACACCCAGCTGGATATCAGACGGCGACAAAAACATAGCATGTCCACCCAAAGCTGCAATACTTGACTCGCTTGCCACACGTGTTCGTGTGCTGCGTTTGCTGAAGATTAATGCAATAGTTTTCTTGTCGAGGGACGATTCGATGTCAGACAAGCCCATGGCCGTAAACTTGGCTTTGTGCTTCAAGGTGGCCGAGTGCTGCAGAATGGCATCTAATTGCTCAGGTCGCACAGTAGCGAGGGTCAATAGACTAGGTACATTGTGTTGGTTCGTTGAGATGAATGCTTTGCTCATGGTGCAAGGACTTGCCTTGGCCGCATGCCGCAGGGCAAATCGAGCAGATGATGAGAAAATTGTGCTCACACCCATCGTCGCTCTAATAACGTGACTATAACCTTTCAGGTCCTGGTCAAGTTTCTTCTCGCGCGCGCGCGATGAAATGCGAAGATAACCGACGGCACATTCTATGCCGAGTCGAGGGTCAACGAATGCGTGGAGATCGGCGCTGCCAAGAAATGGGTGACTCGAGAGCACATGGCCTAAGATTACAGATGAATCGTGGAAGTGTGTATCGAGCATGCTGAGATGGACTCTTTCCTCCACGTTGCCCGATACCGCCGTGACGCGTCCAGCCTGCGCCAGATAGGCGACAATTCATGCACGCGGCCCTAACCAGATAGGACTGCGTGTACACTTCGCTTGGCTCCACATCTCTTGCTATTGAACCACACAAACATATATATATCCCCGGCTCCCATATTCTCGCTGTGGAACAAGGAAAACACATACACACACTGGCAACCACTTCATCATGGCACGTAAGTACAAGCATCTTTGTTCAGATCGGTGTAGCTCACCTCATGCGTAGGCGGCAATGCTCGTGAGATCGCACGTGCAAAGAACCAAAAGAAGCAAGCAGAAATGAACAAGGGCAAGAACAACGAGAGTGGACTCACGCTTGCACAGCGCCGTGAACGAGATGCTGCAGCATTGCGTGCGAAGCAGGAAGCTGCAGCAGCAAAGAAAGGTACCCAGAATGGCTAGTTTCCTCTTACAATGCGATTCGGTCCATGTATATTTGTACAGATTGAATGTGAAATGTGACATGGCGTAGGAACTCAGGAAGATAAACTCGCCGCGCTTGCCAATGAGAGAGAATTTGGTGCTTCCATGCGTCCACTAATTCCTGTGCGTGTGGCATGTTTACTGGTAGTGTGTAAGCCATCACTGGATGATATTCGTGAGCAGACATCTGTGGGACAGGTGCGTATTGCATCGTCGCCTCGACAAGAAGAAGCGACAGGTCCGTGAACTTGGCAGCGCTTGTATCCCATTCATTCATAGACCATTGTGCTTCTGCTTCTTCGTGTGCGACAGGCAGGCACTGAATACTGGCGTCCATATGGGAGATGTCCAATGCATCGCCTACCGTCGAGCATAGGTACACGACCGGATACCCAAGAAGCCATCCACATGCAGAGATGCCGAGGTATCGTGCATCTGCCATGGAGTTGCGTGACACAATTATACTCGCATGCTCGTTTGCCACACATGCTTCCTGAATGCGCGATAGGATCGTTTGTACACCAGCCGGGGTATCATAGACTGGTTGGTGCGCGTAGCGCGGATCGACAAACACACGTCGATTTTGATCTTTTTCGAAGCTTTCTATGACGCTTTGCCTGTTTACGACAAATACTTGATGAGCTGGTGCGTATAGAATGAGTGATAGGTTGTCGAGATCATGCTGCTCGAACAGTGCAGCCAGAGCTTGAATCTGACGTAGAGAAAGTGTGCATGTATCAATCAGCATAGCAGAGCGACATTTTGTCGTCACAAGGATCAGATCGATTGCCAACCGTTTGTACACATAGTGAGGGACTGGTTGTCGCTCGCACGCAAGAGCCGCCCGCACATCCTTGACCCACGTTGGCCAAGATGATGGAATCGGCATAATTTAGGCCCCATTTCGCACATTGAGGGGCGCAGTAAAAACGCGTAGGCGCCGAGAGCCCTACGACCTTCTCCACCTTTTCGGTGTCCCATCCTCGATTCATCGATCCATGTCAGGAAGTGGCAGGTCACTCCGACTTACCTTCAAAGGAGACAAGGTATGTTACCCTTGCGCTCACGCCGAAGCCGAAGCGCAAGCGAAGCAAGATCCAAAGCAGTACATCTGCGCGCAAGCGTGCATCTACAAGTGTGGACGATGATGAGTCTGATGTGGACATGTATGGTGGAGATGATCAAGGTGAGTGAATGAGACAAAAAGAGATAGAAAGAGTGAGAGGGATGATGCGTGAGGGTGGAAGAGGAAAAGAGACTCACACAAGTTTAGCATGGGTTAGTCCAGGTGTATGCGGCGAAGTAACTGGTCCATGCTTCGTGCACCAGCGACAAGAAAATGGGTCTGCTATTGTGCTGAGCTTTAATGCACCACTCACTCAAGTTGAGACATCGACCGTTGAGCCACCTGCATTGCCAGCAATCAGTGGAAATGGTGAAGAAGACAATGCCTTTGCTGATGGCGCGACAATCGTTGCCTCAGAAGTAACACCGCTGACTGTCCACCAGGTCTGGGTTGCGACCAACTTGCCTGAGTCACAGACGTGGACCTTCAAGAGCGCCCAGGGCACATTTCTGGGCTCTTCTTCTTACGGTGCTGTGATTGCGTCTAACGAGGCTCGTGGGCCCCAAGAGGAATGGGTTCTTCGGCGTGTGGATCCAATGGCATCCTCATCCACAGCCTCACCCGGCGATGGTAACGACACTGTGATTCCAGGTCCTCGGGCTGGATTTGCACTCCAATCCAAATACGGTGGCTGGCTTGCTACGGAGGATGCTAGTTCATCTGCAGATTCACGCCAACGGCGCCGCCTGGTGCGAGCAGATGCCAAAGAACTCACGCCCGCTTGTGTTTGGGACGTAAGTGTGCAGTGGCGCTTCCGGCATGCTTATCGAAAAACGCAACGAGCCACGAAAGTGGGCACATCTAGTGCAGCGAGTTTGGTGGATGAAGTGCAACTCGCACGCTCACGACAAGGATGGAATGCCGGCTCCTGGCATCAATATGCCCCTGAGTCGCGGCGTGAATTGTTACGGGCACAAAGGGAAGGACGTCTGGCCGAGGCCATGCTCGATCGGCGCTCCAAGCTCAAGAGCGACAAGTACACGAAAGTATGTTCCCCCATGATACTTGTTGAAGTATCGCTTACCGTTATGCAGTAAAGAAAGGCCAACAAAATTACAGGGTCAAAACGTTGCTCTTGGTATGCAACCGTGGCATCTATGTACGACGGTCAGGGTGAAAGAGAGTTTCCATGAGGGTCCGTATGCTGAGACAGGCGACTCTCAGAGTCTTGTAATACGGCCATCGCAGCGCGCATAGCGAAGTCAATATCGCGCTGCTCACGCTCCTTTTCAGGGTCCCAGAAGGAGAACAGTCGTGTCGCTAGACCAAATGCCTGCGGCCGGATTTCGACCAAGTCGCCTTCGCGCACTTGGATAAAGGGGATCTCCTGCGGTTTGTTGCCCTGCAGATATGCAATCAGGCAACGGAGCACCGACGGCTGTGCAATAATAAGCACATCCTCACGAGCCCTTTCCAGCTCGAGGATCACAGATTCGAGACGAATCGCCAGGTCATGATAGCTCTCGGCACGTGGGAATCGGAAACTGTATGGGTCTTTGGCCTGTTCTTCCTGGTAGCGTGGGAACCGTGTGTGAAGGTCTTCTTCGGTCATGCCATCGACGACCCCGGGTTTGAGCTCGCCAAGCTGCGTCATTTCCATCACTCGTGTGCCCTGCAAACGAAAAGGTGTCGCTGTGTTGAGTGAACTCTTGCGTGTTGAGCACCATACTTGCAACTCTCTGCACTCATCGTCCCATCCTTCAACATCATCACTCAACACACTTTTGCCGGACGAGGTGATGAACGACAACGCGTGTTGTTGTGAGAGCGTCGCACACGACTCGTCTGATGCGAATGTTTTTTTCGCACGCAAAGCCATGACAAAGTCGTGCAAGCGCTGTGCATACTGCGAACCTAGGGATGAGAGGTCCGCATCTGCCTTGTACAGATGCTCGATCAGTGCTTCACCCGTGCGGGCAAAGTAGATCGTACGTTGTTGATTGTGCATGTTCATGAGGAAGAACACAATCCGGTTCTGAAGATACCCATGCACGTTGTTGACGACAATGCGTTGCCCGAGATTCAGTAGTTGAACATGTGGTGCGGTTGGCTCGGTAATTGGCTCGTAATCTAATTCATGCATAGCAATCCTCTGGCGGAAATTGGCAAATATATCTTCGGGAGACCAGCCCTGGTAGTCTGGATTGAAATGATGCATAGACCGAATATTCCGCTCGATGAGCATCTCATCATCACACACACATTCTAGTTTCGGTTAGTAAGAGCAGAAAGAAAGGCAACGAGTGTGATCCGGATGCGGTGAGAGTTGGTGGTGGCAGTGCCAAGAGACACGACAGGACGTCCTGGCACAGGTACATGAGATGTATGTCTTTTTTTTTTTTTTTTTTTTTGCCGCAACGTGTGATGCGAATCTACACAAGGCCAAGCAATATCGCACGATACGTACCGATAAACAAAACTTGCACACCCATTTTCCCAAACTCTTCCTGGATCAAACACCGCCGCTCGTGGTTGCTGTTGTTTGCATCGTATACAGCGACTTGGCCACCTTGCTCGAAAAACTGTCGGATCGTACTCTCGAGCCGCTCCATTACATTCAGACGCATCATCCTTGTCTCGGTATCATGTTGTACATTTCCAAAGTAATCCCCAGGCAGCTGGTTCAATGGGCCCAACATACTACGCCGCATGTTTGCTAGGTTGTATACGCGGCATTGCACGCCCATCCAGCGCAGGTAACGCTGGATCGAATGCGCGAGGTGCGTTTTTCCACGCCCAGGCAATCCTACCGTCACCACGAGGATTTGGCCCCTATTGATGGTGTTAGTCAGTTGTTCGTCGTCCCTGCTTTTCCGGCATTTGTCCCTCGCGGTATAACGTACGCATGCCACAAACGTCCAGATTGTGTTGCTGCTCAGTTAGATAAGGTGCTCAGTACTCATATGGGAAAAAGAAGCATGTATCTCATGTCGTCCTTGCTTCTGCATACGTACTATATAGCGGCGGCGCCATCGCTGATGAGACCCAGTGATGTTTGGGCTAGCAACCCCAGAGAGGCGTGCTGGAAAGAATGTGGATCTTCGGCCGATCACTTCTCAGCTAGGCGTCTGTCTATCTTCAGCCACACTCCTCCCCTCTCCCCTGAGGCACTCCACATACGTTCGTGTTGTTGGGTTCCGTTCATTGGGTTTGTTCGGCGCACGCTCGGCTCGCCCATCTTAGGATCCATTGTCGTCAAAGTACGCACGGTCCAACCATCACGCCCGTGCGTTTCTCATCCCCCTCAAGAACTGACTCGTTTGTCTGCTGGATTGCTCGCGTGCTATGTCCGTATCGACCGTAGCACGTGTCCTTGCAGGTGCCGCGGGTGTTACGATAGCGACACTCGCTGGGCTTCTGTATGTGTATCAGACCGCGTTAATCTACCCAGCGTCATTCCCTGAAGGCTCAAGGACGATTGTCGACTCACCTGCTCAGTATGGCATGCCATATACTGAGCATCGTCTTGTGACGCCAGATCAGATCAAGCTGCATGTGTATGTGATTCCGCACGAGGATGAACAGCCACGTCCCACGGTGCTGATGCTGCATGCGAATGCAGGCAACATGGGCCACCGTTTGCCAATTGCTCAGGACTTTTTCCATCGTCTTGGCTGTCACGTGGTGATGTTATCGTACCGTGGCTATGGCCTGTCGACCGGCGAACCCACCGAACCTGGGCTCCGTATCGATGCGCAGACGACGCTAGACTGGATTCGAAAGCATGCGAAACTCTCTCACACCCCCGTCATCGCATATGGGCAGAGCATTGGTGGGGCCGTGGCCATTGACTTGGCTGCTCGTAACCCCGAAACTGTGCGTGCCCTGATTGTAGAGAACACATTTTTGAGCATTCCGAAACTGATCCCTTCTGTGTTGCCGATGCTTCGACATTTCACATTCTTGTGTCGTACGTATCGATTTGCTGCTCACTCTCCCCCCTCCCCTGTTATCTGATACTCACACGCTACACACACGTTGTTTCACAGGTGAAATTTGGCCCTCGTATCGCTCGATCACTAAGATCCCATCTCACATGGCCGTTCTTTTTCTCAGTGCACGAGACGATGAGATCGTGCCTTCTGAGCATATGGCCGAGCTGCACCGCTTGTGCAAGAGTTCCAGGAAGGAGATTCACACATTCGATCATGCCACGCATAGTACGTCTCCCCGCCTGCCAAACAGCCGTGCTAACCATCCAGATGATACATGGCTCAATGTACGTCACCTTTCCATGATGTCATACTATAACTGTATTTCACATGCTGACACATCCAGGCCAAGTACTTTGACACCATTGCCCTCTTTCTTAACAAGCACAATATGGTGTCGAATGACGTTCCTGCAAGTCGCGGTACTTCGCCTGATTCACGGTCGCAATCGGATGAACGAAAATCATTTTTGTAGCTCGTATAACTCTACTTTCGTATTCTCTGCATGCATTCACACACACACACACACACAAATATACACCCTCTAGTCTCATTTGCTGGTTCTGTTCATGAGTGCAAGGGCGCGAATGCATTTGCACCATTCATGTGCCTTACTTGAGGCGAAAGATGTTGCTCACATAGTGCAAGAGATAAGGTGCTGATGGCGTCAATTAGTACTGGAGCATACAATCACCACGCTGGACGTACCAAAGTGCAGCACACCCACGATCAGGGCGAACGAGCGCACAGTCTGGCGCGCCTGTGTCCGTGCAATAGCGAGCTCAAGCGGCGAGGGAGTCGGTGCACCTGGCGCATGTCAGCCACGCTGCCGTATCACGTACCAGCGAACATAGTATGGAAACACTATGTCTAAGCCAAGAGCGAAAGAGTGCGATGAGAGAAGACGGTGCTTGACGGCGGCCCTCCGCTTTTTCGAGCCGACAAGCGCAATTGGCCTTTTAGGCTCTTGTTACACGCACCTCAGGACGCACGCACGTTGATTTCGCACGGCGGGCTAGGGCGCGTATGGGATTTATGCACAGCGGTCCTCTAATCCAGGTGATACCAGTCTTCTCGCTGCCGCGCCGTCAGCCAAACTCATTATTCTCCCTCCTTGGGCGTGTGTCTTGCAGGGCGCCGTGCCTCAATAGCCTCCACACACCCCGCACCACCGACGCGTGTACGTACGTGTGACATCAGGTTTCTTGGGGTTGTGGGTGTGAGGCAATGCGACGACGCGCGCGAGGCGTGAGTGAGGACGATGATGATCATGTTGCGCGTGATTTAGAACTATTTGTACGTATGGAACACTCTCTGACTCTAGGCGAAACGCGCCCGAATTGATACCCCTTTGTCGTCAGACGACGAGTCCACGGCCGTGGCAACCGAAATGCCGCTACTGTCTAGGGTGCTTAGTGACGCCTCTGAATCGGAGGAGCCGTCAGTTCCACCAAGTGCTATACATCAACAAACTGACTCCGAGTCCACCTTGATGCGCGGTGAGCAGTCAGATACACAAGGGCTAGCACATGTCGCGCCAACGCCGGCGCAGGCCGAAGCTTCTGCTGCTACTATGGGCGTGATTGAACGCGTGGATATGATCAACTTTATGTGTCATCGAAATCTAAGCATTGGTCTAGGTCCGCGCATCAACTTCATCATTGGACATAATGGGAGTGGCAAGAGCGCCATCCTGACGGCTATTACGATCGCGCTGGGTGGCAAGGCAACCACAACGAGTCGGGGCAGCAGTCTAAAAGACTTTATCCGCGAAGGATCTAGCGCTGCTGAGGTGCGAGTCCGAATGCGGAACCAAGGGTCTGATGCGTACCGCCCTGATGTGTACGGCCACGCGATCACGATCGAGCGCCGAATTCACACGGACGGGGCTGGCACTTGGAAGATCAAGAACGCCGATGGAAAGATTGTCTCGACAAAGCGCGAGGAACTCGATGCTATATGTGACTATGCGAACATTCAGGTTGATAATCCAATGAACATTCTCAGTCAAGACGCTGCGCGCCAGTTCCTTGGCAGCTCACAAGCAGAGGACAAATACAGTTTTTTCCTGCGGGGTACTCAGCTCACGCAACTTGCCCAGGAGTATGAGCTCATTCAGACGAATGTACAGCGCATGAAACGAGCCATTCGAATGACGGAGGACGTCCTACCTGATCTAGAGCGAGAGGCTCGCGAAGCCAATGACAAATGGCATCAGATTGAGCAGGCGCGAGTTGAGCAGGAGAAACTCGATGCTCTGAAAGAAGAACTTGTATGGAGCCAGGTGATTGCCAAGGAGAAAGAGCGTGCGGCGCTAGAGTCCAAGCTGGACCATGCACACCGCAAGCACGCGGCATTGGAGAAGAGGCGTGAAGATGATAGTTTGCGCGCGAAAGAACTAAACGATGTCGTCGCTGAGCTCGAGACGCGAAGTCGCGAGAGTCAGGAAAAAGAAGTTCAGCTGAAGGAGCAGCGTGCACAGGTTCTGCAAGTCGTCAAGGAGCATCGCGCCTCTCTTGCGCGTCTCAAGGAGCAGGAGCGTGAGCTAAGTCACCAGGCCGATCGTGTTGAGCAGACGATCCGGCAGATGCAAGCTCAGATCGATGCAGAAGCACGGCGCCAAGCGCAAGATCGCCGCGCTATACGAGAAGCACAGGAGGCTGAGCGGGACGAGCTTGTGCGAGAGCGACTCAATGTCGAGCGGCGCCAAGTAAGTCTTGGGCAGGCAGGTGATGAAGTGAACGTTCGCCGCTCGGAGTGCCGTGCTGAACGAGCACGCCTTACATCGGACACACATGTATTGGAGGAGAAGATCTCGCATCTGCAGAGCTTTCTCGAACGGTGCACAGAGGCAGCATCAAACCGAATCACTGCTTTTGGAGGGCACGACATGCCGCGGATCATGGCGGCAATTCGCCGTGAGACTCGATGGCATGAGCGTCCGATAGGGCCGCTCGGCATGCACATCCGACTTCGTGAGCGGCGCTGGGCCCCAGTCATCGAGAGCGTGCTTTCCGATCCGCTCAATGCCTTTGTTGTGACGAATCACGATGATCGAGTGCGACTCGCACGCATCCTTAAAGAGTTCCGTGCCTCGAATCAAATCATTACAGCAGCCCGCGACTTGTACGACTATTCTGCTGGAGAGCCAGACGCGTCCGTCGTGACAATGCTGCGTGTCCTCGACACAGACGAGTACATTGTGCGGGTACTGATCGACGGCCACCGCATCGAAAAGAGCGCACTTGTTTCGGAGCGTGTGCAGGGCGATGAGCTCATGCGACGGCATCTTCCCAACGTACTCCAATGCTACTCCGCGGACCTCTTCAAAATCACCGGTGGTGCTAAGAGCAGTGTAACGCAAACAGTTACGCGGTACACGGGCGTGCCGCGTTTCGCTGCGGACCATGCCGTTGAGATGGACGATGCACGCCGCTCCATCGCATCATATGAGGAGAAACTTGGCCATGTCAAAACAGCACTCGAGGCCGTCGCGGCCCGTGAGGCTGCATACGACCAAGAGCAGCAAAGGAATCAACAAGCTGTTGAAGCCGCTCGGCACGAGATGCGCGCTTTGCGGCAACGGATCGCGCATGTGGAAGAGCTCATGCGAGAAGAGGAGCCGGCGAATGTGGCTGCTCTCGAAGAGGCGCGTGTCGAAGCGGACGAGGAAATGGCTCGGATCGTCGACAGGTTCAAACAAACTGAGAGCGAGAAAGAAGAGGCCGAGGAAAGCCTCGCACCGCACCTGGCCAAATGTGAGCACCTGCTCGACCAAATTGAGCTTGTCGAGGCACACAGAAGAGACGCTGAATTGCAGCTCCAGCAATCGTATACGGAGCGCGTGCGCCTGCAAAAGACACAAGAGCATTGGACTCGACAAATGGACACTCAGAACACTCTGGTACAAGAAACCAGTCGCGAGCATGCCTCGCTTTGTGAGCTCATTGCCTCGTGGACACAAATGGCCACCGACTATTGTGCGCGTGTCGAGACACAGCGGACGCCAGCATCGCTGGAGGAACAAATCAATGCGATCGAGACTCACTTGCAACAAGACGAGGCCCGCACTGGTCTCTCTGTCGATGCAGTAGTCAGGGAGCTACGCACGAAGAATAAGGCGTACCAGGAAGCGAAACTGCAACTCGAGCAGACACACGCAACGATCCAATTGCTGGAGGAGTCGGTCCAGTTGCGGCTTGAGAAGTGGCACTATTTTCGCCGGTTCGTCGCAATCCGTGCGCGAGCCAACTTTTCCCTGCACCTGCAGAACCGCGGGTTCTCTGGATCACTGCATTTCGATCATAATGCACAGACACTCAGACTTCGGGTACGTACAGTGCCATGAAATGAGGCAATAGCTGACGCATGCAACTGCACTTACATGCATTCCCCTCTACCAGGTCCAAACAGGTGATGGAACACGCGCACACGACAAAGACCCCAAGGCACTGTCTGGCGGGGAAAAGTCCTTTGCGACAATTTGCCTTCTACTCTCGCTATGGGAGGCGATAGGCTGCCCGATCCGGTGCCTGGATGAGTTCGATGTTTTTATGGATGCGGTCAATCGACAAGTCTCGATGCGAATGATGGTATGTGATGGCTACAACGGGATGCTGACGATAACCCGCTTGGTTCCTCTTTCTTTTACAGATTGACGCTGCACGTGCTTCTTTGGGTGTACAATATGTGCTGATTACACCGCAAAACATGTCACAGATTACTCTCGGCCCGTACGTAGCCAATATTGGCTCTGGCTGTGTCACATCCACTAACTAGACAGCGACGTTCAAATCCACCGGATGCAGGACCCCGAGCGACGCGCATAGACACAACGCAACACACACAAGTTACACACATTCATAGACTCCTTTGTATTTTCTTACATGGCGCGCGAATTCCAGGAACCGGTTACGCGCTGTGATTTAAGCTTGACAAGGTTGATCAGCATGTCATTCGCCGGCGTTGGGATCCCATATGCCCGACCCAGTTCAGCAAGGTACCCGTTGATATATTTAATCTCCGTCTTACCACGGCGTGTGCGTATATCTTGATGCATGCTGCTCCAATTCGTCGCTGTCGCCCGAACAACATTTTCAACTTCATGCAGTAGCGATGCCGGCTTCAGTGACGCATCTAAAAGCGGTATACCGTCTCCATCTGTCTGTGTGAGCAAGTCGGCCAAAGGCAAGCTGCTGAGATGCACCGCCTCTGTTTCGCTGGTTGTAGCCGCTGCCTTCGCATCACGCGCATGCGCCTCTAGCACCTGGCTTGCCTCTGTGCATAGGGCGCGGAACAAGTCCAGGGCTGCAGGGACGCCAAACAAGTCGCCATTCTTGCAGTCGACAAGCGCCGTTGTCGGATTGATGCATGCATTGATGGCAAGCTTGCGTAGCGCGCGCATTTGGAATGCGCGAATCGGCTCCCAATGCACGTCCAACGGCAACGACAGCAATAGAGCGAGTGTCGAACGGAGTGAGCCTTCCGGCAGACCAGCGAGATCCATCTTGGATGCACATGGCTCGACACCCTGCGGCTTTGCCGGTGTTGTCGCTCTAGCTGTTGCAAGCTGAGCACTCGGCACCAGTCCTAAATACACGCTGCCAAAGCCTGCGTGAATCGTATGTAGTGGCTTGCGCAAGTAGCATCCATGTGTGGCACTTCCCAGCACAAAGTGCGGTCGCATGTCTGGGCGAGGCCAGAAGCGTTCAATCAGTTGATCAAGCACACCCATGCCATTCTGGAGCAAGACGACCGTCGTCGATGGGGTAATGCGCGGCACAAGGGAGCGCACAGCGGCGAACGTAGCATCTGCTTTCGCCGTCACAATCAAACTGTCTAGCGGCCGTGGTGGACGCCCAGGTCTCTCTCGGGGTATCCCATTAGCATCTGGAAGAAAGACGCGTGTCTGAACTGGATCGACCGGCGACGCCAGTTCAACTTCAAATCCCTTTTCCGTCATGCGCGCACCTTCGCGATCTACAGTCAGCTCCGTAAAGCCTGGTGTGTCGTCATCCTGTTTTCGGGCACCTGCCTTCTCTCGCATATGCAATGTTAATGTCAGTGACTCTGCATCAGGTAAGTATGCTGCCACAGAGGCTGGTACGTGCCAACGCGGCGTTCGTGTGCGCATAAGTGGCATGTGACGCTGCCGCATAGCTGTGCGAAGATGCGACGCTATGAGTGTGCCCATCGCACCAATACCCAGGACGTGAACATGCATGTCCAAACGTCTTTTGTATGTGTGCGCGCCTCTCTTACAGACACTCGATCAAAACTCTATTGAAGAAAGAATAATAGTCGCGGTTTTCTTCGATGGCGGAATTGAGCCCAAGGTTGAGCGGGGAAAGAAGAATGAAGTCAGATTGGTACCGCGCCGCTTGTGAGGATCAAATTTCTAAAATATCGTACTCGATGTACGTCAAGAACGGCCGGCGAGGGGGACTAGAATCTTTCCTGGGACCAACTTTGCTAAACGTCGTTATCGTCTTACAGCCTTTTGACGCGCGTCTCCATTCTCACCACACATGTATGTCAGACATTCTGTCTATCGGACTGTCATCATGAGTGGCGGCTGACTAAGCAGCACGTTTTTCGCCCCATATCCTTGGGTGATGTTAGATTGTGACCATGGCAAGGTCCGTGCGGTTGTGTTGGTCGAGGACTTGGTCATGCTTCTTGCCTTCCATGAGCTGGAAAGCGATCTTGTTGGTACTCATAGCATTCATTACCCTATCAGATCGCGTATATGCAGCTCGAGTACTCGAGCGCAGTGACTTGTTCCATACCCGCACACGTCTCGATCGCGAGCTCAATGAATTGCAGGGGTACCTTCACAACAACAAATCAGAGCAAGGTACCTTCGTTCCTCATAAGGATAGCGATGGAAAACTACAAGACGCCTTGCAGGATTTGTACAGTATTCACCGTGGCCTACCGCAGGCTTTTTTCCCTAATGCGAGTGGGTACTATTTCGGCAAAATGTCGGTGTGGAACCAGTCACACACGTCCGCCCAACAAGTGCGCGAGCGAGGAAAAGCAGTTTGGAATCATACGAATATCTATGCGGGACTTCGCGAGCGTCTAGTACCAGACTCGCACGTTTCGCGTGTGTATGGGGACATGACGCTTCGAGGAATAGCGAGTGATGATGACTCACTGACCACTACGACGCTAGAAGTCGCAGGCGTGCACGTCATGCGCTCCGGTCGCATATTTCTTATTGGAACACCGAGCACATCGCATGACCCTTTGGATATTCGGCACGTTCTTGGCATGATACCTCAAGAGGAAGGCATGTTTCTTCGGAATGCAACAGGGCAAGCATGCTTGGCTGATATTCGTGCTCGAATCGAGCGCTTGGACTACGTGCTGGCCCACTGGGATTCAAAGGCGCCCCCTGTTCTTCCAGATCAACGGGATCCGAGCAACTGTACGATCCAGATGTATGCACAAATGATGCCTGCCGGTCCTGAGCATATGCAAACAGAGCTTGACCTGTCAGAGAGGGAGCTGTCTCACCCAACGGGACTCGCAGTCGTGCACAGAGCTCCCCAATTTCAACTGAACATTATTGGCGTTTCATCACGTTGCGGCATGTTTCTCGAGACAGACACGCTGCTAGGAAAGTCGCGCGCTCAGTTCTGGAGCGATTCCCGCTACTATATCGCTGGGATGATTTGCGTTGTATTTGTACAGCTTCTGCTCATGTCGCGAGAATGTGAGCGCATTCAAACGCACACGGCCATTACTCGTGTGTCTGGTATCTCATTGTTTATCCACGCGAACTTTGATGCGTTCTTGTGCGTAACTCATACCATGCTAGCTTTCTCGTCCAACAAGTTCAACACTCCTGGGATGTTGACAATTGGTTTCATGACCGGCATCTTGTTTTTCGCGTTTGAGTGCCGATTGGCCGTCAATGCGTTTCGTCAACACAACGAGCTTGCTCAGGAAGCAGCCGCTGCCGCGGCAAGAACGACGACTCTAGGACGTGATAATCCAGCGCCGGCATCGCTGCTTGATAGTGAGGAAGACAGCTCGTCCGACTCGCATGTGAACCAGTCTGCATGGCATGAGTATCGTCACTTTTTGCTTCGCCGTATCCGTTACCTGCGCGAGCACACACCCGCCTCTGTTCGTTGGCTTATCGGAGTCATCGCAATTTGGACGCTTGCCCCCTTTTTTCCAGTTCACTTTGTTTTTGTATTCTTACTGATTTCATCCTCGTTCTGGGCGCCTCAGATTTACTGTAATATTCAGCGGCGATCTACGGGTCTTTTGAATAGCACTGTCCTGGGCATGACAGTGACTCGCTGCTATGTGCCAATCTATCTCTTTTGCTTTCGCTTCAATATATTCTTTTTCGATCCATCGCCTTGGGTCTGGCTTCCTATCGGCTGGTGTTGCGCCCAGGCCTTAGTACTTGTTGGTCAGAATGTCGCTGGACCTCTCTTCTTTCTTCCTCGATCATGGCGCCGCTCTGAGCATGACTGGAATTGGCAACCGACGCCAGCTGAGCTTGCGTCTATGCTAAGCCAAGATCGCGACGAAGAAGCATCTCATCAAGCAGATCCAGCGTCTCCCGTTGAGTTGGGTGACTGTCCCATATGCCTCATGCCAAATGAATGGGACTTGGCGACAGCTCCATCGTCCATGTCAGGCCATTCTGCGTATAAGTCTTCCATCGTGGTTGCTCCGTGTCATCATATATTCCATAAGGAATGCCTGATTCCTTGGATGGAAATCAAACAAATATGTCCAAGTTGTAGACTACCACTACCAGTGTACGAATAAACCCGGACATGGATCTCAATGAGTCGGATTAGAAACAGTGAAGACGGAGCAAGTCCTACTTTCATACAGGTGTCGAAATGAGCAACAGGCAGTGAGACTGGAAAAATGAATCGAATGACGAACATGTTGATTCATCGCTGCATTGGCGGAGGTGGCGATTGCGGGCCCATAGGGTCGTTCATGCCGAACGGTGGGAATGTAGTTGGCATCGCGGTGCCCTGTTGCTGAGTCGATGCACTCGTATAGTAGGTGCTGTTCGGCATGGGCATCACACTGGGCGGACGCACCGCATTAGCACCACTCGAACCTGGGCGTCCACTGTTGGCCTTGTCTGCATGGTATTGTGGGCACGCATTGTTCGTGAGCATATGACCAACCTGTCCACAGCGGCCACAGCGCCGTTTCGTATTTGTCTTGTTCGGCATCTTTTTGTAGCCGCCGTCGATGCCTTCTGCCGCTGCCTTGGCGTTCTTGCGTTGCAAGCGACGGTCCTGGTTCTTGACACGCGCGGCAATTTCTTCTTCCAGGCGCTTCTTTCGCATGGCATCCAACGCCGCATCGCCCGTGGGCACAAGCGACTCCGTGACGATGCTCTGCTCTTCGATTTCCTGTCGCTGCTTTACGTATGCATTGATGACGGACGGATCACGCACAATGTGCTTGTACCAAACGCCATGAAAAAGTCGCTTGACTAAAAGTGGTCGCGTGGCCTTTTGCTCTTGCTGCTTGCGCTCGCGCCGCTGCTCGTCACGCCATAGCTGCTCTTCTTTCGCTGTGATGCGCGGCGGCTCAGGATTCGACAGTGCCGCCAACTGCGCTTTCCAAATACGCGCGATTTCAGATCGGTAGATCGCTTGTTGCTCTGCCACGTTGTACCTGTGGCCGGACTTGGCGCGTGTCTCGGCTTCTGCAGCGAGTCGCTCGTCCACATCTTCGCCGGCACGAAGGAAAATCTCCTTCATTGACACACGCACGAAACTAAATGCTTCACCACGTCCACTGGGATCACCCTCGCCGTGCAGCTTGAGCATGGCCTTGCCTTGTGTCGCATGCAAAAAGTTTTTGCTGGTGATCCACGGAGCAAGCAGCTGCTCTATTTCCAACTTGCTTTCGTCTGCATCGTCGTCGGCGCCTTCTGCTGTCTTTGTAAACCCAGCATCCAGGAGGTGACGCTGTCCGACCTGCATACCCTCGACGAGACAAATGTGCTCAGGCGTCAAGAGTTTCTGTAGCTCGGCCTCGTCCGGGATCGGCACGTCCGGCTTGAGGCGCCAGAAGCCCTGGTGCACATCACCGGATTTGCGGTTGTACACCATAAACTCCTTCAGTCGCTGCCGCATTTGTAGTTCATTTTGGTCCGGGAAATACTTCATGACGCGGTGAATTTTGATGCGGTGTGCATGACTTTTTTCCACCAGCTTGTAAGTAATCATTTGCAGGCGGTATTTGATGTTGTTTGTCACAAGGCGCGCATGGGGACCAGGGATCGGCGTTGTTGGGTACGTTTGGCCCACCACATACAAATTCGGCACGTCCCGTAGGTAATACCGTACATCATTCTTGGTTGTGCTGCGGATGAACAAGAAGTCGTTCTGCGATGGCTTATGGCGAAACAGAGGCGCACGAGTCATATTATTGTACAGGACTGGTTGCGTCTGCCCGGGCTCCACACTGCCAAACTTCATGAACGGCGACTCATCGGTAATGTCGAGCACAAATGCTTCGCCCAGCTCGGAGCGCGGAATATGATCATCTTTGGCATCTTTTTTTCGATAGTAGTTGACCAGCAAGCTACCCATCCCAATGTTCGAAAGCAGAGGCGGGTACTCTTCAGAGTACTCACACATGATGTAGTTGCTCGCATCCTTGAGCGTCAGATCACGCGTGCTGTGAAGCACCTCACTTGGGTCCTTTGACTTGCGCTCTCCATCTTTGGACTTGCGCGACGTGCGCACTCGCGAAAACGTTATGGGCATGTTCGACGGAAACTGGATCCGTGGGCGATGCCATGAGCGCGTCTCATGCTTCGAAAGCCGCGTCTTATAGAATGGCAGCTGCAACTTGATCGCAGGCCATGCATGCCGCACAACCAGTTGTCCGAGTGTCTGCCGCACCCGGTGTCGATGTTCCTTGCTCATTTCGTACATGCGATCGTTCGACAGGTTGAATGGATCCAATTCCGCCGCGAACTTGCTGGACTTGAGTAAGTTCGGTGGCGCATCTGCCCGCAAAAGCGATACTTGTTTTTCTCTTTGAGTATTTTCATTTTCCAAGATCATTTCCGCATCATTCATGTCCATCAAAAGACGATCGAAGCGGCGAAACGGATGATGGGGATTCCATATGATGTTCTCAAACCACATGCCGTTTGCAAGCTCATGGTTCCGCGGCCGGCTCACGGTCTCCATGGATAATACAGGTGGCAGAAGCTTCTCATCTGTTGAAAACTCAGCTTGATCTTTGTGCGAGTCCAACAGAACCCGCCGCTGCCAGTCATCGACTTCGACATTATTCAGAAGCTGGATTGGTTCGTGTGTATCACCGTTAGCACTTTGATCTTCAATAGCCGAATCATCAAACAAGACTTGGCAATGAATCTTGGCCGATTCATACTCCTGATCTGCTAAATGCGGGTTCACAATTCGTCCCAGAAACGTTGGCTGTCTCTCGCGTTCAAACCCTTCAGCTGAAAAGAACTCATCCTTATCTGATTCCCGCACAGAGATGTCGACATGCGGCTTGGTATACTGCGGAAGCCGACCGATGAGTTTTCGACGCTTCAGCGAGCGCGTGCCAAAGAGCTCAGTAAAATCTAGCAGTTTGCCGGGTTGAAAGTCTGGGAAGAGCATGCGCGCTTCCGTTGTAGGGCTCATTGGCGGTTCGGCTTGCTGTTGCTGATATGGTAGCGCAGACTTGGGCGCCAAAAGCTCGTCTGTCTTGTTGAGTGGTGGCTGTGTGGATGGCACTGTCGCGAGCTGCACCATTCCTTTACGCGCATCGCCTTGTTGGTGATCTTCTTCATCTTCATCCGCAAAATCTTCTTCCTCGCCACGCACAAGGAATTTGCCACGACCAGGTTCGCGATTCACGGGCGTTTTGCGCAGGTTCGTAACATCTTCCATGATGGTGTCATCCTCGTCATCTTGACCAACGGGCCCCAATTTGATATCATCGTCTGCGTCATCATCAAAGTCATTCCTGTAAATTTCTTCGCGATGCAGGGCAGGTGTCGTAGCTGTCTTTTTCGAACCAAGTCCAATTCGACTCAAGTCAGAGTCCGCGCCAACGACGCCCAGGTCCTGCAGAACTTGGCCCAAAGCAAGTCCACCAAGCTGCGAGACGGCATCATCCTGCTCAATGTCCATAATGCTAGGACGTTCTGCAGCTATCTCACAATCGTTCTTATCGTCGTCGCACCCTCTGTCTCGTGGCACGCAGGGCTTTTAAGCTTGTGCTAGGTTCACGCGTCCTTTAGACTGTGACAATCGCCACACGAATGCCATATATGCCTGAGCACTTTCCAGTGTCCCAGCGCGCACGTGGTTTTCTCGGCGCCAACGACTTGCGCGTCGTAACTTGTTCTCCACCGTTAGGAGGACTTTTGATCGGTGCCTCCACACTCCTCGTTCGTTGCCTGGCTACGCGTCTCTTCTCTACTTAAGCTGAAACAAATCAACGGAATTCTGATAGGCATGTTCGGCAAGTTCATGTAGTGGCATGCCCTTGAGCTGAGCAACCACAGCTGCCACCTGACCAATGTGGCATGGCTCACAGCGACCCTTGACGGCTGATGCTTCATTCCACTTTTCAGGCTTGACACGGGCGGGTGAATACGTCGCATACAGCTCGGGATGGCTATTACCAAATGCCTCGAGATATGCATGCGAAGCATGTGTAGGGCGAATATCGCACCATGGTGCATCCGTCTCAAGCATAATGCGATGCACAGGGATCTGCTTGACGACGTCCAAGTTTTCCTGCGTCTTGAGGGAGCACCCATTCACTCCAATATAGAGCCCCAGAGCCACGAGCTCTTGCATTTCTTCAAGGGAGCCAGTAAAACTGTGGACGACACCCACACTCCCACGGCTCTGTGCAGAGGGATTGTGGTCGTCTGTGCATTGCCGGAGTGCTGTTAGATGTGGTCGTAGAATGCGGACAAAGTCCTCATGAGCAGCGCGTGAATGCAGAAACAGAGGGAGCTGCACTTCCCGTGCGAGCTGAAGTTGAAGCTCAAAGCACCGCTGCTGTGCGTCAGCAGGAGAAAATTGCAGTCGATCATAGTCAAGACCACATTCGCCAACGGCCACAATGCTCGGATGCGTCTGAATAAGACTTTTCAAGGCTGCGATGTAGGCTGCTGCCCCGCCACCTTCGTACGATTCCATCTCTGCCGACCGAGTTGGATGGCATCCAGCCGTTGCGAACAAGTGGTGTTTTGGATCTGCAAGCTTAAGCACATTTGGCACTTCCGAAAGTGAGCCGGACGTAATGATTTGCGCCTCGACACCTGCATGCTGAGCTCGTTCCAGCACACGGTCCAAGTCATCTTGTCTACGTCAGCAAGCAGTACATCATCACGTACTGGGATGTTTTGTCTTATCATGGTATACCCCGCGGAACATAGGATCTTCTAAGTTTACAGCAATCTCGACATACCGTGGCAACACATGTGTTGTTCCGGTCATGGCTGCTGCTGCTGCTAATGCTCTGCCAAGCATCAAAAAGAGTATGCAAACACTTTTCTAGGTTCGAAGACAGCCCCAGCTTTCATGGCCTCCACACAGCCCGCTTGGACTTCCTCCATCCCCACACTTCATACCAACAACTAAGTAAATGGTTCGGACTAGTACAGCTCCTACTGTCACGCCATTGAACCAAAATTGGCCAAACAATCATTTTCTATGAGCGTAATGGACGAAAAAAATCAAGTATTGATTTGATTCTTCGTCTTTTTGATGTTAAATAGAATTTCATGTTCTTCGAAGATTCCGAGAAGCATGGAATCTCGATATCGAGTAGCGTCCGCATTGTTTTCTGTACATGTGAAGTTGGCAGGCAATTCAACACCGACAACCGTTCGTAATAAGAGGAGTCATTTTTTCAAGCTACTAGCAGATGCAGATCGTATGTCTGGAGGTACGTTTGGCTCATAACTCTGACTGTGCGCAACACGCAGTGCCATTCACACTACCTGAGAAGCTATCACTCGATACCTCCTCTATCACGAGCATTCTGTATGCCATGAAAAAACGAACCCTGATCTACTTGAAGACATCATAGAGATTATTTTGACGGACATGCGGCGGGATCGTATGGCGGCGTGTCTGAGAATGTTGTGGCGACCCTTGTCACTCCGTACTTTGATGGGCAAGTAGTCGAGCTCCTGATAGAACGTGGGACAAGTAAGGACATGCAAATGTACTGCATCAGGAGGCAGAGAGTCTCGTATCTTAGGGCGCGTTTGGTTTTCCGTACGTGGATGACCCAGTCTCTTGGAGACATGGGTTGTTCTCACTCCATGATCATCACCGCACGCAGATGAATTCAGGCTATGCGCGAATCGAACAAGTCCTACGCGATGTACGTATGTGGTCGCGACTCAACTTACAGGATCAAAGCTTTGGTATCGACCAATTCGAGGCGTACGTTGATACATAATAGCATCACAGCCTTTCATTTACACCTGCCCCATCCCCGTGCTAACCTGCTTGCAGCACCTTGATGCCTTTCTTCATGTGGCCGTGCCTGGGCCCTGAGGCGACTGGTGAGACCCCTCATTTTTTTAGCGAAAAGTACCTTGAATCATGGTACCACATGATCAAGACATGGTGTACATACCATCTTTATACATAATGAATCGTTCAGCCGAGTTTGTCGCTTCACCCCAACTACCATGTACATACTCTATCGCATTGATTGCAAGTGCTCGTTCACACGTACATGTTTGACAAAATATGTGTAAATTTCTGGCTTGGCACTACATACAATGGATCAAGGGTAAAAATAAGGACACGCTAGCTTGTAAAAATAAACGAATGTACGCGCGTCTAAGGGGAGGGGGAAAGGGAAAGGGAAAGGCGAAACGATGATGATGATAGGGAATGTCACAAAATAGGGGTGTATGAAACGGGGAAAGAACAGGGAAGATGTGATGTGGAAAAGATCAGTCAATCAGTGACAACATCAAAACAAACATCCTTAATACACATCCAAACACAAAATTTCTCAAGCACATGACAAGAAACCTCAGTGGCGCAGCCGGAGTACCCCCAGCGACTCTTAGCTACTCATCGAAACACTTTGCGTGCCGCGGTGGTAGTCCACAGTCATAGACATCTGGCCGTGACGCTGATGGTCTGACGTTAAGTGCCCGGAGCTGTGGAAGTATTCACTGATTTGGCCTGGCGACAAGCCCGAGTCACCCATGATGCCCTGTGCCAAGACATCCATCAGGTCCTGGTCTCGGCCATTCGACTGCTCATCGTGCAACGAGCGTGTCACCTGTCCATCGAGGGCCTCACTACTGCCCTGACTCGCGCTCTGAGTGCCATGGTGACGACGGCGCGACGACGTCGAAGTTGGCGCTGCGCGAGAGCGAGTCATGGAACGCGAAGCCATGGGCGACGATGACGTACTCGACAAGGAGCCACTCTCACGCGAGAACAGCGAGCCGAGTCCTGCCAATGGGTCCATACCTCGGAAGAAGGAGACCGAAGGCAAGGAACTGAGAATTGACGAGGCAGCGGCCGAGGGCACCGATGTCAATGAAGTTAGCCTGTTCAGGTTGATGGCAGAGGTAGATGAAGACGATGCCGAAGGACTTGAACTGCTGGATGAGCTCTTCGTGCGCGTGTTGTGGTTACGGCCGCTCGATGACGAAGACGACGATGTCTCATCGTCCCAAGAGCCTGTTGTACCACCCCGCTTGACGAATGAACGCTTCTGCGCACCATCACCGTTCAAGCAGTCACCTGGGCCTTTGCCTACAGGACCGACGGGTGCCGATGCTTGACACTGGCCAGTCGCGTCGCAAACGCTGATTGTGAATTTCTGGCCCTCAGCCACATTCACTTTCCAGGTCAGACCTGTGTCATACGTCTCATCCAAGAGCGATAGCACATTGCTGACGTCACCGTCAGCCGTGATTTTGGGGCGGAACGGTGGCTCACCACCCTTCCACGTAATCTTGAGAGGTTGGCACTGTGCCGCATAAGGCGGTGTCGCCACTGTCATTTCGCCACCCGTAGGGCCGCCGCCACCGTTACCACCGCTTGGGCTGTCGCTGCCTCCTCCTTGGCTGCTGCCACCGGAAGCCGCAGCATTCTTGCCAGCGGGTGCACCACCACTGGGTGATGTGCTCGAGGAGCTACTGCTGCTGCCCGAGCTCGAAGAACCATTGTTCGAGCTGGACTGACTTGAAGCACTTGAGCTGCCGGGTGCTGACGAAGACTTAGATTCGTGGCTGGACGATGCGCCAGTTGTTGACGAATGAAGCTTCTGCTGTCCGCCATGGTGACCCTTGTGCTTCTTGCTCGACGAAGAAGACGATGGGCGTCCTGATGTAGAAGCAGCAGCGTTACGACCATGGGCACTGCCTGAACCATGGCCGTTAGAGTGTTTGTGGTGGTGGCTCTTGCTCGATGACGATGGGGACGTCGTTGACGTTGACTTTCCGTTGTGGCGGTGATTCTTTGACGTCGACGGCATCGAAACAGCCGCATTACGACCACCCATCATGTTGCTATCCGTCTCTCCACTTGACGACGAGGACGACTTGCCGTGGTGACGGTGCTTAGCTTCGGCAGCGTCCATTGACTGTGCAATATCTGACCAAGCATCACGACTGTCCGGTTTGTGCGTTTGCTTAGCGTGGTGACGGCTCTTGCTGCTGCTTGAACCATCGCCGGTTGTCGAATTGGACTTAGCAAGTCCCAAGCCAGACGTTGGAAGATTGCTTGGCAGAGACGAGCCGACCATTGGAACGTACATGACGCCATCGATAGTCACAGGCGTCGGCAGGTGCCCCTTGGACGACGACGATGAAGACGATGAGGAGCTCATTACCTTGGTAGCTCCGTCGTCTTCTTGCTCTTCTTCATCCTCAAGGCCGTCAGCACCGCTCTGTTCCACATCATCACCACCAGCTTTTGCAGCAGCAGCACTACGCCCGCCCGCAGCGTGGCCCGAGCTTAGCATCTGCTGAATGATAGCTGAGATGTCGCTCGAATCAATGGAGCTTGCACCATTACTATCGGCGTCCGATGCACTCGAGGATGCACTTGAGTGCGAATCGCCGTGGCGCGCACTCAGCTTTGAGTATGTGTGGTTCTTGTGCTCGATAGTGAACTTCGGCGAGTCCTTGTGTTCCTTACCGTCGGTAAAGCGAATCACATAGTTGGTCGAATCACTGTTACCCAAATGCTTAGGTGCCTTGGTACGTAGCGTGTTGTTCTTTGCATCAGTGCCATCAATGTCCGTGGCAAGATGGGTCACCTTATTCTTGCCGTTTTCACTGAGGGCGACAAGCGACACATTCATGTGCTTCCAGTCTGAATTACCGGAGGCCGGTCCCCATGAGACGACAAGCGGCTCACCAGGGCGCGTAGCAGAAGGAGCCATAGGCTCAAGACCTTGAGCACCTTTCTGACTCGCACTGGCACCGCTACTGACGGGCGCAGCGTTGGCCAGCATGCCGGATGCGGTCATGAGAGCAGCAGGAAGCATGAAGTACTGCATGTCGGATAAGGAGATTGTACGAGAGAATGTGTGGGATTAAAAAAAGTGTAGCAAGGAATGAAAGAGTGTTGTCAAAGAGAGTTGGTGATCTAAGGTATGCGATCAACGCTGATACCTTTAAGTGCTAGTGTGCTAGTGCCGGTTACCAGAACCGAGAGGGAAAGCGAGAGAGAGAGAAGGGGGATGAGGAAAATTGGGTAGAGCTTGGATTGTTGCCATTTTTAAGTTTCCCTAGCTGCCCACCTCACAGCTCAAACAGCTTCGACAGTCATGTGTGTCTTGCACATGTAGATGCTCTATGTGTTGTGCGAGGAGATCATTAACTGGCTTCTCCACGTCTTTTTGACTCTCCAACACTCGCATCCAACCAATAGCAGAGGTGGTTCACCCTGGCCTGTGCACTCAAGGCGCATGGAGTAACATCTACTAAGCTGTTGACTATGTTGCTCGAGCTAGTCGATTGGCTGGGATCCCGTCATGTTAGATGTCTTCTGCGGGTGCGAGGAAGAGCACCTATCATCCACTTACCCTGTTTGCTAGAGATGGCCATTGCAAGTTCCCACATTTGATCGTACCATGCGTGCAAAGCCTGTCGTGCGTCGTCGTGTGCATGACTAATTGATGAGCGTGGCAATTTGAGTACCTGCTCCACTCCGTCAATACGCGCATCCAAGCGGCCATCCAAAATAAGCGTGACCAGAAGGGATTCGACGTCATTCGTATGCAAATGGAGCAGCTTGGCAAGATGAAATAATCAAGTACACAAAGGAAATCGTGGAAGATCCAAAAATAAAAAAGACAGGCAACCATGTCAGTGACAAAGCCAAGACAATAACACGTCTGGTGTGCCATACGTACCGACGCGAGTTTGTCCATTCGCACCGCCGCGTATGGGCGAACGTAGTCAAGAATGTATTGCACACGTAACTCCTTCAACACTTCCGTGAGGAATTCCTCGACGAAACTATCACTAGCAAGAGAATCGCGGTAGTCTGATTGCATGAGGAGTCCGGCTCGAGTTGTCCGACGCACCTGCGATAATATGTTCAGTATCATCAACGTCCCGACGCTCAAATGCATCAGCCAGGGCAGTCATGGCCACAATATTGGGATCATCTTTGTATCTGAGAAAACACACAACATTTGTTAGCATACATTGGCTTCTCTTCATTGCAGCAAAACGTACGGCTTCGTCTCCTGCGAGTCAAACACGTTGATCCCACTGCCCATGAGCATATTTGCCATCACCAAGTATTTTAGGACTTGAATACGCTGTGGGCTCCCGGCCTCATCATAGTTGCGGAAGGCTTGGAAAAAGTCCACCTGTGCCGCCTCCCAGTTTTCTACCGTTAGAGAGATAATCATTTACACGCTTCTTGTTGACTCCGATACATACTTTCGGTCATGTGCATTTTCCCACCAAACTCACGTATCACACCCATCGTGCGTGGGTGCGGAATGGCATTTTGCACGTTCATGGCTGCATTGTACGTGGTCTAAACATGTAAGCTCGGCCATAATGCAGCACCTCGTAGACACGAACCTTGACCATGCGCAAGTTCCCAGTTTCTCGATACATCTGAATCTCTAACGATAGCAGCTCCAGCACTGTTGTCCCCTGAGATTGTATGTCGCCATGACTCGCATCCATTAGATGCGTTCGTAAGTCACCAAGCACCTAACGTGTAAGCATAGATCGAATGCCTAAAGCATGTACGCACCCTGGCAAGCCGATCCCACTCGCGCCGCGCGAGCCATAATCGCGCGAGCTTTAGTCCTATCTTGGTGCGTAGGCGATCAGTCTGAGACACGGAGAGGGTGTTTTGTGTTTGAGAAAACCATGCTTCCACCAGTTCCAATGGCATGCTTATCGCTGCAGACACACGATCCAGAATCGAGCAGATGGATTTTTCTGCATAGTTCCGCGTGACCACTGAATGGGTATAGTGCAGTACGTGTTCGTACTTGCCAAGAGCGTCCAAGAAACGTCCTAATTGTAAAAAGATCTTACTTTGCTGTTTCAGAGCTTTAAAGCCCCTGGAGATCATTAGCGAGTGGCCTGCAAACTCACCATTCTGTCTGTGGCGTGTCTTGATCCACAATGTTTTGCAGCTCACGCAAGGCCGTCACGGGATCATTCGATTTCATGGCTGCTGTTAGTTGCCTTCTAGACGAAAACATACCCTTGGCATTATAATACTTGTTTTCTGCATCTGCATCTCCTTCGTGCTCGTCGTAATCGTCCTCGTACTCGAATTCATAATCCTCTTCTTCCAGCGCGTCATCCATCATAAACTGGCAAGTTAGTTTCACGTCCGCCATATGCCATTTTCTTTCCCTTTCACTCATTCGAAGCTTTTTCAAGACCATATCACACACTTACCTCATCGTCCGACATGGCTCATACACGTCAATTGTCACCAGCAGCGTGGATCAATATCTGTCCTACTGTGGAGCCCGTCGTGATGCATGTGGGGGAGCGATTCGCGACGCGGCACATCAGTTGAGGAAATATGCTCACCTGCATGTCAAATGCTGCCAGCCTCAAAGCCGACGAGAGGAAACAGATCGGGTCCAAGCAAGCGACTGAATTCGTCTCACCGCCTCTCTCTTGTCTGAGTACTGATCGCTATGTCTGTGCCTGTACGTTGCGCAGTCATTGCCAGAAACGCGCTAACCATATTAGGAGAAACTGTCTGTGTACCCTGAGAGGGACCGTGAAGTAACCGTCGTTGAGACTACAACAGAACTTGAACGCCAAGTGTCACGCGCCCGTCAGGCCGTCCAGCAGTACACAAGTGGTGTCTTGGCCTCGGTTCGGTCGGGCGTCAGCTCGGTAATTCATGCGGAAGACAAAGTAGAAGGTATGCTGTGGCAAATGCAAATGACATATTTCTACTTTCGTGATTATGTGGTACTAACGACTATCCCCTATCTTCCCCACAGACCGCGTGAATAGCTTGATTGCCAAGGATGAGACAGTCACGCCCAACGGACTCTACGTCGGCGTGGTGACTCTAGCAAGTATTGTATTCACTCGTCATGGCTCGTTCCCTATCCGATGGGCCGTGCCTCCAGTCGTCCTGCTCGCCTCGATGAAGTACTTTCTCCCGCACACTACGCAGAACATTGGCGAGTACTATGAGACGAAGGAGCAGTCGTATGCTCCGTCTTTCAGCAAGGCCCGCCGTGAGCAATGGGACCGCGCTCGTCAGTTCTGGTTCACCGGTATGGATCACATGCAGATGACGCGCGAACGTGTGTCGGACACGTTCGCATCGGGTCTTCATGATATCGAACAGTCGACTGGGCTCAAGCTCAGTTCGCTCTGGCACAACCGCTTCGCTTCGTCGCCATCTTCAGCGAGCAGCAATGAGCTGCCGGCAACGCACGAGCACACATCGTCGAAGAAACTTGTTTAGGTCATTGTATCTCAATATAATCGTACAAATTTCTCTCCTTTCATGCCGCACTTGGCACCATATGTATCATCTAGCCCCTTTTGTTATTTGTTATATTTTTCTTTTTCTTTGTGTGTGTATTGGAAAGCAAACGTGCAGCGAGTGACTGCGCTGCAGGTGTCAGGCTTTGTACTGCTTTGGATGGGAGCTTCCTGTCGCGCACTCTTCTCGACGGATGTTCAAGTCTCGTGCGTTCCTTCGCATCTTGTGCTTGAACCCAAGCTTGCCGCATATCTGGTGTCGAATAACCAGGTTCAGATGAGCTCGGACCAGCAAGCAATCGATCTTGACTCCAGCCTATTCGTTCACGCAAAGAGGCATCACTTAGCTCGCGCCTGAGTCGTGCATGTTTTTCAGCTCGAAAAGTCTTACGGAGTTGGGCATTGATTTCATAAGGATCAGTCCACCTTTCAGCAGAGACTTGCTCAAGCTCGGCGACGCGCTCCTGGTATGTATGGGCATTCTGTCTCTGCTGTTGCTGCTTCTCCAGCTGGGCAAATGCACCGTCGCGTTCCGATATCCCAGGTGTCTGATGATTGTCTTTCGTTGGGAACATTCAGTATTCATTACGTACCATGCAAAAGAACGTCATCCTCTTCACTTGGCTGCCATTCACGGACTTGCTTCCGAGCACCCGATACAACCACATATTGCGCATTCTTCCCAAGTTAGCTGAACACGCATCGTCAGTAAAGATAAGTCGCACCTTAGGATCTGTACGTATCTCAAAGTACGCTTGACACGAGTGGCATTTGCATCGGAACGTCCATATAGGCGTACTATAATAAGAGCCAGTCGGGATTTTGTCTGCATTGAAACGCACACCTTGCGCAACGTGATTCTCACAGGAACCGCTTCTTTTTCAGCTTGTTACGCGACATACCACCATATGTTGAAAGGAAGCTCGACTGCATGTTGGTTAGACCTGAGAATAGTCACACGCACACCGCACAGTAGTGATTCGCGTGCCACTCTTTCGTGGACGCGAGCTGCCTTCCAACGCCCTTCTTTCTGCATCCTCATCCCGAGGTCGGTAGCGCCCCACTATACATGTAAATATAGAGTGCAGCTATTACATACTCCCAAAGCCTTGCATGGTGTCGCAGTCAGCTCGACTCCTCCCTCAGGACAATCGTGGCAATCCACACAGCATGTCACCCAATTCTCGCAGGTACAGCCTCCACACACGTCACACACTCACAACACTTGGCCGACTGATGTCCATAACTGTCTTATCTCACGAACCCTACGGCAGCATCCTTTCCTTGTAAGACCAATAACATTCTCGGGCTGGATCAGCATGTCGAAGCCGGGTGAGGATCTAACATAAGTGCACCGAAAAACGTACATGATACAGAATTGACTTGTCGTCACCATCACGAAATGATTCCATCTGTGCATCGAATAGCCACTCCAAAGCCAAGGCAGGCGTTTTTCCAGCGGCATCAACATCCGGATGCTTCGATGCTTCAGCGTGATCCATGGTGGGAATAAATTCTTGTATGCGATGCAAAATCGCGGCAAATGAACGTCGAGGTAAAAGCGCCTTATGGAGCCTGGCACAGGGATGAGAAAATGCGGTACATACCCGCGAAGATAGTTCCACGCGCTTGCGCTATTCGGAGCCAAAGAGATCTTGGATAATGCATAACTGATAAAAAATTTCGTGTCAGTATGTGCGTGCATTGGGAAACTCGTGCTTCTTCGAACTTACTTGATTTCATCATCACGTTTCGGTTCCATGTCAGGTGGGAGTTCGCTTCTCCCTTGCATCGCACGCCCAAATATGCAAAACCATCGATGGTTGAATGCACTGTTATTTCGAACATCTTTTTGTATCATGGAATCAGCGTAAATAATGTCAGCTTCCCACAGCTGTGGATATTGTCCGGCACCAGCTGCCTCGACTTTCACGTCGCGCGGTCCAAGACCGCCAAAATGGGCGAGCACCCACTGACGATAGGCCCATGTATGATAATTTTTCGAGTCTTGGTCAAGCGTGGCTGAGATAAAGTCCATTTCTCGGGATGGATCACCAAGCATCGATACAATCACTTTGCGATGCTGCCTGGGAGAGTCATGTTAGGACAGCCACACGTACCATACCTGGTAGTTCTTCATATTGATAAGTGCAAAACGATCAAGGAATTCTAGCTCCTTTTGCAGACAACCATACGCATCCCCTCTCGATGCCATACGGATGAGCACTTGAGCTCGAGACTGCCATACTGTGTAATTAGCTGGATTCATATGCACCAAGAGCTCCGTAAGCGCTAGTGCGCGATCCGATACTTCCATAGAGCCTTTATCTTTGGACATAAGAGCCCGATAAAGACTCATTGCTTTGGCATCTGATGTGTAAGTTGGAAAAATGGCCACACACATACAATCTGGGTCGTACAAAATAGGACATAACGGCTGAGGTCCATCATCTTGAGCTACGGGAACAACGTCATCCCATATGTGCGAATCCAAACTAAATTCGTTCATGCCTTCTTCAGAATCAGACGGCTGATCTACGAGTTCGGACAAAATGACCATTTGTTCGGTTCGAAGCAAGCCTTATATACGCAGGTCTGTGCTAATGTTTGTCTCTCGTTGGATTACAGGCCAAAGGTCTTCCATGTGTGGAGGAGACAACAAAGAAACCGGCAATGTCATTGTTCATTTCGCTCGAAAAATTTGTTCACTTGTTTTTCCAAGCTGTCGATGATATCAGTTCCATCTTGATACGTGACCTACACGAATCCTTACTACAATGTGCAATGGCTAGGAAATTTCCATCAGACTCCAGAGACAATCAAGCGGGTGTGAATGTAAATGTATAACATGCTTGGGTACGTCCCTTAGCGCCGCTTCGACATCTGGTTTCCGCCAGCCAGGTATTTTAATTCTGAGAAAGACCGGTTTATTCGATACAATAGGGACTTCAACACATGACATGTCCAACTTACTGGGCCACATGTTGTGATATCGTAACACGGCCTCCAAAAGCTTGATACATTCATGATGGTGCTTGTATCTGGCCTGAATCTGATGGAGCTTCGACTGCATGTTCTCGTCTAACAAGGACGCACTTACTTGAGGCATGTTTTGGCTACGAAGCACCTCGCTCTTGCCGTCGATCATAGGCGTGTATGGATCCAATGCAACTGTGAGGACCGTCTTGACACCTTGAAATGGGCCTGCGCAAGCAGACGAAGTCTTCGCGAGAGGGAAAAACAGTTCCATATCATCAGCATTGACAGAGTCAAGGTCTGTCAGCGCCGCTGGTTCCATCGCGCAAAGAGATGCGAGTCCGTAATGATTCAATGGCATAACGCCACGCACAGCTTTGAGTTGCGTCTTCGCTGCGCGAGCTTCACGCCGCAAAGACTTGGACTCACGGACATGCGCTTCATCCTTGAATTTGTTACCAAAGGCTCGGATAGCGAGCGGTGCATCAGTGACCATATTTTCAAACAATCGGGCACCAGCACCACCGGAACTAAAGGCACGAGCACTCTGAAGACCTGGGCCATGACATGTAGAAACGTGCAGGCCAGGACCTCGTGGGAGATGTACACGTTTCATAGCAAACGCAGCCAAGCGCGATGAGGGAGTACGTCTTGCGGAAAACGATGCAGGCTCTCTAGAAGATGCCCTTATGCACGCCATGCGTGCGTGGCTAGGAAGAAAGACACGGAAAGCACCATTCAAAACAGGAGCAATTTGTCCCAAAGTGGTTTTGATCACATTTTGAATTCGATGGAAGCGTTGACGAGACCTTGATGGATGCAAGTCACTGTGCAATTTTTGGGGGGAACGACCTCGCACTCGCACGGACGTGGCCAGATGTCTGGACTTATACTGCTGTGCTAGATGTAGCTGCCTGACCCATTTTGCAAAGACCCGTGACGAGTCCATGCGAGTTGGACCTGACATGGTCACTTCTAAATGCACGCTTTACGAAGATAACTAGTCTTTGTCTGCGTGTGAGCAGTCTAATACCAATAATGGATGGACATGCGTGGCAAAAGCATGCATTTTATATGCATACGACGTGGAGTGAATCAAGAAAATTTGCCACACACGTGATGCGTCGTGAACGGCAGGGCAGGCAAGATCCGGAGTTGACTATTGAACCGAAGTAGCACATCGGAGCTTTCTTACATGTAAATTGAACTCGCAATGTCTTGAAAGGTTTTCCTATATAGGAGAGGATAAGCGCTGGACAGATCATTGGGAGCTGGTCCCATTTGTAGAATGTGCATATGATTGAGGCTGTAGCGTTTCTATCAGAGGGCAGCTTTGACGAAACATCCCGCTAGTTACGAGTTTAGTGTCAGTCACGGTGCTCCTCCTCAGTTATATATTACACGAGTAGCAGAAGCGAGACGCCGAGTGATATCGAAACAATTAGAAAGTGCGGGATCGCATGACGCAACGCCGAGCTCAAAATCAAAATTGGAAAGAGATTCTGGTATTTGCCCTGCCCATTAGAGCCAGACAATGGCTTAAACCCTAACATTTTGTCAGGATCATTTGTCTGAAGATCTTGACACTTGGGTATTACACATGCAAGCTTTGCATCTACGCTCGCTTGTACACGGTACCAGCATTCTGCATAGTCCGACGAAGTACAGCAGGTGCTTACGACATACTCGTCCCAGCTAGCCTGTTGATTTACAGACAGATCATTTGACATTTCACAATGACCTTTGGAAGTGTCAGCTTGGAGTGTCGCTGTAGCACCAGGACTGGCAGAGCCAGTGCTCTCGAGATGATTACTGGTATTGTTCTTATCAACGCCAGACGGATTTGACGGAGTCGCTGCGGTGGTTTGTGTCGGCGTCGCACGCTTCTGGTTTTCTTGAAGGTAGCTCCACGTCTCATTTTGGAGGGATATAGGCTCAAACAAACGAGGATCCACGCTAGAGCTGTTAGTCTTAATATCAATACATACGCAAATTCGGGGACAATCTGTGCGTGTATAGATGCCATACTGAGCACAGACACACTAACTAGCAGCCATAATGCATGCATATTTGATATTAGACACGTTCTTGTTGAAGCGTTAGCGATAGAATCGCTCTCGCTCAACTCCCGCACTGAACGACACCTGAAGCGACAGAAAACACGACACCGTCGTTGGGATAAATATGCTGTACAAGATCGGAAACTCCACGTGGTAAGATTTGCTTGCATGCACACTACAGAACTTGTGGGGTTGAATTCCTCCACGTCTAAACGTTTTGCGTTAGTTAATCAGCCTACTCAGACGCTTCGTTTGGGTTGTTCTCGACGTGTTGGATGGTAGCTACCATTGCACGAGCAAGATCCTTTTTCAAATCATCGATATCTTCCAACCCTGTAGATATTCGAACAATCCTTTCGTCGGCCCTTGAAGAAACAACGGCGCGTTGCTCTATCAATGATTCGACACCGCCCAAAGATGTAGCAGGAACAAAATATGTGAGGAAATGTGCGACATATTTTGCATACGAGGCTTTCGCTAGGAGGATACCGAAGGTGGGTGACCCGCCATCGGGAAGTTGTGAGGACGGGTCAAATGCATGGTTCTCTTGAGCAGTTTCTGCAACTTCTTCATCGTAGGTTTCACGAGGCTGGAGAGAAGAGTGCCATACTTGCTTCACAAATTTGCCATTGGAAATTTTGTCAGAAACAGGATCAATAGGGTCTTTTCCTGCCGTTAGGCTATGCAAGAACTGCACGAGACTCGTGGCTGTCTTCGACTGGTGGCGAACACGCAATGGCATCGTACGCAAGGATCGCAACAAAAGAAACGTCTCCATATTGCCTGGAACGCGCCCATTTAGGCTCCGTTCATACCAAAGCTGTACGAAAGTCTTGTAACATTTAGTTGCAAGAATCCCCATTAGCAAATCGGAATGTCCGCCAAAGTACTTTGTGCCTGAGTGCATGACAAAATCGGCGCCATGAAGAAAGGGATCCATGAGTGGAGGTGGCGCAAGCGTCGCATCCACAACCAAATAACCATTGGCAGCACACGCACGGTTGGCATAATGCTCGATGTCGCGCGCTTCCCCCGTCGGATTCAGTGGTGTTTCGAGCCAAACCAGAAGTTTCCCTTGACTGATGTTTGACTCATTTTCAGCTGGTACTCCATTAAGAACAGGATATTCGTCATCGAGATCAATTACTTTCACATTACGACCGCGGCAATACTTGTGAATCACTTCGTGTACGCCAAAGTAGCCCTCACGAATTGCAATCACACTGGGCAAACAAAAATCCAAGAGTGAGTCAGAAGCTGAGAGCCCTGATGAGTATAAGAGCGAATGTGCACCCAGTATACCAGAAATTACACGTTCAGCGCGAGTGCGAGTATCTTGCGTATAGCGGCTATACACATGGTAAGGAGCGACGTCTGGGGCACTCTCAAGGTTGTCAGCATTTCGGGCAAGTGTGCTGTCCGGATGTGGCTGGCGGAACGTCGTGCTCATAGAGATCGAAGGAGCAACAGGGAATGCTTCATCTTTCGTTTCGTCAGGCTGATCAGCATGTAAGACCAAAGTATCGAGTTTGGGCGGATCTGGAAACGTCGGCTTCGTCATAGTTCTCAATATGGACGGAGGATGACAAAGCTACGTTATACTCGATGTACTTATTCGTGCTCAGTTGACGTACCTACTCACTAGAAGTCATCCGTCTTCTCCATTTCGAACTAAACCATGTCACGAGCGCAAGCTGACTAAGCAACCACGAGCATGTCCATGTGCGTAATGACACCATGGCCAGTCGCTATACTTCCCATAGTTCTCGGCCCACTGTCCGTGCGTGATCGATCAGCTTCACGAAATGGGACAAATCGTTTCGGTGTTTCTCCCACCATCTGTCAGGCCTGTAAGTTTAAGGTGCCACTCATGTGCAGTATTGGGACTCAGTGACGGATAATCCACTCAACTTGTTCCTCTTCAGTCTATGCGTGCCTCTGGCCGTGTATTTGCTATGGCCTCCTGAGGCGTCATCGCCAGCCAGTATGCCAAGTACCAAAGAGGCCAGGTCTCTTGCTCCAAGTGCACAGTACTCGACCTTGCCACCCGAACACTCGAAATCCATTGAGTGGGTGAAATATACTCCACGAACACTAGCATTGCATGATGGAACACATGCGAGCCAGGATGGCAATACAGACAAAATTCTTTTGGCTATCAATGGACAAGTTTTTGACGTATCGAGCGGTCGAAACTTTTACGGACCCAATGGTCCTTACGGTAACTTTGCCGGCCGTGATGCGTCTCGCGGCATGGCCAAGCAGTCATTTGCTCTAGGTACGTGTCGTTAGGTTACTTTACGCATTCTCGCTGTGCTAATCACGAAAGATGTCCTTACGCCGATTGATCAACCTATCGACAAATTGGAGGATTTGACGGAACTTGAGAGGCACGTGTTTATCGAGCTAATTTGTAGGAAAAATATGGACGACTGGGTCTCGCATTTTGCTGGAAAGTATCCAATCGTAGGAGAACTTGTGAACGAAGATGAGCTATGAGCGTTTCTCAGCCTTCAAAACAAGACGTTGTCGTTTCAGGCGCTAGTGCCCTAGCTCTTTGTCTCGTGCTTTGTAGATCCAGCTCTGGTTGGAAATTGTTGTGGAGGCATCTTCGCCTAGCTCTATCCCATGAAAGTCTCTCGCCTTTCTTTGACAGCACCCAAATGTGGAGAGCCTGGAGCAACGCGTGCATCAAGTTGCCACCATGCTTCGACGTTACCTGAAGAGAGGGACAGTGCGACGCATACAATGCGCTAGGTATTCGCAGAAAGCCTCGGATAAGTTGTTTGAAGATGCGGTGCGTGAGGAAGCGCAAGAGTCCTCAGTGAAAACGCCACTTGTCCTTCAAGACCCCAATGATCCCGTTTGGACGGGGGACGAGCGGCTAGAGCACACTGTGTTGCGCATGTTAATGGACAAGTATAAACCATTGCGTAGGCAGGAGGATGGAAGAACGGCAGAAAAAAATCGCCTCGCTCGGGCACAGAAGCCCACGGATCTCCCAACTACTACATCCTTGGAAGAACATTCACGACACACGATACTCAAGCCGCACACACCACAAGGCCAACCATGGAATGCGGTGTATGTTCGCCCATCACATGCTACATCCAATGAACCACAAGTATATCGGGGCAAGTATCTTTCGCCTGAGTCGCACAAGTCTGACATGGCAAAGCAATTAGCCAAGAGAGGCATCACCTCATCACAACTGGCGTTGGATGATCGGAAGGCTATGGGCGAACTGCGCGACTCACTGCGTCGGTCTCTGCATCGCGATAGGATAGAAAAGGCGATGGATATTCGTCTACTCAGACACGATAAAATGCGTCTTGCTGAAGCAAAAGAAAAACAGCAAGATGAAGAAGTCAAGCTGCCCTCATCGTCACAACAGCCCCTCTTGGCTATGGTAGGCGCCACGAAAGGGCTAGCAGGGATTGCTGAGCAAAAAATCGTAGAGGCTTTAAAAAGTGGGCAACTGCAAGCGAATTCATTGCGCGGCAGACCAATTCCACGCGATTACAATGAAACCAATCCGTATCTTCAGCGTGAAGAATTTGTATTGAACCGCATGATCCAACGGCAAGGAGCGATGCCACCTTGGGTCCAGCTGAACAATGACATGCAAAGGGACATTCTCTTTCTACGGCAGCGTGTGCAACATGCATGGATCTGTCGAGCATTGAAAAACCTTGATGAGACGAATGCTTGGCGGGACTTGGCTCCCGTCGGTGTGCAATGGCATGCTAAATCCAATGACGCCGACAATGACCTGCCGTCATTTCGGATTGAGCCGCGTAATGAAGCTGAGCAGCGGACACTCGAGTGGGTGCGAGCTTTCCGGGATGCCGCGTGGATCCGGCAAGAGTCAACATACCATGAAGCAGCCGTGCATCGACTGAATCAAGTGATACGTGCGTATAATCATGTGGCACCAGCATCGGCGCGAAAAATACTGTATACGAAGCCGGCGTTTCTTGCCTCGGCAATAGAGCGTGCGTATCCTCTGTTGGTCGAAGCTGTAAGTGCCAGGATTCAGGGACTTCGACAACGCGGCGTTTCCATGGCCGCACAGAAGATGCAACAACGAGACGAAGATAAGTCGCATTGGCTTTCATGGCTTTGGCGATAATGTATGTAATAATGCTTGCATTTGAACAGGCATGAGGTTTACATGACCACACACTCCTGGTCGTTGCCTGTGGCGTGTCGAGCGATATCACGGGTAAAGTCAAGCGAACCACCGCCTTTAGGACCTGCCAAGTTGACCACAACAATGCCTGCATTGTGTTTGTCAACATGTGCGTCCAAATGATACCTGTTGGAGTAAGCTGTCAGTAAGGCGTGGCTTTGACGACGGATTTCCAAACGCACCTTGACAATAAGCGTTCGACGGCTGGCTTGATATGAGCAACATGGTCTTTTGAATGCAGACCCTTGCCGACAATAAGTTTCAGTTCTGTGTAGTTTTGAGCTTGTGCTTTTTGAATGGCCTCCTCGACTTTGATAAGCGCCTCTTTCACGTACAAGCCGTGAAGATCGAGAGTATCTGGGGGACTGTCAGCATTGTTTGCTGCAAAGATCCACTGCCTCGCCTCAGTGTTGAGGCGTTCCATGGCCGCCTTGTGCTGATGACCTTCCTGGCTTAGTTTCTTTGCACCAGCGCCATCGCCTCGTGCATACACTTGTTGGGACTGCTCAAAGCAATGTGCCATCTTGTCGCCTTCAGACTGGGCTTTGCTTCGCAGTGCTTTGTAGTGTGGATTCTGCGCATTTTTGTTGTTATCGTCAAAGTCGTGAATATTTGCATTGGCTCCCAGGATCTGAGCGGAATTCGCTGCTGGGCCTCCAGGTGCGCTGTAGGCCGGGCCATAGCTAAGCTGAAACCCTTGCTGCGTCGGGTATGCTTGCTGAAATCCTTGTTGATTGAATGCTTGTGGGGGGTATCCTGGGCCCCCCGTTTGATAAGCACCCACGCCAGCATCAGCTCCGGCACCGCTACCACCATGTGATGGTCTGCCCTTTCGAAAGAGTTTGCGGAGGAGATACTACGCCATCGTCAGTAGACACCCAAGCAACCTACGCGGATACCTCTCTGCTGTGAGCCTATGTACCACGTACGCGAATCAAATATTTTTCTGTATACTGAAGTATGCCTGTACAGTCCATTGCCGTGATATCTTTTTTCGTCTAGTTCTTGTGGAACGCGTTACCGCAGGTAAGACCAACACGGTCTTGTTCTCTGCGCAAGAAAAACACGAAAATTTGTAAGAAAAAAACAGCTTTCTATCGACAGTTGGAGGAAGGGGGCGAGTGTTGTCTGTCGACATTATTAATTTGTTTTTACTCACCAACCCATTCATTTAGACGTGTCAGGAACAATGTGCATCCTTACAACGATGTATTTGCGTCCGGTCCGCGAGAATGAATTACGCCAATGAGGTTCACACATGCAAAATTAGAGCGGCAACGGGCCTACTTGCACATTTTGTGAAGCTTTCCGTGCGTGCAAACGATTGTGTCGCTTCATGGCGCTGCGCCACAACGATTTGCCACCGTGACGAAGTCGAATCATAGCGCGTTGTAGCGATCCCTGCGTCATACTGGGTGAAATGGACGGAGTACTCAACGTATGACAGCGATGTGTGAGTGTTTGTGCGAGGAGAGCACGAGATTTCGGCGTCGCTGGCATCGCACGCCAACGTGCTTGTCGTCGTAGCCACATGGGGGACCGATTTGAGGCTTCCAGCACACGGTTCATGAACGTGTCACAGCCACGCAATGCATGCCCAAGATCAGTAGATGCAAGAACTTTACGCTTGAAATAGGGCGCATTCAATGTTAGGCCGGCTGCAACGTCTTTCCAAAACGCTGCATTCCGCGCATAATAATGGGCATGCCATTCTGAATCGACACGACGAACCTTCACGTACGCTCCGTCAAACGAGCCCAGCACATACGTATCGGCGCCACAATCAACCCATGCATAGGGGGACAGTTCTTCGACTGATTTGGCCGCACCCATACTCATCGCCTTTTGTAGCTCGTGTACATCGTCAAAGTCGATAAAAGCGACGTGTTCAGGTGGTTCTAGGAATGATTTGGATGCCTGAAAAGTTTTGTTAGTATACGCATGGACTGTTGCTCTCGTAGTATCATACCGATGACGTGTGCCATCGACAACGGTAGCCTCGTCCGATGCAATATTCTGCTCTTCCAAACCTAAGAGAGTAGGTGTGCATACAAGTTCATTGTGTGCATTTCCAACAACATCCAAGATCAGACAGTCGGATTTACCTGCGCTTTTTCGCATACCACGACCGATCATCTGTGCGAATAGGTTACGAGACTTGGTCGGGCGCATAAGCAAGACGCAATCAATTCCCGGCATATCTGCGCCCTCTGTAAGAATTGCTGCACAGCGTGTAAGATAGACCCAAATCATTTTATGACTGCTGCAGAAACGTACCGCAATTAATTAGTACAGGAAAATCAGCGCGCTGAAATGACGCAAGCAGAGACTCACGCTCGGTCAAACGCATGGAGGCATGAATTCCACGAGCATCAATACCACGGACTTGAAACTCTTTTACAAGCGCATGTACATGTGCAACATCCACGGCAAATACAAGCGTGGATTGACGCGTGGCACCTGCTAGATCCATCCATGAGCGAACGACCAATTCATTAACGTCAGGTCGATTGACCACATGTGCTAATGACGACACGACGTAGTCACTGGAAGTTGTCGATACTTTCGACAAATCAAAGTCAGCTCGAATCAATGTAAATCGCACGGGACATAACCACTGTTCGTCAATCATATCAAGAAAGTCTTTGTGGAAGACAATTTCTTCAAAGACGAGGCCCAAAGCCACGCCGTCATGTCGCGTAAAAGTAGCAGAGAATCCAATGATGGGCGTCGTTGCATCGGTGGTAGATCCATGCTTATTTGATGGTACAATCGCTTTGTGAAAGTGAGACAGAACCGATAGGTAGCTTGGCGACGTCGAATGATGGGCCTCGTCGACAATCACGCACTTGAATTTGTGGGGGTTGTATTTCGCGAGACGTTTCGGCTGCCGCAGCGTCTGAACAGTCGCAACAGTAATGTCTGCTTCACCAGAAGCTACGTGACGCGCGCCCTGATCCATGTCCACAGTCATGTGAGGGAACATGCGTTTGGCGCGCTCAGCTGCTTGCTGTGCAAGTGTGATGCCGTTTACAAGGATCAGCGCATGTGATGTATTTGCTTCTCGTGAGAAAATGCGCGACACAAGTTCAAGAAACATCGTCGTTTTCCCGCTCCCGGTCGGTGCTGAGACCCCGATCCGCGTGAGGTGCTTTCGTTCGAGAGCGTCGATGCAGGCATCGACACATTCCTGTTGGTACGGACGAAGCTTGACTGACCCGGAGGTGCACATTCGAACACCGTAGTATCGCACTTCATAGAAGCGCGTTACTAATGGCAACGCAATGGCGATGCGCCAACGCGCAACGCCACGCCAAGACGCCATCCATGAACGAGAGGGCAAGTGACAGATGTGTGGAAGAAAACACAAAGCAGTTAGGCTCAGGACAAAGTCGTTGGAATGGCCAGGACAAGATCTCTCGGACTAGGCACGTAGTGTGGAGAGTTTGCGCCCGACATGTCTTTCCACACGTGCCAACAATCTCGATTACGACGATGATTTGTCAATTTCTCCACGGTCATAGGATAAGATTTTTTAAACGTGGTCCCTCCGCGCCTCTTGTCAAGGTTTGGAACAGTCCAAAAGCAATCAACATTCAACTTTCCTTACGATTCACAACCTCCTACGTCGCACTCTAGAGCGAATTGCTGTAGTATCATGAGTACCAGAGCTGCATCCCATGCTGGAACTTGGTATTCCTCTCAACGTACGTATGCATGTCGCTGATGAGCGAGGTGATGATCTCGATCAGGCACTCTTTCAGTGGCTGAAAACAGCAGCTGAAACAACTACGAACGACGCGAATACTCCATCTGTGGCTCTTAATCCTATGGCAAAAGGGTGTAAGGCTATCATCGCACCGTACGTGATAGTGCAAGGCTGATTTTATACAGGCACGCTGGCTACACATTCTCAGGATCATCAGCCGCCTGGGCGTACGGCTGCATCCGCCCAGACGACATGTATGTATGATGCCTGTATTCGCACAATAAAGGCTAGTTGGAAAACGATCCGTCGATTCTGACATTTTTTCAGTGATCGAGTGTTTGTTCTGGGTCCTTCTCACGTTACGTATCTGCAAGGATGTGCCCTATCGCCTTTCAAAAAATTCGCCACGCCTTTGGGTGATCTTGAGGTGGACGAGGGTGTCGTTCAGCAACTCCGCAGTACGAAGATGTTTGCAATGATGTCGGAAGAAGTCGATGAGGCAGAACACAGTATCGAGATGCACCTGCCTTACATATACAAAGTGTGGGGCGAGCGCGATGTAAAAATTGTGCCCGTGCTTGTTGGGCATCTGCCAGAGCAGATGGATTTCGCATATGCTTTATGCTTTGCCCAGTACTTCGCTGACCCGCGTACGCTTTTTGTCATATCAAGTGACTTTTGCCATTGGGGTAGTCGCTTCCAATACACGTGGTATCAGCCTACGTCTACAAGCAAGGGCATCATGCTCTCGTTGGCGAACAAGAGCTGTATCGAACCGAAAATGCCAATTTACCAATCCATTCAGAACTTGGATGCCGAAGGCATGTCGGCCATTAGCTTTAATAAGCACGGCTCGCGACGTGCACGACAAGCATTCACAATGCACTTGACGAAAACGGGGAACACAATCTGTGGTCGTAACCCGATTCTTCTTCTGCTCACGATTCTCGAGATTCTCGAAGATCGCGGTGCCATGTTCGAATGTCGCTTCACTCATTATAAGGTACGTTTTTTTCCGCATGAAATCATGCATCCACAAGCACATATATATTTATTGATCTTGTCTTGATGTGCGTGGTACTAACAAGCATCATGCAGCAAAGTAACGCCTGTTGTCATGTGCAAGACAGTTCAGTATCCTATGCTACCGCTTATATCCGCTCATCCACCCAGTGAGGCTTGGCCGCAGCACGTTGAGTGTGGATCCTGGACATACGGTCCCGAAGCACATCAATCGCTTCGTCGCCTGAATCCGTGTCAATAGCCACATCACAACAGAACTATGATTTTTCTCAAATTTTACGCACCTGATACGAGCTCTTCGTCATGGAATGTCTGCACATGTGATACATCCACACCATTTTGACGGTCCTTTTCAATTCCATCAAGCAGGCGAGAGGAAAAGGCTGCCTCAGTCGATAGCGCTGCATACCGACGATTGGCTTCGACTTCTTGATAGTATGGACGAATGTGCACATTGTGCCAGTTGATTTTGCTGCCTAGGCCACTTGTGGTTTCCTCTGATGAGGGCGCATCCTTGGCATGCTCGCGCTCCCACTCCTCACAGATAGACCAGTCAGCATTTTCCACGAAATATCGTGCCCGATGCTCCATGACACTTTGCATTTGTGTCTGTTGTGCCATGAGGTCAATGATACGCGCATCAGACACCTCCGTCTCACTCTTGGCGTTAGGGTCCAAAACGGACGGAGCAACGGGCACTTGCGGATCAAAGTCAAGAATGTCAATGTCTAGCCAAGAAGCACTGCTCTTTGACACCCACGCACCCTGCTCGTCACTGCGAACTGCATATGCTAGTAAGCCTGTTGGAGAAAAACGTGTTAGTGGACCTGATCAAAATTCAAAACGTACTGGGATCCCATGCGCCGAGCGCTACAGTCGCTTGCCTATCCTTTTCGCCATGCGCGTCATATTGAAACTCGATCAAATGGATCGGAAGCATGACTGGATAGCAAGCGAACATATCGAACGAAAGTTTGTCAAGCTCCATTCGAAGCATAGCCTTTGTATCGTCAGACCGGCTTGTGTCAAGATTCGCCACTTGAATCTCAACACCAGGTAGAATCGTGAATCGCCGATTAATATGCAATGCAGGACCTTCCGAAAGTAGATCGACCATCGAAGTACGAAGGTCTGCCGCCTTGCAAATATCTGGTAGCGATAATGGAGATATGTTAAATGGGAGCACAGTAATCCCTTCTGGAATCTCAACGTCAGGGAATAGATGGCGTTGGCGTGAAAAAGGTGTATATGTCATGGGCTCGTCATTCGGCGTGATAAGGGCCTGTGTTGGAGGAGGCGAGCTGTCTGTGCGAGGGGGAGGAGGTCGAAGTGGTAGAGTGTCCATAGGCTTCCATGCATTGCCTGGGAAAGTTGAATTGGTCGAAATAAATGATGCTCGTGCTGAACCATTATCACCACGGCATGGAAGATGGAACATGGCGTCGACTACCCACATAGGCACGTACACTGCTCGCGAAGACACATAACGCATAACCGATTCTTCCGAATCGGTAAGCCAACCAAGACCGAGTGCCTGTGAGACTGCAAAACCAGCGCCACCCCAGCGACCCTTGATGATAGGCAAGAGCTGCTCCAGTGCGGCAAGACGCGCACGATAAATAGCATCTGCGGAGGAAAGCTGGAAGTCTAATGCCGACACTTTATTTTGCCGAACACTCAACGAGTTGGAGAGTGAGCGACACAACATATTTGGCAAGACCTTACCGCGTGCTGTCGGCCGCATCACGACGCGCGCGAGAGTTGTCGCCGGCATAATACGAGCTAATAAATGGCCGTGCACAACTATCTCAAAGTGTGCAGACATGCGGCGAGACACACGAGAGCTACGGTAGTAATCACGTGATATACCCCAGGTACGCCGCGAATCAGGGGCCATTATCTGGCTTTCTGCTTAGGATCGGAGGTCTGAGGGTAACCGACACTGAGATCCACCATGCTAATTAGTCTTGTGATAGAAATAAGAATGCCTTAAAAGCTCGTCTAGCTCCAGCGATGGTTTCGTGGTTTTCATGTGCCTATTTTTTTGTGCGAAATTCATAGATATAAAAGTCATCAGGGATACAGTCATGAACGCTGATATGGTTTGGCTTGCTTAGGTAGCTGACGTATGAAGGTGAACACAACGAATCAAGCTGGGGCGAATGGTATCGGATAGTCAAAGCGCCGTTACACGAACGAACTCCCAAATACACGACCTCATCAGCACTATTACGTGTGGCTCGCCTACCACCCTTACATACGCGTCAAATATTGCATTGGATACGAGCCGTAAACCGGCCGTCTTCTCAACGAAGCTTGCACGTGCTGTCATGCAAGGTCTATGTCCGTAGAGCCACTGGAATTAGTCTTCAATTTTGTGCATTACTTGGCGTGCACCTCCTTCCCGAGATTGAGCGACAGGCTATAATTACACCAATCTATAGGCGAGCTTATCGAATCACTGGCCCTCGCTCTATTTGATTACAAACGCACAGTTGAAACGTCCAATTATTTGTGAACATGATCACGTGAATTTCAAGCCAACCTTCCCTACTAGGACGTGCTTTATTTTACCATCGGAAAATGTATCGACAATATATGAGATTTCAGGTCTTGCATAAAATATGTATCTCCGCAAGAAGGTTTTTATGCAAATTAGGAAATGGACTCCAGCAGCATTGTTTATGAAATCGGGCTGTGAGATTTCGTTTATCGATATAAACAGCCTACCGGTCCATCAATTTGTTCGGCGTAGCGAAGCTCGTCAGAACTCTGTTTGCTAGCGATTGAGTTCGGACCTACCATGCACTTTACCCGAACGTGGATTAGCTGCGCATTCGCACTTACAAGCCTTTTAGCTCAGCTTGTATCGATTGCCCAAGCACAAGGCTCTCCAGAGGCGCAGGCGGCTGTAGAGGAACTGGGCAAGACAGACCCGATTGCGGCCGCCCAGAAAATTCTCGAGTTTCCTGGGATTTTTGATCCTGATCAGTCATTGTGGGCTTCGGATGCAAACATAACCGGTACTGGTGATTTACAACAAGTTCCGTGGTCGCGCGGTGCATTTTTCACCTGGAATCCTTGGACAATTGGGACTTACGAGACGGGCTATCTATGGCTACCTGAAAGGTTCAACATGTTTAAGCTGAACCGATCACTTGTGGTGTCGAAGAGCGGCGACGATATTGCCATCGATCCCTTCTATGTGAACAAGCACTACGATCCAGAAAAAATTGAACGTGCTATCATTTTGATACCCGGTCAATGGCGTGATTCTTGGAAGTATTTGAACCTTCTGGGTAACGCATACCGTGTAGCGCAAAAGTATCCAGAGCTTAATGTTGGTTCGGACAAGGTGCTAATGCTGTCGCCCACATTCATGGATGAGATAGACCGTAAAAGGGGTGCGATGAAGAAAAATGAAATCACATTCCAAAAAGCCGGCTGGTCGGCCGGTGGCACAGTGCGTCATCCACAGGCATTCAAGCACTTGAGCTCATTTGATGTTCTGGACTTCTATGTTTCAATGCTTCTTGACAGGCAACAATTCCCGAACATGAAGACAGTTACGGTTGCCGGTCACTCGATGGGTGGTCAAACATCGATGCACTATGCCATGTTACGGGATCTGACCGATGAAGACGCTCGTTTGAAATACTGGGTTGGTAATCCAGGCTCTTACGTGTGGCTCAATGACACACGCCCCTTTAGCACTGCGAAATGTCCCGAATACGGCGAATGGCCTTACGGCATGTCGGTACACAAGAGTATTCCCAAATACGGACGCAAAGGGTCAGGCAAGAATGGAGTTCATCGTATCGAAAATTTCTTGAAACGTCGCATCCATTTCTCTGTCTCACTTGATGATAATGGCCACGGCCCGGAAAACTGCAAGGCGAATGCTCAAGGGGCCTCTCGTGTGTGCCGTGCTGCCGAATGGGTTGCCCAGCGGGGTAATTCGACGGAGGGCTGGTCTAAATCGCACACTATTGACTTTATCCCTGGTGTGTCTCATCAAGACTATCCTGTCATTGCTTATTATGGTACCCTCAAGTTCCTTTTCACTGACCAAGAGTAAATGAATTACAGACTGATGAGTAAGAATGGAAAGCTTGTGGAGAAGGGTCTCCCTGAATCGATCGCATTTTATCCAGTCTTCGGCAGTTCCTCACTATTTGGTTTCTACTCGAATGTTTTTGTAGTTGCGACAGGTCTTCAGAGCTTTTGCTGCCTTGCTACGCTCTGTGGCGTGTTCTGTAACATGTACATGTTGATAGACAATCGCAGACAGCTTTTCTTGCTTTTGACGCCATACAAGTATGCACGACTTAGCACAACTACGCATATATCAAATAAAGTCTTGTTATTCAAAGCATAGATATTATAGTTCATCCTCGTCATCTTCCTCGTCTTCGTCCACCAAAGACATAGACGCCTCGACAATCAGGTTCGCACTAGGCCCAAGTCCCTCAATGTCCTGAAGTTGCATTGAAAGATGCTCTAGTGGCAGCACACGGCGAGGATATGTCTGTACAAGGTGGAACTTGTACGTGTGAACGTACGAAGTATCCATTTTAGGAAGCGAATGTTGCAAAGGAAGAACATCAATGGTATCAACATACGCATACAACTGCTCTAACGTATCAGAGGAGCGGAATCGGCGCTGGAGATTGCGCCCATCCGGCATCTTGACAGAGATGCGAATTGCAGGTGCTAAACCCACGTCAGGCTCTTTTGGCACAAGAGATGCACGTGCCCATGAGCGCCATTGTGCATGAAGCGCATGTTGATGAGCACGCTCTGCCTCGGCAGCCGCTTGTGACTGTTGCTGCTCCATCTGACGCTCGTGCTCAGCTCGGCTGCGTAGTACCCGGGCTTGATCACGTTGACTTGCTTCCTCATACGCTCGATCTTGTTCCATCCTGAGATCTCGTTCCATATCCCTGTGCCGACGTTCGCGTCGTAGCTGAGTAAGGTAAGAGTATGTGCGAGGCAGCAAAACGTCCGTGATGTGTGCGGAAAGTGCAGAAGCTGAAAGGGCGGTGTGTGGTGATCCCTCGATCCGGGATAGCACTGCTGGGTGCGGCACGATCGTTCCACGCGAGCGAGAACGACGCGGTTGCAGTGCAATGAATGCAATAAACGGATATGTGCTTGCCTCGAGTAGTGTACCAACTCGGAACGCCTCTCGATCACGAATGTCGCCGCCCCACACGAGCAGGTCCGGCGACTGCAGCGTGCGCACAAGAGCAGGGTCTGTAAGCACGTGCTGGCGGAAGATTTGGTAGTCACTGTGCGCTTGGCTCGTTAGTATGACCACGAGGATTTGAAGATTATATTTTGCTCGGCGCAGTGCCTCTGAGTAGCTGCATCCAATGAACGGTGGAAGCGAGACACGCTGTATGGATGTGGCATCACGCGAGATGGAGCCATTCGTGTCGCGTTCGAGCTCGTCAATCCATACACGTGCACAGATGTCCGGGTCTTGTGCATACCGAGTGAGGCCATTGGATTCGGTGCCTTGCCTTTGCCCACTGAGGCGGTGAAGTAAACGGAAACACCAAAGCATTGTTGCGCCTATCCAAGAGACTGGCCATGACACGAGACGTAAAACCCAAGCAAGCCACGATGTCGGCGCACCCTCTTGCATGCGCGCAGGGGTAGAGGCTGGTAGTGCGGCTGTGAGCGACGTAGCGGCGGGCTCTGTCGATGCGCGCGCTGCGAACATAGAATCCTGCAACGATGTTGTCGCTGATGCCGCCGGCATCTGCGAAGAGACACGCATTTCAGCTGTGTGCGCGTCACGTATGGCCTCCGCTGCAGCATTCACGTCCCCATGCTCAACATCTAGCATCATCTGCAGGGCCTCGTCGTCAGGCTGTTGTGCTGCGGGTATGTCTCGCTGCATCAGCTCTGCACGAAGCTGTACAAGCAGTGTGTCGTTCGTCATGGGACACGGCTGTCGATCAAGTGCTCACGGCGCCTGACGTTGCCAAACTGGCCGGCTACTCAACTGTATAAGCGACGAGTGAATTGTGGGGTTGCAAATTCGTCTACGTGTACATACATGTGTATATTGAATCGCACCCAGGGCCAAAGGACCATTGGATTTGCCCATGAGCACGTTCGACATCCCATTCGGCCGATCGAGCCAGGGCCTGGTACGTGCGTTTCGGTGGAGGGTGGTAGGTGGCAAGGTGGGAAGAAAGGAAGGAAAGATGGTAACAAACTGCGGGTAGACGCACATACCTACCGTTGAGAAAAGGACTGTGTCGCTGAGCATGTATGAGGAAACGGCAACATCCATGACTCTGAGAAACACGCGCGCGTGCACACTACGCTTCCTTTGAAGCATTACGAATGTAAGAAATGCCTGTATCAGATGAAAGATCCCAAAACGGATCGTGGGATGCCGGCTTGGATGACGACAATGTTTCAAGTTCGCGAGGCGAGGCCGCATGTTCGAAACGCTTGATCAGAGCCACGCGGTTCATATGTAGTCGCCGGCGAATCGAGATGTCTTCATCACAGTTTGCCCACATTGAACGCTCGATAATGTGACGGATGAGCGAATGGATCAGGGAGTACAATTGGTTGCACATGAGGGCAAAAGTAAACGAAACGATCCAGAGTCGGATTCGATGCGAAATACTCGCATCTCTGGGTCGGAAGGGATTTTTGCTGTTTGGCTTGAGTGCATCAAACATGAAGAGCATAGATGCATTGGTAAATACAGAGAGCTGCACAAGAATGGATAACACACTCATCCAACTGCCGATCGACTCGACACGGCGTGGAAAAGGTCGACGCATGTTGATCACAAGCTTGTACGCGTCAGAACGCAGCTCAAAAAAGTTGTTAACGAGGCCCATCACAGGAGCAAGAGGCCATAGCACCGACCAAAGAACAATCACACCCAACTGCGTTGCCATCTCGGCATAATCCGTAAACTCATCATACACATCCAAATCGAATTCATTCTGTACGCGCTCCAGAAATTCTTGGTCCGGATTGGTTTTGGCGAATTCAGCACGCCGAGCCTTCACACTAGCAGGTCTCCGGAAGCGCTTCATAAGCCTGTCGAAGTAACGTATCACCATGGGCAACAGCACCTCGGACGCCGTGTCTGTGATCTGCTCTGTGACACACATGGCAAACAGCTGTGCATGAAGACGATTTGGACTTACGCGGAAGTTCATCGTGCTGCCCTTGTGTTCGTACGTGCCATTTGATACGATGGAAAATAATCTCGTCAAATACCCTTTCTGGTACAGCTGATTGATTAAGAACTCGCCAAAAGGAATGTAGATGTAGGCTGTCAAAGCAAGAATGCCGTATGTGACAACAGATTGCATGCCAAAAATTTTAAACGTGAGACTCGCTCGAAATTTGTTCGCCGTCGCATGGTTCTCAAAGTCTGTCATAGCCTGCGCAGCCGCACGCCAGGCCGACTGGATGATTGGAATGCAAGTCGAAAACAGAACAGTAGGGATGAGCGGGACAAATGACTTTCCTGGGCCATCGTATACCTCAGTCACAACAATCTCAATCAAGAACAAAACAGACATGGTGCAGAGAAGCAGAACAATAAACAGGATCGTAATAGGCAGGCAAGAAAAGAAGCGTGCATCGCGACGCCAGTTTTCAAATACTTCTTCCGACTCGCCTGTGATGGCACTGCGTGTCGTAGTGCGAGGACGAAAACCCTCATGTCGCTGAGACACGGACGACACACCTGTCATGCCCCAGTGAACAGCAAGCATACGTTCTCGTATGCGCCATATCTCGACGAAGACCGTCGCCCATACAATTAGCAGGAACGCATACATGCGATTGTATGTCTGATCGCTTGCCCAAAAAATCAGACCGAGCACCGAGATGGGCGCAAGTGCCAAAAAGTATGTGTTGAGGAATGAGAAATACATGGCGATGTCGACGCCAAATTGATCGCGTAGTTTATCGAATTCGTGTTGTCCAATTCCATAGAAAAAGGAGGAAAGAGACATTTTGGACCATGACGAAATCCATGCGCGATTAAATTCTTTGTCATGTAGTGGCAACATGTCCATAACATGCGGGAACTCGGCACATTTGGGAGAGATTCCAGCGCCACGATGTTTCTGTGGCGAGTCTTTATAAGGAGCAGCGATGCGTATTTGCGTATATCTTACGCGCTGTGCCGGTTTGAACGCTTCGTCTTGATTCAGCCGACTTGACGTCACAACGCCATGCAAAAAGTCATGCACCCGTTCTGAGTGCCGCATCTGGCGCAACAGATGCTCAGGACAACGTACAAAGATCAGCACTTGTCCTCGCACTCGCGGTCCTGCGCGAGAAATGCATGACAGGCCAACCTCACGCAAGCGCTCCATCAACCGCTCAAGTTCTTGCGCACGTTCCTCCAGAAGCTCCATGGGCGCTCGCTTCCTTCCTTCCGCATATGCTTGGGGCATTCCCTCGAATTTAATGACCATGTCTGCCCCGTGTCCTTGGTTCGCCGCAGACTTGGAAGCAGAAGTCATTGTCGTATCCACGCTGGCTGCCAAACCAATGTTCGTGCCCGTGGCGTGTGTCGTGCTCACTGACATGACGGAGAAGTGGAGAAAAGTCAAGATCCTCAAGCGAAGTGGATGTTTGGCATTGAACCAAGCGTCGTGTAGCAGAAGTAGTAAGCTTCGCCGCAGAACTAGCAGTCATACGAAAATCACTACTTTTGTCAAACGGATCACACTAACTCAAATGTGCTTACCTAGGACTGCTGCTTTTTTGCTGTATGCCTTGAATCATTTGGTACAGAAAGAGTAGGAAGTGCGCGGCAATTTTAGGGCAAACAAATTCATAGATACTTCAATAACCATTGCGGAACTATCCAAAATACAAAATGAACACAGTGCAAAAGTAAGGCATTCTTGACGAATATCACATACAACAAGCTGGGAGCGAAAGGAGATGCTCGGCTAGCGCTGTCAAATTATGCCTCGCATCCATCACGGCATCATCACCATTCGTTGGGATAGGAGCACAAAGCTGTGGCTTAATTCGTGAAATGAGACTGCTCTGTGAAGAGATAATTAGAGGGAGAAGGGAGAGAGAGAGAGAGAGAGAGAGAGAGAGAGAGAGAGAGACTGTCTGTCTGTCTGTCTGTGTGTACTAGTGTCCTCGTTACAAGAAAGCATTCATAGGACAACGGCTGGTGCAGGCGGAGCGATGGATGACTCCTGCATCTCTTTATCAGGGGAGGCGAACCCCTTGCGCTCGGACGTGTCAAAGGGGACAACCCTCGCATCTGCTGAAGATGTTTGCGATGATGGCACGGGTGGATAAGAGTGGTGGCGCAACAAGAGAAGATCAGGTGGTTCAAGCCCCTCCTCAGCGCGAGAAAATGGCAAATGACCATTATGCAAAGGTTCGTAATGCGTTGAATGACCCTCTTCTTGCGAGGTAGTATGTTCAGAAGTTGATGGTAGCGCGTTTTCATGCGTACTTGTTTCATCAGGCTCTTCCCACATGAGAAAGCGGCCAAGGAATGTTTTTGGTTGCGACCCCTTCGTAAGACGAGGAAACAGACGCATTTTGTGTGTGTGTTTCATCACACGAGGACCAAAGTAAGTAATTGGAATAGTGATACCATGTGTGAGGACAGACGAAAACACACAGAATAACACGACCGGTGACGTAATACGCCGAAGATGATCGCGTGTGTGATCATCAGGAACAGAGCGAATGGCAACCTCAATATAGTACACAGCACCGACGCCAATAGGTCCAAACCATCCCATAAATGCACCCTGAGACCATGAATGCACGGCTGGGATGATCTTGTGAGTGGCTAGTACCCACGGTGGCCGACGAAGTAGAATGACCGTGATACCTAGTAACACCATGCGCCAGCCTGAGAGTCCAAGTTCTTCATTACTATAATCTTGCCAGGGTATAATCATACCAATGTACATGAAGATCGCCACGTTCAAGAGCATGTCAATAATCTCTTGAAAGTCCGTCTCCTCCTGCCTCAGACGGAACCAGTCGTCCCATGTAAATACATTGCCGACCACAAAGCAGGCGAGAATGTCATCCGTGCCAAATAGGCCTGCTGTGCCAACCGTAAAGAGGGCCAGGCCAAATCCATAGCCAAAAAAGTTTGACATGTCGATCAGCTTGTGCTCAGCAGCCCAACGAAGGGACTTGCGTGCCACGTAGCCCACGACTATCCCATATGCGATTGATAAAGCAATATCGTAGACAACGATTCCATAAAACCATCGCCATACCTCACCGCCAACCGACTCGCCACGGTCCTGACCTGTTCGGGCGAGCAAGACGACAGCTAAAAACATGAATGGAAATCCCAGGCCATCATTTGCGCCACTCTCCGCAAGAATGATATGCCTAACATTCTCAGGCACATGCTCCTCTGCATACTGGCCGGAAGTGATCGAGCTGGCCAACACTGGGTCTGTCGGCGTCACGGCGGAGGAAATGCACAACGCCTCTAGAAACGTTAAATTCTTTACCAGACCCCAGATCAGTAGTGCCGTAATAAACCAAGCGATTGTCATAATGAGCACAAGAAGCACAGAGAGACTTTTCCATTCCTTCTGCACATATTTTTCCGGCAATGCGATCCCGGTGAAAAGAACTTGCACAGCTATCACGATGCGTGTGAGTTCATACGTCACCTGATTCACAGTGCTTTCACTCGCCCAATCGTACGGATTGACCCAATTTAAAACGTGTGGGCCTATAATAATGCTGCATGGTGAGCTTCTCTGAACGATACATACCCAACTGTGACGGCTAACAAAGGCTCCGACAAGTAAATGCGCTCCTTTACGAAATAACTAATTAAGCCGTAGATGACGACGAAGCCTCCCATGATGGAAAAGCCTTTCGACACCTGGGACAGCTCCGTTTCAATGATATCTATCATACAAAGTCACCACCAATATGTTGTTGAAAAAAATTGACGCTTGTGAAAATGCAAGTGGATGGGCAAAAATACTTTATTTCATTTGAGGGGAAGGCGACATCCGACGTAAGCATCTACGGTTGCATGACTGTAGGCCAAATGTCCATGTTGGAGATTGACATCGTCTCCACAACACTTCCAAACACGCAGGCCTTAATTGATCTTCTCACCGAATGAAGACTGCAGCGGTGGAAATGAAGACGCTGAAGCCCAAATATGATGAGGTTAACTGACTAGCACACAAACAAATGCACATGCAAAAACGAGATCATCATCACTGAATAGAATTCATGTTCATCTAGCGTAGAGCCCACCTGTCGTCAATAACTCACTTTTGCGTTACGCACATCTGTACATCAAATAGTTCTGGCGGAAAGCCAAGTTGCACCTCTGATCGAACGACGGAAAGACCAGCTTCCCGGAAAATGCGCTCATACAATGTACGCGAGCGTGTCACCGAATAATCCTCGGAGTCGTACCAACTTGCCTCACCACCGTCGTCGGCGTCTCGACAGACGTTTTCCTTTACAAAAATCACACCGCCATCGCATGTGAAAGTCGCATCGCCACCGGAACTGGGCGGGCGAAGTGTGGTCTTCGCATCCTTGAGAAAAAGAATCAAGTCCGCCTCTGATAAATGCTGCAAACACCATTGACAAAGAACAATGTCATACAGAACAGGTTTCACTGGTGGCTCCGTCACCTTACCTTGCATGTATGATGGTGGTGGAGCTGTAGAGCGTTGATGAGGGGTATCTTGGGAAGACATGGGGTCAGCCACACGGAATTCTTGCAGGGTAGAGGTGTGAAAGTACACGGCTTTCCGGGCACAGAATGGCGATTGTTCAACAGAAAGCTGCAGTGGCTTCCAACTAGCAGAACGGCGTTTGGCTTCTTGCAGAAACTTCAAGACAGGTTCAACCATGTGCACTTCGTCTACGAGAGGCAAAAGCACATGTTCAGTTACGCGTCCTACGCCCGCACCGCAATCAAGTGCACGTGTGACCGTCTTCCCTTTGCCACCGCGCTGTCTAATTCGCTCATGTGTCCACATCTGTGGTGATTCATTAAGCGCAGGTGGTGGTGTGCTACTCAAATAAGGGAGGGTGCGAAGAAGAAATGTGCGTGAACCAAGAGCATCCACTCGAGGTAAAGTGCCATTACCATAACCACCTAAAACACCATCAACAGTCGCGGGAACCCCCTCCCAATATTCAACACCCTTGGCTACATTCGGACTCGGATGCACTTGTCGTATAGTGGTCATAGGGATGGGATGATGATGGTGTATGAACAGGTCGTACCAAAGCAGGCTAGGACAACTTGATTTCTTTTTCTTCATTTATTTCCACACATGTCTAAGGATTTAAGTGACCCTTTCCACACGTCTACGTCGCCTCATGGAGACACAAATCTTACATTCGAATAACTTATAGCGACGGCCCTAAGATGGCGTGAATTTCTAACACGCCCAAAGCACCTGCCATAGACGCCCACTCATCACCGGTCCAAACTTCGATTTACTACCATTGCCTACGAAGGAGCAGAGTCCCTCGCAGGTGCACCGACCCAGTTCCGTAGAAATTTGTTGAAAGCTGTGGGGAACTGAATATGGATAGCATGTCCCGCCCCGGGCCATACGTGGTACTCAGCATCGGGCATCTTTTTATGCATAAATCGTGAATGTCGAGGACTCACAAGCTGATCCCAGTCACCCGTAACAATGCCAACCTTTGGTATATTGTTGTTGATCTTCATGAGCTCCTTCGGAGGAACATGATGTGTCAAACAGGCCGACATCTGATACAAAGGACCCATTGTCGAGGGTGGAAGGACGAATTGTGAGCGCCATAACAATATGTCACGCATCACTTCGCCATTCTTACGACCTTGAGGGTCGGATTCATGCTTCTCTTCTTGCCAAGGTAGAGGAAAAAGTACATTTGCCATCCGGTTCACACGAGCTTCATTACGTGTGCGTCCGGACATAGAGGCAAAAATACTCTTTGTTAACGCAACTAGACCCATCGCAGGAGGCAATGGGCTGCCGTCGCCGCTAGTTGTACTGAGAAGAAGCAATGATGCAAGTCGCTGTGGATTTTGACGAGCAATTTCCAGCGAAATCATTCCACCCATGGACACACCTACGAGGTGGACAGACTTGTCCTCCGTCCATCCAATATGATCGAGCACCTCCAACACATCTTTTGCCATCTCACATGTTGTGTAGCGCTGTGCAGGCGAACTCGTATTACCATAGCCTCGGTTATCCAGTACCAGGACTGAGCACGACGGATCACTACCGAACTCCTCGACTTGGTCGAGCCAGCTAAAACACGAGTTTGCAAGTCCCATAATTAGTGCGATACGTCTAGCACCAGTCCCATGCATTTCAAAAAACATGTCGAATCCAGGATCTTCACCTGGTCTCGCTGGTGGCACACGGCTCCTAGCAACGCGCACAGGACCCTTTTTTGTCAGCGTCGCCGGGTTGAACACAGATGGTCTATAGGACAGACCAGCTAGTTCTTTTGCCTGTTCTAACAGCTGCAGTGTTGCTCCTTTAAACACGGCGCCGTAGGGGGGTGGCGGAAGTCCCGGCATGAGAGGTGATGGACGAATCGCACGAAAGGACGAATGGGGACTGAGACAAGTTGATGGAGAAATTGGACGAGAGTACGCGTATGTGTGTGTGTGTGCGTGTGTATGTGGAGATATGTGGAGGTGTCTTCGCTCACGTCACTGATTCGAGCATGATTTAAGTACGAACATGGGACGGCATGAGGGCCAGTCACGAAGTGACATGCATGTTAGGGTGGAGATGACAGGATGGTACGCGGCCGAAGGCACCATAGAAAAATAGGCTCTATCTCGAACCAAAGGTCGCCCTTCTTGGGACAGAATCGTTCGCACTTGCACCAGCTTGATGAACAATGCGCCTGATCGTGCATGAAGGCGTCAAGGCGGCACTGCAGGCTGGACGGCCCGTTGTTGCACTAGAATCAACTATCATCACACATGGCCTACCACGGCCCATCAATTATGAGATGGCGGTCGCTGCCCAAGATCAGATTCGCCGCGTTGGTGCAGAGCCAGCGACTATAGCTATCCTGGATGGCCGCGCTCACATTGGTCTTGACAAGTCACAGCTCATGCGCATTTCCGACAGTGATCCTGCGCGAACCATCAAAGCAGGCCGAGGAAGCCTCGCACAAGTTCTTGCCCAAGGTCGAGGCTGGATCGGCGGCACGACCGTCAGTGGGACCATGGCCTTAGCGCAAAGAGCAGGAATTCGCATTTTTGCTACGGGAGGGATTGGCGGCGTTCATCGCGGTGCAGAGTCATGTACGTTTCCTATACTCCTATCTCACAGCTTCCAAAGCCATGGATGTGTCAGCCGATTTGACCGAGCTAGGTCGGACCCGTGTGGCTGTATTTTGTTCAGGTGCCAAGTCAATTTTGGATATCCCACGAACCCTTGAATACCTCGAGACACAGGGCGTTCCAGTATATACTTTCAATCCATCGGGTGAGTTTCCATGCTTCTACACAGCCAAGTCGGGTTGTTGTGTGCCGATCATGTCGAGTGTCGAGCAAGCTGCTGAAGTGATAGCTTGCAATGAGGCGCTGCAACTTGAGAATGGTATGGTCTTTGGCGTTCCGATCCCTCGTGAGTTTGAATCTGACGGTGACGAGATCCAAATGGCTGTTGAGCAGGCCATACGCGAAAGCCACGAACAAGGAATGGACCGGCTGGGAAAACAAGTCACACCGTGGCTTCTTCGCCGTGTTGGCCAACTGGCCCGAAACTCTATCCGAAGTAACGTAGGTCTTGTGCTGAACAATGCGCGCACGGCTGCACAGTGCGCTGTTGCACTTGCTGGTCCGCAACATTCGTCTGTTGCGCAGGTGTGCGACGGTCATGGGCCAAAAAAGACGTCTCAAGTGATGGTATTTGGCTGTGCTTCTGTGGATATCACCGCACAATCACAACAAAAACAAATGTTTGCATCGTCGACGACGCCGGGACGAATCCACGCGTCAGCTGGTGGTGTAGCGCACAATGTTGCCAGAGCCACCCATGCTCTCATCAAAGATAAGCAGGCAGTAGTTTTGGTTGCTCCGATGGCTAACGACGTCTTCGGTAAGGTGCTTCTACAAGACATGCTCACTGTGTCTTGCCTGCGTACAGACGCGCTCGTCCCCAGTTCTCACACGGCTATATGCAACCTTTTGCTTAGCGCACATGGCGAACTTATTCATGGAATCGCAGACATGGAGGTGGTCGAAAAGTCGCTCACGCCACAAGTTGTCACCGAAAAACTCCGTCAGTATAGGCCCCAGTTTATCGCAGCCGATGCGAACTTGAGCCCTGCCTCACTAGCTGCCATTCTATTGCACGCTAAAAGCGAGCGTATTACATACTTATACGAGCCAACATCTGTGATGAAATGCGAGCGAATCATTGAGGCGATGCAAATTCTTCAGCAAATGCACATGGTTCCTATTATGACGCCCAACCAGTACGAACTTGCGCGCATGGCAGCTCGAATCCGCCATGTATCTCCACGGGTGTTGAATACTATGCAAATCAACGATCTCTCAAATTCAACACAATTACCTCAAGAATTGATCGAGGACGCATTGACCATGACTGTTGTTGCACATACACAATTCATCAAACTTGGTGCGCGCGGCGTGCTTCTAGTCACGCAAAATTCAGTTGGACAGCCCTACGACGTGAATGTTGTGCATATACCAGCTACGAAAATACCCTCAGACAAATCTCTTAACAGCACAGGGGCTGGGGATTCGTTTGCTGGAGCGATCGTTGCGCATTTAAACACGTTAGACACTGGATTTTACCAGCTTACACTTCAAGACCTGATTCAACTAGTACACAGGGGCCAACGTGCAGCAGTTCGCTCCTTGACGAGCTCGAAAGCCGTTGCTGATGAAATTTAGGTACCTTGATAATGCAGAGGCGCTTCATACGTCTACATTGGGACTATGTCGCATCGCCATCGGCCTGGTGTCAGAGAGAGGGTTATGGGGAGGCAAGCTGATCAGACAAGGTTTGTCACGTGATGCAAGATCTCAGTACTTGGAAGTTCGTCGCATTACTGATGCGGCTCCTAAGATTTTATCTTGGGTTCTATCGAGACAGGGAACATGCTGACGCTCACGAGGTTTCTCCGCTTTCTCATCTTAGCGACACTGCTACTTCTTATTCCAGCATTCGTGTACTTGTCACAGGGAACTTCGTCTCCTGTCCGCGACCCAAAGACGGGCGAATGGATCTGGCAGGGCATGCTCCAATCTATTCAAGGCCATGGACCTTATGAAAACAATCCACCACAAGAGAGGCCTTATCATCCTCTCACAGACTGGAGAAAGCTTCTTAACAATGTAATGCCGACGCACCCAGCTAAGGAGCACAATTATAACAACCAGCACCGGCCAGTTTTGCCACCGCAAAAGACAGAACCGGCAGTACCAGAGCCGGTCCGATTCGGCCACACGAGTGCAGTGCTATCGTCCCTTGACGTGCCCGCGGTCAAAATCGAGCCAAAGGTGGATGGAGCCTATGCACCTGCAATGACCAATGCGACAGCAAAGGCAGAACTCGGTCGATCTACATGGAGATTCCTACACACAATGATGGCGCGATTTCCTGAGAATCCGACCCCACAACAAAGTGAAGATCTGCGCAAATTCATCCACTTGTTCTCCCTACTATACCCATGCGGAGACTGCGCGGCGCACTTCCAGCAGCTACTCAAGGAATGGCCACCTCAAGTCGGCTCGCGGCATAACGCAGAGCTATGGCTATGCAATGCGCACAACGCGGTTAACACGCGCCTGCACAAGCCTCAGTTTGACTGTACCAAACTTAACGAGACATATGACTGTGGCTGCGGCAGTACCGCCTCAAGTTTACTTTCCGGCATAAATCCGCAAGATGCCAAGGGTAGTGCACATATATTGCCATTCTATATATAGTTGGTCCAACCACATCGAGACATGTTGCCCCGGTTTTTTCTCGACCGACAATTGACCGTGATGTGATCTCTCCGTGCGAGTGCGGCCACTTGCTTGTCAAACCAGGCTCGAAGGGCGGTAATTTTAGATAATCATGCATTATCTGGTCCGTGCTCCCATAAAATTCCATGGGGCCCACACACTGACAGGCACCAAGTCGGTGACACACGGGGACACTTCGAAATATAAATAGAGAAGCTGCGCGTCTCTTATGATCGTTACAACTACTCTTCAACATGGATATGCTCAACAATTTGACAGGTGGAAAAGGTACGTGTACTTATGAATACTCTTTATTTCTAACTTCGTTAGCTGGACAAGTACTTGACAAGCTGAACCCTGGTTCTCACGGCAGTAGCCACCAGGGTCACCAATCTGGTGGTTACGAATCGTCCAACGGGATGAACAGTCAGCAGGGCGGACATGGCTCGTCTGGTAGTATGACTGATGGCTCCAACGGCTACGGTGGGTCGTCCAGTGGATATGGCGGCTCCAACAGCTACGGCTCGAGTCGTATGGACAGTAATACTGGTGGCTATGGAGGTTCATCAGGAGGCTACAATGGATCAAACAATTACGGCTCCAGCGGCTATGGCAACTCATCAGGTGGATACGGTGGCTCAGATAGCTATGGTTCATCAAGCATGGGTGGCAGCGCTGGTGGCTACGGCGCTTCCTCTGGTGGGATGAGCGGATCAAACAACTACGGTTCATCCGGTATGAGTGGTGGTATGGGTCACAGCCACCACCACGGATCTAGCAGTACGGGCACTGGCGGTGGTATGAACTCTAGCATGGGTTCATCGAGTGGTTATGGCGGTTCTTCTGGCTACGGCGACTCGTCCAGCGGCTATGGTGGCTCATCTGGCAGCTACGGCGGCGCGTCCGGCGGCCACGGCGACTCGTCTAGCGGCTATGGTGGCTCAACTGGCGGCTATGGTGGTTCGTCCGGAGGCTATGGCGGTTCGTCTGGCGGCTATGGCGGTTCATCTGGCGGCTATGGCGGTTCATCTGGCGGCTACGGTAATTCGTCCGAGGGCTACGGTGGTTCGTCTGGCGGCTATGGTGGCTCGTCCGGGGGCTTTGGTGGTTCATCGAGCGGTATGGGGTCGTCAGGAGGCTACGGCGGATCTGACAGCTTTGGATCATCAGGCATGGGTAGTGGTATGGGCCACCATAGCTCTGGCGGTATGGGTGGCTCTAATGGCTACACGTCCGGTGGTATGGGCGGTTCCGGCATGGGATCTGGAATGGGTTCCAACGGCTATGGTGGCTCATCTAACGGTATGGGAAGCGGCTCAGGTGGCTACAGCGGCTACGGCGGTGGATACTAAGTACGCTTGTTGTTTCAAGTCCTGTCCAATTGCACATACAACGCCTTTTTTATCACCTTGTGATGTAACTACCTTGTTTTATAAATTCGTGGAACTCCCTCGTACATCACAGCGCGTCCGTCCCATGAAGCTGACGGAGGATGTGTAAGTAAATATTCAAGTATATAAGCTTTGTATACGTACAGCAGGGACAATCACCTTGATCCATTCGTTACAAGTTCGCAAAAATGCGTGGCTCCCATAATCGACAGGACCATCTGGGCCCCACGCCCAAAATGAAGCTCCTGCATTGAGCACTAGTTCCCAACGATGATAGAGCGCAGGTGCACCGCATTCATCTTGATGTCGATCAGGAATATGAAGTGACTCAGGGGCAGAAAGCTGGTCGGATTCATTCATGTGTAAGATGTTTTCCTGCTCTCGATAGGTACGATGAGCGGTCGCATGCTCTTCCTCGTCGCTTTCATCCTTGCCTATACAATCGCTGAAAGCATCCTCGTCATCATCCAATGAAAACCTGGATCCTTGTGTTGGAGCTGGCGGGGCTATTAAATGGCTTTGTGCGTTGCGACGAGGTTGATCGCCGATATGCTCGTACTCATTAGGCATCTCTGAGCACGCTAGCGCCCGAGACATACGAAAAAAGCCTAACTTGTAACCATCAGGGAGATATGCGCGAGTTCCATGGATATATCTGCCACGGAATGATGAAATAGCTTCGTCACTCTCATCAGGATCGAATCTGCTTGGGTTTGCACTTCCCATTGGGGCAAGATGGGGTTCAAGAGGCGACTCCATCAAAAGGTAGGTTCCAACAGGAGCAGGACCATCGTACTCGATAGAAAACGGCATAATATGTGCCTGGACTCTGGGCACAGCCTGCGCGCTAGAACTTGACGCGTTAAGTCGCACGGACGGTGGCAGAAATGCATTCAAACTCATGCTTCTCGACGCACCCCATGCAATGCGAACTATTTCAATTTAGTGGAAGTCGAGAAGCCACAGACGTGTCGTTGAGCGGTCAGTCAACAGATCTCAGGATCGCTGTGGTGGAGATTTGGGAATCGATTCGTTTCGAGTTGATGAGCATATTCTTAAACTATGTCAGAACATTAGCCGAGCCTGCAGTGCGAACAAAGCAGGTCATTATGTTTATTGCTTTTACTCACTAGTGTCTAGGAATTTCTTTGCATTAGTGCGAAGCCATTTCCAAGTCCAGTGAATACACATATGATCCTGTTAGCAGTGCGTCGAAGCCCTGCAGCATCATGACGAAAGTAGATCTCAGTGGCGACTTCGACTTGCGTATCACTAAATAGGCATAGGTTACCTTTCATGTACTTACACAGGCACTAAATCAAGATGGAAAGATGCGTTTGCTCAGCCATTCCTTACTCGAGGACGAGAAGAATCATAGTTTGTATGAAAGTGGCCTGTGTACGTTTGGCTACAAGTCTTGCAAGCGGTCGTCGAGCGGCTCTGCCGATGCTTCTGTAGATTGGGACGCTTCAGCCAATGTCGTAGGAGACTCTTCGTTGACCTTGTGTTCTTCCGCTTGCTTCGCTGCATTTTGATTTGAGGCAGGGTATATGGTACGCTTGCGAGAATGGAGAAATGAGTCTAGGACCTTCTCAAGGTCCGTCGACAATTGTCCGTCACTGTTCAAAAGAGACACGTGAACTTCTTTTGCATCACCCTCTTTCGCTGCCATCTTGTCCACGAACTGCAAGGTCGTATCGACAACTTGCTTATCGCCATTGTGCTTCACACCGTGGTGCTCATCGACCTTGTTCAGATACTCTTCCCGTTCCTTTTCATCGTCTGGCGTCACCAATCGGCACTGAATTTCATGTGGCTTTTGAACTTTAGGCGGCTGAAACATATTATCTTGGCATAATGCCTCGGTTTGGACGACAAGCACACTGACATGTTAGTCGATCGAAAGACGTACTAATTGCATGTGAGTACCTCAGCCAGATTAGTGATTCTTGTGGTAGGGCCGCAGTAATACTGAGACTGTTAGCGCTGCTTTTTACGTACTTTAACAGTTGTCATTCGAGGAAGGCCATTCAAGTCGCAAATTGTGCCGTTTTGCCACACCTGTTGTATATAGAGAGCATCATCGGTCCTGGGTGCCATGATTTCTTCCTCGAGATCAGCAGAGGGAACATCATAGTAGGGCGCAATCTGCGAGTTGACTCTGACATCACTATTCCACATGCCTAGCAGGTAATATCCCTCCGGTAGTTGCTCTCTCCCTTCGACTTTGGCCACCACATTGTTATCATTCCAATCGTTACGTGGGAACTGGAGGATATACTTCTGGTATCGAAGAACATGCGAGAAATATCCGAATTCAATATTCAATGGCCTGTCGGTAAGGTTCTTAAGAAGCTCGAGTCCGCGTGTCAATATTCTGTCTGTCTCACTGCTCGATAGCATGCGCCTGTCGTCAGGGGCCTTGCTAACAAACGTGTTATCGAAGAGAGGTACACGGCATAAATATGTCTCTGCTTCAGTAATCCGATATACATTAAACTTGGCCTCGCCGTCCCAGTCAGCGTAGTCAGGCGATGTCAAAGCCGGTGTTCCTGGGAGTTCGCCAAGCCACTGCAAAGCTTCTGTCCTGGGAACTGTTCTGTTCTGAAAGCGAATCACATATTTGTCTTGTAGCAAAATATTTGAAATTTCTTTCTTTGATTGCCCCCAGCATAGAGTGGCACAGGCCAACAGCGGCAACAAGGCGGCAACCTTCATCTTGTTGATGAGCATGGAGCAGAACGCAAGTGAGGCCTGAACTAAATCGAGGTGGAGGTTCGTTGATTGCATTGTCCGTACAAGTTTGAGCGCATGTGTGGTACGTGCAGTATGTGCGACTACATAGTGAGTGGGCTTGGAGAAAAGGGTAGTAGGGAGCTTAGCGGTTTTCAGTCCCTCCAAAGCCCGCGCTTGTGTGAGCAGATGAAGAAGAGGCTATGCTATCGCTTTGAAGCTGCGTCGCTGCATCCCCATAATATACGCCGTGATGTGGCATGGTGCCATAGGCCGGGAACGGCCGGTATGCCTCATCGTACATGGGCTGAGGACCTGTTCTTCGGGAGCGGAAAAGATAGCCAGCGACGGCACCAAGCCCTAAAGCAGACAAAGTCCGAGTAACGGGAGACGAGAATGTCGAACCAGGATGCTTCTGGTATGGCGGAGGAGCATCATTAGGCCCTGCGTCTGGAGCCCCTCCTGGAGGGCCATTCTCTGAGCCAAGGCATGCATGAAGAAAAGACAGAAGAATAAAGATAGCGAGACCCCAAAACAGGACACTAAAAAGAATCGACTCCCACCGGCCGCTCATCCGTTTACTCGTCGGTAAGAGTTCGTACCGCAAAGCGCATGAGCCACGCAGTACATATTGGTCTTCTGCATAGTCCCATCCTTCGCACGATACTTGCACAGCACCCAGCTGTGCCCAAGGTGGAAGCTGCGACTCACATCGCCACTGTTGATCACCACGACTCTCGCATTGGATCACTGCTGGCTGGTACCTCCGGCATAAACGGCCCTCGCATGTAAGTTGTTGGACGGGTTCGAGACGCCGTGCTGTTGTTGTGCGTCCGCGGTAAAAAGTCAGCGTTTTTAGGTCGGAAAATAACACTTTGTCTTTATTTTTATGCTTCGACGCGTCTGCATATGCACAGAAACAAGCTGCCAAGCACGCAAAAACTACAAAAAACGTTTGCCACCTGTATGCAGTCATGGAGGTCTAGATAGAGATGCGCAGTGCTGTGGTTCTCAATGCCCTCCATCAGAATCCGTTTCTCTAATAAGTGCCAGATTCTGGCACAATAGGTCTGAAAAAGTGCGCCACGATTTGATTCCGCCATGTGGAGGTGCAGGAGTGGCCGGCTGGGATTGTGCGAGTCTTTCGTTCCCCCACGCGAGAACTTCCATTCCCCACACGTTGATTTCTAGCAAGAAGCAGCGATGGGTGACGACAGCCGGCTCTGGCTAGCGGCCCATGGTAAAAGCGAGAAAATTAGCGGCCCATCTGGAGAAGCTCTGGAGAGTTCACATGCGCAAGGAGGTGCAAGCTCTACGAACTGGCGTGTGCCGGACTTTCGATCGCAAACGGCTCGTGAGAGCAATACGGAATTTGATGCATTTCAGCATGAGCGTTCAGCCCTGCATGGGCCCAATACAATTCTCAGCAACATAAGCCTTGAACAGACAAATTCGAATCCAGCTCTGATGGAGCGCGCATGGCAACAGAATCCGCATTACATGTCTGTAAAAGTGCAGCAGGATGGCCACCGATTCATTGATGCATTTGAGTCGGAGCTACATGCACCTGAAGCGGGTGCGTCGTCCCATGACTTTGACTTGATGCGGCCCCTCGTTCATCTAGAAGAGACCTGGCGTCCACCATCGCCCTCGCAGGGACTTTCAATGTGCCGCGAGCAGTACGCGATGCACGAAAACCTCGCCAAATTGCAAACGGGGACCGGAAACGACATTCAACCATTCCGACAAGCCGAGAGTATTCAGCCACCAGAGGATGATGCTGCCCTGGAAGAAGGTGTGTATGCTCGTACGCCTGAAGCGGCGCTAGAAAGCATATGGAATCCACAAAAGGCGCGTATGTCGCGAGTCGCTCATTTTCGCGAAGCAACTGCTGGATCCATTCCTTCTTCGTCTTATACCAAAGTTCGTGGACAGGCGATTGTCGACCGTCTGCGCGGTTGGCTTGTGCGCGAAGGATATGCAGATGAAGTGTACGGACTTCCGCCCTTGACTGCGAAAATGTTTGGCGAAGCGACGATGGATGCTCCGGATGCTAAAACAGAAGAACGTCGAGCTACAGCTATCCGACGTCTCGATGCACTGTACCGGCACTTATCTATATCGCAAACGGAAAAAGGAGATCGCCGAATCAATCGCGAGCGCTGTGGTGCATCGGAAATGGAAGCATGGCTCCAGAAAAACCATTAACTTGAGACAAGACGCGCCGCTATGTGTAATGCACCTACGTTTTTCATCCAAACGTGGTTCATTGGGAATGAGAAAAGCAGCTCACTATACCTTGACAGTAGTTTGAACTTTTCAAGTTATCGACGAGCACTACTGCCACAATGCAACCCTCGTAATCGATTGTGAATCATGGAATTGAATGTGTGTGTAATCACCCGCAGTCTATCTAACTGATACTGCATTTCAGAGTAGTTGGTGTCCTGATCGCTTCGATGAAGCCGTAGTATAGCATGGCTCGATCAACCAGTGTACTGTAGCCACAACTTAGAATCATATGCGCAGATCAATCACGACCCAATTCTTCATGCAAGTAACATTCTCTGAAAATTGCACTATCGGATCCCTAATATGAAACATAGACGTACAAAAGTATGTTACTTACACAATATTATGGAAGTGCGCCAAGGCGAATGCCAAAAGCATACGCACAAGTATTACAAGAATGGTGAGTGTCATTATAGCATGAGAAAGGTGTATTTGATTTTGCTTGAATATACTTCATGGTGTGATCGAGAAGAGTTGTAGCTTAGAGAGAGATGTACACAGTGGTGAAGGCCATCAAGGCACTCACCATAAGAGACAACAAGAGGTTCGACATATGAACACTGGAAGCAGCATCGCGACTATTGCTGGAAGCATCGCCATCTTTCGACGCCTTACTTCCAGAATTAGCCTGAGAGTTCTGGTTGCTGTTATTATCGCTCTTGCCATTGTCATTCTTGTTATTCGAACTGTCGCTCTTATTGTCGCTCTTGCTATCACTGTTGTTGTTGTTGTTGTTGTTGCCGCCGCTATTGGCACCGTCTTTGTTATTACTGTTTCCGCCTCCATTGCGATTATTGTTACCATTGGAGTTTTTGTACGAGTCCAAAACGATTTCAGACCCGATCTCCGCAAGACCATACACGAGAGACATGAAATGCGACGATACAACAAACGGTACAACAGATGCATCGATGACGCGCAAGTTTGACGTGCCGTACACCATCAGGTTCTTATCCACGACACCGCCTTTGTCCTTTGGAAGCATCACCGCTGTTCCACTGATGTGGAACTCCGTCTGAACACGGCCCCGAATAAAGTTTTCCCAGTCGGAATCGCTCGACACATCTTTACCAGGATTTGTCTCCTTCTCCAGATACGAGTTTAATGGTGCTGCTTCGCCAATGCTACGAGCGACCTTGAAACCTTCGCGCAGCATGAACATGTCTGACTCTTGCTCGAGGTAGCGAGGGTCAATGACTGGAGGCTCAAAAGGATCCGTCGAGTTGATCATGACAGTGCCGCGTGAGAACGCGTGTTGCAGTGCAGCTTGGACTTGGATCTTGCCAAATGCCGTGGAGAAAAGGATTTCCATTGTCGCAATTTGATTCTGAATCGTGTCCAGCACAGTCTGGTAAGTGAGATCGTAGCCCTTCTTTACAGAGTCGGGAGCTGGCAATGCATTTACGGCCTTCGACTTGTTACCCTTCACCTGATCAAGGTACGTGCCCCATTGATCCTTCATGACTTGTGAACCATTTAGGTAGGCCACTGCACTGTTTGTGTACGAGTTGACTTCCTTAGATTGCTTCAAGTCCTGAGGAGGCAGCTTCGTAGTGTCTTTGGGTTGCCACTCAACACCACCAGACACGTGATCCTGTAAATTATAACCGACACCCGGCAAATTAAGTACAGCATCAATACCCTTGGACTTCAGGAAACCTTTTTCACCGATACCTGAGAGTTGAAGGATTTGCGGCGTATTGATGGCACCGCCACTAATGATGGCCTCACGCCCGACTTTTACGGTGTACTCGTCAGAGTCTGGACTCGATTTGAACTTCACTTCCGTTGCCTTCAGCTGTTTACCACTCTTATCAAAGTTGATCTTTGTAACCAAATGCTGCGTGAGAACGTGAAGATTCGAGCGATACACGAATGGGTCGTAGTAGCCAGTGCGCGAGAAGCTGCGAGTCCAATTTGTTGGGTTGATGTTCGACGTCGCAACATACGTGCCGAGATTCGTACCAGCATATGGGTCATTTGCGAACGGCGCGGCAACATCGACACTAGCATTGATGAATGCACCAGTACATTCAAATGGTACAGCGGGCCAGCTTGCATGGATAGGGCCATCTTTGCCGTGGGAATTCGGGTCAGCCACAATTCGATCGACATCTGCCACAGAACTCTTTGGCTCTGTGAACGTCTCAGATTTTTTCATGGCCCTGTACATGTTGTTCCAGCCCCAAAGTTCCTTGTCATCCACAATTTTGCCCCAGGCATCCTGCTCGCCCACACTGTGGCGAACGTAGTACAGACCATTGATAGCACTGCTACCACCCAGAACTTTTCCACGAGGACAGGACGTCACGCGATCGTTAAGCTGAGGCTGCTTAACAGTGTTGTACTTCCAGTTCATGTACGTCTTGCCAGGTGAATTGTACAGGTTGGCTGCGGGTATATTAATCTTTTCCGACTCGTTTTTGGCAGTGCCCGAGGTTCCGGCTTCAATGACTGCGACAGAGACATCAGGGTTCTCAGACAAGCGAGAGGCGACAACCAGACCAGCTTGGCCACCACCAATCACAACATAATCGAATGTCTTACCATTGAGTTCAGACGGGTCGGTTGAGGCTGCATTTCTCTTGCGCAATTCGCGATGAAGCTCCAAATGCGGTTGACGCTCACTCGCCTCTACCAAGGCAACGACCAATGCCAGGCATGCAGCGAGGAGGAGCACTAAGGGCTTCTCGCACAGCATGGCAAGTATAGATAATTCGCACTAGTAGTAGGGGGTAGTAGTAGTGTGATGGGAGAATGTACGAGAGTGATTCAATCAGGACCACTTATTCTACCGACTCAGAGCGATGAGAGTATGAATTGTGGCGAGACTGCACGTGTTTTATGCAACATAGACACGGATGGCAGGCATGCCGTCGTCGGAGGCATAAAGAACCGACCAATCCACCAACGGGAAAGCGACTCTATTCAAACTCTCACCCAGCTATTCAGCGCATGAATATCATTGGTAAATATTTTGTTTTATTCTACACTTCGGTGTTGCGTCGACTTCTTGGCTCAGCCTGTGAACCCCAGACTCTGCATGCAATGTCACGGCGTTCCCTCCGCTAAGGCACGTGGTGGCTGAATAGCAATTTACAATGATACCAATGACATGAGACGCTGTGCGTGCAGGACATTCCATGCATATACTATATTTGCTCCCCCAATTATCTAGCAAGCCACTTGTGTGTTGCTGTGTGAGGGGAAAGCAGGCCAATGAGTTTACGTGTTAGGTACATGTATATCCGATTCATGGTAACTCATTCAAATGATCATCCAGCTCCTTACGATCCAACTCGATAGGTATCTCACATTTTTTACGCCGGCCGTTAGTGTCGACGCGTGACATATGAGTCCCATTTCCTCATAATCAGTGTGAACGGAGGTCTCTCTCTCTGTACAAGGCAAGCACGGCTGCATATAGCGTTTGCGGGCAAGGCGCGCGAAAGCCGTCCTTGACGATTCTTTAGCCCTTCGTCTTTCTGGGGTAATGTACGGCATCGGATGTATGTAATGGCTTTTGTAAAGTTAGTTTCACGAATCAAACAACCAATTAGCCCTATACACACGCGACGTTAAGTCGTACATCACGTATAACGCCAGCATGTACTGAAACTAGCAAGATTTATACGCTTGCGTCGGAAGCGAAGCCATTGCAAAAACGGGGCAACACATTGGATATCCTGACGAGGTTTTTTTACCGATCAAGAAACATAGAGAACGATAGTCCAGAACAAAAGAACCAAGCGAAAATCGAGTAACGTAGGACGCAAAAGTCCTGACACGATGCTCCCTAGACTGGCGGACGTATTGCATCGTCGGTAAGGTGCTACAAAATTGGATGTGGTCGAGCTAGCGTGACACAAAGAAGTGGACTACGGTAGATCAAAAAGGGGCCAGACGGAAGCATATTTGTTGTCATACAGAGGGTTGCGGTTTCTCCAGGCAGGTCCATGGTCATCGACGAAGATGAAGTCTGGATAAAGCGCGAATGCAGGAAGAGGCGGGCAAAAACAGAGTTTCCAGTTTCATTCAAGCGCCTTCTTGGCCATAGTGAGAGCTCCTTCTTTGGTTTGATTTCCACCAATGAAGCCGGACTGATGAACGAACACACAGGACGGAATGCCACTCAGTCCGCTGAGCTGCTCGTCGCGAATACCTCGCCAAGCCTCAGGCAGAGCCTTACGGCTCTCAAAGCTCTCGAGATTGACAGGCACTGCTTGCACGCGCCATTTGTTGGACTCATCAGGGTAGACGATGTAGAGTGGTTTCTCATCGTCGGGAATGTTCATGCTTTCCTCAAGATCAAAGATGTGACTCTTCCATGCTACAGCACGCTGGAACAGAACAATCCGACCCTTTTCATCGGCACCATCAAACGATTTGCGTGCATGAAGAGCGTCGACAACGAGCTGACGGGCAGGGAACCATCCATCGACAGCATCGTTCACACGGTCAAAGAACTCTGAACCTGCCATGCTCGAGGCGCGACGGAAGCGGGCCAAGAGATCGGCATCATCCCATGTCTCGTTCCAGCGAGGATTCATGTAGCTTACTCGAGAGGAAAGGTCTGTGCGCGATCGGTACGCAGGCGGTTCACTGACTCCAGGGTACAGAGGTATTCCATTGTCGTGGCCATCGATAGCCTCGACAAAGTCATCATACATTTTTCTGTATAAAACTGGGATGCGCTTGTCATCAGCTGAGCAGTTCAAGTGCGCTGTGAGGATATCACGGCCAAAGTGCTTCCAGACAAGTCCGGCACTGCTCAACTTCGTCTTGTGCTCGGCATCAAACGTCTCCGAAAATCCACGCTGATGGTGGTCGTACCTGTGCTTTTCAGGCACGTATTCGGCACCTACATCGACCACAATGGTGCCTTTAGCGATTTCGGCTGGATCACGCGTTCGTATGAGCTCGGCATCATGCAATACAGGCAGCTTCGAGAGCAGATGCACAGCAAGTGCCTCGTCTGCATGGAATGTGCCGGAATGTGTCACAATAATAGGCCGGTGGCTCGACTCGAGCTTTATGCGTTTGGCGTCACTCATGAACCGTGTGCAACGACGAAGGAACGAGGCCGATGTCACGATGGCTGAAGAGGCAATGAGTATGGAAAGAGAGGTGCGTTTCGTGACGAACCCAGCTGGTTCTGCCAGCTTCGAGACGCACCTCCACGAAAAGTGGGAGAGTGTGTGCATGCACGTATGTTTGCATGCGTGTGTGGAGAAACGAGAGATCCGCCTAGCATATAGGTCAGGAATTTACCGCGACAATGCGAGATTTTCCTGGTCTTTGAATTTCTTGCATTCTCTCATTCACACGACATCCACCATGAGTGACGAAACACATTTTCGCCCTATTGGTGAGCAAGTCCTCGAAAATGAAGAAAACAAACCGATGCATGAGATCGAATCACTGTGCATGGAGTGTGGGAAGCAGGGCATCACGCGCCTGTTGCCCACATACATCCCATTCTTTCGCGAGGTGATTGTGATGAGCTTTTCATGCCCCCATTGTGGAAATCGTAACAGCGAAGTCCAAAGTGCTGGAGAGATCCAACCGAAAGGATGCACGTACACGATCCACATCACGAACAAAAAAGACATGAATAGGCAGATTATCAAGTCGGAGTTTTGTACGCTGAGCGTCCCCGAACTGCAGCTGCAAATTCCAGCACGGCGTGGCCAAATCACAACGGTTGAGGGCATTCTGCAGGATACATTGCGTGATCTTGGGATGGATCAGCCCGTGCGGAAGCACTTGCAGCCTGATGTGTACGAGAAAATTGAGGATCTCTGTCGAAGGCTGCGCGAGATGTTGGGCGAGCGCGCATCGGACGAGACGGACGTGTCCGCAACCGCCACCGAAGATGCGCAGCCACTCAGGCCATTCAAGGTCGTACTCGATGATCCGTCCGGCAACAGCTTCGTCGAGTACACGGGCCCTATCGAGAGCAGCGGCGGAGCTGACGTGAAATGGAGTAAGCGAGACTATGCACGCACCAAGGAGCAAAACATTGCGCTTGGGATCATGGGCGACCCACAAACTCAAAGTCAGGAGGCAGCAGCAGGATCACAGGGTGCAGGGAATGGCGGAACGAACGGTGCTGGTGGCGGCTTCGACAAAGAGACAGGTGAAACAGAGTTTGACAACGAGCAAATCTACACGTTCCCGGGCACTTGCTCAAGCTGCAATGCGCCTGTGAACACGAACATGAAGAAAGTGAACATCCCTTACTTCAAGGATATTCTTATCATGTCGACAGCGTGTGATCACTGTGGCTACCGCGACAATGAAGTGAAATCTGGCTCGGCGATCAGCGACCATGGGCGCAAGCTTACGCTGCGTGTCAATGACAGTGAGGATTTGTCTCGCGATATCCTGAAGGCCGAGAGCGCGGGCCTGTCTATCCCTGAAATTGATCTGTACCTCGCCCCTGGCACTCTTGGCGGCCGCTTCACAACGCTGGAAGGTCTTCTCCAGAACGTGTACGATGAACTGTATGAAAAGGTGCTTTTGCGCGGCGACTCGGCTGCCCAGAAGGATGTGAATGCATTTGAGGGCTTTCTTGGCAAGTTGAAACGGGCCATAAGTGCTGAGGCGTGCCCGTACACGGTGATTCTGGACGACCCACTCGCCGACAGTTACATTCAGAACCTGTATGCGCCAGATCCCGATGAGCAGTTGCATGTCGAAAACTATACGCGTTCTTTTGAGCAGAATGAAGTGCTGGGTCTGAATGACATGAATGTGGATCATTACACGAAGGATGCATCCGGGGAGGCGGGTATGACCCAGAAACAGACGGCATCGCCCAAGAATGCTGCCACACCGTCGGCCACAGACGCGACGCCAGCTCCCCCTGCGTAGAGGGAGCTTCCCAGCTTTTTTTTCCTCACACAGATACTCCCTCTGCCCCATAGCGAGACGTGCACGACGTATTTCTCATTTTTGTCTTAATTTCTGTGTCTCAATTTCTGTGTCTCTCTCTTGTATCATGTATACATAGACAGCCGAAGCGTGAATGAGAGCTTCTCCCTCTGTCCAACAGAGTTGGCACGACACGTCTCTTTTTTTACTCCACAACATGGTGTCGTCGTTGACAGATCGTGAGGCAGAAGACTACCTTGTACTGATACTCAGTGATTCCAATCTGCCGACAGGCGGGTTCATTGCCTCGGCCGGCCTCGAATCGTATTACTCGCATGGTTTCTTGACACATGGTCAGGAGCAACTCGTGTCATCGACGCTATCGTTCGTCGAGCACACGCTAGCCAACTATGCCACCAGTGTGCTGCCGTACATGTGCGCAGCTTATGCTTTGGCCGACAAGTACGTGCAAGGTGATGAGCGTGCATTAGATGCTATTGGTAGGCTTGATTGGCATCACCACACGCTCCTGCTGAATCATGTGTCGCGCCGAGCCTCTCTGATCCAAGGCATGGCGCTCTTGACACTCTACATGCGGTCCTTTGCGCCATACCCAGGCGCGAAAGACAACGAGCATGCGCAACCAGAGCCGAAATCACATGCTTTTCGTGCGCGCACGTTGGTCGAACAGCTTCGCCAGCGCATACGGCGTGGCGGAGCAAAGCTCTCATCGGGTGCCATGTCTCTTTCAGCCACCGAGCTAGCGGGACATCTTGCCATCTGTACGGGGGTGTTTTCTTGCTGTGTTGGTCTCTCCGTGGAGCGCATGATTCATGTTAACCTGTTTCTACAAGCGCGCAATCTCATGTCCTGCTCCATCCGGCTCAACACCTTGGGGCCGTACCTGGCACACCAGCTTCTGGCAACGAAACTGCGACACGTTGTGTCTCGAAGCGAAGCTCTTTTGTCTCGGCACGCGAGTGAAAAGCTCGTCTCATACGCATACCGGGACACGAGTCAAAGTGAGGACGCATGGCTTGATGACGAACTCGACGATACTGATATGGATGTGGCGTGCACGACGTGGCCTTTGGGAGACATTGTCCAAGCGCGACATGACCAGTTACACTCACGGCTATTCAATAGCTAGTCTACGAGGAATCACCAAGGAACGAAGTTTCTGCACCAACCCATCGATGCGACGCATGATCAACACGACGCAAACGACAAGTGCACAGATACAGCCTGCCGTCGTGAATTGGAAGACGGAGCGATAGCACTCTTCACCCTTGAGGCAGCGGTGCACATGATGACGACCTTCAGGGACATTGGAATCGTATATTCTGATGGCGTTGAACATTCGAAAAAGAACAAAGAAAAAAAAACATAAATAATAAGAATAAAGAAACACTCGTGTTAGTTGCCTGACGATGAAGGCGCGCGGATCTCTCTCCCTCTCATTCGCGCACAAGCAAGCGTTACATACCTTCCAAACATGATATTGTACACATTCCCAAAAATCACAGGCGCAAAACTCATCCAGCCCCAATTCTCACTGAATGAGCTGACGCCGAACCATTCAAACACAAGCACGGGCCCCAAACCAAACAGGAAGCCGTACATGAGACCGGTCATGGCCGACACAAACAACAGACGGTGCACAGTAGTTATCACACCGGGCCAAGCAGCCAGGCTTTGCGACGCAATAGCCAATAGCACGATTGGTATCAGCAGCAGCGTTCGATACGATGCACGCTGCGTCACATAGACTAGATAGTCTGACACGAGCCCAATCAAAATCCGACCCAGCGCATTGCCGACGCTGATGCAAGACACTTGAAAGGCCTGGACACGCTGCACGGCCTGTTTCTTGCCGGCCTTTTTCACGAATTCAGCACCCACACCAGTGAGCGACTCAAGCCACGTCGCAGTGGTCTTCCCCACTACCAGCCTGTTCTCAAGCTCGGCATGGTCCCAAAGTGCGCGAGTTATGGTACCGACATTGTTGATGAGTAGAAGGCCTGAGCCACTGAGAAAGCCTAGAATCGTAAAAAGAAGGAGAAAGTCCACATTGCGCACAAGTTGCAGCCCTGTAATGTCACTTGTGCCGGGATCTCGCTCGTCTATGACTTGGTCGTCATCCGCGTGCCCATACTCGGACTCGTGGACATCGCGGATCCATGCTATAACACGCGCACTCGTCTCCGAAGACGAGCGCATGCGGCGTAGAGGCTTGCGACCCGGCATTGCATCTCTTTCTGGGTCTTCCCGATCTGGCACACGCTCATATTGTGACGACGACGCAGTCTGTTGCGCCTGCTCACCCTCACTGGGCGGCACAATCTTGATCAGCATCATGCCGACAATAAAGCAGGAGAAACTGCCGAGTGCAAGCATGTCCAAATATCCTGTAACATTGCCGGTGAAGAACGTGTGTGACAGTGTCGAGTACACAAAGGCACTAAGCCCAAACGCTGAGAGTACAAGTGCCATAGCTGATCCACGGTGGTCTTCTCCCCAACTCTTGGCCTGCACGTTGATGGCTGCATTGTTGCCTGCTGAATTACCCAGACCCGTGCACAGACAAAAGAAAGAGAGCATCAGCACTGGCATATCAGTCCACGCATACTTGTGTGCTCGGGACAGCATACCATAGCCTGTTAACACCAGAAACGCACCACTGATCACAGCACCATAGGGACCCGCTTGGTCAATCCATCGACCCCATACTGGCCCGGACATGTACATGCCCAAGTTGCCTGCGAGACCAAGGATATTGAGCTGCGTGCTCGACAGATGCAATGCCTCTTGAAGTTGGGGCGCGTATGAACTGAATACATAGGTGCTGCCTGCTGACAACGCAATAATCACGGAGCCTAACAGCGACACCCAGCGCCTTTGTTGCCTCTTGATGTGGTTCATGAGGTCTGATCTAGCAGCGACAATGGATGCGGGTCGATGAAAGGTTAGTGAATGGATGGCAAGGCTCTGTCTGTAGTAATGAAGCGGACGTGCGCGCGTGAGCGGTCCTACAAGGCCTTAGAACAGGATGCTCAGACTACGCCCAGGTCGAAATGCAAGAGTGTGGAGGCGGGTGGTGGGGCCATGGCTTAGGAAAAAAAAAAATAGGACAAAACGTGCATCACTGATGGATTGATTCAGCAGAAGTGGGGTGGGATGAGAGGACAGACCGAATTGCGGAGTTCGTGCGTGTTATTGTGAGCATTGGCGACGTGCCTTTGTGTGAAGAGCTGAACCGACGCAGAGACACGACGCGTTTCGATGCCGGGTGGCGCATCACAGGGCGTGCTTGCGCGTCTCGGCATCGGGGTAGCTCAGCGAATAGGTGTGCAGAACAGCACAAGGCCTGATCCCTGGTGGATCCGATATGCAAATCCAGTGTTGGTGGCTGTTTGTATCATGTGGACGTGTGCCATCTATGTGTGGCGAGTATGTTATCCGATGATTGCGCAGAAAGAGAGTGCGTTGGGATCCAAGCGCGAAGGCATTGGACTGCTGGTTGGATTCTTAGTTCCTTGGGTTATGCTGTCGTGGTGTTTTGCCACAGTGGTTGCGTCGCATCCTGGCTACGTTCGAGACTTGGTGACTGAGGCAGCGGCGGCAAAGACACTGGATATAGAAACAAGCTGCGTTGTCGCTGCTCCTGCTTCTGCCACCATGCCCATCGACATTGAAAGACAGCCTGGCGCGGCTGACCATAATGAAATAACGCCATTCAGTTCAGACAATGCCGACAGTGTGCGAAATACGCGCCTTTTCTCACCCATCGAGGAGCGTGAGCAGCGATGGCGTGAGCTTGAATTGAGTCTCGACATGTCACCCATGGATCCAGAGGCGCCTGTCTCGCACGACAAGTCCCACTCTGTTCCCTTATCGCATGTGACGCCGCCCTCTATGGTTCAGAGCTCACTGCTCACAGACGACGAATCGCCTGGCCGTTCATTGACCGTGCCGCTCAACTCGTCTCCATTGCAAGGGTCTGCTATCATAGCCCCATACTCGGGCGAAAACCAGAGTCCAGCACCGCGCCGGCCTCCCGATACAAAACCCCCTGCAGATTTGAATCCGTCTCTCAACTTACAAGGAAATGCCTATTTGCATACAACCGGCCAGGCGACCTCTGTTCCACAGGCATGGACCTATGATCCGTCGTCTCAACGCATGCCTCCCTCGGCCACACACGTTGCTCCAGCGCCAGCATTCGACACTCGTTTGCCCGAACCACACCGGATCCCCCCTGACGTACCACTGTACGATCCTGCACAGCTGTTTTGTACACAGTGCCAACGTGCGCGGCCTCCTCGAGCACATCACTGTCGCAAATGTGGCACGTGTGTTCTGCGGATGGATCACCACTGCCCGTGGATCGGCGGCTGCGTCGGTGCACATAATTACCACTTGTACTTCATGACCGTGCTATGGGGCCTGATTTTGTCTACATACGTGATCGTCAGTATGGCACCACTCTTTTCCCGTGGCGTACTTTCGCAAGGATCGTCGTCATCATGGAGAGATGCCATCCACCATTGGAGTGTCGATGGATTCATGATCAGTGTTTTTGCAATAAGCTTCTTTTTTTTCCTCTTCACCGGCTCTCTCGTATCTGTGCATATCCATATGAGCGGCCACAACCTCACCTCGATCGAGCAACGAGCCATCAATTCTCTCCGTACGCGTGAAGGCATGGTGCAACGGCGCTACTTCTCTGATGCGGGCCAAGGCGGCTCATTAGGCCGTGGCCCTCTTGCGGCTTTTCGCCGACTTCGCGCTCGTCAGCGTATGCGAAAAGCATGGAATGACGAGTGGGGGCATCCGCTGCGCGAAGGAAACCCATGGTGGATCGGCAGTATCGCTGAGTTTGAGTATTCAGTATCATCTCCCAGCGCATGTGAGCGGGAGCGGGAGCTTGAGAAGAAACTCGGCTTAACACGCTCTGATGCCTATGCACACACGCCTCAGATATATGGCGCGTGTGCCTTAGCCACGCCTATGACAACGTCCCGCTTACTCCGGCAGCGTCAGCAACACCATCAGCCTGTTCCATCGTTTTGGTTCGTTCGTCCACCGTACCTGCTGAACATGCAGCTGAGTTTAGGGCCTCCCTATTCATGGCTCTTTCCAATTTCGCGCCGAAGTCACACGGGCGTCCACTTTGCGCTGAATCCACGTTACAGCCAGGACGGACTGTGGCGACCACGCTCACAATGGCCCTCTATCACAACTACATCACCCTCTCGTACATAGACTGGCCTTGGCCACTCATCATCACCCAATATTTCCCCTTTCATGCCCATTGCAGGTTGCTGGTAGTGCGTGTCTATTTCACGAGCATCTGCTTAGGTAATAAAATCCTCGGACAGACCACAAAATAGGGGGCCTCGTGGCATCATTCTCGCGCCTCACCGCGTGCTTGTACAATTGCTGCGCAATATTCCAAGCTGTCTGTCCAGGCTCCACTTGCTCCACCCCCATGTCTCGTACGACGGGCGGCCGCTTTGGCCAGGAGCTCGAGTTGCAACGCAGCACGAAGGAACCAGTGTATGTGTGGCGACGTGAATGGGTTGTTCCCTCTGGACTACATCAATCATCCGTTCAGGTACAGAATCAAGGACAAGGGCAAGCGCAGCAGGGTCATGCTCAGGGACAGGTTCAGGGCGTGTCCTTAGGCCTCGCTGAGCGATTGGGACCCGATGCCGAGGCTATGCGCTCATCGACACCCGTTCGCATCCTCAAATGGGTCCGAACGAGTGACCAGGCACATTTTGATGACAACAATCATGAGCAGACACGCGGATCGTCAGCTCCGGCTCCCTCAGCAGAGCCTTCCACGGCCGAGAGCCCCCAAATGTGACGACACAAGTATCCATGATCTCTCTCACGGTCACTTTTTTTTTCTCATGTACCTCCGCACTTCCCTTCCCCTTCACCTCCAACCATCTTGTCACGTAACTTGTCTGTCACATCTAGTTCAAGCCTGAATCGCTACTGGAAGATGAGTAAGACTCGCTAGACTCATCAGACATGGGGCCACCGCCGCCCTGTACCTGCGCAAACAGCTTGCGCTTCCGAAGTGGGATCTGCGAAACTCTTTCTCCCACATCGTATTCCAGCATAGGATCGTCAAGGTCACGCGGCGGCGTGCGCGCCGTTTCCATGGGCTTGTGAGTAGCTGCAGATGGAGTGGGCGTATTGCTACTACTCCATGTAGCATCACCAGACGACAACGGATGACCAGGTGTATTCTGCTTGAAAAGCGGAAATTCTTCCACACGCAAGGCGACGTGGATAACACCGGAATCAAGCGATTGGAGTGGATGCAATACTGGCCGCGGCCTGGTGAGTGACGATACAGTGGTATCAGCCGTAGCAGCAGCCCAATCAGACGTAGCGATAGATGCTTTAGCTTGATCCATCTTGTTCGCTTTAAATGGATAGCCAGATGCTGGTCCCCACGATCCATACGTGGGCTCGTCGATGCCCCCGCCTGTAGGCGTGCACCCATCAAGCATGTCTACTAAGATGCGGAATGTGAGTGCTTTTGATCAGCTGTTAGTTCCAAAAAAACGTTTGTGCGAAACGTACGTCGACAATCAGAATCAACAGGCCGTAAGCGAGAATTCACCGTCAGGATCTGTAAAAGGAATTGCCGCGCCACCAAGTCGGCCGTTGCACGAGACAAGTTGCCACGGATCACGACGTCTCTGTCACGCTTATCTGTCATGGGAAGAAGTAGAGTAAAGCCGAACACAAATTTTTCCAATGCGTCACACGGATCTGGCGCATCCTCATACCCAATGGACAAAATGACCTGACGAATGGAAGACTATCCTTGTGAGCCCACACCACCCCGCCCTACCGCCTTGTAAAAGAACGCACATACCTCATCCAGTTCACGCGCGATGGCACGTACTACGTCGCGAATGTAGTTGCTGAGCACTGGATGCCGACTTTCAAATACAGGAGTGTCATACATCCGCCGTCGCACAAACACATTCGCGGGATATACTTGACGAACACAAAGGATCGTATGAAAGGCACATTCCACTGCATTAGCAACTCGGCATACAAAGCTCTGTTATCATATCGATCGTTTCTACATAAGTCCCGCTCTTTCTAATCCCTGCCCGCCCCGCCTTGCCAACGTACCACGGTATGTCATAGGTCCATCACGCACACGATCACGATCGAGTCGTGATGATGTCATTATGTGGAGAGTGATCAAGATGGGCGAATTGCTCAGTGCGAATAATTTCGATAGGCTAGCCAGCGGAAACGAAATATTAGCGCGTGAGTATTGAACATGGCCGTGTAGGAGGGACAAGGTCGCCGAGAAGATGCTCTTGGCCTTCGGGTCTCAATTTTCACTCAGATAAGCACGTAGCCTTCGTGCAGCCGTGGCCCAAAGGCGCAAGTCAAGTTCGTCCACGACCTTAGCAAAGATCGCGCGTAAGATGAGAGGCGCGCATGTTTCCGTGCGTGAGTGTATACATTCGGTGCCTTGGTTGGACGCATCGGTGCAACGACGCTCCAATGTCCCTAAACACATGAGCTTAGAGCGCTGAGGGAGCGAAAACACAGAGTGCTCCACTACGAGTGACAAGTCAACGACAATCTGCTTGTGCTCATGCTCAAGAATGGCCTCGGCGGATCTGGGGTCGTACGAAACACAGCTACGTGTGAAAAAAAAAAAAGTTCATGACGTACAACCCAGCAATACGGACTTTCCTGTGCACATCTAGTTCCAGATGCACATCGGCTATGGGTATCACGGCTGCATGATCCATCAGACTCGTGGATGTAACGAGTCGCGATGGTGGATAGCTGCAAAAATGGGCACGTCCAAAACAGGACGTGCGTATCTCGCCTCCACCGACCTTGGATGAAGAGAAGAACTTTTCAACACATATCGAAGTGGAAAAAATTGGCACCGCGGCATTTTTGACTATAGGAAAATTACGTGGTGGCGTCCCAACTTGCAAGACATACCTAGTGGCAGACACATACATACCCACGACCATTCTCGGCTTGGTACCAAGGCGCGTATTTGTCTTGCCCCGAGCTTCTTACATCGTGGCATCTCATCAACGCCTTGCTCAGGTACGCAGGATGGGATCGGTGATCCCGGATGTCGATGCATTCCCAGAAACTGGCACACCGCACCATCACAAACTAGAAGGTTACGACCTGTACAAGAGTCTGGGCTCCCCAAAGTGCATCGTAGCTCCCATGGTAGACCAATCGGAGCTTGCATGGCGCATACTCTGCCGCAGGTACGGCGCCGATCTTGTGTACACCCCGATGATCAACGCAAAAATCTACGTGCAGCAAGGCCGTGGCACTCATCGCGTGCGGGAAGGGTTCTTTAACCAGGATGTGGGCGAGGAGGGTGCACACACTCTTGATCTCTGCGATGATAGAAAAGACTCTGACCGTCCGCTGATCGTACAGTTCTGTGCGAATGACCCGGATATGCTCTTAGAGGCAGCACAAGCCGTGCAGGACAAGTGTGATGCGGTTGATCTGAACTTGGGATGCCCTCAGCAGATTGCAAAACGCGGAAAGTTCGGTGCGTTTCTCATGGACGATTGGGACTTGGTGTTCCGTCTCATCAACACATTGCATTTGAATCTGAAGGTGCCTGTGACGGCCAAGTTCCGCGTGTATGACTCGGTCGAAAAGAGCATTGCTTACGCGCGTATGATACAAAGGGCAGGTGCGCAGATTGTCACGGTGCACGGCCGTACGCGCGAAATGAAGGGACACAAAACAGGCCTTGCTGACTGGTCCATTATGCGCGCTGTCAAAGAAGCGCTCGCGATCCCTGTGTTTGCAAATGGCAATATTCTCTACGCTCAAGACTGGCGTGACTGTCTAGCCTATACTGGATGTGACGGAGTCATGAGTGCGGAGGGCAACTTGTACAACCCAACTCTATTCCATCGTGAGTTGGGACGAGATCTGTCCGTGCTCTGTGATCCAGCAGCAGATCATGCGCAATTCGAACCTATGCAGTTGATTCGTATCGCTCATGAGTACCTTGATATCGTTGCCAGGCTCAAGACACCCACCTCTCACAGTGCGCTCAAGGGCCACATGTTCAAGATCACGCGCCCTGCACTGTGTATCCATACAGACTTGAGGCCCGTTCTGGGCAATGCACACACGTACGACGACGGCGATGGCGAGCATCAAATCCGTGAGTATCGCGCATTTGTACATGAGCTTGAGAAGCGCCTCGAAGCCGATGCATCACAACCAACATACTATACCCGACCAAGTGAGTTGCCACATCACTACGTTGCTCCGCCGCATATCCAAGATGCCTCTGATCGAGCTACTCGACCAGACTATATTCCTCACTGGTACTTGCAACCGTACTTTCGTCCACCTTATAATCCACCACAACCCAAAGACAATAAGACAGACGCGTCTTCAGCACCAAACAAGGAGTCAAGCAATGTGCATAACCCACCGTCACCGTCCACAGAGGCTGAGCCTAGTGTGAAACGTATGAAAATAGAGTCGTAGCCCATAGTGCTGAAAGTGGCCTAGCGAAGCTTCAGAAAATGGGTCCAATTATGTCTCATGTCCCTGCGTGGTGTACAGTTCCTTACGTCTGATTCTCCACAAGCGTGTGCCGCTCTCACCAATGGCCATGCCCCCAGCTTTGTCGAAGGAATGTGATGGGTGTGCGGAGCCAGATGGACATGCTGATGTGCCCGTAGACAAGCTGTGGGAAGAGGCCGAGTCGCTTAAATCGCAAGGAAATGAGTCTTTTCAAAAGACACAATACGCACAAGCCATTACGCACTACAAAGACGCTTTGCTTCGCCTTCCCCCGCGTGTGGAAAAGAACCCGACAGACACGGCTCGAACACATACTTTGGTCAATGAGAGTGTGACTGAGAAGATACGCGACACGCGCATCAAGATCCAAACGAATCTCGCTGCGGCGCATCTTAAGCTGGTACGTACATAGTTTGATCTATGCGGAAGAGTGCTGAAACATTATAAAGGAGCAATACAAGGATGCAGAGAAAGCAGCCAATGAAGGTATGTGCTTGTGTATCACATCTGACTGCCATAGCCATTGCGGAGGACCCCAGGAATGTCAAGGCCTTGCATCGCCGTGCAATCGCGAGTGAGACATTAGGTGGCTGGACGAATCTTCATGCCGCGCTCAAAGGTACGTGCTTTCTGGCGCCTCTTTCCCAAACGTCGGCATACGGCTTACAGCCATGCCTAAAGACTACCAAAAGCTCGAGACACTGGAAAGGGAAGGCCTTGTGCCATTATCATTCCATGCCGAACTTCGAGAGGCGCTCACGCGGTTACCACCATTGGTGCAAGCAGCAGGTGAGAAGGAAAAGAAGGAAATGTTGGGTCAGCTCAAGAACGTGGGGGACAAAGTGCTCGGCTGGTTCGGCTTATCGACAGACAATTTTGAGCTACAGCAGCAAGAGGGCGGAGGATACTCTGTTCAATTTAAACCGTCGTAGAGGAAAAAAAAAAGTATAGAAGGAATTATGTAAAGAGTTTATTGACGCTCATAGAGCCGTCGGTGTGGCGTTTAAGGACCTTGGCTATCGCGAGCTCAAAGTCCTCTTGAGAAACATGCTGTCGTCTTTCACGCAATGCATACATACCAGCTTCCGTGCAAATACCGCGGACCTCGGCACCCGAGCACTGGCCCATTTTTTCCGCGAGCACACGCAGGTTGATCCCACGCTGCAAAGACATTTTGCGAGAGTGAATGCGCAGAATAGCCACACGAGCCTCTGGACCTGGCGGCGGGAACTCAATCTTGCGGTCAATGCGACCAGGACGCAGCAGCGCACTGTCGAGAATATCGATTCGGTTCGTCGCCATGATGACCTTGATGTTCTGTGTGCCCTCGAATCCATCCAATTGGTTCAGCAGTTCCAGCATTGTGCGCTGAACTTCTGAGTCTCCATTTCCGCCGTCGTCACCACGGCTTGAACCAATGCTGTCGATCTCGTCCATAAAGATGATTGACGGGGCATGCTCGCGAGCCATCACGAACAATTCACGGACCATGCGGCTACCCTCACCAATGTACTTCTGCACAAGCTCACTGCCACTAACTCGGATGAACTTGCAGTCGGTATGATGCGCCACGGCGCGGGCGAGCAGTGTCTTACCGGTACCAGGAGGTCCGTACAGTAGTACGCCCTTTGGCTGCGCAATACCTAAGCTTTCAAAGAGTTCAGGGTGCTTCACTGGCAGCTCAATGACCTCTTTGATTTCTTTGATTTGCCGGTCAAGGCCACCGACCATTTCGTATGTACTGTCTGGCACCTTTTCAACCATCATAAGCGAGACGAGGGGATCGATTTTGTTCGGCAGGATCTTGTGAAGAGTATACGAGTCGGAGCGAAGGGCTACACGCAGCGATGGCTTCAGCTGCGTGACATCAATATCTGGCGCAATGCCTACGACATACTTGCCCTCGGGCTGGATCTTGACCAAGACCTTTTTCTTTCCCATGACCTTTTCCACCTCGCCCACGTACGACCCGGGCTCTTGCAAGAGCTGGAGCTCTTCATGGATCAAGCGGACGCGTGCATTGAGTGCATTTCGCTGCGCTTCTAAGCGGCGTAAATTTTGCGCTTTTTCATTGATCGTAAGTTCATATGATTGAATCTTGGACAGGAAGAACGATTGCACTCCGGCTGGTGGCGGCTGTTCCACCGCCACGTCCTTCTCTTTTTTGTCAGGCTGCATTTGCGCCATGATATGCGATGGTGCAGCAGCAGCGGCAGTTACCATACGGAAAGTGTCGACACCACTAGCCGGATGCAGTAGCAAAGACAGTCAGACGTAGACGACCGTTGGCCACACACTCGCATCCAGTCCCCTCTCTCTCGCCTCAGTGATGACGATGTGCGCACACGCGTCGATTCGATCGACTTATCACGTGACATCTGTCGCCCACGTACCGCATGCCGCCGCTTGTACGTATGACGACGACGACGACGACGACGCGTCGCAGCGTCTTGATCCGCCTCGCTGTTTCCATACTTTGTTCCATTGGCGGCCATGTCTGCATTTCGACGCTTTACATCATCGCCCAGTCATGCACGCAAAGCGCCTGAGGGCGTAAGATCAGCACCTTATGATGCGCCTGTCCCACTCTTGTCGACGGGGATACCCGCGCTGGACGATATCATGTGTGGTGGAGGCATTCTTGCCGGCTCTATGCTAGCATTTGTTCCGTGTGCAAGCACTGCAAACGAGTCTGCAGCCATGCTTGGCGCTCCAATGCTTGGCGGAGACTTGCATGCCACATACGACGATGCAGCGTATTCGGCCGCCGAGGCATACACAGACCTGTTCTTAGGGTATGTGACAGCCGAAGGGCTCGCTTCACATCATGTCAATGTGGTGATTGGCGAGTCGGCAGAAGCATTTGTATCTCAGCTCATGAGCCAGGCCGACGAGTCAGAGGAGACGTCGTCATCCGCTGGATCGAAGGTTTCCGCATCGTCCTCTTCAAAACCGAAGGACTCAACGCATGTGGCTGAAGACATGCAGCGCATGAAAATCGCTTGGCGATACGGCCAGCAGCCGCGTGAGATGCGGAAGCATTCGCTACCGTCGGCGACCACAAGTCATGTGTTTGACTTGAGCAGGCGGATCTCTCCAGATACGATCCGCCAAGCAAAGGCTGAGCAGCAGCTCACAACTGTTTCACTAGACACAGAAGACCCATTCCGTGTGGCGTGGGATGCCATTCTGCAAGCAGTAGAGCACTGCAAAATTGCTAGCCATACCCGGACGCCCGTACTTCGGATCGACTTGCGTGCTTTTGGATCGCCTATGTGGATGTCGCCTTCCACGCATAGTGCAGAAGCGATCCGCTTTCTACTTCGGCTGCGCTCACTAGTTCGCACGCTTTCGATGCCTATGCCAGGTTCCACGATACCCCCTATACCAACGCTAGTGAGCCTGTCCCTTTCTTCTCACGTGTATACACTTCGAAAAGATGCTCGACAGGGCATCAATTTGGCGCATCGGCTCATGCATCTCATGGATGGATGCATAGGTCTTTCGTCGTTCGCAGCGATGCCGGGTCTCTCGGACATATTTCCTGACTTTATGGGTGCCGTGCGTGTGTACAAGACGCCATCAATCGGTACATTGACGAATCCGTCGCTGCGTGCGTCGATCTTGCGTGGCATGGGTGCAGGGGCGTCTCTCGAGTCAGGTGCGAATGAGGGTGGTGCTGGGGGCGGGGAGAATAACCTCGCGTTCAAAATCAAGCGCAAGCGCATTGCCATCGAGACACTGCATCTTGACACAGATGGTGGCGTGAATGAGCGGCGTACGACGCCTCATCCTTTCTCCACATCTCACTCTGTCGGTGTGACAAGCGCGGAAGCTGAAACAGCTGGTGCCAAGCACTCTGACCGATCCTTGTCATCGAGGTCGACAGTGCCTGCGCCTGTGTCTGCCTCTATGTCCTCATCAGCAGATGCACACGCTGACGAGCGTCAAGCTACGTCACCACAGGTCCGATCGCCATCGCCATCGCAACCTCAGCCTCAGTCACAGCAGCCAGTCACACGCTCAGGTCCTCGTCTGTTCACGGGGCTGGGCGATCTTCGACAACGCGGCTTACATGTCGCCAAGGATGCGTCATTTCCATCCGTAGGCCGCCCACAGGACTATGAATTCTAGTTAGCACGTATCTGGGCACCTCAGAGCCGGCCTGTCTCGAGATGATGCTGGTCGGTCTACCAGGTGCCCTAGAACAAGTGATCCATGTACGTAAGCAGTGGCGAACCGCCCTGCCTGTATTCACCACACCTATTCTCTGCTTTCTCTGCTGGAAGGAGATTCTCCATTTTGTCGCAGCGAGCGTAGTCTCGTGCGTTGCCAATCGGGTCTCTACGGACATGGAGCTGAGCTCACTGTAGCACAGGCGGCAGTGGATGAATAGAATAGTTGGATACATTACAAGCCTGTAGACTCGGCCCACTTGACAATAAGAGAACTTAGCGGCTCCACACGCTCAGGACTACAAACACTCTCGAGGATAGCCTTCGCCGACACTTGCGAGCGAACGCGCAGAAATGTGGGTATCACGGTAGGCCCTGGCAGCGTGCCGTAGGGCGAGGTTACTGTGCCTGTGCGAGAAGCAATGCCGCTGGGCAGAGCGAGGGTCACCCTTGCAGGCTCGGGCAGCAACAATTCGGCATCGAGCAAGCGTTGGAACGCCTGCTGCATTGGCTCACGAGATGCGAGGGCATCCAGACCCGCCATCGACACATTAACAATGCGGCGCTCCGTCGCATCGATGGCAGTGCCCAAGTCGCGCTGCGCTCGCTTGACAAACTGGCAAATATGATGGAAGCACATTTCAAAAGTGAATGGCTCATGCTCCGAAAGCTGCAGGTGCCGAGCAGTGATCATCAAGACCATCTCAGGCATCGACAGTTCCAGCATAAAAGCTAGTGTAGGGTCGTGGCGCTGCAGTTCTGCTGCGTGCACGAAGGCGCCAGCTTCGAGGCATGGATTTGCCACACTAAGCGCAGCGACAGGTGGCGTCAGCGCTTGATACAAGAGACGTACGTCGCCACTGAGGGCATGCAGGTGTTGAATACACGCACGGAACGCACTGTCCTGGAGCAATGCGTCAACTTCGTGGCACCATGTCTTGCCGAAAGGGGTGCTTGGTGATGCGCCAGCCAAGAGCGCTGTCCGCGTCAAAATGATATACTGTTCGAACGACGGCGGGTGGACATGCACGGAGCGATGTGAGAAGCGACTCTTGACACGCTTTTCAAGAAAGTCAGGTGCATCCACACGCGTCGACAAGCCAATGATGAGGAGGCCAGGTGCATAGCTTGCGGCCTGGACCGCGTCCAGTAAGCAGTACAGGAGAGCTTGGCGTGGTCGTTGGGCAAACTGTTCAAACTGATCGAGCACAATGACGAGCGGCCGCTTGTGGCTTGTCTCACCCGTCGAGCTGGTGCGAGTGAGAAGCGAAAGGATGTGCGATAAAGTGGCCGAAAGCGTCGACAGGATCGATTGCGCGAATGAGTCCGGCACAGACGCCGATGCATTTGGTTGGACATGCGCGGCATGCTCTCTTACACTGACAACATTGTCATTTGCGACCAGCTCTTCCTCTCCTTCTCCCTCTTCGTCGTCGTCCTCCTCAGCCATCCCCGCCTCTTCCACATCCGCATCCACCAAATGCTCCGATTCGAACTCGGGGTCTAAAGCCAAATGGGCCTCTAAGCCCATCCCAGTTTGCGTGGGCGAACGGGCTCTGTGCATCGTGGGCGGCAAAGATGCTGAGGCCCATTCAGCCAATGGCCGGTCATCACTCTCAGTATCCGAGTCCATGTCTTGCTGCTCGCGCCCTAGTATATCGTCGACATCATCAAGGCCCATAGCGCCCTGGTCCATGAGTTGGCGGGCCATGTCGGAGAGGCACTGTCGGTCCGTTGGGTGCACCAGCGCCGACAACGACACGGTCCATGGCGATGCATGCTGCCCCATTTGCTCTTTGTCGTGACATTCTACTTTGATGCGCCGCAACACTGACTCGACCAGCAGACTCTTGCCGCAGCCACTCTCGCCAACAACGATGCAGCTATTACCTTCGTGCTCATGAACACTGCTGCGTACGAGCGCATACAGTGCACGCCAGGCATCACCTAGTCCCACACACTCTTGTCCCATATAGGGCTCGGTATCGGCTGCAGGTGGCAATGCATTGGACAGGATCGAAAGGATGGCATGTCGCTGCTCTTGTAGATGTGACTGGAATGCGTCGTCGTCTTTTGGCCACGAAGCAATTCGATCTACCATCGATAGCTGCAACGCACGCGCCCTTCCACCAACGGCCTGCGTTCACAAAGAATCCGAGTAACGAAGAATCCCTCACTCCCTCGACAAGCTCAGGCCTCAACTTGATCGCATGCACGGGGCACCGATTTGTTGGAACAGAACGAGAGAGACTATTTTCTCCACACACAAACACACACGGACAACTGGGTGGATGGACCTACGTGTAAGACTTACTTTCCCATAGCCAGTGGGAGGGCGGGAGGGAGAACAAGTGACGACGCGCGCCCCATCCATACATGGCATCAATCCCGCCAACAGCATTGTTGTCATTGCATGCGGGTCAGGATGCGCGTACCTTCTTGTACAAAGTGCTGCGGAGCATGAGTATATCATATGTCAGCACGCATTTGCGCGACACGTCTGCCCAGCGAGCCTTTGCCACACAATGTGTAGCTCATCTCCTGACCAGTAAGACGGCTTCGTCCCAGACCGAGTCATGTCTTGATCTGAATGCCGTTCCAGATGAATCTATGTCTTGCATCCTGGACGTCGTGCGTGCACGCCTGCCTATGGCGCCGGAGGCTGAGCTGACCGTTCTGTATGCAGTCGTACTGGCTGCGGGTGAATGCAATCCGAATTGGTATCGATGGCTGCTAACAGACTCTCCTCATACGCTCGTACAAAAGCTGATCCACAATATATGGGCTGGTCACTATGCGTCGCAGGCAAATGCTGCATTCGCGCACGACTCGGATACTTGTTACGAGCCAGCACTGCCTTTGCCGCATTGCCATCACTTGAGGACTGAAAGACGGCCGCTTCTTCGACACGGCCCAGCTGGCACAAAGATTGCGTCTTCCAGCACAGAAAGTCTGTCGCGCCACATCCTTGTATGTGTCGACTTCCATGCGATCCATATCCTATACGAGATCCTATGCTCTGTGCGTTGGCGAGCTCAGGACATGCGTGTGCTGACGCCGCATTTCGTGGATCATCTGTTTGTCGTGATGGAAACAAGCGACTCATCCGAGTACAGTGCACAGTGCATGCGAGTGATCCTAGCCTTGCACGACCAGTGCATGATGTCGACGTATGCAACAACGCTTCTCCCCCACATTGAGCAGCAGTTGAACTCGAGCAAGACATGCAGCGAAAATCTCGTGTTTCTTCTGAACCGCACGCCAAGTACAACATTTTATGGGTGTCGCTTTCACTTGCTGGTGCTCAAACTGCTCGGTGCCATTTTTTGTCTTCCAGAGACCGCGTCCTACTTTTACGTGAATGATCTCAAAGTGCTGGTGGACATCTTCTTGCGTGAGTTGAGTGACTTACCAGACGCATTTGATTTGTTGCGCCAGGCGTATTTATGCGTGTTTCATGCTCTGCTCACGCAAACTCAACTGTGCACGGAGCCTTACAAACGTACGCACATCACACGTCTCTTGACCAACATGGTGTATGCGTCTCGCCTGCACGATACAAGTGAGCGTACCTTGGCGCTTGCTGAGCATTGTCTCAACGCTGAATGGTGCGTTGGCTTCTCGCCCGATGGAGCTACACTCGTTGCACCCATCCGCGGTGGCGAGGCACGCGTGGCGTCTCTTACGAAGGAGTACAGTGAGGATCGTCCGCATTTCCACGCTGAGCCCTCAGATGCTTCCATCCAGCACATGCTGATCCTCGTGAGTCTGCAGTCAACCGCTGCATCGATTATATGCACGAAGGGCGCGTACAACGGCGATCTACTGTCTGTGATGTGGCCCGAGTTTGAGCCGCCGTCGTATGCGGAGGCTGCTGCACACGACGACACCCTGGCACAGGACTTGGACGTGTTATCACTCGAGTCTTGGACGAGCCAAAGGCGTCCAAGCGTCGATTCCACACAAAGCGCGGACGGAAAACGACGCCGTCCTCCTCCGCCGCGGCCCCCACGTCCTGCTGAGCTGCAAGTGCCGCTGCTGCTGCAGTTGACATCTGCATCCATGCCTGACTTGCATGCCGACTCTTCGTCCTCGTCCGTGTCGCCGGCAAGCAGCTCGCACCAAACTCGCATGCCACACGTGCGACGACGTGCTCCCGATATACCCCCGCATGCGGTGCCAGCGATCGCGGCGACTGCCGCGCCACTAGCACGAGCTCACAGTTCTGAAGATGCCTCCGCCATACCCAGCCCCACCTTGGATACTGCTGCGCTTTCTGCGCCGGCCTCATCATCTCTACGCCACTATGTTTTACGCCACTGGAATGGAAAGAACGAAAAGCGGCATTTCTTCCCGAAGCGCCTATTTTCCAAGGCACACAAAGCATCTATGCATGTCGAGTATGACGTTTCTCCTGCTGGTGGTGTCAGTGCTGCTCCAAGAAGGCGTGCGCCACCGCCACCGACACCGCCCTCTTCATCTTCTACATATCGCCGCACTCCAACCCCGCCGTAAACCAACACATCCATACACGTCCCCACCCCTGTCCCTTTTCCTCTTTGCCCCCACACGTACATACCGCCTACGTAATACCCAACCTGGAAGCATCTGCTCGCGTAGACCGAGCGGCAGAGAGAGGTAGGTGGAAAAATCACGTGATATCACCCCGCTGCTGCGTCGCTGTGCTTGGCTTGTGTTCACAGGATGGCTGGCGGAGGCGAGTTCATCCGACCTGCAGGGCGCCCATTGTCGACGACGACACTCGCGAGACTGGATTTTCGCGAAAGCAAGGCTGTGATCTCGTTGACGTCGACGGGCGGACGAGCCTTTGTTTTCTGATTCTTTTTGCGTCGCAATTGTGCCTCTTAGCCTCTTTTCTTGTCACTCCTGGGGGCCCATGAGTAGCAGCGGAACTCTTGAGCAGGTGATACACGATCGTGCATCCCTCATAGCCGTGAAAGAGCTGGAAAACAAGCTCCGGCGGCATCAGATTGTGTCGACGGAGGCTATAGCGGAAGCGACTGCAAAGACAGTGCGAACTGTCATCAGTGCAACAAAAGTGTGGCAGCTAGATGAACTCGTTCGCATCATTCGCATAGTCGGTCACCATTTGCAAAATGCGCACCCGTTTGAGCCCGTGATCGGCAATGTGACGCGCCGCATTTTGTACCTGCTTCGCGAAGAGGTCAAAGCACTTACAACGCTTGGAACAGGTGCAGCAAGCGCAGGTGCAGAAGCGCCTTCTTCTAGTGGCACTGCCCGCACACCGCCCCACCCTTCGGTCGTGCAATCCCTTGCGGCTCTGTCCATGTCGATGCCAGCATCACCAGCATCTTCCATGCATGCTAGCTTCGAGATGCCAGTAACACCAGCGCCGAATCGCTCCTTCTCCATCTCTGACTTGGTATTCCCCTCATCGACCATGGCGACGCCTCCTACCTGCGCTAATGCTCAGTCGGCGTATACGTCGGACGTCAACAGAAATGCAACCATTTCGCCATGCAACGTGTCTTCGCCTCTCGACACGCCGTCGCAGGACGGCAGTGAATCGCCTCAGCGCATGTCTGACTCGATGTCGTCAGACGATGATGCAATCCCTGTCATACCATCGCATGCGTACCAACTCAAACCGCTTCTCATCCAGGCGATTCAGGAATTGCTCGATGAATTCGAATCGGTCGATACCAGCATTGCAAAAGATGCGCGTGACCATATCCATTCTGGCGAAGTCATCCTGACGCTTGGCTACTCGACTACGGTGCAGACGTTCCTGCGTGCAGCAGCCAAACACCGCAAATTTATTGCCGTCGTTCCTGAGTCTGCACCTAGCTTTGCTGGGCATGAAATGGCACGCGCCCTAGCGGCCGATGGCTTGTCAGTGCTTCTGGTGCCTGACTCGAATGTGTATGCACTGATGCCACGTGTGTCCAAAGTGATCCTCGGTGCGCGTTGTGTACTTGCCAATGGCGGCATCCTCGCCTCAATTGGAGCCAAGGCCATTTCTATGGCTGCCCGCGAGCACAGCACACCTGTCGTCGCTTTGGCTGGCGTATTTAAAATTTCGCCCGACTGGTCATGGGTCAGTCCTGAGCGCCTGCGCACAGGCAATCAGGGCCCTACCGCACAGCTTGTCAACTATGCATCGTCCCATACGCTTGCTGAAAAAGCAGAGATCGAGAACCCCCTATGGGACTTTGTCTCTCCAGCCGACATTGATGTGATCATAACAAATGTCGGTGAGCATCCGCCGTCATATGTGTATCGCTTGATCCAAGAGAACTACCATGAAGAAGATTTGAATTTGTGAAAAGTAATCATTAAGAATAATATAACTACGAAGAACGAAAGCTTCGACCGCGACATGTGCCCATAGCCACGTCTTCGCTGTCCCCCTCGTCCTTGTTTCCCTATCTCTCTCCTCCCTCTCTCACGCATCCCGCCTCGTCGGCTTATTTCCCCTACGTAGCAAATTCGCGACAGTTCCACTGAATGACCTTGGGATGTGCCATGACCTTGCTGGGATGAAAGCCAATCACCTGCAGTCCATCAAGAGATGTCGCTCGGGACAGTGCCACGTATGCTTGGCCTGGGCATGTGTAAGACGAGTTACACTTCACAATATCGTACGTACCTTTTTCAAAGACGCGTCGCAGGTCAATCCGGCAGTGCTGCAGTGTCTGTCCCTGTCTTTGTTTGGGTTAGCGTGTTGCTCCAAAAATGCCGCCTACGTCCAAAGGTGGAGCGCGGATAAGCCACATGAAACGTACGATTTATGAATCGACATCGCCCAGGCCAAGATCACCGGCACTTGCGTGCGCGAGGCAACAACCTTGCCATTGGGGTCTTCCATCTTCCATGACTCCGGCCTTGCTAGATAGTCACGGACATGGCCATTCACCAAGTGGAAGCGGATGAGCGGCCACCGAGGTGCAGCGCGCGCCTCTGTGCGTTCTTGCTGCATGGTCCGAGACGCACCTGGTGCTCGCTCCGCACGAGCTAAGAGCTCGTCCGACACATCTTCTTCCCCATACTGGTCCTTGAACGAATCCTCATCAAGAAAGTCTAGCACTGTACCGACGGAGCCATTCGACAACTCCCGATCGACATTCTTGATCAGCATAACTTGCGCGCCTTTCTTCAGTGCCATGTGCCGTGGCGCCATGAAGTTATCAAGAGTGCGTTGCAGCTGGTCCGGCGGCAGCTGTCCGCTATCCATGCTTGTATATGTGCGCATATCTGTCTGCAATGCGTCCAAACGCATCTGGTTCGCTTTTTCCACGTCACGTCGGAGAGCATAAAGCTCCGTAGGAGTGATCCCCTCAGGCAACGAGGGTGTGCGCTCTAGTTGAGAAAAGATCCGTATTGTCTCTGGCGCCAGTTTACCATACCGCATGTCATTGAGCATATTCACAAATGTCTGGTCCCGCTGGCGGAACACCTCTGTCAGGTTGAACTTTTGCTGGATCACACTGGACCAAACGGGCGACTCAAACACAAAGCTCGTCTGCCCGTTCGGTGACACCGGCGGAAGCTGGAAAAAGTCGCCTGACATGACGACCTGAATGCCGCCAAAGGGCCGGTTGGACTGGCGGATGACACGCGCCACATGGTCTAGTTTTTCAAACAGCTTTGGATCAATCATCGACACCTCGTCAATGACAAGCACAGCTGTTTTTTTCCATCGAGTCACAGTTGGTCGATTCCGCCGCACAGTCCGCACGAGTTGGTCAGGTGTCCCTGTGCCTACGCCCACCCCGCTGAAGCTGTGCAGCGTGATGCCGCCGATATTGCACGCTGCAATGCCAGTCGACGCTGTGATCGCAACAGCGCCTGGCGACTTGCTATATTTGACGTGCAAGTCCTGGATGATCTGCCTTAGCAGGTACGACTTTCCAGCGCCAGCTGAGCCCGTAAAAAACACACTCTTCTCTTGCTTGACTACTGCCTCCAATACACTCTGCTGCTCACGCGAGAGGAAAACGCGTGCAGCCGAGCGCTTTTCTGGTGGTCGCTGCACACTTGCAACATGTGCGGGGGCTGGGAATGGCTTTTCGCGCGAGCGGATCAACGGCTTGATTAATGCATTAAGATTAGAAGAGGTATGCGAAGACGAGGTGGTAGCAGCGCGTTTCGCCGTGGCACCAACACACGTGTTGTTTGACTTTAGTGGCTCAAATGGCAGAAAGTCGTCGTCTTCTGTCCTTTCTTTATCCGTTTGGCGCATATGCTCATCGTGAGTGCATTTACGCTGCTTATGTGACGTGTCTTCATTTAGTTCCTGTAGTGGCGTTCTCCTTGGTGGCGAGTTGCAGAGATCAATGCACACTGGCTTGCTCTCTGTACTCGGATCGTTCGTTTCGTGCTCGGAGGAGCTCCATGAGCGCTTTAGCATGCGCAAACCTGACCGCAACTGGTCCTGCGACATGAACGCCGCTCGCCACAAATGAGCACGACAATCGCTTTGCGCGCGCTTTTGGTCAGAAAAAAACTCCTTGCCCCCTCTACGTCACTGCGCTTGCTTTGTTCAACAGAGCGCGCAACGCGTCACGACTCCCTCGCTCCGCGTCGAGATCTACACGTGGCTCGCCCGATGATCGGGCCGGCTGTCACATTCACATTACGCCTCGACGTTCGTATTATCACCGGTCATTAAACGTTGCGTGCTATTTCCGCTGGACTAGACCACCCTCTTCTTTGAGAGTCAACACACATATCCACCAGGTTTGGCGCGTTCAGAACATCATATACGCAAAGGTGCTATGTCTGTTGCTGGAAAAGCATCAGAAACAGTGTCAATGCGGCATATTGTGTATGTACTAGATATTTGCTCACGTATAGATCGTTGACGATCCCATGCCCCTCTCGAGAAGTGGCTACAACAATACAGCAGGTCATCTGCGTCGACAAGGAGCTGCGGCCACATGACGTTGAAAAGAGTTTGGATGTGCACACAGCTGACGATGGACGTGCAGATTTACATGTGTACGTTGCGTCAAGATGAGAGGGTCAGCTGACATCCAGGACAATGCGTGCGACAACACTGCGACACCTTCGTCTTTCTCTTAATTCGTTCTTGGATGATACTGCGTTAATTGTGCGGACCATGGATGCGCTGAAGCCGGGCATGCCCACTCAGGCTGTGTCTGCGCTAGAACAGGGGAGTATTGGTCTGGCTGGTTGAGTCGCCCAAATGCGACCTTGATGGTATGATCAATCTACCAATCTACGCAGATCTTGTCTCTTTCTTTAACAAAAAAAAATCTGTATTCATATATAGTCACTTTCGCGCACACTCGCTATGGCAAACTTGCCCAATTGGAATCATAGATGCTACAAGCTAATCACAAGGATCGTAAAGAGTCATCGGAGGGCCAAAAAAATAAAAATCCAAAATTAAGAAAATTCCAACATACATAGATGCGCGTGCATAAGCGGTTTCAAATTATTGTCATTTGCGCCGCGTCTGGAGAGTCCTAGTGAAAGGCTCAGGGCGCTGTGCTGGCAACTCGCTCAGCATGTCTCAGACACCGTTGCATGCTGAGCTTCACACAGCGTATGCTGCTGTGGCGCCTTTAAGTACGAAATATCCAGCACAAGAAGGTGCTTTGTTTCAGACATTTGTCGACCTGAAGTATGCAGCGCGATGGCGCTTTCTAGAAGTGCATGATGTGCAAAGAAGTGAAATAGCCGACCCTGCTTTCGGAAAGTCTGGATGGGCCATCGTGACAGGACAGGCACCCAATTCCAAGGTTCGTATATGCGGCATGCATAAGTCACTGACTTCCTTCCACAGACCAAGATCGCCGTTGTCCCAATGTTGATTGAGCAGGTGATCGACACTGTCATGTTCCACGATCTGTTTGCGCGACTGCCGGAGCATGTAGATTCAACACAACTTTTACTCGCTATGATGTCGAATGATTCGACGGTCGTGTACTACAAACTATCGCAAGGCATGGTGAAACCTGTGAACTAAGGAGATACGCAGCGAGACGTGGAAGGTAGTCCAGAACAAAACCGAGAGCATGAGAGGGATTTGGCGGTTGGTGCATTAGACATAAGACATGTAAGAGACCTGCTAACCAGATCGACTACCGATGCGACCAAGATTCTGTGGCGATAAGCGTTAGCTTTGCCGTTCGTGTTTGTGCGTGCACGTCGAGATGCCATCCCGGTCGCACAGACAACGTACATCTTCGTTATTTTCAGCTTCTTCAACAGCATCGCCTTGCATGACGACACGTAGCACGGACTTTTTACTAGATTCCTGCAGCTCGCCAGCAATCACGAGTTCGTCTAACACCTGGTAAGCCTTTTGGAAATTGAAGATTCTGCGTAAGCGTACATCGGCTTGTTCATACGTACAGATCCAGTTCGCATACATTGCCGAAGTAGCGGTCTAAGACTTCGACGAAACGGTGAATTATCTCAAGGGTCGTGAGCTCGTTGTCATCGGGCGCAATACCCGCAACGAAAAATAGCGAGGCATAACGCCGATAAACTACTTTGTTGTCTTTTTATGGGTATTAGGACAGCGTATGTACGTACCCTTGTATTCAACAAAATTGCACATGCGTGACTGAGGCAGTGAACGAAGACCCCAGATGCAGTTCATCCGAGAGGCAAACATTGTATCATGTCAGTCATGTTTCCTGATTGGTTTGTCCGCATGTGACGTACACGACGTGCAAGGATAATCTGTGTTACATCTTTGACAATTTTCGCCTTGCTTTTGTGGCTCATTGTGCCGTACCATTTCGCCAGGCGCACCTTGCCCTGCCGCGATATCAAAAGGACCCATTGAATCTGCAATATGAATTAAAACTCGAGGCGACGCGATCATGTCATTCACGTACCGCCATATCACAAATGGAAATATCTTCGGCGATCGGCAAATGCGTTCAGTTCGTGCAATAGGTCGACGCGTGCCCAAGCCAGTGAACCGCCGTCACGAAACTTGAATGAATCAACTAGTAGGACGCCTCCAGCAGACTTGTCCCCTGCCTTGCGGTCACTACTCTCCACTGTGATACGTGACGCACGCAACACGCCTCCATTGTGTACATGTCACGGACAACGCGCTTTAAGTGCCTCCATCTTGACACGGCCATTCAGAGCGCACGTGCATCGTATGTTGCCTATGCATACGCCACAAGAGCAGGAGCGTGACGCACGCTCCCAGCGAGCATCACTAAGAATCGTAGAGAGAGACGGAGACAAACCACTCCGTGAGAGTCTACGCTCGCGTGGTGTGACAATTGTCACCCCTAATGCGAATGCCACTGAGAGCGTTCAAATGAATCAGACGACCTTGACACCTCAGCAAGCCGCGGAAATCACGCCCTCTCTGTGGTCGACGAAGGAGTTTTACGTGTATTATGTGGCAGCTATGATTATCATACCATACATGATCTATGTACCGATCTATTTGAGCTCTGACAAGCGCCCTGAATACCCTCGATATGCTAATCGTTTGGTCAAGGGATGGATGGGTGGTCGGCTTCGCGATGACAGTGACCACCAGTACCGCTTACTTCGGAAAAATGGAGTAATTCTTATCGCAGTGATGATTGTTTATGCCTTGCTATCACACTGCATTCGTTGGATTGCTCAGCAGTGTAGAAACACTGTGTATGCGAAACGCATTCGTCTAGCGTTTCTGGGCGTGACTGGTCTTGTATTTGTGACAGCACTGCACGGTGCAAATGTAATGAAACTGTTGCTTATTGCGCTACTCAATTATGTGATTGCGAGTAGTGCAGCATGGCTTCCCCCAGCTGTCGTGACTTGCGCCGTATGGATGTTTAATGGTGCTGTCCTGTTTCTGGTCTTTTATACCAATGGTGCACCGTACAAAACACTCTCACTTTCTCTTGCATGGCTCGATGAGCATCCGGGACTGATTCGCAGATGGTACATCAGCTACAATTTTACAATGCTGCGCCTTGTGAGCTTTGCGATGGATTATGTTTGGGCACGTAGCAGCCGGCACCAGCCAGTCTCTGCAGGCTCAGCGGGACGCGAGTCTAAAGAGCTGTCGTCAAAAGACCGAGCAACATGGCCACATGCACTATCCAGTTATACGTTCGTCACCCAAATTACCTATCTGTTCTACCCGCCGCTGTTTATCGCCGGCCCACTCATGACATTCAATGACTTTTACGCGCAGATGTGTAAGCCTTTACACATTCCATTACGAGTCATTGCTGGGTACGCATTACGATGCATCGTATCGGTCTTGTCGATTGAATTCATGCTTCACTATATGTATGTGAATGCGATCAAGAGCGAAGGGAATTGGGACGTGTACTCGCCAATGGAGTTGGCGATATTGAGTTTTTGGGCACTAGAAATCATGTGGTTCAAACTTGCTGTGCCATGGCGTCTGTTTCGCCTATGGGCGCTGTTGGACGGCGTCGATGTACCGGAAAACATGATCCGCGCCATATGTAACTGCCCGTCGGCCATTCGTTTCTGGCGCGCTTGGCACCGAAGCTATAACTTGTGGGTCGTTCGGTACATCTATATCCCATTGGGTGGCTCGAGGCACCAAGTGCTGTCATCCCTCGTCGTATTTACATTTGTTGCATTATGGCATGACCTTTCGTTTACTTTGTTGGCATGGGCTTGGCTGATTGTCCTTTTTATTTTGCCAGAACTCTTGGGTCGCGCTCTCGTCCCTGCGAAAGTATATGGCCACCGACCTTGGTTCCGCCATGTGCGTGCTTTGGGCACCGTAGCCAATATATTCATGATGATCTCGGCGAATCTTGTCGGCTTTGTCATTGGGATTGACGGCGTCCGCACGGTTTGGTCGAAGATGATCGAGACGCGCGACGGTTGGATATGCCTGGCTCAACTCATAGGGGTGCTTTGGATGGCAGCCCAACTCATGTATGAGTATCGAGCTGAGGAACGACGTCGTGGGATTTGGCGAGCGTGCTAAAATAGAAGCACAGTAAGTGCTGAATTTGTGCGCTTCGATATCCTCAGCTCGTTTGGATCAGAAGCATGTTGTGGCGGATTTCCTCATGTGTATAGACGAGGTGATTCATGCATTTCACGGGGTATATTAAGAATCAATTGAATGGATCAAACTTCAAGCATAAAAGAATGCACATCTTGGAGTTCGGCCAAATGGCTATCCATGCTTCAAGCGCGCACACATACACAAACACACACACTCCCTCACTCCCTCTCTCTCTCTCTCTCTTATACTTTTGTCTCCCCCCCTCCTCACTCCCAAATCTCGGTGTGCCTCATGATAGGCCTTTGTCACATCTTTTACTGCCCACACTGGGCTCACTCACTTGACGAATACATGGCACTCTTCCAATTCATGTTCATGTCCACTTGCATGCCTATTTGCATGCCCTTATGCAAGCCATGCAGATGGAATACGAGCAAGGCATTTGGCCCACCGTTCCCACCGGCCTTGCTCTTCTGGTACGATAATCGGTAACATGGGAGATGTCGGTGTTGTATTCATCCATACATCGTCTAAACGTGATCCCGGCGCAATGATCGGCTCACCTGCATATTGCTTGAGCCGATCTTCAGCATCACACCAGAACAGGTACCAATGGGGCGGACCGCCTGGCAAAGTCATGAATCCATTACTTCGCTCAAAATACCATCGATTGACCTTGTTTACCGCACGGCTTTTCCACACAAGATCGCGACCAACACCTACGCCATTATGTCCTCCATTGTTGTTTAGTGCGTCTAGTAAGCCCAAACCATGTACTTCATCACGCAGCGCATTCCACAAAAAATCCACGGCACCACTTCCTTGCAAAGTCGGCAGCATTGCAAATTTGTCCAAGTAGGCAATAGGTGGCATGCCAGGTGGATCTTCCATGGCATGTTCTCGCGTCACGATGGCAATGCCATCGTAATTACCAGTGACTATCACGAAGTCAAGATGGGTCTTAAGCCGCGCAAAGTATGCATCAGCATTGAGTTTGCGCCGAAAGCTGCTCTCTAATACATTCTGCACGCGAGCAAGATCCAATTCATGCCACTGAGTCACGATACGAATCGGCATGCCTGCACGTACAACCGTTGGCATATGCCGCATTTCTCGGCGCGATGCAAGTAAACGTGGTGGAAGACTCGGTGAGTACGCTGCTTTATTGGTGATGAGATTTGCAATGAGACTTTGCGGCGATCGGTGCGTAGCAATCAGGCCTGACGCCATATTTGGCATGTAAGCCAAGCAGTCGCGAATCATGGCCAAATTTTTCAGCGCCGTGGGATGTGTGTCGTCCCAAACGTACGAACGTCGGATCGACTCGTACTCAGACGAAAGATTGATCATCAGGTGTGGGTCACCACCGCGTGCATGCGATGGCACACCGCCTTCACGTGTGATCACCATGAGACGCACAGGCGTAAGTTCATCGGCCAGGCGCTGAGATGCCATTTCGCGAGATAAAGTGACCATGACTTGGTCCGCATCGACACAAATGCACCGCAGCGTCCTTTTCGTCGTATCCATTGTCACTTTATCAGTCATCGACTCACGAATGGCCATGGGCATAATGATAGGGATGTGGCCATGTTGAAGTGCTCGATACACGCTATCAATCGAAGTGTCAGCTTCGAGTGTCCAAGCGCCGTTCTTGTCATGTGCTAGGTGTGACGACAACGGCTGCTGTAATGATAGCAGTGGCTTGTGCGAGCATCGCTGTGGTACACACATAACTGCCTGCGTTAGTGGTTGTACGTCAGCTCCGGCTATGGCCAATGCATCTGCGACACGCCACAGTTCATGAAGCATGCGTGCACGGAGACCACTTTCTTCTATTCCACGCCACGTCTCTAAGCATGAATCATATGAATTTCCAGCGAAATATTCATCACGGCGTGGATCCTGGGACGGTGTGGGCTTCGGCCATTGGTCATGGTCAAGAACGATCGTGCACATAAGACCAAGTCTTTGTAGATATACCAAACCTTCGGCAATAGACTGCATTTGTCGATCAGTAAAAGGACCTTGAAGTTTGACAAGTGCTGTATATGTCCTGTCGAGCGAGGGTACCACCTCAGACGTCCGATCTGCTGTGTTCATAGCGTCTGTGGCCAAGCTTCGAGGTATCGCCGTCCGTAGTGGAGACGGCGATACAGACGAGGAAGACGGCTTCTTGAAAGGATTTATGTGGGTTTGATAAGAAGAAGGCATCCGCTTGTCCTCGGAACAACGAGAAAACATGTCTAAGTATGGCTTTGAATCACGCCGAGTCGCGCGCGACTTGAGCACTTCGAGAATGAGCTGGGGCACACGCGGCATGGTCTAAGGTGGTAATTAAAGCGGGCTAGAGTTACAGCATGGATATCTGCCAGAAAGCGGCAGCGTTCACGCAGCAGCTCGGAGCACGACAACAACTCGCCCACAGCTTGCAATCACGAAGACAAACACTTATCTTGATAGCTTTACGAAGCTATAACAACTTTCCTCGGATATGATTAGTCAGCTGGTTATCCTGACGAAGCCTAAGACGCAATGCGTTGTCGGAAGCACACAGATGGTCATGGTCATTTCGCAGATTAGTCAAGGAAACGCTTGAACCCAATAAATGAGAGTTGGGTGCATACGATGTTCGTCACCATGAGAGAATAGACTATTAAATAACAAATATAAGGGAGACCGTGCACAAAGCACCCAGTTGCGGGATGGGAAAGCGCGAACTAGAAAAGCGTTGTCCTGTGACAGAAGATAGAACAAAACAATCAAAAGGACATGAAGCATATTATGTGCCAGGTGCACCAATGACTTTCTTAAAGATCGATTGGGTCGGCATCATGCGTGGGGGGCGGTATAGCAGGTACATCTTCGGGAGTGGACGACCGTCGAATGCGTGCATTTGCAATACCTTCATGGAATCGAGCTCACTGTAAAACACAATGTCAGTATCAGTGTAGACAGTAATGTTTGCTCCAATTTCGTTCTCAGAGTAATAGTCCATTTTGACTTGCGGATCCTCACATTTACCCATAACTTGAATCGCACCATCCCCTTCATACGGTTTCATATGAATGTTGGAACCTTCAAGTGTATAGGTGCCGTGCTGCCATTTGAGTGACGCAGTAAAACATTCTGGCTCGCGGCCACTCGAGTTATATGTGAATTGAGCCATTTCAAAGAATCCGTCTCTTGTAAAACTGTACGAATATCCCGACGTCTTGGGGACAGTGAACTTTCGCCTCATCGGATTGAAAAACGTATCCGATTCCCCAGAACCTTGGCCCGTCAACACACTGCCAGAGCCACTAGACCAAGTGCCTTCCAAATCCAGTTTGCGCAAACCTTGGGCCATTTGCGCTAGGCTGCTCCCAACTAATGATATCAGAAGCACGCTCACCACGATATGCAACTTCATTGCGTTGATAATCGGATGAGCCAGAGGTGGTCTGCGAAGGTATTGTCCGCTGTGTATCGACTAAAAGACGGTATAACTTTCACTTCCGAGTACATTTATTCTGCACGCCCCACCGTAACACATACTTGTGCCAGTTCCATTCCTTGTTGTCGCCCAGGCTCGCGCAGCTATTTCGGCCGAACACGAACTGCCCCGTCACAACGGCGGTCGGTTCGATCCACACGAATACCTCGGCCGATAAATGCAAGGACAGCGATGGCACACATGCAGAGCTCCGCGAAACGTCATTCAAAGCGTTGTAAATTGGGCGCGTAATAGGCAGCCAAAAAGGCCATTGGCGCGTCCATTCAACACAGGTAGTACATAGGTTTAATATATATATACGTATGAATGCTGTACATGTAATGAGGCATCGCTCAGATCAGACGCTGTGATTCCGGCAAGTTTGTCTGTCGCTTCCATAGTCTCGCGCGCCATGCAGGCGCATCAATCTGAAGAGTTCGCCGAATCTAAAATAGTCAGTGTTAACCCTTCACTTAGAATACCACATATACTCACGGGCATAAAACAATGTTCCCCTTCTCCAAAGTCTGCCAGAAGCACAAAATATACCAAAGAGCTTGCAGCCACTGTTCCCGCCAACAACTGTGCGACTCGCTGCCACATAGCCGGTGTTGGATCTTCAGGTAGTGTTTCAGAGGGGATCTTGCGTATATTGTACGAAACGCGTGAGACGGACAAGTGTCGCACAGGAATCAGACGTTGAGCAGTGGATAAAGGCACACATGCACTTGTTAAGGATAAGCAAGGTCTCATAATCACGCGAAGACCGCCTGGCATGTAATCGGGCAAAGCAGTTGCTGAAGCGGAAAAGCTTGAATATGATCACGTCCACAGGCTGGAGGAACTACGGTAGCAAACAAAGGCTATGAGCCACGTGGCAACGCCACCCTGCCGTTGTATCCCTGCTTTCTCCACTCTGGCCCCTCGTTACGAACTTTTCTGACAAGGGATCCAGTGTAACAAGACAACCATTGCGCGACGCCGTGGCTACAAACAATCCCAGCTTCAACATGTAAGGGGCATCTTTTCACCCTGATCTTAGATATATAAACATTATGCGCTACGTGCTTTCAGCATCATAATCTGTGAGTGTTAGCCTTGAAAAGAAAAAAAGAAGAAAACGCGTAGAGGTAAAACACGTACCAGCTGCACTTTTTTGCGGACCATATCAGCAAAACGTCGGCGATGTCGCTCAGAGCGCTTGCGGCGCCGCATCTGATTGGGCTTTTCATAGCGCTCATTCAGCCGAAGCTCTCGACGCACATTATTCCGGTTCAAAATTTGTGAGAGCTGTCGATACAAAGTTGCAGACGTATTGTTGTATGTGCTGGTCATAGACAACGAACGACCGGTCGTTGGTGTGCAGGGTTTTGGCAAACCGAATGTTGGTCTGTCACGGAACTCTGCATCGAGTTGCTCCACCATACTCGATACATTCGATGAATCATCGCGCCTCGGCGCACCAGATGGCATTCGGGAATGCGATAAAATAGACTTGGGTAAGTAGGAAGATGATGTTCCATCCGTAGGATTTTCGCGCGGCTCAACAATAATGGTATTCAGCATTTGATTCCACAGCTCGGCGCGTGAAGCATCATCATTTTTAGACTTGCTCTCACTCGTACTAGAATGCTTGTTAGTGTCCGACGCCAATTGACCAAATGATGAAGATGAATAGAGCCGCATAGGACCGGCGCTGAGCATTCGCGGCTCAAATGGGCTCACAGGGGAATTCGAATACGTTATACGCAGATATTCGAAATACCTTCTCCGAACATTTGATGTGATTGCAGAAGCCTGGGATATCAATCCAAGCGGCGGCCGCATCATAATTCAAAGATGCGTACGTCTCTGTCGCAAAGCGGTCGCGTGTTGGGATTTGGACTTGCCGTCAATACAGGCGCTTCGCTGCCGCTGCCGTCGTCGAAAAGATCACGTGATATCTCCACTTGAGTCGTCCGTTAGGAGCGGATGAGGTCTTTCAGTTTACTTGGTGCACGTTGGCAGTCCGCCTGTGACATTCTTGGAAGTCATTCTACAGACCAGCGTATATCATGCCGCCGGCCATCGAGAACCCATATGTATGTCGAATGCGTACAAAGCTGACCATAAACAGGAAGAACGACAGACACTGCTTTTGGAGCGTATAATTAAAAATGTTGATCTCCTTAATGAAGCGCTAATGGAAATGAATCGCTCATTTGCCGACATCAACAACCATAACCAAGATATCACGATCGTGGCCGAAATGTGGAATGGCTACCACCGAAATGTGGACTTCAATTTGCAGAACATGGAGTCGAACAATACCGCCTCTAACCACCATGCTATGTGACGCTAAATGGATCACGCGCATGAATATCAAGATGACAAATCCTCGCATGGGGATTTCACACTATGTGTATGAAAAATCGATTCTTTACTGTGCAAGTCCATGGTTGGTTTCCAGTATTAGAAATTTGCTTCCTTTGATGATAAACAAAGTGTTTCGAGCTACACTGGATATATGTCGCTGGCTGAGAGATCCTGGACAGCGGAGTAATGCATGACTGCCATGCCTAAAATGAAGGTGTGATACAATGCTGACTAAGTATGTGTGGTGTTCGACCTCCCTCCATACAGGGAACGTGACATGCACCCCGCCCTTCATTCGTTGCGTACGGGTCTTTGTGCTGGGAGTTATGTGGGTATGTAAGTGTGTTGTACACCACCATGTACATCCCTCGAATTTGGCAGGCACTTTTCATTGTGCTGGTAACAAGTCAACTCGCGTTGGGCGATGACAATAGTCTATACTTGTCGCCATCAAAACATGGTGGCAGCATGCTCACAAAGCAGAAAGAGCCGTTGAACGTGATTATCTCAGCCACGTCGGACTCGAGTGTCCTTGACAAAGAAGGGTTCTTGCAGTTCGCTAATGCGACTGGCTTCGAATTGGACGAAAATGCAGGAAAGTCAAAAAACAATGGTGCACAATCAGCAAATCTCGGGGACGGTCGGGGAGAAGTAGACCAGGATGGCCTCATGCGTGCGAAGCCAGCTCTAGCGGAAGTATTGGATGGTGGAAACCATTTCCGTTTCTGGATGCAAACCGGCGATAAAACAAAGACGAACGCGATTTTCATCGCTGCTTCGGTTGAAAAGTCTATCAAGCAGAACCATGACATTGTAAAAAATGGGTACGATATGGGTCGTGATCAGCTTGTGAAAAATGCGACCCAACAAGATCGATCTGCAAACGGCAAGACTTTCCGCACGAAGCTTCTTAAAATGGACTCTTCGCTTCTCAATGACATTTCGAAGAACGATTTGAATCACAATATTGGTACTGACGGTAGGGTTGCTATTTTGGAAGTCAAGGTCAGCAATGATACCAAGTCAGGCTCTGGTAAAAGTGGCCAGAACTATGGTGTATCAGTGCACACACGGCTGTCGATTTTCAAAGCCCTTGCAGTGGGCGCTTTTGTCGGTCTTGTAATTTTCTTGTAATAAGTTTTCTAGTCTCGACCTTCGACGGTAGGATTTTTTTTGGTTTGCTGTTGCATGATGAAAGAGCATAGGGACTATTCTGCTGTCTGTGTGCACCAATATTGCGTGACTGTGATCCATTTATGTTGATCCAACAAGCATACAATCAACGATGCTGATAATAAAGTCTTTTTCTACCGGAAGCATATTTTGTCTATAGACATTGCAAAGGAAGACGCATACATACATGTGCTCGAGCCAATTAACCAAAGGCACGGAATGTAAGAAATTAAGATTCGCACAAGAGCACACATTCGCTAAGTCCAAAACAAAACCTAAAGGGACCAATGAAGAAAAGCTCAAGATGCTTGTTGGTACACGAGTAGGTTGAAAGCACATGTCCGACATGTTACATATGAGTGAATGCACCCAGCGGCGACACATTTGTATACACTTGACCTGGCTGCATGTGGACGGCTCTGGGTGGTGGCGGATCATCGTCAGTGACGCGACCAACGCCTGCACGCCCATAGGGACTATCGGCACTTGCCCAGGTGTCTTCATACGTTGTGGTAAGTAAATCAGGGTCTGCTTCATAATACGCGCCAGGAGTTTGTGACGCGGCAGCGGACCGACGCCAGCCTGGCGTCGGAGCTGCTGCTGGCATTTGCTGAGCATCAGCCGTAGAGCGAGGCGGGCGAGGCGGGCGAGGCGGGCGAGTAGCCGGACCAGACATGCCTACAACATTGTCAGCTGCCCCGCGCGTATGACTAGCAGGGTAAGGAGCAGGTGCAGGCGCAGCTGCACCTGCACTAGTGGGTAATGAAGTGGGTGGAATAACGGCCGAACGTGATGGAGTTGCTGCAGACGCTGTTACTGGGACAGCGGCGGCGGCGGATGCGGCAGTCGGTGCTGCTGTACCAGGTGGTATAGAAGGCATCGATGAAATAGGGACTGTCGCAAAGTCCCTTGCTGAATAAGAAGGAGATGAATGGGACGGCGGGAGCGGTGCATCTTGATAGAACTGAGCCCCTTGGCCATTCGCCGCTGAACCAACATTGTCATACTCCCTTGGGAAATCTTGAGTCGATGGAGCATCCACAAACTTGCTTTCCGTATTCCTGCGCTTACGGCGCAACAGCCAAAACAGAAGCCCAATTAAACCTAGAATCAGAAGTAAGCCAACGACACCACCCACGACGCCACCAGCAATGGCACCTGCGTGTGAATCATCATCAGAACTAAGATTTTTCGGCTCGCCTGGGCTGCTTGTTGCGGATGGCGTCATGGAGGAGGAATCAGGCACACTAGACGTCGGGGTCGTAGAAGAGCTGGTATCGCTAGAGGACGAGCGCGAGCTGCTTGAAGATGAACGCGAGGAGCTTGACGTAGAAGAGGACGATGAAGACCGCGAAGTAGATGAAGTAGATGAGGAGGTTGGAGACGACGACGAAGTTAATGACGAGGACAATGAGGATCTCGGAGTTGTAGAAGTAGCCATAACACCGGCATCCGTTGCACTAGTAAGAGAAGAGTACGAGCTCAGTATGGAGCCGCTTGACGATCCAAGCCCCAAACCGCCAGCAGCAGCACTACTCAAAAGACTGCTAGAAGCCGAGCGAAGATTTGACCTGCCACCATCATATGTACTCAAAGTCGCATACAATGTCGTTGAGGGATCACCGTCATCATCATACGCAGTTGACAGTGGCTGTACCGCTACCGTATATGGATCACCATCGGCATCCGTCAAGCGGATGATCCGGGGGCGAGAGTCAGCATCCAGTCTTTGACGCTTCCTCACTTGCATAGTTGGAAATTGCCCTTGAGGATGGGCGGACGGTACAGCGAAACTGCCCATGAACAACGACACTGTCCGGCGGCACCAACAAGGTCGGCTAGGGACGAAAGTGGTTCTCAAAGATGGCGTGTAGTGTGCACATTCGAGCACGAACTAGTTGCCGTAACCAGGCATGTGTTTGTAACATTCTTGACAGTAACGATTGGTTACATTAAATTCACGTCGGTCCAATCTCGTGCGAGAAAGTTGAATGATGCACATATGTGCGCTTTGTGTAACACCAGACCCAAAACCTGCCACATACCATCTCCGCAACTCCACAAAAGTCAACTTGCCTTATTCAGCAACCCAAGCGCCAAGATGTAAATAACACAAAGGGTTATATTCCTAATATCTACGTTATTGCATATGGCTTACGCACGCTCATACGCGTTGCGCAACGGCGGGCGTTTACGATTGTGCGGGCAGTATGGATGGTGATTCTGAGAATACGGGCTGGACATGTTCCTATTGCCCTCGCCACTTAAACCGCCTCCTGTTCCTGTTAGATCATCGTCATCGTCTGAAGACGAAATGTTCAGCTCCGACTCCTCGTCGTTTTCAGACGCCGCCGAACTTTCAGACGATGATTCGTCGAATGCTCTAGGCTTATGATATATACAACAGACTGGTAAAAAAATGCGTCAGTCCAACTTGTCTATGATGTTGAATCACGCACTTTTGCTTTTCTTCTTGCCGCAACCTTCATTGTCTACCGTGTCGTCCGTCCATACCACACCGCGTAAACGCTGCCTTGGTCTTTGAGGATCATCATCATCCGTAGCACGCAGTCGAAGCGTACCAATATTTGAACGGGCGCTATCTTGACGACCATTTACCTGATTGTCACCTTGAACTGTAATCGTAGCAGATCCGTTCGAAGAAGGTCGCGAGCTCTCTCCACGCGCGCGGGTGGGTGGCAAACTCATTCTGGTACACAATATGCAGCTAGCTATCCACACTCGAATACACACGACTCGTGCACGCACACACTCTCTCTTTTTCTTTCCCTTTCCCTCTTTCTCTCCCTTCTTCCTGTGATTACCCTGTAGTCCCCAACCGAGTCCGCGCGTTCCGACGCAGAAATTGACCCAAAGGTGATTACAAGGCACGGACTCGCGCCGGTGTCCTGCCGCAGCGGCAACAAGCTAAAGGTCACTGAGCTCACACGGCCAGGAATCTGCCTATGCATATATCCAAGCATCCAATAAAATACATGCCTAGTCATGCACATGACCGTCGTGTAAAAAGAAATTTTTTCTTAGGTGGAGAAACACAAATCTATATAAACCAAACGGTTACCCAAGATTTGTTCCTTTAAGATCATAGTACGTATCGTAATGGGTCGCTACTTTTCAGAGTCTGACACCGCCAGCTTTACGGAATCACTTAATAAAGTCGATAACCGGATCTTTCGTGCTCAAACG